>VFQR01001746.1_pt1 | contig 15423 bp, 14 predicted proteins | sample 3512321 | NCBI WGS metagenome assembly VFQR01 (sample SAMN10412374, study PRJNA504923) | tailings metagenome | isolation source: Relicate 3 Philex TSF1 revegetated site | place: Philippines: Tuba, Benguet | collected 2017-08-29
CCCTTGGCGCGCTCGATACCCAGGCTATTGATGAGTTCCCGGCGGAAATTAGCCATCGCCGACACCTGCATCAGCAACATGCGCTGCTCGCCGAACCAGATCTTGCCTTCCGTGCTTTGAAATCGAATCTGTTCACTCAGGTCGTGAAAGTCCGGATGTTTGCCCCCTGAGCTGTAGCTGATAGCCATTGAAGAAGGCCTCGATTGTTGTCTTGGGGAGGTCGTGATTGATTTCGCCCTTATAAAAAGAGGCGCGAAACGAGCATCTGCCCTGTCAACCAGTACGAGTCCGTACGGGCATGTGAGCAAGGGCTACCTTCACAATGCGAGGCTCTCTAGATAGCGGTCTCTGACAATCGGCACAACGCACGACTGACCAGGTAAAAGTCCAATTACCTTTAACCGGCTCCGTGAACATCCAAGAGCGCAACGCTCGATGAACGCGAGGCAGGGCCACCCATGTCAAATTACTGTGAGTAGCTTCGATGTTCCCGTCAGGAGCACGACCGTCTGCAAATGCCCGCTCGTGGGCCGTAATGCTGTTCACTGAAGAAACAGTGGAGCTCGATCAGTCCCCTCGCCCCTCCGGGGAGAGGGTTGGGGCGGGCCGCGTTCGGCGAGGGGGAAACTGGCAGTTTTGCGGTGCCTTCTACCCTCTCCCCCAGCCCCTCTCCCATAAATGGGAGAGGGGAGCCAAACGTGTGCAACCTTAAGTGAACAGCATTACGCTCGTGGGCCGGGCGAACGATATGACTGACGATTACACCATCGTTATCAGGCATTCCCCTTATCCTTGCTCTGCATCGCGATTCTATGCATTCGCACCGCCGTCGACCGTCAGGCTGATGCCAGTCACCATGTTCGCGGCAGGGCTGGCAAGAAATACGACAGCGTTGGCGATCTCTCGCGGCTCGGCGTAGCGCCCTATAGATGTCAGACCACGCTGGAAATCAGCACTTTCGCCATCGGCAGGATTCGCCTCAGTATCAGTCGATCCGGGCAGGACAAGATTGACCGTAATGCCCTGCGGACCCAGCTCACGCGACAGGCCACGGGTGAACGAGAGAAGTGCCGACTTCGACATGGCATAAGCCGTGATACCCGGAAACGGGACACGCTCAGCCAAAGCCGACCCGATCGAAATGATACGACCGCCTTCGCTCAGGTGGGGTATTGCAGCTTGCGCCGCCACAAACGGCCCGCGCACGTTAACATCCATCATCGCCTGGAATTCTGCGAGGTCGACCTGCGCGACCGGTCCTGCCATGCCGATGGCGGCGCTGTTGACGAGGATATCGAGGCCACCCAGCGTATCGACGGTCTCCCGGACGGCCCGCTGGACAGCCTCCGGATCAGCACTGTCGGCCTGAATGGCCAAACCACGGCTACCCATCTTTTCCATGGAAGCCACAATGTGTTGTGCCTGCTCAGCGGAGCGCAGATAAGTGATTGCAACGTCCGCGCCGTCTGCAGCCAAGGCCTGTGCAATCGCGGCGCCAATACCGCGAGAGCCTCCCGTTACCAGTGCGCGCTTGCCAGTGAGATTCATACGGAGCCCCTCCATGAAGGCAATAAGGCATGTCAGACACAGGTAAAGCGCCTGTTTGGCAAAGGATAAGCCAGGGCTCACCCATCCATAATTCAGAGAAAAATGAATAGCTGTTTCGGTTTTCTCGAACGATTCAACCCTGTGGACGCATATGGTCTGTCAGCATCTGATCCCAGATCGGTGGGTTACCGATCCGCTCACTGAGAAAGCCACTTAGCGCACGCAGCTTGGGCGAGGCTCTCTGCGACTGACGATAAACCACGGATATATTGCCGCCACGGGGCGCATAGGGCTCCAGTACCTCTATCAACTCACCATCCACGATGGCCTGCGCGGCCAGGAATGTGGGCAGTATGGCAAGCCCAAGCCCCGCCTTTGCCGCATCCATCAGCTGATGACCACAGTTGGTGCGCATCCGACAGCGCACGCGAAATGACTCCAATGTGTCATTCACCGGTAGCGTCCACATGCCATGTGGCTCTCGATTCACGTACAGCATGCCGAAATGCTGAGCCAGGTCCTGAGGTGTCCTTGGTGTGCCATGAGCATCCAGGTAATCAGGACTGGCGCAGATGATATGGCGGTTGGGAGTAATGATCTTGGCTACCAGGGAAGAGTCCGGCAGCTCGCCTATACGCACCGCCGCATCAAAACCCTCCTCATGCAGGTTGACGCGCCGGTCGTCGAACTCCACGTCCAGATACAACTCAGGGTATTGCTTGGCAAAAGAGGCCAGGATCGGCGTCAGATATCGCATGCCGAACGCCATCGGAGCTGCGATGCGCAGATTTCCACGGACACTGGACTGAGAGGTCAGAACGGCGTTCTCGGCATTTTCTATGTCAGCGAGAATTGCCGTGCAATGACGGTAAAAAACCTCCCCCGCCTCAGTCAGGCGAGTCTGCCGGCCGCGCTCCAGCAGGATGCATCCCAGGCGTTTCTCCAGTTGTTGAATGCGCTGGGAAACCATCGACTTGGCCGTGCCCAAACGACGAGCGGCCTCGGAAATACTGCCGCTGTCCACTACAGCCACGAAAGCATGCATCTCAGATAGTTTATTCATGCTCTGATCCACAGAAATTGACTTGCATGCCTTCAAGCCTGACCGCCCGGGCGCAGCTGGTTCTGCACAATACCAGCAGAAAGCAGATTATCGGCGGGATCGAGGACCCCCAAGGGCTGCTCCGCGGAACTGATTCACATCGATCGGATAGCGCACTGCGTACGGGCACCCTCTGCCTCGGTACCGGCCCACCTCGCATCAAACGAGTCACTGTCTGGTGCGACGTGCATGCTGCGAGCAAATCGCTGCAGCATGCAGCGCCGTGCAAACGGGGTTGATCTGCGCTGAGCGTCAATCAGGCGGAAACGAGTTTTTCGTAATCAGAGAAGGGCTTGAGCGCGCAATACTGCACGTGTAGCAGATTCTCTCTAACGTAAGGCAGCGCCTCGATGTAATCACGCGCCTCCTCGAAGGTGGCGGACTCCAGCTCAAACGCTGCACCGGGGCCAGCGACCAGCCCATGGACTGCGCGAACAATGCCGTCGGCGAAGCCTTGCCAAACGTGCAATACCTCCGGCTTCGCCAGACGCTTGAAGTGTTCCGCCGCTCCATCGGCACGGCGAGTCAGAATCACGAAGGTTTTCATAACGCCCCCTCCGTTTCCAGCTGCTGCCGCCGGGCTGTTTCGCCATCGGCAACGTGCGCCATTATCCCTGTCTGGCCCACGGCCACATGCGGTTTAAGCTCGTTGCGGGGCGTATAGTCCCCGCCATTTTGGGGCCGGAAGGGGATTGGCGCGTCTGTGAACAAATCCGCGAGACGAGCACGCCAAGCCTCTTTGGCTGCCATGACATCTGCGGCGGTCAAGTTGCCAGTGCCGTATATGGCGAACGTCGGCAGCACATCGAACCCGGGGAAGTAGAGCGAGCCATGCGTGATCGGAAACAGCAATTGCTCGAGTGGTCCGTTGATACCGCGCGGCGAGTAATCTTCTGCGGGGCCGCCGACAGCGACCGACAACATGGCCCGTTTGCCCTTGAAGGCTCCGTCACCATAGCGGTAGGTGTTGCCAGCGCCCTTGTAGCCATGGGCGAGTCCGGCTGCCCAGACGCGGTCGATCCATCCCTTCATGATGGCCGGCATGCCGTACCACCAAAGTGGAAACTGGAAGATGACGGCATCTGCCGCTAGGACCTTGTCTTGCTCTGCCGCCACGTCAGGGCTCTGGCGGCGATGACGATAGGCGTGGGCGGACTCTGCGCCGAACGACAGCCGCTGAGGGTTGGCCCGCTCAGGAAAGTCGTGCTCGTCGAATATCGCTTTCCAGCCCATGGCGTATAGATCGGACTGCAGGACCTCGTGCCCTTGCGCAGTCAAGCATTCAACAGACACATCCACCAGTTGCCGCGTTAGCGACGAAGGCTCGGGATGGGCATAGATGATCAGTACTCTTTTCGACATGAAGGACGACTCCGCTGTTATGTCGCTGGAGTGTCGCGGGGCTCGGACCCTCTGTGAAATCGAAAAATTTTCCTGTTAGCATAAGTTCGATGGATACCAGACGCCTTGATCTCAATCTGCTTGTGACGTTGGAGGCCCTTCTCATCGAGCAGAACGTGACCAGGGCGGCCGCCCGTCTGCATTTGAGCCAGCCAGCAGTCAGCGCGCAGTTGAGCCGCCTGCGCGACGTCTTCAACGACCCTCTTCTGATTCCCGCGCAGCGTGGAATGACCCCCACCGTCAAGGCCTTGGAGCTGCTCGTCCCGCTTCGCCAAGCATTGGACCAAGTAAGGGCCACCGTCACTACTCATCTGAATTTCGAACCCGCGACGGCGAGTCTGACGGTATCAATCGCCTGCACGGATTACGTGCAGGCGGCCTTGATCAAGCATCTCGTCGTCGCCATGCGACGCGAGGCGCCGGGTGTCCGTATCGCACTGCGCATCCTGGACGTACCACAGCTGGAGCTGCAGATGACCCGCGGCGAGGTGGATCTGGCCGTGATAAACATGAACGGGGCTCCGCCCGCACTGCACTCGCAGCACCTCTACGATGAGAGTTACGTGCTGATCGGGCGTCATGGGCATCCAGGCCTGCGTGCCGACCTGACGGTGGATGAGTTCGCGCAGCTGGAACATGTCGTGGTGTCACTACGCGGCGGAGGCTTCTCTACCTCGGTGGATAACGCCTTGGTAGCACGAGGGCTGCGGCGTAACGTAGTTCTGTCAGCGTCGTCATTTCTTCCAGTACCGGAGTTGGTCGCGCAGTCGGATTGTGTGGCCCTGGTTCCACGTCGTCTCGTAGAAGGTCGTGGCGAGCAACTGCTGTGCGTAGCCCCTCCATTGCCGGTGGAGGGGTTTGCGATCGGCATGTTCTGGCATGAGCGGTCGGATGGGCACGCCGGCTTCAGATGGGTGCGTGAGTTCATCGCTCTCGTAGCTGATGCTCGGGCATCCTCTTCTAGGCAGCCCAGGCGGCCACGGTGATCCTGGCCATGCTCCTGCTGGTGCTGGCAGTGGATGCCTTGAGTGGCTGGGCACGGCAGCGCTGGGTGAGCTGAGCGCCCGTCTGACCGACCTGCTCCCCCGCACCGATCGGAACGAGTGGCCCAGATCTGCCACCAAGAGGCATGGCAATCGCGGACAATTAACCGCAGAATTGCCGCCAGCCTTGCCCTGACGACCAACCACAAGCCTCCTGTTGCGCATGCCCACCATCACCGACAACGTAGCCCAGTGTGCCGACCGTTTGCGCGCCGGCCATCTGGTCGCCCTGCCCACCGAAACCGTTTACGGCCTGGCAGCCGATGCACGCCAGGATGCCGCGGTGCAGCAGGTGTTCGCACTCAAGGGGCGACCGAGCAGCAATCCGCTGATCGTCCATCTGCAGAGCGCCGCTCAGGCCAGTCAGTGGGCCGCAGACATACCGGCTGCGGCCCAGCGCCTGATGGCCACCTTCTGGCCAGGCCCGCTGACGCTGGTGCTGCCGGCCCGGGACGATGTCTCGCGCATCGTCACCGCCGGGCAGGACAGCGTGGCGCTGCGGGTACCCGCGCATCCCCAGGCGCAGGCGCTGCTGGCGGCCTTCGGTGGCGGGCTGGTCGCGCCGTCCGCCAACCGTTACATGTCGATCAGCCCGACCAGCGCGGCGCATGTGGCGCAGCAGTTCCCCGACAGCGACCTGTGGATTCTCGATGGCGGGGCCTGTCAGGTGGGTCTGGAATCCAGCATCGTCAGTCTGCTGCCGGGCGACAGCCCGCGTCTGCTGCGCCGCGGCATGCTGAGCCAGAGCGACCTCGAAGCGGCCCTGGGCCAACCGCTGGAGAACCGGGATGGCGGCGTGCGCGCCCCCGGCCAGCACCATCGCCACTACGCGCCCGGTACCACGACGCTGGCCTTCGTGCAGGTGCCGAACGAGGCACTGGCGTCGCCGCGTCATGGCTGGATCTGGTGCGGCCAGGCGCAGCACAGCGCAGGCCCGGCGATAGACCTCGGCGATCAACCGCAGGCCTATGCTGCGCGGCTGTACGCGGCGCTCTATCAACTCGACGCCCTGGGCCTGGAGCGCCTGTACATCCAGCTGCCGCCGCAGCACGACGCGTGGGCCGCGGTGCACGACCGCCTGGCCCGCGCCAGCCAGCGCCTGGACTGAAGGCTCAGCCTGAAAGCATGGGCGTGTCCAGCGGGACTTCGGCGAATCGGCTGAAGGCCTGCGCGGCCGGTGACGGATTCTTGGTGCGCCAGCGCACCAGATACCAGCGGTTGGGGATGGGAAAGCCTTCCACGTCCAGCTCCACCAGATTGCCCGGCGCCGTATGGATCAGGGTGTGCCGCGACAGGATGGCGATCCCCAGGCCTGCGGCCACGGACTCCTTGATCGCCTCGTTGCTTTCGATGGTCATCTGCGTTTTCAGGGTCCAGCCGAATCGGGAAAAGTGTTCCTCGATTGCCAGACGCGTACCCGAACCCGGCTCACGACTGAGGAAGGGTTCGGCCGCCAACTGCTCCCAGCGCAGACGCTGGCCAGCCAGACGATGCCCGGCCGGGGCGATGACCACCAGGGGATTGTCCGCCAGTGCGACCACCTCCAGGTCCAGATGCCGCGGTGGCTGGCTGAACACGTAGAGATCGTCGCGGTTGTCTTCCAGACGGCGGATCACCTCCGAACGGTTGGCAATGTTCAACTCCACTTCGACCTGGGGATACTGCCGACAGAAGGGGCCGAGCAGCCGGGGAACCAGGTACTTGGCGGTAGTCACGGCGCCCAGGCGCAGCTGCCCGATGGTCAGGCCGTTGAGCTGCGCCAGGCGCATTTCCAGTTGGTCGAGGGCGTCGAAAATCTGCCGTGCACCGGCCTGCACCTCGCGCCCGGCATCGGTCAGATGCAGGCGTTTGCCCAATTGCTCGAACAGGTGCATGCCCAGCGCCTGCTCCAGCTTGGCGATCTGCGTCGACACCGAAGGCTGGGCCAGATGCAGGGCACGGGCTGCTTCGGTGACACTCAGGCGCTCCGCCACCGCAAGAAAGGTTTCCAGTTGGCGGAAGGTCGTTTGACGCGTGTGAAAGCGCTGCCTTTTCATTGCCAAAACCCTATGCTTTCTTCGCTGATAATCTATTTTTGACTATATCAATTGATGGCGAAAATGCCTGCATCGCGATCTGCAGGAGATGCCCTCATGTCCGCCTACAGCACCCAACATCAGCACATCGAGGTTTTGCCCCGGGAGCAACGTGTCGCCTTCCTCACCTGCCACGACAAGGTACGGCTGGTCACGGAGGCACTCGCCCCCCTGGGTTTCTATGTAGAGGCGATCAGCAGTTACGACACCGACCATTTCGGCACCTTCAGCCGCGAAGTGGAACGCCGCGGCAGCGCTCACGACACCGCGCTGGAAAAGGCCCGGCTGGCCTGCTCGCTGGGCGGCGCGCGCTATGGCCTGGGCAGTGAAGGCAGCTTCGGACGCGACCCGCACCTGGGCTGGATGCCCTGGGATTATGAAATTCTCTGCCTGTGGGATGACCACCTGCAGTACCCGATATTCGCGGTGGCCGGCTCAGGCGCAACCAACTACGCACAGGCCGAGGTCGATAGCCTGCAAGCCGCCGATGCCTTCATGCAGCGCGTTCGTTTTCCGGAGCACGCGCTGATTCTGGGACGCCCAGCCGAGCCCTGGTTCCGCAAGGGCATCCGCGACCCCGACTGGCTGCGCGAGCAGTTGCAGTGGCTGCTGGCACGCCAGCCAAAGGTCTGGCTGGAAACCGACATGCGCGCCCATCTCAACCCGCTGCGCCAGGGGGTGATCCGCGAAGCGGCCGAGCAGTTGGCCAAGCACCTGAAAAGCTGCTGCCCGAGCTGCCAGGCGCCGGGCTTCGTCGTGGTGCGCAGCGAGCCGGGCCTGTTGTGCTCCAGCTGCGGCCTGAGCACACCCCTGGCAACGGCGCATATCCGTGAATGCCCGGCCTGCAGACATCAGGAGCGCAGCACGGTGACGCGGCTCGCCAACCCCGGCAACTGCGAGCACTGCAACCCATGACCCTGCCAGCCCCGGGCTTCGCTCGCCTGTCCCACCTGCGCCAGCTCGAGGCAGAGGCCATCCACATATTGCGCGAAGTCGTGGCGCTGGTTCGCAGCCCCTGCCTGTTCTACTCGATCGGCAAGGACTCGACGGTGCTGCTGCATCTGGCGCGCAAGGCGTTCTTTCCGGGGCCGGTGCCCTTCCCGCTGCTGCACGTAGACACCGGCTGGGAGTTTCGCGAGATGGGCCAGTTCCGCGACCGCCTGGCCAAGCGCCTGAACCTGGACATGCGCGTGCACCTCAACCCGGACGGCGAGCGCCTGAACGTCACGCCTTTCTCGGCGGGTTCGGCCAAGTACACCGACATCATGAAGACCGAGGCACTCAAGCAGGCGCTGGCGAAGTACGGCTTCGACGCCTGTTTTGGCGGTGCTCGGCGCGACGAGGAAAAATCGCGCGCCAAGGAGCGCGTCTGCTCGTTCCGCGACCCTCACCAGCGCTGGGACCCGAAACAGCAGAGGCCGGAGTTGTGGCAGCTGTACAACACGCGCATAAACGCGGGAGAGAGCCTGCGGGTCTTCCCGTTGTCCAACTGGACCGAGCTGGATATCTGGCAATACATCCACCTGGAGAAGATCGAGATCGTCGATCTTTACCGCGCGGCGCCACGCCCCGTGGTCGAACTTCACGGCACGCTGATCTGCGTGGACGACGAGCGCCTGCTGGCGCATCTCAACCCTGAGCAGCGCGCCGGCATCCATGAGCGTTGGGTGCGTTTTCGCACCCTGGGCTGCTATCCGCTGACCGGCGCCGTGGAGTCCAGGGCGCAGTCGTTGCCGGATATCATTCAGGAGATGCTGCTGACCAGAACGAGCGAGCGCCAGGGCCGAGTCATCGACCATGACCAGGATGGCTCCATGGAGAAGAAGAAGATCGAAGGCTATTTCTAACCCGACGGCCCGATCTTCCCTGAGCGGATGCGGCGTGGCAGGTCGCCGGAGGTGCTGCCAGTGCCGCGGCCAGGCTCATCTTGCAGGCGGGAGCGCGAGGCGGTCTGGCCTAGCGACCGCGCGCGTTCTTCTTCTGCAGGATGTCCGAGGCCTCGTTATAGGCGCTCTGGAAGGCCTCGCTGCTGATCCAGGCCACGGCAGCATCTTCGTCTTCCCCATGGAAGATGGCGCGATAGACGATCAAAAGGCCCATCATGAAATCGGTTGCGGCGTCTTCCGACTCCTCGGCGACCACCAGTTCCAGCACCGGGTATTGCAGGAACACCAGGCACAGGCCGAGCAGACCGGTGCGTTCCGCGGCATTCATCGCCTGGAACAGGTCATCGAAATGCGCCGGGTCGAAGCCGTTCTCTTCGATGTCCTGAAAATCGAAGGTACTCAGGTCGATCTCGACATCATCGAACGGCTCGTCGATCAGCGGATTGGCCAGAATCGGATGAATCAGATTGGCTTGCGGCCTGGGCTTGCCCATGCGGTTCTGCTTGGCCTTGGTCTTGGCCCGCTGGGCGCGCTTCTTCTGTTTTTCAAGGGAGGCCATGGGGCGAGTCCTCGTGCGATGGGCCATGAGCGTGGCGTGCAGTGGTGAGGTGCCCATTGTATGCAGTCTTGGTTATGGCCTGCGGCTGAATTTGCCAAGGCAAGAGCACGCCGTGGCCGAGCTCGGCCCGGGACACCGCCGCAAGCGCATCAGCCATACGCCTGAACGAACAGATCGACAGCTGCCATCAGACGCGGTTCGCTGGGCGTCAGCGGGCTGCTGTCGATGCGGCCCACCGCCAGCAGCAGGAACTGGCCGGCAGCCTGCGCCGGGTGGGCGCAGCGGACGGCACGCACAAGGACGGCCTCGAGGTAGTTCTGATAAGGCCGGTAGCGCTGCCGCCAGCGCTTGTGGGGAATGCGCTGGGTACGCAACAGGATATGAGTGAGCGCATACGAAGCTGGATGCTCGCCCAGTTGCTGCAGCGAGGTGGCGGCACGCTCCAGGCAACTGCGCAATGCGCCACAAGGCTGGGAGGGCAGTTTCGGTTCCGGCAGTTGCTCCAGCCAGTAGTCGATGACGGCTCGAAACAGCTGTTCCTTGTCGCCGAAGTAGGCATAGAGCGTTGCCTTGGTCACACCAGCCGAAGCGGCGATGGCTTGCATGTTCGCCATCTCGAAGCCGAGCGCCGTGAACAACTCGCTCGCGGCGAGCAGCATCGCTCTTCGGCGCTTGTCCCGGCGCGAGTCTCTGGTCGTCGGCTGGTTCATATTCAGGGCTTCCAGCGCCTGAACAGCAGGCTGGCATTGACACCACCGAAGCCGAAACCATTCGACAGCGCATGCTCCAGCGGCATGTGCCGGGCATTCTGGGCGACCAGGTCCAGCCCTACTGACGCCTCGTCGGCAGTGGTGAGGTTCAGAGTCGGCGGGACGACCTGATCACGCAGGGCCAGTACGGTGAAGATGGCCTCGACGCCACCGGCAGCCCCGAGCAGGTGTCCTGTGCTGGATTTGGTCGAGGTAATCGCCACGCCCGAGCCACTGCCGAACACGGAGCGGATGGCAGACAGCTCGCCACGGTCGCCCACTGGCGTTGAGGTGGCGTGGGCGTTGATATGTTGTACTTCAACAGGGTCGATGCCGGCCTGGCGCAATGCCAGTTGCATGGCGCGGCAGGCGCCGTCGCCATCCTCGGGGCCGGCGGTGAGGTGATAGGCATCGGCGCTGGTGCCGTAGCCGACCAGCTCGGCCAGAGGTCGTGCTCCCCTTGCCAGGGCGTGCTCCAGCGACTCGATCACCAGCACGCCAGCGCCCTCGGCCATGACGAAGCCGTCGCGGGCACGATCGAACGGGCGAGAGGCTTCCTGGGGGCGATCGTTGTAGCCACTGGACAGCGCACGTGCTGCGGCGAAGCTGCCGAGCGTGACGCGATCGATGGCAGCTTCGGTACCGCCGCACAAGGCGATATCGGCCTCACCACTGCGGATCAGCCGCGCTGCGTCGCCGATAGCCTGTGCGCCGGCCGCGCAAGCGGTCACCGGTGCTCCAAGCGGGCCTTTGAAACCATGGCGGATGGAAACCTGGCCGGCTGCCATGTTGGCCAGGAACGACGGTGCAGTGAAGGGGGACAGGCGCCGAGGGCCGCGTTGATCGGTGATCCGCACGGCCTCTGCAATGGCGCCGAAGCCGCCGACTCCTGACGCAATAATGGTCGCGGTGCGCTGGCGCTTCGCTTCGTCCGTCGGCCGCCAGCCGGCCTGTGCCAGGGCTTCCTCGGCAGCGACCAGGGCGAACTCGATGAAGCGATCCATCTTCTTGCGCTCCTTGACGGAGATGTAGCGCTCAGGATCGAAGCCGGCCTGGGGATCGTCAGCAATGCCGGGCACCTGCCCGCCAACCGCGCTGCCGGTACCTTCGCTCAGCTCGACCGGCAACGTACGAATGCCCGAGTGGCCGGCCAGCAGGCGCGTCCATACCGTCTCGATGCCACAGCCCAGAGGGCTGACGATACCCAGGCCGGTGACGACGATTCGTGTGTGGTGCTCTCTATGCATGGCGTTGCCTCGTAGGTTGAAGAGATGAATCAGCCGAGGCCGAATGTCTTGCGCAGGCCCGAGTCGACTGGCCCCGCCGGCATGAAGCGGCGCAGGCGTCTGAGCAGGGTGGCCTCGCCTTTGGGCGTATGGCGCATTTTCCACGCGCCCAGGGCAGCCTCGACGATGGTCGCGGCGACCGCATCGGGCAAAGGCGCCTTCTGCACGTTCATCTGGATGGCCTGGGAGACGGTTGCCCGCTCGCCGTCGTAGGCGGGGATACGCAGGGCGGTCTGTGGTGCATTGAGGTCGAGGCTGGTTTTCGTGAACGAAGGTTCGACCAGCGCGACGCGAATGCCGAAGCGCCGCACCTCGTGATCCAGGGTCTCGGACAAACCTTCCACGGCATGTTTGGAGGCCGAGTACAGGCCCATGTAGGGCGCTGGCAGGAAGCCGAGCACCGAGCTGACGTTGACGATGCGCCCGCTGCCTTGCTTGCGCATCTGCGGCAGTACCGCCTGGGTAACGCGCAGGATGCCGAAGACGTTGGTGTCGAACAGCGCCTGGGCCTCGCCGATGGCGGTTTCCTCCGTCGCCCCGAGCAGCGTGACGCCGGCATTGTTGACCAGTACGTCGATGCGTCCGGCCTTGGCGATGACCTGCTCGATACCCTGGTGGATTGACGCTTCATCACGGATATCCAGCTGCATCAGCTCGACGCCGGGGATGGCCAGAGCGCTGGCTGGATTGCGCACGCTACCGAACACGCGGCAACCGCGTCGGACGAACTGTTCGGCCGCCGCGCGACCGATGCCTGATGACACGCCGGTAATGACGACCACTGTGGGGCTGGACATGGTGGTTACTCTCGATCGAGGGAGTGGACGGCTCATGCAGGCTGTGCCTGCGCGAGTGGCTCATAGTGCATGGGGCGGATGCCGAACCAGATGGCGTACATGGCCGGCAGGAACACCAGAGTCAGCACGGTGCCGGCGAAGGTACCGCCGATCAGGGTGTAGGCGAGCGTGCCCCAGAACACCGAATGGGTGAGCGGGATGAACGCCAGGATGGCCGCCAGCGCGGTGAGGATCACCGGCCGGGCGCGCTGCACGGTGGCCTCGACCACGGCGTGGAACGGATCGAGGCCGGCCGCCTCGTTCTGGCGAATCTGCCCGATCAGGATCAACGTATTGCGCATCAGGATGCCGGACAGGGCGATCAGCCCGACCAGCGCGTTGATGCCGAACGGCTGCTGGAACAGGATCAGCGTCGGCACCACGCCGATCAGCCCCAGCGGGCTGGTGAGAAAGACCATGATCATGGCGGCGATCGAACGCACCTGCAGGATGATGATGATCAGCGTGACGGCCAGCATGATCGGGAACAGCGGCAGCATGGCCTTGCTGGCCTTGCCCGACTCCTCGATGGAGCCAGCCTGCTCGATGCGATAGCCGCTCGGCAAGCGCTCGATGATGGGCTGCAGTTGCTGGCTGATGGCGGTCGAGACGTCCGGCGGCTGCAGGCCTTCGGCGATATCGCCGCGCACGGTGATGGTCGGCACGCGGTCGCGCCAGCGCATGATCGGCTCCTCCATGCGCACCTCGACCTCGCCGACCTGCGACAGCGGAATACGCTGACCATTGGCGCCGGCCAGGGTGAAGTCCATCACCCGCGCCGGGTCGAAGCGAATGTCGCCGGCGGCGCGGGCCATGACCTGCACCGTGCGGATATCCTCACGCACGGCAGTGACCGGCACGCCGCTGAGCAGAAATTGCAGCTGCTGCGCGACGACGCTGGAGGTCAGTCCCACCGCCTGCAGACGATCCTGCTGCAGATTGAAGTGCAGCGTGGGGACGCGGGTGCCCCAGTCGGTATTGACCGTGCGCATCAGCGGGCTGGCGTCCATCACCTGCCGCACCTCGGCGGCGATTTCACGCAGGCGCTGCGGATCCGGGCCGGTGACCCGGTAGGCCACCGGATATGGCGAGTACGGGCCGAACACCAGTTGACTGACACGCACCTGCGCTTCGCTGGCCAGCCCCTCGGCAATTGCCTTGCGCAGGCGATGCTTCAATACCTCGCGTTCATCCGGGTTATCGGTGCGTACGACGATCTTGGCGAACGACGGATCCGGCAGTTCCGGGCTCATGGCCATGAAGAAACGCGGTGCACCCTGGCCGATATAGGCCGTGACGATCTTCGCCTCTGCCTGCTGCGCCAGCCAGGCCTCGACCTTTTCCGCGGCAGCGCTGGTCTGGACGATCGAGGTGCCATAGGGCATCTGTACCTCGACCAGGACTTCGGGGCGGTCGGAGATGGGGAAGAACTGTTTCTTGACCAGCGCCATGCCCAGCACGGCCGTCACGAACAGCCCGACCACCGAGCCCGCCACCAGCCACTTGTGGGTGATAACCCGGCCCAGCAGCTGGCGAAAGCGGTTGTAGCGCGGGGTGTCGTAGATGGCGTCGTGACCGCCTTCGACCTTCTTGATCTCGGGCAGCAGCTTGACGCCGAAGTAAGGCGTGAAGATCACCGCGACCAGCCAGGAGGCGATCAGCGCGATGCCGACGATCCAGAACATGTTGCTGGTGTATTCGCCAGCCGTGGAGCGGGCGAAGCCGTTGGGCATGAAGCCGACGGCGGTGACCAGAGTGCCGGAGAGCATAGGCGCCGCCGTATGGCTCCAGGCATAGGCGGAGGCCTGGATGCGGTCGTAGCCCTCCTCCATCTTCACCACCATCATCTCGATGGCAATGATGGCATCGTCCACCAGCAGGCCGAGGGCGAGGATCAGCGAACCCAGGGTGATGCGGTCGAAGTTCTTGCCAGTGGCGGCCATCACCACGAAGACCATCGCCAGGGTCAGCGGTACCGCCACCGCGACCACCACGCCGACGCGCCAGCCCATGCTGACGAAGCACACCAGCATGACCACCAGCAGCGCGACGAAGAACTTGATCATGAACTCGTCGACGGACGCGCTGATATTGACGGCCTGGTCGGTGACCTTGCTCAGGCTCATGCCCAGCGGCAGCTCGGCGTTGATCTGCTGCACCTCGTCGTTCAACGCCTTGCCCAGGTCCAGACCGTTCCAGCCTTCACGCATGATGATGCCGAGCAGCAGGGCCGGTTCGCCGCCGTTGCGGATCAGGAAGGTCGCCGGGTCTTCGTAGCCGCGCCTGACCGTGGCGACGTCGGAAAGCTTCAGGGTGCGGCCCTGAGCGATCACCGGGGTGTCGCGGATTTTCTGCAGCTCATCGAAGGCGCCGTCGAGACGCAGGAACACGTCCGGGCCACGGGTTTCCACGGAGCCGGCCGGGGTCAGGGCGTTCTGCCCGTTGAGCGCGGCGAACACCTCTTGCGGACCGATGCCCAGGGTGGCCAGGCGCTCGTGGGAGAACTCGACGAAGATGCGCTCGGCCTGCTCACCGATGATGTTGACCTTCTTCACGCCCGGTACATGCAGCAGGCGCTGGCGCAGCGTCTCGGCATCGCGCACCAGCAGGCGCTGCGGCTCACCCCTGGCCTTGAGCGCGAACAGGGCGAAGGTGACGTCCGAGTATTCGTCGTTGACCAGCGGGCCGATAACCCCGACAGGCAGGGTATTGGCCTCGTCGCTGATCTTCTTGCGCGCCTGGTAGAACTCCTCCGGTACCTCCGAGGGCGGCGTGGTGTCGAGCAGCGACAGCGTGGTGAAGGCCAGCCCCGGGCGTGTGTAGGTTTCACTGCGGTCGTACCAGCGCAGTTCCTGCAAGCGCTTTTCGATCTTCTCGGCGACCTGATCCTGCATTTCCTGAGCGGTGGCGCCCGGCCAGGCGGTGACGATGGTCATCA
>VFQR01001747.1_pt1 | contig 15420 bp, 12 predicted proteins | sample 3512321 | NCBI WGS metagenome assembly VFQR01 (sample SAMN10412374, study PRJNA504923) | tailings metagenome | isolation source: Relicate 3 Philex TSF1 revegetated site | place: Philippines: Tuba, Benguet | collected 2017-08-29
GTCGTCGACGGCGTAGTCGCCGTAGGCGGTGCCGACAGACGCGACGACGCGCACCGGCAGGGGGTCGCCCAGCACGAACCGGGCGGTGTCGATGGCGTGGATGCCCATGTCGATCAGCGCGCCGCCGCCGGCGAGGGCGGGATCGGTGAACCAGCCGCTCGGTCCCCATCCGGCGTGGATGCCGTACCCGCGGGTGCGCACCGGCCGCCCCACCGACCCGGCGGCGATGCGGTCGCGCACGGCCACCACCTCGTCGCGGTACCGCCACATGTGCCCGACCAGCAGCGTCAGGCCGGCGGCGCGCGCCGCGCCGGCGACCTCCACCGCCTCGGCCACGGTCATCGCCATCGGCTTGTCGACGAGCACGTGCTTGCCCGCCGCGATCGCCGCCATCGCCTGCGGGTGGTGGAGAGCGTTCGGCGTGCCGATCACCACCGCGTCGACGTCGGCGGCGGTCACGGCTGCCCGCCAGTCGTCGCTCGAGCGGCAGACCCGCGCCACCTCGAGGCCGCACGCGAGCGCGGCCTGCTCGTGGAGCTTGCCGATGAAGCCGTGGCCGAGCAGCGCGAGGCGCAGCGGCCGGCTCATCCTGCGCCGTCCCCGGCGACGATCTCGGCGGCGTGGGCCTGGATCCGCGCCACCGCGGTGGCCACGTCGAGCACGTCCTCCCTCGGGGCGAGGAGCAGCCGGTGCTGGAGCCAGACCGTGGTGGCCGCCGCGTGCTCCGCCACCGGAAGGTGCTGGGCGCTGTAGTCGATGGAGGGGGCGTGCTCGCGCAGTCGGGGTGCGAAGTTGCGGGTGCGGAACACGGCGAGGTCGGTGAGCGACGGGTACGAGACGCCCATCGGGATGCCCTCGGCGGCGAGCGCTGCCTCGAACCGGCGCAGCGGCAGCCCCGCGAAGTGCCCTGCGTCGTAGTGGAAGACGTAGCAGTAGTTGCCCTGTGCGTCCATCCGCGGGTCGCGCCGTGGCGTGCGGATCCCGGGGATCTCGTCGAGCGCGGCGTTGAGGGCGACGGCGTTGTCGTTGCGGATGCGGTTCTGCTCGGGGAAGCGGGCCAGCTGCGCGCGCAGCACGGCGCCCTGCCACTCCGTCATCCGCAGGTTCGAGCCGTAGGTGGCGTGGTGGTAGAACCACTCGCCCTTCACCCGGCCGCAGTCGGCGTACGCCCACGCCCGGTCGCGGAGCTCGTCGTCGTTGCAGATGAGGACGCCGCCCTCGCCGGCGGTCATCAGCTTCGAGCGCTGCATCGAGAAGCTCCCGAAGTCGCCCCAGGAGCCGACGCCGCGCCCCCGCCAGGAGGTGCCGTGGGCGTGGGCGCAGTCCTCCACGAGGCGCAGCCCGCGACGGCCGCAGAGCTCCGTGAGGGCGTCGAGGTCGCAGGCCGCGCCCGCCACGTGCACCGCCACCACCGCCCGCGTCCGCTCCGTGATCGCCGCATCGACGGCGGCCGGGTCGATGCACAGCGTGTCGGCGTCGATGTCGACGAGGACCGGCGTGGCGTTCACGGCCAGCGCCGCGGAGGCCGAGGCGACGAAGGTCATCCCCGGCACGATCACCTCGTCGCCCTCGCCCACGTCGCACGCGGCGAGGGCGGCCTCGAGGGTGTGCGTGCCGTTGGTGAGCGCCAGCCCGTGCCGGGCGCCGTGGTAGGCGGCGAACTCGGTGGCGAAGGTGGCGGCCACGTCGCCGTCGCCCTGCCACCAGCCGCCGGCTTCGAGCACGGCGAGGAGCTGGTCCCGCTCGCTCTCGTCCCACACCGGCCACCGGGGATACGGGGCTCGACGGACGGGGGTGCCGCCGAGGACGGCGGGGCGGCTGGCCACGGTGGCGTCGTGCAGGGAGGTCATCGGTGCTCCGGTGAGGTGGTGGGTGGGCGGGACGGCGGCTGCGCGCGGGCGGGCGAGCTCGTGGAGGAGGCGTCGGTGGGCCGTGTTGCCACGTCGGTGAGCCCGAGGGCCGCTCGATCGGCGACGACGACGAGGTGCGGATGGCCGACGAGGGCCGAGGCGGGGACCTCCGGGTGGTGCCGACCCTCGCGCAGGGCGGCGAGCGTGGCGGCGAGGGCCGGCGCCTTCGCCGCACCCGCGGCGAGGAGCAGGAGCCGGCGCGCCGTGGCGATCGTGGCGAGGCCCTGCGTGATGCCCCGCTGGGGCACCTCGTCGGCCCGGTCGAAGAACCGTGCGTTGTCGCGTCGGGTGGCGTCGGCGAGCGTGGCCACGTGCGTGCGGCTCTCCGCCGGCGTGCCGGGCTCGTTGAAGCCGACGTGGCCGTTGCGCCCGAGGCCGAGGATCTGGAGGTCGACACCTCCCGCCCGCTCCAGCTCGAGCTCGTAGCGGGCTGCGGCCCCGTCGGGATCGCCGCCGTCCACGTCCGGCCCGCTGAGAGCGTCGGGCCGCAGCCCGGCCGGACCGACGAGCTGCCGCTCGATGACGGCGCGGTACCGCTGCGGGTGCTCGGGCGGGAGCCCGAGGTAGTCGTCGAGGAGCACGAGCCGGAGCCCGGGCTGGAGGGCGCCCCTGCGGACCAGCTCGGTGTACAGGCCCTCGGGCGAGGAGCCGGTGGCCACACCGAGCACCAGCGGCGCGGCCTGCTCCACCACGTCGGCCGCGACCATGGCGATCTCGGCCGCGTCGTGGCAGGCGATGACCCGCACGCCCGAGCCCACGTCCACCGCCGCCGCCGCCGTCACCGGTCCGGGTGCAGCGCGGCGTGTGCCGCCGCCAGCACCGCGTCGTCCACCACCAGCTCGTGGGCCACCGACCACCACAGCCCCTGCTCGCGCACGAACCCCGGCAGCTGCCGCAGCGCCGCCGCCACCTCGTCCCAGCCGACGCCCAGCTCGTCGAGGCGGGTGCGGGTGCCGGCCGCGTCGGCGATGCGGCGCGGCCGCGCCGGGTCGTTGTCCTGGAGGGTGGACATCACGAGCACGCCGAGCGTGACGAGCTCGCCGTGCATGATCGTGCGCCCCGTGACGTGCTCGAACGCGTAGGCGAGGAAGTGCTCGCTGCCCTCCTCGAACCGTGCGTGGCCGAGGTGGTGGCACCGCCAGCCGATGTCGCGGTGGCACTCCATCAGCCGCCGCAGGCCGTCGTCGTCGCCGGCGGCGAGCAGCGGCGCCAGCGCCTCCAGCTCGTCGAGGTACGCGAGCGACATGGCCGCCTCGCCGTCGTCCCACGGGTGCGACAGCGGCGGCTGCTGGTGCCCTGCCAGCGCGGCCAGCTCCCAGTCGGCACGGGCGGTGTGGCACGACAGCACGTCGCCGATGCCGCCGCGGACCAGCTCGGGCGGCGCCGCCCCCATCAGGCCCAGATCGACCAGCACCTGCTCGGGCACGGCGTCGCCCTCGTAGCGGACGCCGCCGTCGTCGCGCAGGGCGGTCATGCGCGTGAAGCAGGCGTTCACGGAGGGGAGCGAGGGCACCTGGTGCAGCGGGATCCTCCGGCGCCAGTGCAGCCACTTCGCGGTGTCCATCGCCGTGCCCCCGCCGATGCCGACGATCGCATCCACCGCCGGCAGGGCCGCAGCGAGCCCGTCGAGGTGGGCGGGGGAGAGGTCGCCCGCCTCGACCACCACGGCCGGCGGGTGCTCCAGCGTGGGCGCCACCACCGCCCACGGCTCGGGCTGCACGACCGCCGCCCACGGCCCGAGCTCGGCCACGAGCGGGGGGAGGAGCCCACGGCCGTACACCGTGGGGAACCCACGCGCCTGCGACACGTCCCAGCTCACGGTGCCTCCCGGCGCACGCCCCACCGCTCGAGCAGCGGCCACAGGCCGCCGAACACCACCACCCGGAACTCCTCGGCGGCGGCCAGCCCGTGGCGGGCCCCCGTGCGCGCCGAGCCGGCGCGGACCAGCGGCTCGACGAGCGGGCGGACGTCTCCGCTCGCCACCACCTCGGCGGCGACAGGCAGGTCCCACCCGCCCGTGCCGGCCTGCAGGACGAGCTGGTGGGCGTAGTTGCGCATCATCGTCCGGTGGGCGCAGGCCGCGTCGACCTTGCGGTCGAGGGTCGCGCTGATGTCGACCACGTCGGTCACGTCCACCACGCGGCGGCCGAAGTACCAGCGCTCGAAGCAGCCGTGGGGCGTGACGCCGTCCACCAGCTGCTCGGGGTGGTGGAGGTCGAACTGGCTCGTCCAGAAGGCCTCGTCCACCGCTGCGGCCACCTTCACGTGGTCCTGGTTGTCCTCGCCGAACATGCTGTAGGGGTCGAACGAGACCAGCGCGTAGGGACGGTGGCTGCGGACCTGCTCGATGATCAGGCGGCGCAGCTCCACCTCGCTCGCGTCGCCCAGCACGTCGGTGGGCCAGCCGAGCTCCACCACCTCGGCCACCCCGAGGATCGTCGCCGCCTCGTGCAGCTCGGCGGTGTTGGCGGCGATCGTCGCCTCCGGCGTGGCCCCGACGGAGTCCCAGCGGTCGTCGGTGACGCGCACCACCACCACCCGCCAGCCGGCATCGGCCCACGCCGCGACCGTGCCGCCGAGGAACAGCGCCACGTCGTCGGCGTGCGCCACCACCAGCAGCACGACGCGGCCCCGGCCGGGCTCGACGGCGCGCACGCGCGGCCCCTCATCCCCGGTCGCACGGTCCTCGGCCATGTGCGTCGGACACTACCGGTGGCCGTCTATTCGGTCAAGAGTGTTGACCGAATGAGGAGGAGGGGCGGCGCCGAACCAGGCGGCGAGGCGTCGGAAGCCCTCGTCGAGCCCGACGGCCGGGCTCCACCCGAGGTCGGTGCGCGCCGGTCGAGGATCGAACCAGTGGGCGGTGCCGAGCTGCTCGGCGAGGAACCTGGTGAGCGGCGGCTCGGTGTCGGGATGGCGGAGCGGCCACACCCGCTCGACCAGCGACCCGGCCGCGCGGGCCACGGGGAGCGGCACCCGCCGCGGGTGCACGTGCGCCAGCCCGGCAGCGGCGAGGATGCCCTCGACGAGCTCGCGCACCGGCCGCGGCTCGCCGTTGGCGATCACGTAGGCGCGACCGATGCACTCCGCCCCGGGGACCGCAGCGTCGAGCGCGGCCACGAGGGCGTCGGCCGCGTTGTCGATGTACGTGGTGTCGACGAGGGCCGTGCCGCCCCCGACCAGCGCGAGCCGACCGGTCCGGGCCCGTTCGACGATGCGCCCCACGAGCTGGGTGTCGCCGGGGCCCCACACGAGGTGCGGGCGGACGGCCACCAGCGGCAGCGCGTCGGAGGCGGCACCGACCGCCAGGCGTTCGGCGAGGGCCTTCGACTCTGCGTAGTGGGCGCGCGAGCGGCCGGTGACGGGAGGGTCGGCGCCGGCACCCACCAGCGAGTGCCCGCCGTGGCCCACCGAGGGCGTCGACACGTGCACCACCCGCGCCACGCCGCGGGCGCGGGCGGCGGCGATCACGGTGGCGGTGCCGTCGACGTTGACCGACCGGTACTCCTCCCACGGACCGACCACGCCCACCTTCGCGGCGGCGTGGACCACGGCGTCGCAGCCGGCGATCGCGGTCTCCACACGGGCCGCGTCGCGGACGTCGCCCAGCACCTGCTCCACGTCGCCGGTGTCGAGGACGGCCGGCCGGCGCTGCAGGAGCACCACGTCGTCACCGCGGCGCACCAGGCGCTCCGCCGTGCGCCGCGCGAGCAGGCTCGTCCCGCCCGTGACCAGGACCCTCACGGCCTCACCCCGACCGTCATCTCACCAGGGCCGGCCGCGCCGGCCGGGGAGGCGTCCGCCCGACGGCCCGCCGCCGAGCACCTGCCCCGCCCAGCGGGCCACGAGGGTGCGGTCGATCTTGGTGTTGTGGCGGATGTCGACGGGCAGGGCGCGCACCTGCAGCACCGCGGCGAGCGGCACGGGCACGGCGGGGCGCACGGCGCCGGCCAGCTCCGCGGGGGCGAGGCCCTCGGTGCCACCGGGTCGCTCCACGACCAGCACCACCTGCTGCGCGCCGCGGGGGCCGACGCCCACGGCTGCGCAGCGCCCGACCTCGGCCAACCGCTCGGCGGCCACCTCCACGGGCACCGGCGTCACGGGACCGTCGGCGGTGTGGATCACGTGCACGCTGCGCCCCTCGATCCACAGCCGGCCCTCCTCGTCGAGGTGGCCGACGTCGCCGGTGCGGTGCCACGGCCTGCCGTCGTCGCCGGTGGGGCGGGCGGCGTGCTCGACGCCCCAGGCGCGGTCGTAGCCGTCGCTCAGCCACGGCGCCCGCACGCAGATCTCGGCCGCGGGCCCCGTCGGGACGTGGACCTCCACCCCCTCCACCGGCGGGCCCACGCACACGCCGCGGGGACCCGCACCGGCGTCGGTGCTCGTGGCGGCGTCGATCCCGGCCAGGTCGATGTCGGCGACGGGGAGGCACTCGGTCATGCCGTACGGCGTGTGCCACGACGCGCCCGGCACGAGCTGGGCCATGGCCTGCAGGGTGGCGATGGGGACGGGAGCGCCGGCCGACAGCCCGAGGCGCACGCCGGCGAGGCGCGGGTCGGGCGTGCCGCCGGCCGTGCGGACCACGTTCGACAGCGCCGCCGGCGACGCGAACACGATCGTCGCGCCCACGGACGCCGCGGCAGCACCCAGGGCCTCGGCGGTGAGCGTGCCGGGCGCGGTCACGTCGACGTCGGGGATGGTGGAGGCGATCCCGAGCGCCGGCCCGTAGAGCGCGAACGGGGCGAACGCGGCGACCAGCCGGTCGTCGCGGGTGATCCCGTAGGTGCGGGCGAGCGCGTCGCGCTGCGCAGCCAGCTGGTGGTGGCGGTAGCGCACGCCCTTCGCCGGCCCGGTGGCGCCCGAGGTGAACAGCACGGCCGCGGGATCGTCGGGGAGCGGCTCGTCGGGGAGGGCGTGCGACGAGCGGGCGAGGTCGTCGAGGGTCGCGACGGCGCCGGCCGCCGGGTGGGCGGCGACGGCGACGCGGTAGGCGCCCGGCGCCCACCGCATCGCCCGCGCCGCAGCCAGCGCGCGGGGCGGCCCGATCACCCAGTCGACGCGGGCGCCGCGCACGGCGCGGCCGAGCCCGCGCAGGCCGAGCCCGCGGTCGGCGATCACGGTGACACCACCGGCCCGCCACACCGCGTAGACCGTGGCGACCAGGTCGACGCTCGGCGGCACCAGCACCGCCACCCGCTCGCCCGGCTGGAGGCCCAGCTCGCGCAGGCCCCGGGCGATGCCGGTGACCCGCCGGTGGAGCTCGGCGAAGCTGGTGCGCGCGCCCGTGGCGCCGTCGACGAACGCGACGGCCTCGTCGTGGTCCTCCGCGGCCCGCTCGCCGAGCGCGGACCACACGGGCGACCACGCTCCGCGCCCCGGGCCGGCGCTCGGCCGACCGGCGTCGGGTGACGGGGGTGGTCCGGCGCGCAGCCATGCGTCCACCACGCCGGCCACGTCCACCTCCTCGGGTGCGAGGTGGCCGGCGCGCCCGAAGCGGTGCTGCGCCGCGTGCGGGAGGCGGGCGGCGAGGTCGAGCGCGAAGGAGTCGTCGAACACCGGGTCGAGCGCGCCCCAGACCAGGAGCGCCGGCGCGGTGAGCCTCCGGAGCTCCTCGGCCACGGTGGCGATCGGCGCGTGCGACGGGTGGCCCGGGTGGAGGGGGATGTCGGCCACGAAGCCGGCGATCGCGGCGCGGTCGGCGGCGCGACGGTACGGCGCCCGGTAGGCCTCGCGTGCGGCCGCAGTGATGCGTCCACCCGAGAGCGCCAGCGTGCCCTCAAGGAACGTGCGCGTCCGCCGCCCCACGAGGTCGGTGACGGGGCCCGCGGCAGCCAGGCGGATCACGCCGGGCGCACGGCGTCCCGAGGGGACGGCGATGCCGGTGTTGCAGAGCACGAGCCCGGCCACCCGCCCCGGGTGTGCGACGGCCCACCCCATCACGACGGCTCCGCCCCAGTCGTGCCCCACCAGCACCACCGGCCCGTCCACCTCGGCGGCCCGCAGCAGGTCGTCGAGGTCGGCCACCCGCTCCACGTACCGGCGCGGACCCGCGGCCGGTTCGAGACGCTCCGAGAAGCCCATCCCCAGCTGGTCGGGGGCGATCACGCGGCGGTGCTCGCCCACGCGCTCCAGCACGCCCCGCCACAGGTAGGACCACGTGGGGTTGCCGTGGAGGCAGACCACGGGCGGCAGTCTGCGCTCGCCGGGATCGCGCTCCAGCAGGTGCCAGGTGCGGGTGCGGCCGTCGGAGCCGGCCACCGGGATGGTGCGCGACCACGCCGGGTCCACGTGCCACCGCTGCCACTGCGCAGCGGACGGCACGCTCACCATGGGGCGCTCACCAGACCAGTTCGGTGAAGCTCGTGTTCAGGCCCGAGCCGATGCCCATGCACAGCACTCGGTCGCCGGTGCGCAGTTCGGGGCTCACGTGGGCCAGCGTGATCGGGATGGCGGCGGGGCCGACGTTGCCGTAGAAGGGGAACGTGAGCGGCACCTTGTCGGGGTCGAGCCCGAGCCTCTCGGTGATGAGGCGGGTGTGCACCGCGCTGATCTGGTGGATCACGTAGCGGTCCATGCCGTTCACCCAGTCGAAGTCGGCCTCCGCGTCCTTACACGACTCGTGGGCCAGCTCGAGCCCGGCCTCGAGCAGGCGCTTGGTGTCGGTGGTCATCTTCTCGAGGTCGCCCACGCAGAGGGTGTGGTGCTCGGTGCCCGCCCTGGCGATGCCGCCGACCACGCGGTGGGCGTCGGGGTGGTCGTCGAGCCGACCGAGGACCATCGCCGCCGCGCCCGAGCCGAGCGTGAGCGACGCGAACTCGTCGAACACGTCCCCCACCTGCGCCTGCTCGCGCTGCAGGCGCTCGATCGTGGTGAGCTGGGTGTACCGGCTGCCCTCGCCGTTGACGATGAGCGCGTACTTGACGAACCCGGCATCGATGGCCGTGGCCGCGAGGTGCATGGCGTTGACGAAGCCGAGGCAGGCGTTGGCGAGATCGAAGTTCGTGCACGAGGTGGGCAGGCCGATCAAGTGGTGAGCCGCGCACGCGAGCGACGGCTCGAGGTGGTGCTTCGACACCGAGGTGTTGATCATCATGCCGACCTCGGCCGGGTCGATCCCCGCCGCCTCGATGGCCCGGCGTCCCGCCAGGGCGGCCATCTCCTCGAAGCGCATGCCGTCCGGCCACCAGCGCCGCTCGCGGATGCCGGCGAGGTCGGACAGGAGCCCGGCGCGCAGCCCCCATCGCTCGTACGTGCCGGCGAGCTGCTCGTCGATCCAGTCGGAGGTGACCACCTCGGGCGCCTCGACGGCCTCGACGCTGAGGACGCCGGCGTTGCGGTGGGTGTAGGTGGCATTGCCGTTCACACGGATCTCCCGGCGGTGGGTGCGGACGAGCCGCGGGGCGGGGCGGAGTCTTGCCACGATACCCCTCCTCCTCCTGGTCCGGCCTGCTGGGCGGCATCGTCGGGCCCACCGCCGCAACCCGTAGCCTCGGCGCCCGTGCCTCCCGTGGACGCCCCCATCGCCCTCGTCCGGGCGCCGAGCCCGCGCCTCGCCGACGGCCTCGTCACCCACATCGCCCGCACCCCGGTGGACGTGCAGCTCGCGCACGCCCAGTGGGAGCGCTACGTGGGCGTGCTCGCCGACCACGGTTGGCGGATCGTGGAGGTGCCGGCCGCGCCCGACCACCCGGACTCGGTGTTCGTGGAGGACACGGTGGTGGTGCACCGCAACGTCGCCGTGGTGGCCCGGCCAGGGGCCGACGAGCGCCGGCCCGAGACCGCCGAGGTGGAGCAGGTGGTGGCGTCGCTCGGCTGCTCGATCAACCGCATCCGCCCGCCGGGCACCCTCGACGGCGGCGACGTGCTGCAGGTGGGCCGCACCGTCTACGTGGGCCGCGGCGGGCGCACCAACGGCGAGGGCATCCGCCAGCTGCGCGCCATCCTCGAACCGGTCGGTGCGAGCGTGGTGGCCGTGCCGCTCAGCCGCGTGCTGCACCTGAAGTCGGCCGTGACCGCGCTGCCGGACGGCACCGTGGTCGGCTGGGCGCAGGCCCTCGACGACGTGTCGATGTTCCCGCGGTTCGTGGCCATGCCCGAGGAGGCCGGCGCGCACGTGGTGAAGCTGGGGGGTGACCGGCTGCTCCTCGCCGCCGACGCGCCCCGGTCGGCGGCGCTCCTGGAGGACCTCGGCTACCGGCCGGTGCCGGTCGACATCTCCGAGTTCGTGAAGCTGGAGGGCTGCGTCACCTGCCTGTCGGTGCGCCTCCGGCACCTGCGCTGACGGCTCCGGCATGGCGGCACGGCGCGGCCGTGCGCTCATGCGGCCTCGGGTGGGTCGGTGGTGCCGGTGTCGGGGTGGTCGGTGTCGTCGCGGTGGGGTGGGTGGCGGCGGGGGATGCGGGCCCGGCGGTGGCTGGGTCGGGGTGTGCCGGTGTGGGGGTGTGCGCTGGCCGGTCCGGGCTCGGGGTCGGGGTGGTCGGGGTCGGGTGGGAGGCCGTGGGTGTGGCGCCATCGTCGGCGGGCCTGGTCGAGGTCGGCGCGGGTGATGTCACGGGGTGGGTGTCGTGGTGGGGGTGGTTCGTTGCGGCGGTGGTGGGCGTGGCGGTTCTGGGGTTGGCAGGCGGCGCGGCCGTTGAACTGGTCGGTGGGGCCGCCGTGGGCGGCGGGGGTGATGTGGTCGATGTCGAGGCGGGTGCCGCGCACGTCGCAGTCGCGGCCGATGGTGCAGTGGTAGGCGTCGCGGGCGAGGATCGCTTGGCGGAGCAGGCCGGTGAAGCTGCGTCGGGTGCTGCCGGCGATGATCGTGTGGCCCTCGAAGATGAACCGTTCCATCACAGCGTCGTCGATGTGGTGGGCGAGCTGTTCGACCCGTACGACGCGCCCGGAGGCGAGTTGGCACAGGTCGCGGGCGCGGTCTTCGCCCACGCACAACACGAACAACGGGCGGGCCTTGACGGCGTCGGGGGGCATCGCTGCGGAGCGCTGCGCCATCTGCACCTGTGCGGCGGCGAGGCGTTGGCTGCGGGTGCGCACCACCCCGGCCGCCTGATCGGCGAGGTATAGCTCGCGTTCGAGCCGGTCGAGCTCGCCGATGACGATCTCGGCGCTGACGGCGTCGTCGAACCAGCCGTCCAGCGACAACGCCCCGGCGAAGGTCCGTGAGGCGCTCAACCGGTCGACCCGTACCTGCGCGGCTCCCCCCAGATCGAGCTGCGGCCCGTCCCCGGCACCAGGCCAGCCCGGTTCGCCCGTCTCGGCGCCACCCTCGGCTCCCGGGCCGTCACCGCCGGCCCCGCTGGCGGCGCTCCGCGGGTCCGCATCGGGATGCGGATGCTGGTCGGCGGGGTGGCGGGCGCGTCGGGCCTCGGCGAGCTCGGCGTCGGCGCGGATCATCCAGTACTCGACGATGCGCGCCGCGTCGTCGTGGGGGCGGCCGGTGCACTGCTCCACGAGCAGCTCCTCGTCGCGGGCGAACAAACCAGCACGCTCCGGCGACGCGGCCCGGGCGAACACGCCGAGATGATCGATCGACAATGTGCCCGCGAGGATCGCCGCCCGCACCGAAGGCATCCCGGCCAGCTGGTGGGCCTCGCGCACGACCCGCTTCGCGTGCCCGCCGTGCAGGTGGGCGTCGCGGGCCAGACGCGACCCGGCGCTACGCGACCCGTCGAGCAGCCACACCAGCTTGCGATCCCACGCGACCACCCGCTCGGCCAGCACCACCTGCAACCGGTCGATCTCACCGGCGACTCGGACCACCTCGTCCTGCAGCTCGCCGTCGGTGAGCGTCGAGGCGTCGACGGCCAGCAGCGCGTCGACGAGCCGGTGCACACCGTCCAGCGGCCCCACGCCGGGAGCGCCCGGGGGCTCGGCTTCGGGCGGGCACACGCTGGTCACGTCCACGAACACATGTTCGCACGAGGGTGTCACACGAGCCGCGGGTGACGGCACGACGGGTGGAGGAACCCGTCGCCTCACCCCACCGTGCTCACACCTCGCTCACCAGCGGTGCCGCCGCCCCGCTGGCGGGCGAGCTCCTCCGCCGCCGAGGGGCGCGGCGGGGGCACGTCCACCTTCATCGGCCGCGGCGGGAGGCGACCGACACCGCCGTCGCGGACGAGCATGTCGGTCATCGTCCGGTCCGCGTGCTGCGAACGCCAGACCAGCATCTCCTGCGCGTAGCGGAGCACGACGGCAGGGTCCTGGACGGCCGTGCGCCACGTGGGATCGATGGCGAGGTCGAAGCACAGCCAGGTGCCGTTGCCGAGCTGCACGTACGCGCCCACGTCGTCGCGCAGCACGGCCAGGTGCTGGCGCTCGAGGCGGCGGTCCCACGGCCACGGGTGCTCGCCCTGGTCGATGAGCACGTCGCGCCAGTCCCACTCCCAGTGCGCCGCGGTGCGCCACCACGGCGGCACCTCGCCGCGCAGGAACGGCGTGAGCGGCAGGCCGTCGCACTGCACGGGCACCGGCTGGCCCATCGCCTCGCACAGCGTGGGCAGGACGTCGACGTTCTCGGTGAACGCGTCGACGGTCGTGCCGTGCGCCTCCGGGTGCTGCGGATGCCGGACGATGCCGAGGATGTGGTAGCTCTCTTCCCAGTAGCCGAGCTTCTGGCGCAGGCCGTGGTCGCCGAGCTGATCGCCGTGGTCGGCGGTGACCACGATTAGGGTGTCGTCCCACATGCCGAGGTCGCGCAGCTCCTGCCACAGCCGGGCGAGCTGGTGGTCGACCTCGCTGACCATCCCGTAGTACTGGGCGCGCATGTGCCGCACCTCGGCCTCGTCGACCGGAGCGGGGCGTGTCGCCAGGAGCCGGTCGTGGAGCGGGTGCCGGTCGGTCGCAGGTTCGACGGGCATCGGCACCGTCGCCGGGTCGTACATGGTGGAGAACCGCCCGGCCGCGGCGTAGGGCGGGTGCGGGCGCAGGTACGACAGGTGCGCGAACCACGGCTCGCCCTGCGGGCGGTCGCGCAACCACGCGATGGCCGCGTCGGTGAGGAACGCGGAGAGGCTGTGCTCGGCGTCCCGCTCGGGCTCGGAGCCGAGCGCCTCGTAGCCGTCGCCCACGTCCGGGAAGCCCCGCTCCGCCAGCCAGTCGAGGTACACCTGGTGGTCGTCCTCGATGTGCAGCACCGGGTCGAAGCCCGGCAGCACGTTGGTGTAGGCCTGCATGCGCGGGTCCGCGGGCCCCGTCGCCTCACGCGGGTCGATGCTCTGGTCGGTGTAGCCGAACAGCGCCGGCCGGTAGCCGGCGCGGAGGGCCACCTTCGCCACGTTGTCGAACCGGGCGTCGAGCGGCGTGCCGTTGGCCACCACCCGGCTGTTCATCTGGTACATGCCGGTGTAGAGCGCGGCCCGACCGGGCGAGCAGGGGGCGGCCTGGCTGTAGTGCCTGCGGAAGCGGACGCCGGCGGCGGCGAGCTCGTCGAGCGCCGGCGTGCGCACCAGCGGATGGCCCGCCGCCGACAGGCAGTCGGCGCGGAACTGGTCGAGGGTGATCAGCAGGACGTGCACGCCCGCGGACGCTAGTCAGGCCCGCATGCGCCCCCCGCAGGGCGTCAGGCGGCCGCGGCGAGGATCTGGTGGACCGTGGGGTTGACGAGGCCCACCTCTCCCACCACCACCGTCGGCACCGTCTCGTTGCCGTCGGCGTGCTGTCGCACCACGGCCGCCGCGTCGCGGTCCTCCCAGATGTTCACCCGCTGGTGGCCGACGCCGGCGCGGTCGAGCTGGCGGAACAGGTCGGCGCAGAACGGGCAGCCCGGGCGCCAGTACACGGTGATCTCGGGCGCCACCTGGGCGTCGGGGACGTGCGGGGTGTCGACGGCATGGGCGGTGGTGCGGGGGGAGGGCGAAGGTGTCACGGAGATGTCCAACAGCCAACGGCGGGGAGTCGATTCCCCGACGTCGGGGTGACGACACCTTCGGGTCACCCGGCACCTCCGTGTTTCCGGCGCCTCGCCCGGAACAATGGGAAGGTGATGGGCGTGCGGCGGGTGACGGCGGTGGGGCTGATCGCCGCGTCCGCTGCGCTGGTGGGGGTGGCACCGGCGTCGCCGGCGGTGGCCCTGCCCGAGGTGCAGGAGTGCGTGGCCCAGCCGACGTTGCAGCCGGGCTCCACGGGACCGGGCGTGTTCTGCCTGCAGTACACGCTGATCATGGCCGGCTTCGCCGTGCCGTACACGGGTGTCTACGACGGCGTCACCGAGGCGGCGGTGCGCTGGTACCAGAGCACCACGCCGCCGCTGGTGGCCGACGGGCGCGCCGGCGACGACACCCTCCGAGCCCTCGGCATCCACGCCTCGGCGGCCGTGTGGGCCGACCCCGTCACCACCGCCACCACGCTGCCGGAGGTCCCCACGATCGCCGCGCCCGCCGGGGCCGCCGTCGGCTCACGCCAGGTGCGCCAGGCCTGCGTGGCCGACGCCGAGATCCGCGCCGACCAGCGCGGTCAGTCCGTGGCCTGCCTCCAGCGCCGCCTCGCCGAGCTCGGCTTCTACCAGGGATCGATCACCGGGCTGCACGACGGCGCCAGCCAGGAGGCGTTGCGCCGCTACCAGCGGGCGACGCCGCCGCTGCGCGTGGACGGCATCGGCGGGCCGCGCACGCTCGCCGCGCTCGACATCTGGAGCGGGCTCACCTCGGGCACCGCCGGCCGCACCGGCCCGGGCCCGTTCCCGGCGCCCGTGCAGAACGAGCCGCAGTGGAACCTCACCGCGGAGGGCATCCCGTACTACGGCAACCGCAAGGCCTGCACCCCGGCCGAGGCGGCCGTGATCGCCGCCGAGTTCGCCCACGACGGCGCCGACGCGGCCACGCAGCAGTGGGCCGTCTACATCGCCTCCCGCGAGGGTGGGTGCCGCCCGGACGCGGTGAACGTCAACCCGCGCACGAAGGACGACTCGCACTGCACGTTCCAGCTCAACGCGCTCTCCGGGCACTTCGAGCCGCGCGCCCCGCTCGGTCGCAGGGGCTGGACGGTGGAGTCCGTGAAGTCGTCGCTGCAGGCCTGTGCCGACGCCGCCAGCGACCTGTGGGTGTACTGCGGCCGTGGGCCGTGGGAGCCGCCGTACTCGTGCAGGCCGCCGTGGGCCGGCGCCACCGTCGGCCAGCCGCCGGCGGCGCTCCCGCCCCCGACGGCCCCGCCGGTGCCCGACACGACCCTCCCGCCGGCGGCGCCGCCCGACACGGCGCCGCCCGCCACCGACCCACCGGCGAGCGCGCCGGTCGACACCACGATCCCGTCGTAAGCGCGGGGTCGTCGTCCTGGGGTCGTCGGCGGTGGCCGTCGGCGGTGCCGCGGCAGGCCGGGCCCCGTCGCCGCGGGGGACCGCCGCGATAGGATCGTGCGTCACCAGGAGAGGTGCCAGAGCCAGGTCGAATGGACCGCACTGCTAATGCGGGGACCACCGTCAACGTGGTCCGTGGGTTCAAATCCCACCCTCTCCGCTGATGTGATGTCGCGAGACATCGGCAAGGCCTGAACCCACGTCAGGGTTCGGGCTTCT
>VFQR01001749.1_pt1 | contig 15397 bp, 13 predicted proteins | sample 3512321 | NCBI WGS metagenome assembly VFQR01 (sample SAMN10412374, study PRJNA504923) | tailings metagenome | isolation source: Relicate 3 Philex TSF1 revegetated site | place: Philippines: Tuba, Benguet | collected 2017-08-29
TGTCACACCCTATCTGAGCCGCCATGAACGTTCGCACCGACCCCGCCCAGCTCAATCCCCTGCTCGACTTCGCCGACCTGCCGCGTTTCGACGCCATCACGCCCGAGTCGGTGGGCCCGGCCATCGACGCCCTGCTCGACCAAGCCGACCGCGCCCTGCGCCAAGCCACCGCGGCCGATTTCCCTGCCCGCTGGGAGGCGCTGGCCAGCACGCTGGACGTGGCGACCGAGCGGCTGTCACGGGCCTGGGGCGCGGTGAGCCATCTCAACAGCGTGGCCGACACCCCTGTGCTGCGCGCTGCCTACAACGAGGCGCTGCCCAAGGTCACCGAGTTCTGGACCCGGCTGGGTTCCGACGAGCGGCTCTACGCCAAGTACAAGGCCATGGACCCGGCGGCGCTGAACGCCGAGCAGGCCCGGGCGCGCGAGAACGCGTTGCGCGGCTTCGTGCTCGGCGGTGCCGAGCTGCAGGGCCCGGCCAAGGCGCGCTTTGCCGACATCCAGGAGCGATCGGCCGCGCTGGCGCAGAAGTTCAGCGAGAACGCGCTCGATGCCACCGATGCCTTCTCGCTGTGCGTGCCCACCGAAGAACTGGCCGGCGTGCCCGACGACGTGGTGCAGGCCACGGCCGCGGCCGCCCGCGCCGAGGGCCTGGAAGGCCACAAGCTCACGCTCAAGATGCCGGTGTACCTGCCGGTGATGCAGTTCGCGCACAACAGCGCGCTGCGCGAACGCCTCTACCGGGCCTACGTCACGCGCGCCAGCGAGCAATCCGACAAACCCGCATTCGACAACGCCGCCGTGATGGTGGAACTGCTGGCCCTGCGCCACGAAGAGGCGCAACTGCTCGGCCACCGCCACTTTGCCGACGTCTCGCTGGTGCCCAAGATGGCCGACTCGCCCGAGCAGGTGGTGGCCTTCCTGCGCGACCTGGCCGCCAAGGCCCGTCCGTTTGCGGAGCAGGATCTGGCCGACATGCGCGCTTTCGCCGCGAGGGAGCTCGGCATCGCCGACCCGCAGGCCTGGGACTGGCCCTACATCGGCGAGAAGCTCAAGGAGGCGCGCTACGCCTTCAGCGAGCAGGAGGTCAAGCCCTACTTCACCGCGCCCAAGGTGCTGGCCGGGCTGTTCCATATCGTCGAGACCTTGTTCGAGGTGGCGATCCGCCGCGACAGCGCGCCCACCTGGCACCCGGGCGTGGAGTTCTACCGCATCGAGCGCGATGGCCGCCTGATCGGCCAGTTCTACCTCGACCCCGGCGCACGCACCGGCAAACGCGGCGGCGCCTGGATGGACGACGTGCGCGCGCGCTGGCGCCGCCCCGACAACGCGGCGCTGCAGACCCCGGTGGCGCACCTGGTCTGCAACTTCGCCGACGGCGTGGGCGGCAAGCCCGCCCTGCTCACCCACGACGACGTCATCACCCTCTTCCACGAGTTCGGCCACGGCCTGCACCACATGCTCACGCAGGTGGACGAGCGCGACGTCTCCGGCATCAGCGGCGTCGAGTGGGACGCGGTGGAACTGCCCAGCCAGTTCATGGAGAACTTCTGCTGGGAGTGGGACGTGCTGCGCCACATGACCGCCCATGTCGATACCGGCGAGCCGCTGCCGCGCACGCTGTTCGCCAAGATGCTCGCCGCCAAGAACTTCCAGAGCGGCCTGCAGACACTGCGCCAGGTGGAATTCGCGTTGTTCGACATGCTGCTGCACAGCCAGCCACAGCCGCCGGCGGACGCAGCAGCCATCCTGTCCCTGCTCGACCGGGTGCGCGACGAGGTGGCGGTGCTCAAGCCGCCGGCCTACAGCCGCACGCCGCACACCTTCAGCCACATCTTCGCGGGCGGCTATTCGGCCGGCTACTACAGCTACAAGTGGGCCGAGGTGCTCAGCGCCGATGCCTACGCGGCCTTCGAAGAGGCCGCGCAGCAGAACGGCCACAGCACGCTCGACGTCGAAACCGGTCGCCGCTACCGTCGGTCGATTCTGGAAGCCGGCGGGAGCCGTCCTGCGATGGAATCCTTCGTGGCCTTTCGCGGCCGCGAGCCATCCATCGACGCCCTGCTGCGTCACCAGGGCATGGCTTGATCACACCCGCCCCCGCGACGACTGGACCCTGCATGAAGACCCGAATCGCCCTCGTCATCGCCACCCTGAGCCTGGGCGCCGCACTGCCCGCGGCGGCCCAGGGCGTCTACCGCATCGTCGGCCCGGACGGCCGCGTGACCTTCTCCGACCAGCCGCCGCCGGCCAGCGCTGCTGCGCCCGCCGCGCGCCCTGGCGCGACCAGCGCTGCCGCCGGCGGAGGTGCCGCGCTGCCGTTCGAGTTGCGCCAGGTGGCTTCGCGCTACCCGGTGGTGCTCTACACCGGCAACGACTGCGCCCCCTGCAACAGCGGGCGCAACCTGCTCAACGCGCGGGGCATCCCGTACACCGAAAAGACCGTCACAACCGCGGATGACGCCGAAGCCCTCAAGCGCCTGGCGGGTGAAGCGTCGTTGCCGTTCCTCACCATCGGCGGGCAGCGCCTGCGCGGCTTCTCCGACGCCGAGTGGACGCAATACCTCAACGCCGCCGGCTACCCGGCGCAGTCGGCGCTGCCACCGGGGTATCGGCGCGCGGCGCCCAGCCCGCTGGTGGCCGTGACCCCGGTGACGCCCGCCGGCACGGCCGCGCCGGCCACGGCAGACAGCGGCACGCCCGCGGCGCCAGCCGACATCCCGGTGGAAGCACCGGCCAACAACCCGGCCGGCATCCGCTTCTGAGCGCGGCGCGCCGGTTCAGGCGCTGAAGTCGAGCGTGCGCACGCCCGAGGCCGTACCCAGCAGGCAGACACGGGCTTTCTGGTGGGCAAACACCCCCACCGTCACCACGCCGGGCCACTGGTTCACCTCGCTCTCGAAGGCCAGCGGGTCGGCGATCTTCAGGCCCGTGACGTCGATGATGTGCTGGCCGTTGTCGGTGACCAGGGGTGCCCCGTCCTTCATCCGCACCCGTGCCTGACCACCCAACGCCGCGAACTGGCGCATCACGCGCGCGCTGGCCATTGGAATGACCTCGACCGGCAACGGGAACGCCCCGAGCGTGGCCACGAGCTTGGACTCGTCGGCGATGCACACGAAACGGCGCGACTGCGCGGCCACGATCTTTTCGCGCGTGAGCGCCGCACCGCCGCCTTTGACCATGAAGCCCCGGCCGTCGATCTCGTCGGCCCCGTCGATGTAGACACCGATCGTCTCGACCGCGTTGGCCTCGAGCACGGGAATGCCGATGGCCTTCAGGCGTGCGGTCGAGGCTTCGGAACTGGAGACAGCACCCGGCACCTGGTGCCTGATGGTGGCCAGGGCCTCGATGAACTTGTTGACGGTGGAGCCCGTGCCCACGCCGACGATCTCGCCCGGGGTCACGTATTGCAGGGCGGCTTGTCCCACCAGGGCTTTGAGTTCGTCTTGGGTCATTTGCGACAATTGCGGGTTGATCTGAAGCGACGAATTATCCGATGTCACTCCTCCCCTACGGCGCGGCGCGCCCCTTCCTCTTCGGCATGGACCCGGAGGCCGCCCATGAGCTCACGCTTGGCGCGATCGCGCGGGTGCAGCACTCGCCCCTGACCTGCCTGTACAGCCAACCGCGCGTGAGCGACCCGTTCACGCTGGCCGGGTTGCAGTTCCCCAACCGCGTCGGCCTGGCCGCGGGCCTGGACAAGAACGCGCGTTGCATCGACGGCCTGGCTGCCATGGGTTTCGGTTTCGTGGAGGTGGGCACCGTCACGCCCAAGGGCCAGCCCGGCAACCCGAAACCGCGCATGTTCCGCATCCCCGAGCGCAACGCGCTCATCAACCGCCTGGGCTTCAACAACGACGGGCTCGACGCCTTCCTGGCCAACGTGCAGCGCGCACGCTTTCGCCAGGAACGCGGCGCAGTGCCGATGCGGCTGGGGCTGAACATCGGCAAGAACGCGAGCACGCCGATCGAGCGCGCCACAGAGGACTACCTCACCTGCCTGGACGGCGTGTACCCGCATGCCGATTACGTCACGGTCAACATCTCCAGCCCCAACACGCAGAACCTGCGCAGCCTGCAGAGCGATGCCGCGCTCGACGCGCTGCTGGGTGCGGTGATGGAGCGGCGTGCGCAGCTCGCGCACCGCCACGGCCGCGCCATCCCGGTGTTCGTCAAGATCGCACCCGACCTCGATGCCGACCAAGTCGGCGTGATCGCGGCCACCCTGCAGCGCCATGGTTGCGCCAGCGATGGCCAGGCCACAGGTGCGCTGGGCGTGATCGCCACCAACACCACGCTCTCGCGCGAGGCGGTGAAGGGCTTGCCGCACGCGGAGGAAGCCGGCGGTCTTTCGGGCGCACCTGTCCTGGAAGCCAGCAACCGCGTGATCCGCGCGCTTCGCCAGGCACTGGGCCAGGGCTTCCCGATCGTCGGCGTGGGCGGGGTGCTGAGCGCGGCCGACGCCCTGAGCAAGATCGACGCCGGCGCCGACCTGGTGCAGATCTACACCGGTCTCATCTACCGCGGGCCTGCGCTGGTGTACGAATCGGCCCGCGCGATCGCCGGCCTCAGGAAGTGAGCATCGCGGCGACGTGCTCGCCAATCGCCAGGCAGCTCGTGAGGCCGGGCGATTCGATGCCCAGCAGGTTCACCAGCCCCGGCAGACCGTGCTGCGCCGGCCCCTGGATGAGGAAATCGGCCGCGGGCTCGTCGGGCCCGCTGATCTTGGGTCGCATGCCGGCGTAGCCCGGCTGCAGCGAGCCATCGGGCAGTCCTGGCCAGTAGCGCCGCACCTCGGCGTAGAAGCCCTCGCCACGCGCCGGGTCCACCCGCAGGTCGGTCGGGTCGTCCACCCATTGCACGTCGGGCCCGAACTTGGCCTGGCCACCGAGGTCGATGGTCAGGTGCACACCCAGGCCCGCCAGGTGCCTGTCGGGTTCGGGTGCGGGGTAGATCAGGTGCGAGAACGGCGAGCGGCCGGTCAGCGTGAAGTAATTGCCCTTGGCGAAGCGGGGCGTCGGCACGAGATGCGAAGGCAGGCCTTCGATGGCGCGCGCCACGTCACAGGCGGCCAGGCCGGCGGCGTTGACCACCCGCTCGGCCTGCAGTTCGGTGCCGTCGTCCGCCCGGATGCGCCAGCCACCACCATCGCGCGCGATGACCTGCACGCCGCTGTGCAGCGCAACCAGGCCACCCGCATGCTCGAGATCGCCCTGCAGGGCGAGCATCAGCGCGTGGCTGTCGACGATGCCGGTGGACGGCGACCAGACGGCACCAAGGCAATGCAGCGCCGGCTCCATCGCCCGCGCCTCGTCGGCGCCGATGATCGCCAGATCGTCGACCCCGTTGGCCGCCGCACGCGCCACGATGCCGGGCAACGCCGCCAGCTGCGACGCCGTGTTGGCGACGATGAGCTTGCCGCACCGCCGGTGAGCCACACCGCGTTCGTGCGCGTAGGCGTACAGCAGGGCCTTGCCGCGCACGCACAGCCGTGCCTTGAGCGAGCCCGCCGGGTAGTAGATGCCGGCGTGGATGACCTCGCTGTTGCGCGAACTGGTGCCGGTGCCGATCGCACCCTCGCGCTCGAGCACCAGCACCTCACGTCCGGTGAGCGCCAGCGCGCGTGCAACGGCCAGGCCGATGACGCCGGCGCCGACGACGAGCGTGTCGATGCGGTCGACGCTCACTTTGCTCGCGCCATCAGCTCGCGCAGGCGTGCAGAGGGCACGGCGTAGGCAATTCCGGAGGGCTGGCTCAAGGCGGCCTCCCGCGTGCCCTTGATGAACACCATGTTCATCACCCCGACCACCTCGCCCGTGTCGGGGCGGAACAGCGGCCCCCCGCTGTTGCCCGGATAGGCCACGCCGTCCAGCTGGAAGATCGGAAAGTTGCCATGTCGCAAGCCGCGGATCGCCGGCTCCCTGAGTCGCTCGGCATCGGGGCTGGGCAACAGCGCCGAGGTGATGCTCGAGACCATGGCGCGGTGAACCACATGCGCATAGCCCAGCAGGTTGCCGATCGGAAATCCCATGAATGCCAGGTCGTCGCCTTCGCGCACCTGCGAAGAGTCGCCAAGCGCCAGAGGCTGTCCGCCCGTGCCGTCGATCGACAGCAGGGCCAGATCGCTCCGAGGGTCCACCGCGTGCAGACGCGCCCTGCCCAGGCTCCACTCATCGCCGGGACGGAGGATCTGCACCACCAGATCCTTGTCACGAACCGCGCCATCGGCCTGGGACAGCACGTGCGAACAGGTCACCACCTGATGCGCAGTGCCGGCCAGAAAGCCGGTGCCCCGCAAGTGGAAGCGCGGGCTGTCGGCTTCCCGGTAGGTGCCCACCAGAACCACCGCGGGCTTGATCCGTGCAACGGTGTCGGCGAGTCCCGCCCATGCGGGCATGGGCGGCATCATTGACGCCGCCGCGGCACAGAACACCTGGCGGCGCCGCATTTCAACCTTCCTTCGGCGTGCGCCGGGCAGCGAACGCCTTGCGCACAAGGTGGCGTGCCAGCAGGTGCAACGGCATGCGCATCCAGTGCCCGCGCAGGTAAAGCCCGGCACGGGACAGCGAGGTGGACACGTCGGCGAATGAGGGGTGGTCAGGCTGCAACGCCCGGCGGTACATCGCATCGACAAGGCGCCGCAACGGCCTGCCGAGCCCGATCGGGGCCTGCCGCGCCAGCCAGACCTGCCCTGGCTCGGGCGCGCGCCATGCCAGCACCTGATCGAGTTGGCGTAACGCTTGCGCCAGCGGAGCTTGCCAGCCCAGTGTTTCGGCGCGCGCCAGCAGCGCGGCCCAGAAGCCCGGCGTTTGGCCGAACTCGTCCAGCAGCCACTGAAGATCGACCAGGCCGCGCAGGCCCATCTCCAACTCGCCTTCCGTGTAGAGATGGCCGGCGCTGTGCAGCACCATGTCGATCGGGCTCAGCGTGTACACGGCGGACCACCCTGGCACCGGCTTGACGTCCTGAAGGAGTCGGTCTGCACATGAGGGCAAAGAACCCGTGAGTGGCACGAGCGCATGATGCACGTCAAGCACCGTGCCGCGGCGCATGTGCCGCATGGGCGGCAATTCGTGCATCCACGCCCGGTAGTAATGCTGGTCGTAGGCGTCTGGCTTGGTCGTCACCCAGCCGTTGATCATCAGGGCGGTTTCAACTTCCCCCATGCGATCGCGAGGTACCAGGATGTCGATATCGGACACCATGCGACCAACGCCCGCCCTCAGGCCTTGCAGCACATAGGCCGAGCCCTTGAGCAGCACCAGCGGTACCTGCAACTGCTGGAAGAGGGGCTGCAGCCGGTGCAATTCATGCAGCAATTCCTCGTGCTGACGCAGCGACAGACGTTGCGCGGACTCCAGATGGCGCCAGACGACGGCAGGAACCCGGTCTGCCACACCAACGGCCGTCAGGCGCTCCGCCATGCGCGCCAGCAGGTCGGCACGGCGCCCGATGCGCACGATCAGATCCCATTGCGGGAGGGTGAGTGCAGCCGCACCGGCGGGGTCGTTGAGCGGTTGCATGACAAGCCGCAGTGCGGGGTGCATCACGGGGTGGCTCCCAGCGCGTCGAACCACGCGGTGGCTTCGTCGAGATCGCCGTACTCCAGCCGCCACATGCTGCAGCGCTCCACCGTCTCGACCAGTGCCTCGAAACCACGAACGCCATGAACGTGGTAGTTGAAGCTGTTGGAGGCCAGCTCCACCACCGCCTGCGGGCGCGGGACGGCCTCGGCCGCCAGTGCAGCTCCCGCGAGAAAGCGCGGAAACACGATCCACCGGGGCGTGGCGGTTTCTCCCGCCCGCTGAAGGCTGTCGGGCGAAGCCTGCAGGTGAGCGACGGTGCCCTTGGCCGTGTCATGGGCCACAGGCCCGATGACCGCGCCCTTGACGCGCTGTGCAATCACCTCGATCGAGCGATTCTTCAAGCTCACCGGGCGGGGCGATGCACTGAGATGCCCATGCAAAGGGTCCAGCAACGCCAGCTCGTCCGAGAGCAACCGCCAGCCTTGATGCATCAGCCAGGCGCACAACGTGCTTTTGCCCGATCCGGGTGGCCCGGGCAGCAACAGCGCCTGGCCCGCGCGTTCCAGCACGGCGGCGTGTACGGTGATCCAGCCGTGACAATGGCTGGTGACACACCAGTTGAGGCCCCACTCGAACAGCGCGAAAGCTTCGTCGCGTGCCAGCGGGGTGAACGGACGCAGGCCATCGACATCGAGTTCACACTGGGGCCCCTTCCAGCCACGGCGCGGCAGGAGGCCCAGGTGGAAGTCGCAGAAAGTGGTGTCGGCGTCAAGCACGGCGTGCTCACCGTAGAGCCGATGCAAGCCCTCGGCCACAACAGGAATGGCACTGCGTACGTGAACGTTGAACGGCGGGATGGACAAAGCGATGCCGGCACCGGCCAATCGAGCAGAAAGCTCGGCGCGCGCAAGTTCTCCGAGGCGCATGGTGGGTGTCATGGATGACAGCGTTCCAGCAAACCCAGGTACTCGAACTGCATCAATTGGCGGCAGACGTCATTCACCTCGTCGGGGTGGGGGTCGTCCAGCAACAAACGACTGGCCAGCTCTGCGGGGGTGTGGGGCTGCCCGTCGAGCAGCAGTGCCAGCAGATCTGCGGCCACCGACGTCAATGCGTGAAGGCTGCTGTCGGTGGCGTCATACACCACCGAGCCTTCTGGCCAGGATTTCAGGACGAGTACTTCGGGATGGCGACAGACCCAGCAGAGCGGAGACGCCGGGTCACTCACAGGAACGCAGGACCGTACACCGTCTCGAAGTAGGCCATGGTCTGGGAAAGCGTCCAGGTGGCGCCGGCAAATGGCTGCCAGACGCCCTGGCCGTTCCAGATCTTGCGACACTGCGCGCGCGTCAACATCACCGAATAGGGGTCGTCACGGTACGCGACAGCCGTGAGGAAGGCAGCCACCACATGCCGTGCAAGCGCGGCGTTGTACTGGTTGCCCCCCATGTTGAGCACCTCTTGCAGGCTCTTGTTGGTGAAGGCACTGCCCGGGTTCGTCACGAAGCCCGTCTCGTTGGAGATGAACTTCGTCTTCGACTTGTAGTCCTTTTCCAGACCCACATCGTGCCGCTTCCAGTAGCCGTGCGAGCGGCACTCGTAGTCGGTCTTGATTTCACGCTGCACGCTCACCTTCATGTGGGCTGCACGCAGCGATGAGAAAGTGGAGGGCTTCACGCATGTGTGCTCGCCAGCGAGCACGGTGTTGCTTTTGAGGGCGGCCACCACCGGAGCGGCACTCAGCCCGGCGCGGACAAGTTGCCGGCGCGACAAGCCCGCGCGCGCGCCCTCGGCGCCAGAACGGGCAGAAGGCGATTCGTGAGATGAATGTGACATGGTCGACCTCGCTTGGAAGGCGCCCGGGCGGCCACGGTCAGCAGTCTCCCGGCACGGTTGTGATTCTACGCGGCTCTGTAGCAAAAAGTAAACGCTTTGGACCGTGAAGCACCCACTATTGGGCCCCTTTGCCCGTGAGCACTACACCCACCGTTTCAAAAAGGACCACCAGATCAAGGAACAAGGAGTGGTTCTTCACGTAGTACAGGTCGTACTGGAGCTTCTCGGCGGTGTCTTCGACGCTCGATCCGTATTGGTAACGCACCTGCGCCCAGCCGGTCACCCCCGGCTTGACGCTGTGGCGCACAGCATAGAAAGGAATTTCCTGAATGAGCTTCTCGACAAAGTAGGCGCGCTCCGGACGCGGCCCGACCAGACTCATGTCACCCTTCAGGACGGAATACAGCTGGGGCAGTTCGTCGATGCGCAGTTTGCGAATGATCTTGCCCACTCGGGTGACGCGGCTGTCGCCCGCCGTCGCCCAACGGGGCACGCCATCCTTCTCGGCGTCGTTGCGCATGCTGCGGAACTTGACCACATGGAACGGGCGACCGTTCAATCCCACGCGCTCCTGACGGTACAGCACCGGGCCAGGGCTCTCCAGCTTGATGACGATCGCCGTGACCGCCATCACGGGCGCCGAGATGAGCAGCAGCACCGCAGCACCCAGAATGTCGAACAAGCGCTTGATCGTGGACCGGATCACGCCCTGATTGAAGCCGTCGCCGAAGATCAGCCAACCCGCGGACACGGCATCCAGCCGGATTTGCCCCAGGTTCTGCTCGTAGAACGTGGCGATGTCGGTCACGCGCACGCCGCCCAGCTTGCAGTCGAGCAACTCCCGCATGGGCATGCTGCCACCGCGCCGCTCTGAGAGCGCGACCACGATTTCATCGATGCGGCGCGATACCACCACGTCGGCCAGGGCCCTGTCGGCAGCCACGATGGCGTTCGACGGCACCACGGACTCGCGTTCATTGGGACCGGCAAGATAGCCGCACAGCTCGGCATTGGCACCGCGACGCTCCAGACATCTTCCGACCGCCTGGGCACGCTCACCGGTGCCGAAGACCAGCACACGGCGCTTGGCCACCGCCTTGGGAAGAAACTCGCCCGCCACCACCTGGTAGATCAGCAGCATGGCCGTGACCATCATGATCAAGACCACCGACCAAGTGCGGCCGTAGAAGGCCTCCAATGGCATGAGGAGCAGAACCGCGACCACCATCAAGCTGGTGGTGCAGAACGAGACCAGCGAGCGGGCGATGGCCTGCCGTGTGCTCAATGCACTGCGCCGGTCATAGAACCCCAGGGCAGAGTTGATGGCGAGAAACCCCACGCCCATGAGCAGGCCGCGTACAGCGCCGTTGCCGATTTGCGCGGCGTCGAGATGCTCGGGCTTGGACAAGGCGATCAAGGCGCCGAGAAACACCCCGGCAACCAGGCTCACATCCAACAGCAGCTGGATGAGGGTTCGTCGATCGAAATAGTGGTTGAAGATCCTGATCACGCGCAGTCGCCATTCCGCAGGTCATGAAAGGCACGGTTTGTGCACCTCCCCCGTATCCACTCGAGAATAGCCGCGCTTACAAGTCAGAACAATCGTTTACATCCTGATTTTGTGTGATGTTTTTGGCTTCATCAGGGTAGCCATGCCCAACGTGATCCAGACCAACAAGGCCAGCCGAGGCATTTCCGCCACACTGATGAGCAGGCCGAGCAAGCCCAGTGCCACGGTGCTGGCCAGGTAGGCCATCGCCCATGGCGTATGTCCTTGCGCCAGGCAGGCCGCGCGGAGGGCGAGAAAAAGCAGACCCATCAGGCAGACCAGCCCGGCAAGGCCGCGCTCGACGAGGAACTCCAGGTAGAAATTGTCGACATGCCATGGCTCGAACCGACCCTGTGCGGAAGACATCCAGTGCACGGGTCCTTGCTCGAAACCGCTGTTGGCAAGTCGCTGATGTCCGAGCGCATCCACCAGCTCGATCCGGTGGATGTGCACCGAAGCACCCGGCGTCAGTACCGACACGGCGAACCAGGCCGGGCGCCAGGGGGCGAGAAGCGCATCGGGCACCATGCGATCGCCTCTCAGGCCGACCTCCAGTTCGATCGGCTCGCCGCCATCGGCCGCCGCAACCGGTTGCCGGCGCCACTGGCAGCGCCGGTCATAAATCAGATGGCGTTCGCAAACGCTGATCAGCAATGTCACGGGTTGCGTGATGGTCAGCCTCAGTCTTGCCGTGTGGTGACCTGCTCGCAGCCCCTGGAGCCTTTGGCCCGCGGCAAACAGGTGACCGATGTGTGGGTCACTGAGCGGCCCGCTGAGCCGCATGTCGTGCCGGGAACCTCCCCCGGGTACCCAATCCAGCCTTCCGGCAAACTCCCCGGGCCCGGGCACCCGCCCATACCGTTCCGGCAGCTGGCCGGCGCCAACACCCGTCCAGACGCCGTGATGAGCAGGCAAGGTCGCCAAGGCGCGCTGCCAATGCAACACCCGGTGGCCGAAATCGCCCACGGCAGCGCCCAGGCGATTCGACAGGCCGGAGCCGGCGACAAGCCCCCATGCAACCTGAATCCCGATGAGCACGGTCAGAAAGCGCCAGTCGCCAGGTCGTGCCGCGGGCGCCTCGCGCATCGTCCGGTGCCATCGCCAGGACCAGGCGGCAACCATCACCGCGGCGCCCACGGCAACCATCAGTGCACGCGACTGTGTCGACACCAGCACCTGGAACGCGGCGACCAGCACGAGTGCCATGGCCCACCACGCCATGCGCGTGCGTGCCGCCACCAGCGCCCCCAGGACCAGCGGCGCGGTGACCGCGAGGTACACATCGATGGCCCCACCCCCCAGGCGCATCTCCCAGAACCACCCCGCCGTGCGATAGCCGGGCATGGCCAGGGGGTGTCCCGACTGCAGGGCAAGCTCCCACAGGACGGCCCCGCTGGCGAGGACGAGTCCGACAGTGCAGCCAAGCGCCCACTGGCGCAACATGGTTTCGGTGTGGCGCCCGCACAGCGCCCACCACAGAGGCACCAGGAGCATGGCCCAGACGAATGCCTTGCTGGCACGCCAGACCGTCGCCAGCGTATCGAGCCCCCCGTCCACCACACCCGCAGCCGTCCACCACAGGCCGGGCAGACCCGCCAGGAGCACGCCCGCCGACAGGGCCAGGAAGGGCCAGCAGGCGACGACCGGTCCATGATGGGGCGCCGTTTCCCGTTGCTCCAGGCGCACCAGCCCGCCGGCCAGCGCCCCCAGAACCATCAGATCCAGTTCGTCAGCCAGCCAGGGGCCCGTGTGGATGGTTTGATCCACGATGGGCAACAGCGCGGCGAACAGGACGATTCCGAATCGCGGACGCCAGGCTGATGCCGTGGCCATGACCAGCACGAACAGGGCCGCTTCGATCGGCCAGAGCGGATGCCTGCTGGCCAGTGCGAGGCCGACGCCTCCCAACAGCAGCACGACCGTCCAGAGCCGAAACCGACGCATCCAACCGTTCTCTGGAGGCAAAGCGTCGCTGGGGTCAGATCCCATCAGCTGGGGCCATTTCATCTTTCGAGAGTCGGGATCGGGATCGCCGCCTCAATGTATCAAATGGAAACCTTGCAACTTCTCGTGAATTCCGTCGCGGGCATCCCCCACAAGAGGGAAAACCGCTGGCGGACCCGGGCGGTTGGCGCCGAGCGTCCACTACATCCTGAATCGGGGATGTCACGAACCCATGGAACCATCGCGCCGCTCCAGTGCTGCGCCCGCCCGCGTTGCTCCGGTCCGCGCTCGCTGCCGACGCCTGACAGCTCCGGTCGATGCACTGGCCCCACGCACGCGGGTCGGCGTTGAACCCGATTCGCCCTTCTCCGATCATCCTCGATGAACTCAACCCCCGGCTCCACGCTCACACGCACCCAGATGCTCTGCTCCCTGTTTGCTGCTCTGGCCCTGACCGCGTGTGGCGGTGGGGGCGGTGGTGCCGATGCCATCGACCCGCCTCAGGCGGGTGCCCCCGCACCGGCACCGTCCACCGGAACGCCCACGCCGGCCCCGCCTTCCCAGCCACCGGCGCCCTCCCCCGGCGCGGCCGGTCTTGCCTGCGACAAGGACGCCATCACCTGCGTGGAAGTCTCCAGCGCCAGCGCGCAAAGCAGCGTGCCTGTGACCTTCGGCCAACCCTTCCGCGCCGGTGACTGGCGCACCACCCAGGGCCTGGTCGCGCGCGACGCCAGCGGCAACACCGTGCCGCTGCAGACCGACGAAGTCTCCACCCACGTCGACGGCTCCGTGCGCTTTGCCGTGCTCAGCGCTCAGGTGCCCAATCTGGCGGCCAACACCCCGCGCATCATCAACTTCTTCACCGCCACCAAGACCTCCCCCAGCGTGAGCCTGCCCGCCACGCCCAACTGGAACCTGCAGGTCAAGGCCACCCTTTCCGATGGCACCGTGCTCGTGGCCAACCCCCAGGCCCAGCTGCAGCAGGCCATCGCCAACGGCACCAACCGTCGCCTGCACGGCCCCGTGGCCAGCGAGTTCACCGTCGTCGCCCCCATGGTCGATCAGGCCAGCGGCACCCCCCACCCGCACCTCACCGCCCGACTGCACACCCGCCTCTACGAGGGCGGCAGCCGCATCCGCACCGATGTGGTCATGGAGAACAACTGGACCTTCAAGGCCAACCCCTCCAACCTGACCTATTCCCTCAGCGTCAGCGCCAACGGCCAGACCCTGCTGTCCCAGCCCTCCTTCACCCACTACCACCACGCCCGCTGGCACAAGGTGGTCTGGAACGGCTCCTCTGCTGCGCCTCAGTACCGGCTGCGTCACCACATGCCGTACTTCCTGGCCAGCCGCGCCACCTGGAACTACGACCTCAACGTCAGCGTGCCCGAGACCGTGCTCGCCCAGGAGGCCTCGCGGCTGGCAGCGGCCAACACCAAGCCCATGGGGGCGGCCTTCCTCAACACGTACTTCCCCGCCACGGGCGGGCGCCCCGAGATCGGCCCGCTGCCGCGCTGGAGTGCGCTGTACCTGCTCAGCCAGGACGACCGCGCCCGCGCTTCCATGCTGGCCAACGCCGATGCCGCCGCCGGCGTGCCGGTGCATTACCGCAACGAGAACAATGATCAGCCTCTGGACGTGATCTCCTATCCCAACGTTTCGGTGCGCTTCGGTTCGTCCACACCCAAGCTGCCAACGCCCTCGGGCTCCACACCCTGGACGCCAGACACCGCACACCAGGGCTCTTTCGCTTACCTGCCTTACCTGGTCACGGGGGATGCGTTCTACCTCGACGAGACCATGTTCTGGGCCGCATGGAACATCGCTGGCGTCGATCCCTACTACCGCAAGAACGGCAGTGGCCTGGTGCGCTGGAACGAGATCCGCGCACAAGCCTGGGCCATGCGCTCGATCTGGGAGGCCAAGGCTTCTCTGCCCGACAACCACCCGATGAAGGCCTACTTCACCCAGATCCTGGCCAACAACCTGGCCGACTGGGCCAGCTTCTACCGCGCCGGCAACCCGGAGTCTTCTCCTCTGGGCGCCATCACCTCCGAACTCTCGGGCGCCACCTACAACGGCCACGAGGCGCCGCCCTGGCAGAACGACTTCGTGGCCATGGTCCTGAGCCTGATGGCCGAGAACGGCGAGCCCCAGGCCAAGACCGTGCTCGACTGGCTCAGCACCTTCACCATGGGGCGCTTCAACAAGGAGGCCGAGGGCTTCTGCCCCATCAAGGGCGCCTCCTACTACCTCAAGACCAAGAACAGCTCGGGCCAGTTCATCTCCACCTGGTCGCAGTTCTACGCCGCCAACTACACGCCAACCACCAACTGCTCAAGCGTGCCCTTCGACGAAATGGCATACCCGGACTGCGCCGACTGCTATGCCGCCGTCGCTCGCGCCATGATGGGCGCCTCCGCCAACGCTGGTGTATCCCTGGCAACCACCACCTACTCCCGCTGGAAAGCCCTCACCCCCAAGCTCGAACCCGCCTACCCCTCCAACCCATCGTTCGCCATCGTGCCGCGATAAGC
>VFQR01001750.1_pt1 | contig 15387 bp, 13 predicted proteins | sample 3512321 | NCBI WGS metagenome assembly VFQR01 (sample SAMN10412374, study PRJNA504923) | tailings metagenome | isolation source: Relicate 3 Philex TSF1 revegetated site | place: Philippines: Tuba, Benguet | collected 2017-08-29
GGTGTGACGGGCGAAACGCTGCACGTTGATTCGGGCTACCATGTGATGGGTGCCCCACCTCTCGACGCCTTCCCTGCGAAGTCATCCAGCTAAACATTTTGTTGTGCCAGATTTTCAACAAAGGGTGCCTGCTGTCTTGATGGCAGGCACCTTTTGTTCCATCGTCTCCTGTTTGAGACGAGCGGGACAAAGAGAATCTGACCAACGGACTGACCACACTTTTCGTGGATTGACCAGCCCTGGATGAGACATTGATGAACTCCACTCTGCATCAACCACGATTTAAAAAGATCGGCGTTGCGATTGTCATCGCCTGCGGCCATGTGATTGTGGGTCAGCGACAACCGGGTCAATCGTTCGCGGGGCTGGCTGAGTTTCCGGGCGGAAAAGTTGAGTCTGGAGAAGACTTCGCAGCGGCGGCCTGTCGCGAGTGCCATGAAGAGACGGGTCTGGCGGTGACTGCTGAACGCCTGCTTGATGCGTGGCAAAGCACTCGAATCGCGGATGATGGTATTGAAGAGACTTTTCGGATCGAGTTCTGGCTGTGCCGACCTGCGAGCCCCGCGACCGACCTACGCGAATCATCCTTACTCACATCTTCTCTGGCGGGTGCATTTCACTGGGTGCCCATCGTAGAACTTGCCCAGCTCAAATTCCCTTCGGCCAACACAAAAATCATTGAGCTGCTGATCAGAAAAAATGGCCACGAGGCTGAACTCGGGTAATCAGAAAAATTGAGTTTACAGACAGCTCTACTCGGTCTGTAAAATACGATGGTGGACTCAATACTCAATTAATGAATTAGAGTTCTAATTGATCGAACAAAGGCTTTTGGTCAGTTCGATGAGTTGAGTTCCTGCTTCGAAGCTCTCGAACACAAATTCTGGTTCTGAACAAATTACTGCAGAATAATTTGTATTTTGTAATTTAGTGGCGTTGATACCTGCCTGGTCGGAAGATCGATGCTCACAAAACATGGACTATTTGCTCTCAAGGCCGAGTGCTTTTGCTCGGGAAATCATCTTGAGTACATCGACAGTGGTATTTACAGGAACGATCTCAACCTCTGGATACTTCAGACAAAAGACACGAAAAACCTCATCAGCGAATGCCTGACCGATTGATGCCACCCCTTCAAAATCGAGCACAACGAGTTTGAAACGATCAAATCTCGCAAGTAGTCTCTTCGCTTGCGACCTCGATACAAGATTGTCATCGCCATAGCTCATTAACTTTACGGGAACCACTGTCTTGGAAAAGACATAGTCATCGTCAGTAGTGAAACGGTCAAATACTTCCTTAATATTCCTCGTTGTTGAGTTCTGCAAAGACATGCTGACCAGCGTTCCCTCTTTAGCATTCTCCAATTGGATGATCCAGTCTTCTTTCTCATCAAACTTGTGGGAGAAACAGACATCTCCTGAAGCGACGAAGAATTGATCGAATATTCGTGATGAAAAGAAAATGCCTTCACCAGAGTGGTTCGCTGGATCGGTGGTAAACTTCCCTTTTGCGAGTTCAAGAACAGCATGTCTCTCATCGGCGAGATTCAATGCTTTCTGAATTTTCCTGAAGATTCCTACTCCATTGTCATAGATCGTGATTGTTGTTGCCGCCGCTGTGCGATCCAACGTGATCGTGACGAACTCCGCATCAGAATGGTCGATCACATTATTCAACATCACGGTGAAGCCGTAGTGCCAGATTCGAAATACGTTTTCAACCAGCCCCCTGAGAAAAGGGGCTATATCCTCTCGCCATACGGTATCCTCAGCGAACCCATCTGCAGGCTGATAAGTTTTACTCCAGTTGGTTAGAGAAGTGAGTTCGTACCTCTTGTTGCGCGTCTGGCCGGTCACCGTGACCAGGCCGTCTCCAATCATCTTCTTCAAGTGTTTATGAATTGCCTGTCGTGTAATTCCGAATTTCTCTGCCGCTAACCGAACGACATCAGATGGGTGTGCTTGAAGATGCTCAATCAAGAACTGCCTGATATTCTCAGCATCGGAATGACCGTTGCCCATAGACAATCGCTCCCATCCATTTTGTCAACCATTTTTTAAGTGATTGTCAACCATTTGGGTAGTATTGTCAACCAGCGACGCCTGCCTTTCGAATCCTCTGCGTAGATAAACCCAGCCAGCCAAAGTTCGTAATATACTTCTATCAAATCACTTACGTCGCCAGCATCTGCTGGGCATGCTCATGAATCATGGCCTTGAGCGTCACGGGTTCCAGCACCCGGGCATAGCGGCCATAGCCCAGAATCCACCAGACGATTTCGCTCAAACCATCCACTTTAAAACTCAAGACCACTGACCCATCTTCGAGCCACTCCGCCGTCTGTGTTTTATGCCAGCGCACTTCAGCCACATTCATGGCCACCTGCTGATCGAACTGCACTTTGACCGTCTGGCCTGTGGGTGTTCCTCGAATGAGATGCCAGGCATTTCCCAGATAACGATCGAGGCTGAAGCGCGGTGGAATCTTGTAGAAAGTTCCCGCCAGTTCCAACTGCTCCAGCCTGCCGACATTGAATGTCCGTACAGTGCGATGCCAGCTTGATCGCCCAATCACATACCAGCTCCTCCGGCTGAAAAGGAGTCGATAAGGGCTCAACAACGTCGATAGAGGCGATGCTTCCGTGAGGCTGTGATACCGCACGCGGATCTGTTCCCGACGGATCAGTGCCGAGAGGAGAACTTCGTATAACGACTGGCTGCCAATCAACTGATTTCGCGAATCGATACGGATCGACATTGATTCGGTAATCTCAGCCACTGTCTCCCGCACACTCCGCGGCAAGCCTTCGAGAATCTTCATGGCCGCTTGCCGGGCATCCTGCTGAAAAGGGATCCCCGTGGTGGAATCAGAAAGTTCACTGCAAAACAGCAGCAGCGAGATCGCCTCACTCAAACTGAGTTGACTGGCAGGTAACGACAGCCTCAAAGGCATGCAGTAGCCTTGCCGCTCTTCGTCGTAGAGAACATGAATGCCCGCTTCCTGCAGGATGCTGATATCCCGGAAGATCGTCCGGCGGCTGACACCGCACTCTTCTGCCAATTGGACAGAATTGCACAGTCTGCCCGATTGCAGTGCCTGAATCAGCCTGAGTAGTCGAGGAAGGCGCGCTGCCCCCATAGGTACAACCCCAGCTTCCTCGGGCGGCCTGAACGCGCGATGAAGACATTCATTCTCAAGAGTGTGTCGGATGATCGAACGGACCGGCCATGCTTCGCCAGGTGCTGGCACCTTTAAGAACCATGGAATGAGCCGGGCGAAATCGAATTCCCTGGATGAGCGCTTCCTGCAGGGAGATGGCCTGCTGGAAAATCATCGTCGAAATGTGTGATCACTGTTAATCTTCTGCACCCACTATCAACCAGTGTGCGTTTGTTCTGGAAGAGCAATTTCGCGTATTCCAGCAGCGGGATATCACGATTATTCCAGCTTACCGATGGGAACTCATGCCCCGGATCGGAAATTGAGGCTCTGCCAGCCATGGCCAGCCCATGCTGAGAGTCGTCATTCGCGGTGTACTCACGCATAGGTACTTCACAGAAAATAGCCATACGGGCATCACGCATCCCAGCACCATGGTGAGTTCATGTTAAGTTCGTGAATTTTTGGCTTCTGGCATCTTCATGGAAAAGCTGATATGCCAGTTCGTTCAAATCTCCGTAGACCATGCATTGACGAACATCCCAGACTGTCGGTTCCAAAGCTGTTCTCTTCAACATGACCATCCTTCCACAATCCACCGAGCGGCCCACAGACGAAGCCAGGTCGTCGGATGATGAACCCTACGGAAGGGTTGTCTTTATTGACCACCAGGGGACGAAACTTCAACGCGATCTCTTGCGAGGTTCTCTATTGGTTGGTTCGGCCCACGGCTGCAATCTGCGGTTGCGTTCCAATGATGTCGCCCCGCAGCATTGCCTGATCTTCCGCGATCCGCACGGACTAATGGTTCGCGACCTCGGAAGTTCCACAGGGACTCTGCTCAATGGTCAGCCCATTCGCGAGATGTGGCTGCGCGGCGGAGACCATCTGCAGGTCGGTGGATTCGAACTCATTGTCGAATCCAACCTGGCCGATCCCGCACCGCCCGGCTGGAAACTCGAAGATTATCTCCTCGTCGAACTTCTGGGTTCGGGCGGCATGAGCTGGTTGTTTGGCTCCCGACATGCCACCTCAGGTTACAAGCGAGCCATCAAACTCCTCCCCAGCAAGTACTCGCAACGGATGTTCGATCATTTCCAGCGCGAGGCCAAAGTCGGGGTCGGTCTCGTTCATCCGCAGATCATTCGTACGGAACGGATTGTCTCGTGGCAGAACCACTGGTTTATTGTGCTCGAACTCTTTGAAGGAGCGAGCCTGTCAGAGCTTGTAGAACTTCACGGCCCGCTCCCCTGGCAACTGGCGTGTCATTTGATTCGACAAGCCGCTCTGGGTGCTCATTACCTGCATGGAGCCGGTATTGTTCATCGCGACCTGAAGCCCGGGAATCTGCTCGTCGCATACGATGGCAATCTCAAAATCATCGACTTCGGTCTCGCCCTCTTACAAGGCGAAGATCTCTCGCATGAACGAGTCGATGGCAAAAGTCAGATCCTCGGCACTGCTGACTATATTTCCCCCGAGCAGACACGCGACAGCACTCAAATTGATGGCCGGGCCGATGTCTACAGCCTGGGTTGTGTGCTCTATTTTCTGCTGACTGGCCAGCCTCTTTTCAGTCGAAAAACGGTCTCGGAGAAAGTCCGGGCTCATCGTCAGGAGGCACCTCCTCCACTGCACGAACTTCTTCCTGAACTCCCTGCTTCTGTGCAGGAAACGCTGGTCGCCATGCTCGCCAAAAATGTGGATGATCGACCAGCCACAGCCGAGGAAGTGGCCAACCGACTGGCTCCGTGGTCAGTTCGGCAACCTGTGGAATTCGACTTCCCCAAGCTCCTCCGCAACCGCTGGGTGCAAGCGCATCGCCGGCTCAAGGAATGGGTTGGCCGCCAGCAAAACGCACTCCTGGACGATTCGTCCGATGATCTGACGAATCACGATTCCGAGTCCAACGGCCAAAAACGTTCGTCTTCGAACCGACCCGTTGAACTGGCGATCTTCGACGCCATCCTGCACTCACAATCGCCAGGCGTCCCACGACTCAAGAAATAGTGGTTCTTACACCGCCAGCAGTTCATACACCTGCCGGTCAGTCAACGTCTCGACCCGTAACTCGGCACCCGTAAAGTCATGGCTGGCTGTGAACTCATGAGGGACCGCAATGGTCCTTGCCCGGGCCAGCACAGCCGCCCGCGTTCCTGCGGCACTGTCTTCGAAGACCGCCATCTGCTCGGGCCGAACTCCAAAGGTGCTGGCCGCCTTCAGATAGATCTCCGGGTGTGGCTTTCCTTGAGTGACATCTGCCGAGGTGAGAAAAAACTGAAAGTGGCTCATCAGCCCCGCCTGCTCCACCAGGCTCTGCGCATAATCCCGTGGCGAAGATGTCGTTACCGCACAGGGAATTCCGCGCTTCGACAAAGCCTCCAGCAACTCGACCACTCCTGGCATGGGTGCGAGCTTCTCACGGATCAGCTCATGATGAGCCTCGCGAGAAATTTCTAAAAGATGAGCAGGATCAACATCAATCGCCAGATACTCGACCAGCCGGGTGAACGACTCCATCGGCCGGCGACCAATAATCACATCCATCACTTCGCGGGTCATCCGCCGCTCAAATTTTTGAAGAACCGTATCGCCTGCTTCAAAAAAGAGATGTTCGGTATTGAACATCGTCCCATCCAGGTCAAAGCAGACAGCTTCGACTTCAGGTCGTTGTCTCGGAACACTCTGTTGCCCGGAAGCCATCGTCACCACCGACATTGATCTGCCTTTACGTTGCGAAGAATCCGAATCAGCCCATCAAGGGATGAACGCCCAATATCATCGCAGATCGTGAGAAACAGATCGATGGAACTTTGTTGAGAAACAACCCGTGATTAAAAGATCAAAACCTTCTGATGACTTCCTTGTTTTCAAAGTTATTTTGATCGCCAGAACAGCTTTTCGACCCATTACCGGGGTGGTGCCAGTTCTAATGGAAGCTTGAGTGTCTCGGTCTTGCGTTTCACGGTGAAATCGACCTTGTCGCCAGCCTTGAACTTCCGCAATGCCAGATCGAAATCATCGAGGTTGGTCACTTTATTGCCACCCACTTCAATGACCAGATCGCCAGGCTTCAGCCCGGCCTTATCGGCTGGTGAACCCGGTGCTGTCCCACTGATCGCATAGCCTGGTTCCTGCACTCCAAAATCCGGAATCGTCCCGACATACGGCCTGTTTCCGGAACGCATCACATTGGCCGAGCCTTTCACTTCGACATACTCAGGTCGCGCAGGAGTGTTAATGACGACTTGCGCAATCTCATTGACGAGAGTCGCGACACGCGTCATGCCGTCGAGATCAAGTTTATCCGTATCGTCCGAAGGGCGGTGATAATCGGGATGTAACCCCGTAAAGAAGTGCAACACCGGGATCTTCTTCGTGTAGAACGACGAATGATCACTCGGGCCAAAACCTTCGGGCTTCTCGATGAGTTCAAAGCCTGTTGTCTTATTCCCCTCGCGCAGCCACTCTTCAAACTGCTTTGCAGTCTTTACGCCAAACACAGTCAGTTTGTTTTCCTGCAGTCGCCCCACCATATCCATGTTGAGCATGGCCACGGTCTCATCCAGCGGGAAAATGGGCTCTTTGCAATATCGTGCCGAGCCCAACAGCCCCAGCTCTTCACCGGTAAATGCCATAAACACCACACGACGGGCAGGCTTTTTCGGCTGCGCCGCCAATAACCGGGCCACTTCGATCAGAACGGCTGTCCCGGAAGCATTGTCATCAGCCCCGTTGTGAATATCTGTCGAGCCCGGTGCCAGCGAACCGGCACCACCACGCCCCACATGATCGTAATGCGCACCAATCACCACCGTTTCATTCGCCAAAGGCCCTTCACCTTCCAGCACGCCAATCACGTTATGCACATCTGCACTCTGGCGGATGACTGTGGCTTCTCCCTGGGCCTTCCAGCCCGTCAGAACCCTGCTGCGTGGTGTCATTGTCGCATCAATCTCTTCAGCCAGTTCCACTGCATTGGCCGAACCCACACTGCGCAGCATCTGGTTGAGAAAATCGATTCGCAAATGGAACGCGGGGAGGCTCTCGCCATCATTCGCAGCCGCATAACCAAATGGCATGAGTTCATCCACAGGACTTGTCGCTGCATCCCGTGAGCGACGGAATTGCGTGACCGCATCCTTCAAAGCCGTCAGTTTGGCCGATTGATCCTCAAGACTGGCGTCGGCCAGTTGCTCGGCACTGGTCACGACTTTGCCTTCGGCTTTCTTGATCGCTGCTTCACGAATCCGCTCTTTGTCGGCCAGTGTGTAAGGATCATTCACAAACAGAATGGCGACCGCTTTGTGAGCCATGGCTGCGACAATCTTGCTCCGCAGATCAGCTTGCCGACCGCCACCTTTTGCCGGAGAAAACGGTCCATCCTTCTGACCTTGGCCCGGAGTTCTGCGAAAACAAACCACCACTTTGCCCGCCACATCGATCCCGGCATAGTCGTCGTACTTGGCCTCTTTGTCTTCCAGCCCATAGCCAATAAAGGCGACTTCTCCTGCGAATTTTCCACTCGTCCCAAAGGCACCGACTTCGAAGTCGCGTCCTTTTTCGAGCACCAGTTCTTCACCTTTGGGCGAAATCAGCTTGAGTGAATTCGGTTCACCCAGTTTCGTCCCTGTCGGCAGCGAGAATGTCTGAAAGGCACCCCCATTCACCCGAGTGACATCGAGGCCCGCCTTCTGGAACTCCTGGCGAATGAACTCCGCCGCTTTATTCAAACCTTCAGTACCAACGCCCCGGCCTTCCATCTCATCACTGGCCAGGACGCCCACATCCTGCTGAATGCGAACTTTCGACTCTGCCAGCCTGGTCGCTTCGGATGCTACTCCCTCAACAGGTGAGCACACCACCGCCAGTAATGCCCACAATCCCGAAAGCACCATCGCTGAATTCAGCCCAGAGACGCACAAACTCTTCATATTCCATTCCGTCCTGACAGAAGTTCCTGCGGTACAGACTCTCTTGAACAATTCACGCGAGGTTTCGATGGCGGCCTCTGCCAAGAGATCAATTGGCAGCCAGAATCATAACTCAAAGAGCTCTTATGGCTCGGCCCTTTTTCTCAAACGGCCAGAAATGCTTCCAGCACCAGTTCGCCCATGCGCACTGTCGAAACAGCCGGGCCACCCCCCGCAATGTCAGCCGTCCTGTGTCCACGAGATAAAACGTAATCGACCGCCTTCTCGATGGCCACAGCTTCCGTTTCCAGATGCAACGAATGACGAAGCAGCATGGCGGCTGCCAGAATGGTCGCCAGCGGGTTCGCAATTCCCTTACCGGCAATATCCGGTGCAGATCCATGAATCGGCTCATACAGCCCCGGGCCATCGGCACCCAGAGAAGCCGAAGGCAGCAGGCCCATCGAGCCGGGGAGCATTGAGCCTTCATCGGTGAGGATGTCACCGAAGAGATTCTCAGTCACCACGACATCGAAGTTCTTGGGCTTCGAGATCAGGTGCATGGCCATGGCGTCGATCAACACATGCTCCGTCTGCACATCCGGGAACTCAGCCTGCATGACACGATCGAATGTCTGCCGCCAAAGTCGCGAAACTTCAAGCACGTTGGCTTTATCGACGCTGGTCACTTTCTTGCGACGGCCCCGCGCTGCCTGTCCCGCGAGACGGACAATCCGCTCGATCTCGTGAGTGCTGTAGATCATCGTGTTGAAAGCGGTTTCGCTGCCATCCGGATTGGTCTTGCGGCCTGATTCGCCAAAATATAACCCGCCGGTCAACTCGCGGAAGAACAGGATATCCACACCTGCCACAATCTCGGTCTTCAAGGGCGAGGCCTGCACCAGATAGGGCGAAGCCTTGATGGGTCGCACATTCGCGAACAATCCCAACTCTTTACGAATCTTGAGCAGACCCGCTTCGGGCCGGGTCTTGGCACTCGGGTTATCCCACTTCGGCCCACCCACAGCCCCCAGCAGAATCGCCTGGCTGGCCCGACAGATCGATAATGTTTCATCAGGAAGTGCTTCACCCGTCGCGTCGATGGCACAGCCGCCAATCAGACCGCGCACGAACGAGAATTCGTGGCCAAACTTCTTCGCCACAGCCTGAAGCAGCTTTTCTGCTTCCGCCACAACTTCCACACCAATTCCATCGCCAGGCAACAAAGCAATCTGAGCACGCACAGCTAACGCTTTCTCGAAGAGGTAGGCTTATGACAGTTTCCAGCTTTCCCATCTCCTCCCGATCACACCTCATCCCGTGCATTAACTGCAACCGGCAGGATCATCGTTCAGATTCGGGCAGGCCTTTTAAATTTAACGCTTCAACAAAGCATACGCGGTCGATTCCTCCTCCAACAGCCTCCGACGATGCGACTTTTCCAACGCCCGCATTTCTCCCACAGCAGATTCGAGGCCCTGTCCGCTGCTACTCCCGTCAGGATCGCGGCCAGCCCACCAGTCTCACACCACTTGAGAGTTTTCGAAGATCTGGTCTTCAACCTCCCGGAACAACCACAACTTCCCCGCAGCAAAAAGCCTCTGCCGAATCGATCACCCCGCAAAATGCACACACAATCGCCACATTCCTCAAACCCGGAAACTCTCCCGAAGTGCCCCACAAACTCACGCCGAATTCCCAGTTTCTCACAGTCCCTCCGCTACAACTCTCACCAGAGTGGGGTTTACATTCCTGCCAGGGAATGTTGTTGTTCACTTTTTCAACGACCGTGAATCACCGGCTAAACGGCCGTCAATCACGAGGGAAAAGCGATCCCCAACAGACATAACCTCTTGCGACGTATACACTCACGTTGAACAATTGATTGATTTCCGCCGACTGGATTCTCTCCTGCGACAAACCTTCGATTCCAGAAAAGGTTGCCTGAGCCGTGCTGATTCTTGAATGGGACAAGTCACAACTGACAGCCCTCACCAGTGACACTCGCATTTCCAAGGTTCTTGCCTGGCCCAACGGCGAGCGGATCGTGGAAACCGATTCTGGACATTCGTCCTGGCTGAAAGGTGAGCTTGCTGAATTCCTGGGCAAAGAAAGCAAAGTCACGCTCGTCTTCCCTCGTGAAGACGCCATTCTCAGGCACCTCGAACTTCCTCCCACTCCCGAAGACGAAGTGCTCGATGTCGTCACGCTGCAGACCACCATGCGGTCGTCAGTCGCACTCGATCAGGTATTGCTCGATTACCTCCCTCTCAATGTCAAACTTCCACTGGCCGACGAACTGACTCCCAGTGGCCACATGCGCACCATTTCTCCGGAAGAAGCCGCCGCACAATCTCTTCCCAGCAGCACTCTGCACGTGCTCGTCGCCACCATTTCTTCCAGTTTTGTGCGGAACATCCAGCAGCTTCTCGATTCGGTCGGATTCACCGTCGTTCATGTCGCACTCTCGAGTTGTGGCTACGCTACTCTTCTGCGACAAGCCCTCGATCCTGCTGATCAGGCGGCCTTTGTCTGCGAGCGGGTTGGCCGCGTCGAAACCACGGCCTTTGCCGATGGCCAGCTTCTTTTCGCCCATTCAGCGCGTGTTCCTCACGGAGCCCGCAATGAGCAGGGGCGACCCACACCACTCGCTGTGGGTGCCGAAATTTCCCGCGGATTGTTTGCCGCCCGGCGCATCGCTCCCGAGTTTCATCCCCGCCGCCTGATCATTGCCTCAGGCTCGGAAGTCGATGCCGATCTGAAAGAAGCACTGGCATCACAGTTTGAATGCCGGGTCGAAGAAGCGCAGGAACTGATTTCCCGCACAGCCTTGGCCGCCACAGCCAGCAAGCTGGTCGCTGACGCTAAAGGCCATTCCTCTCCAGAGAACGCGGCACAAGGACTCTCCCACTGGATTGGGTGCCTGGGGTTCGTCACACCTCTTCCCGATCAGTGTCGCCTTGATTTTCTCCACCCGCGAAAACCGGCTCCCAAGCCCGATTACCGCCGGGTGAAACTTGTTACTGCAGCCACAGCCGCACTCATTCTCACAGCCCTGGGAGTCGCCTGGCAGGCTTCGATCATTGCCTCTCTCGATGAGCAGCTCCTGGCAATGAATGTTCGCAATGTCGATACCAAGACCACATTGAAGAATGGCGAAGGCGATCAGAAAGTCTTCGTGGCTGTTGATGACTGGCAACGCCACGCCCCAAAAATCTCGGTCGAACTCAGCCGACAGGCCAAAGTGCTCCCGAATACCGAACGCCTCCTGTGGACCAACTGGTCAATCACGGCTGGCGCGGGCGAAGTTTATGGCCGGATGCAGGCGTCAGGTCTTGCCCGCACGAACAGCGACGTGACCGAGCTGGGCAATCGCATGGCGGAAACCAAAGAATACCGCATCGTGCCCCGCGAACTGGCAGGAATCAGCAAAGATCCCGATTACAAACAACGTTTTGAAATCGACGCCACGTTGTTACCACCAGCCCCACCACCTAAACCGGCTGCACCGGCCAAACCGGCAGGGCCGGCCAAAGATGCCAATCTGCCTCTGCAGCCACAAACGGCACCCAAGGCTGATAACAAGCTCCCAGCCTCCAAAGAACAACAGGCCAAAGAAACAGCGACCACCTCTGTGAAGTCCACTCTCGACTCGTTCGGCTCGGCAACCGATGGGGGTGAAGTATGAACACCCGCGAACGCAATCTCCTCGTCGGACTGGGTGGAGCAGCCATCCTCTACGTTGCTTACAGCTATATTTACCCGGCTGTCATGGCACCCATTACCGATCGGCAGAACAAGCTCGCTGAAGTGACCGATAAGGTCGACAAAAGCGATGCCGAAATCCTTCAGCTTCTGCAAAAACGTAAACAACTCGGCCAATGGAAAGCTGTCTCGTTACCAGCCGATCCTCCCACGACCAAACGACCTGATGCACTCAACGCCCAAAGACTCTATCTCAACTGGCTGGGGTCCATCGCCGAAAAAAGTCGTCTTCAGCGGGTAAAAACAGCGCCCGAACGTCGTCAAACCAAACCCAACCTGTATATCAGCGTGGCCATCTCGTTGACGGGCGAAGGGACTGCCGCACAAATCTCCGATTTCCTCGCCCGGCTCGAACTGGCACCACTCCTGCATCGCGTGAACCGCGTCCGCATCGAATCGACCGATGTCACTGGCAATCCTCCCTTCAAGATCGATCTCGAACTCGAAGGGATCGTCTTCCCCGAATCACGCCCTCGCAACACCCTCTTCCCCGAAACATCTCTCAAAGAGACCATGGCTGCTGGCAGTACCGAGTTAACGGTTGCCGACCCGCTCGCCATACGCCTCCCCACTCCCTTCGAGATTCTCGTCGGCGATGAACGCCGCCAGGTGCAGGCGATCAACACCACGACGGGCGTCTGGAAACTGCAAAAATCTCCTTCTAACAAAGCGTTTCCTGCGGGGACGATCGTGCAGGTCCCTTCTGCACCTCCCGAAGCGATGATTACCGCTCTTGCCAGTCAGATTCAAAGTGGCTGGAGATTCCTCAAGCCCGTCCCGCCCGCCAAATACGATCCACGCATCGAAGCTCAAGGCGAAGCCGTCCTTCTGACGGGGACTCCGCTGCGCCAGACTATCGAATTGAAAGGGACTGCCGGTTCCACTCCTACTCTCAAACCGACGGGGACCTGGCCTGCAGGTCTCTCGTTCGATGCTCAGTCCCGTCGCATTACGGGCGAACTCCCGAAAGGATCAGCATCGGCAGAATCCTCAAAAAATGAACTCACATTGACGTTCGATGTCCTTCCCGAGAAAGACGCTTTCCCCACCGTCGAACGTTCCATTCGCTTTACGATCAAAGACCCGAACACGCCCCCCGAAATCGCTGCCGCCTCCAAACTGTTACCAGCCGTTGCCGGCCGTGTCTGGAAGCTCGAACCTCAGGCGACGGATCGAGAAACTCCTCGCGAAAAACTCAAATGGTCGGCGGTTTCACTGATCGAAGGAATGTCGTTCGACTCCAAGACCGGCAAGATCGAATGGATCCCGTCTGTCTCTGCAGAACCAGGTTCCAAATCGGTGGAACTGCGCGTCACAGACGATTCGAATCCACCTCTGGCAACGACACGCGTGTTCAACTTCGAACTCTCCGAAGATCTCCCGCAGTACACTTATCTGATTGCTGTCATCGAAGGGCCGGTCTCGTCGGAAACCACCGCTGGCAACACCGCTCCTGCCAACAGTTCCAACTCTTCTGCCGGGATGGAAGTCTGGTTCTTTGATCGCCTCCAGAGCCGCAAACTCGTCATGCTTCCGGGGACTCCACAAGTAATCGGTGACCTGGAGTTCGTGATCCAGGAAGCCACACCTCAGCAGATCATTCTGCTCGTCAACGGCCAGAGGCAGCGCCTCGAACTGGGCAAAAATCTACGCGAACTCTTGCCTCTGGAGACAGCGGCCACAGGGACCAGCGCACCCTCGACGGACACCCGCTGAGCCATTGATTCATCCTCACAAGCGAGATCAGGGCGCCGATTATCTCCCGGTCGCCAGAGATGAAGAGCATCCAGCGATGAGGCTGGTTGTGGATTGCTCGCCCCAAACGTTCAAGCTCGCCCTCATCCCGGCCTTCTCCCGTCGGAACGGGAGAAGGGGTAAGAAACCGCGTCTTCTTGGGAGAGTCAGATGCTCCTCATGAACTCAGATCGCGTGGTAATCCCGCCTTGTGAGCGGCCAGTTGTTGTGAACAGGGGCGATCCGAGCGACTGAGCGATCTCAGCAATGTGCCAAACACACGCAAAGCATCGCAGACAGCCAGGTCTTTGCGCAGAAGCCACCATTGGGGAGAGCCGCTGGTCCCCACTAAGCACTTTCGACTCGTGAGTGCTTTCGTCATCGTCTGGATCGATGCGCCGCCATCGAGAGTCACAAATCCCCACCGTTCGAAATCGGTGTGCCAATGAGCCCAGGCCGTCGTTGTCAGACAGATTTCTAATGGTTGTTGCGAGGGAGCCGTCAGACGTTCCTGAGCCAGTTCGATCGCCAATAGCAACGTCACATCCTGCATCGAGAGCCACGTCCCCTGTTCATCGAACGCAGTCAACGTTTCACCATCCGGTGCAAAATAGCACCCCAGATGGGCCTGCTCCTGACGAACAGTCTCTTCCAGAACTTTCAGCGAGGCGGAAGTATGACTCGATAAATCCCGATGCACAGCCGGCAGCGAGAGCGGAATCAACCGACACGGATGATGTTCCGTCAGTCGTTTTAATCGCTGAAAGAGGAGTTCATTCTCACTCCCGCAAACCACAGTGAGCGGGCGCAGGGCATGAAACTCTTCCTGTAAGGTTTGATCCTGCTCAAAATGGCGAAGAGGTGAGTAGCGACCCAACTGTCTGGCATGGGCATAAGTTCCCGTGCGAGATTGCTCGCTGAGCAGACGCAATGGCTCAATCGATAGCCAGGCCAGGCCATCCGGCCCGATCAGGTCAAATCCTGTCCAGGCAGGGCCATATCCCGAACCAGTAATGAAAATCGCCAGGACACTTTGGAACGATGACATGGCCAGCGTCAGATCGGGTTTTCGGCAGAAGCCCAGGTCAGCAATATCCATCCCCTGCTGTCTGAGGCCTTTCACCAGCCCTGCGGCAATCTCTGGTGAACTGACTCGCTCATCATGACCAATCACTACTGTTGATGTCATCTCGACAGGCGCGGCTTCTCCTCCAAACGCCCCTTCGCTCAAAGCCTTGCCAATCGCTCTGCCCCACTCCACCGCACGAGTGCGGTGCATCACATTCAGATACACCGCCCGGACTCCGCCCTCCGATAGGATCTCTTCTTCACGGTTTTCAAGGATCGGTGCCACAGGGAAACTGACTGGCAGCAGTCCTTGTTCGTCGCGAGCAGGGCAGTTCCGACAGAGGGGATAATGAGCCGCCAGTCGCGCCAGATGCACACTGCGGCTGATCGAATACGTTTCCCCCGGACAGCGATAGGTTCCCCCCGGTACAGCGCCAGGGGCCACGGCATCGATGGGCTCAGCCGCTGCATCGATCGGAGGAAACGTTTCAGATGGCTCGTCTGCCGGTGCCATGGAACAATCTCTGCAACTGCCGGCCACTCACAAGACCACACTCACACGATCACACAGAGGAAATCTTACACAAAAGCCGACGGGGTGGCTGGGGTCAAACATCCTCGTTTGCCCCCAGTTTGTTCGACGCTGATCGCTTTTGACGAACGGCCTGTGTGCCATGCTTGCAGCTCTGGGCAAGCATGTTTTCGCTACCAACGCAGCTCTGTTTTCTCCCGGGAAACGAATGAC
>VFQR01001752.1_pt1 | contig 15383 bp, 12 predicted proteins | sample 3512321 | NCBI WGS metagenome assembly VFQR01 (sample SAMN10412374, study PRJNA504923) | tailings metagenome | isolation source: Relicate 3 Philex TSF1 revegetated site | place: Philippines: Tuba, Benguet | collected 2017-08-29
ACAATTTCTGGCTTTTGTCAAAACTTTTGTTAAGAAAGATGTTTATAATGCATAGCTTTATAAGGGGGGACTAAGGGGGGTAATAATTCGATTCAAATCACTACATATCACTTTTCAAACGTCCTCTTAGAGGGTGCGTAAATACTGAAAATATTGATGATTGTAGAGACGCGATAAATCGCGTCTTTTGATTTCTTATTTCAGCCTATATTACCTAATTTTGTTCAGAAATAAAATAGTGGCTCGATATATTTTATTGTAGCTATTTAAACTGCATTTTACACAATATTTTAATATTAGCTATAGTCCAATAATCAATTCATCAAAAGATGAATTTAATACCAATAAATGGATGAGAATTTTCTCATGATTGATTACGCAATGTCATGCTAATTTAATATGCAAATAAGTTGCACTTGTGTAGTTTCTTTGTTGCAGTAAAAATGAATAAAATCTCTAGAAATTTCATATTAATATCCAGCTTCAGCATTGCCACAGCCTGTATTAATACACCAATTTTTGCTCTAGAAAATCAGCAACAGCCTTCTCTAATAGACGCATCACCATTAACATCTGTTTCTCAATTATCTGACGTAGAAAGTACAGATTGGGCTTTTCAGGCTTTGCGATCGCTCATTGAAAGATATGGTTGTCTTGCTGGATATCCAAACGGAACTTATCGCGGAAAACATGCAATGACACGTTATGAATTTGCAGCTAGTTTAAATACTTGTTTAACAAAGTTACACGAATTAATTGCCACGAATAACAACAATTTTACAACTAAAGAAGATTTAGATTTAATCCAACAACTGCAAGCAGAATTTTCTTCAGAATTAACAACAATAAGTAGTCAGGTTGATAATTTAGAAAAGAGAACGTCTGAGCTAGAAGCAAATCAATTTTCTCCCACAACAAAACTCGAAGCTGAAGCAATTTTGACTGCTGCTGGTATTTTTGGCGAAACCACTGCCGATAGTGATGATAATCGAGATAACAATTCAAAATTGGATAATAATCTCATATTTGCCCAGCGTGTACGTTTAAATTTTGTGACAAGCTTTACTGGAAAAGATGAATTAAATCTCCGTCTAGAATCAGGGAATATTCCAGAATTTGATGAGAGCATTACTGGAACACTAATGACTCGTTTGGGTTTTGATGAAGATACTGGGAATGATATTGGGTTAGACGAAGTTTATTATTCATTTCCTATTGGTGAGAAATTGAAAACAACAATTGCGATCGCCGAAATGGAATTGAATGATTTTGCTGAACCAATAAATCCTTTATCGAGTAGTGGTAGAGGTGCGGTTTCTCGTTTTGGTAGGTATAATCCGATTTTACGGAGTATGGACGGAACCGGGTTAGGGATTAAATATCAACTCAATCAAAATACTCAGCTTGCTCTTGCTTATATGGCTAATGATGCAGCTATTCCAACAGAAAATAATGGCTTATTTAATGGCAACTTTGCTGCACTTGGACACTTGTATTTTCGACCAGTTGATAACTTTGGTATTACTTTTACTTATCTTCATAGTTACTATGCAGGAATTGGTGAAAGTGAAATTAATTTAACAGGAAATACAGGTAGTTTAACCGCCCGTAGTCCTTTTGGAAATGTTGCAACTAGAGCAAATTCATTTGGCTTAGAAACTAGCTGGCGAATCAATCCAAAATTTGTGATCTCTGGTTGGATTGGTTATACGAAAGCCGAGTCAGCAATCACAAATGATGATGCAGAAATTTTGAATTATGCTGTTAGTTTAGCGTTTCCTGATTTGGGAAATAAGGGTAATTTAGCTGGTTTAGTTCTGGGAATGCCACCAAAAGTTACCAGTAGTAGTTTAATTGCTGATAGAGACACCTCTTTACATCTAGAAGGTTTTTATCGGTTTCAGGTGACAGATAATATCTCCATTACCCCTGGATTATTTGTGATTACCAACCCCGAACATAACGCCAATAACGACAGTATTTTCGTTGGGACTATTCGCACTACTTTGAAATTTTAATTATAAGTAGATGAGTGTAGGGCGATCGCTATTCCCTATCAGCAAACTTCAATGGTTTACTGGTAAGGAATAGCCAAGAAACAAATTATCCAATCTTGTGTTGTGGGGCAATACGCTTGGGTTAAAGGCTAATTGTACAAAATTGTGGGTTTTCGAGACGCGATAAATCGCCGTCTCTACAAGTATTTTGGTCTTATCTAAACCGTAATCATCGGCGGGCAAGATGCCCGCCCCACAAGAAATAATTAGATATTTGTTATTTGGAAACCCCAAAATAAATTAACAACAGAAAATCCCCAAAATATCAATAAAAATAACGATGTTTGGGGAAAACTTTCATCACCACAAGCAATAAATCAACGTCTGTAGCTTGCTTCCCTAGAGGGCAAACTATCTTTAGTTTTGAATCTTGTCGCTTGCTTCTTGTATGGTGTATTAGTGTGGGACTTAAAGCTTCTAATTTGTCTACCCACCAACAACAACCGCGCTACCTGTTCAGCAGCATTTGTTAACAAAGTTGAGGTTTGAGAAATCGCCTCACTTAGTTGACAAGGATGAGTCATAATACTATTAAAGTAATCGATACCGTGCTGGAAATTGATTTCCGCACCTTTACCAATGGTGCCGACAAGTGCAATCACTGGTAAATTATAACGCTTGGCACGCTTCGCTACTTCAGCCGGAATTTTACCGCGTGGGGTTTGGAAATCAATGCAGCCTTCCGCTGTAATCACTAAATCAGCTTTGGGAATCAGATTATCTAATTCCAAATACTGCATCACGATATCGTAGCGCGAGTATAATTTGGCTCCAATCAAAGCGTGTAAACCTGTACCCAAACCACCAGAAGCACCGCCACCAGGCATTTGTCGCACGTCGATATTTAAATCTGTCCTAATGACTGCGGCGTAGTGTTCTAGTGCAGAAGCCATTGCTTCCACCGTTGCTGGAGACGCACCTTTTTGAGGGCCGAAAACCCTAGCCACACCCTTGTCACCACACAGGACATTATGCCAGTTACAAGCAACATCAATTTGGACTTGATTTAAACGGGAATCTCGCCCAGAAAAATCAATGCTTTTGAGTTTGATTAATTCGCCACAACCCAAACTTAACTCATTGCCATTCTCATCCAACAACTTCACACCCAAAGCTTGCGCCATTCCAGCACCGCCATCATTAGTCCCAGAATCACCGCAGCCCACTAAAATGCTTTCTGCACCAGCATCCAAGGCAGCTTTAATTAATTCCCCAACGCCGTAAGTTGTTGTAATCATGGGATTTCGCATATCGGAGGGTACGAGACGCAACCCCGCCGCTGCCGCCATTTCTAACACGGCAGTTTTTTTCGTAGTTCCACCAAGGAAGCCAAAATGAGATTGTACTTTTTTTTCCACAGGCCCGGTTACTTCCAAATGATGTAAAGTACCGCCTGTGGCTGCTACCAGAGTTTTAGTAAAGCCTTCACCGCCATCTACTAGGGGTGCTTTACAGATATTTACATCTGGGAAAACTCTGGTGATACCAGTAGCTATGCAATCAGCTACTTGTTCCGCATCAAGACTTTCTTTAAAGCCAGAAGGAGCGATTAAAATGTTTAGTGTCATTATTAATTTCCTGCGGCTATCCAGCCGCTTTTTTTGTCATTAAATGTGGGGAGTGGGGGAGTGGGGGAGATGAGGAAGATGAGGGAGATGAGGGAGATGGGGTGAAACTACGCCCACCACCTCATCACTCCAAACTCCAAACTCCAAACTCCAAACTCCAAACTTCCCACTCAAAACGATAGCCCCACCCAACGCCACCATGTGTAATAAAACAGAAGAACTAAAGCAAAGTGAACAACAATCATCACTGAACTTAGCCGGAGTAAATCTGTTGGTTTAAAGCCATCTTCTTCTGCATCTTGGTAAACCATCAGTGCTTTGGAACTGACGGGGAAAGTTAGGCAATAGTCCATCCCTAAGGTACTGAGGAATAAGACGGCAACAGGGTTGATGTCGAGACTGCTGGCGAGATACAGCAGGGGAGGGACTAAAGCAGCTGCTCTTGCTGTGTGGGAAGTCATATAGATGTGGGAAGTCAAACTAATGATGGTAAGTAGCACCAGAATCAGAAAGTGGGATTTGGCACTGTTGATTTCACTGAAGCGAAAGACATGATTAATAATCCATTCTGATGCTCCTGAACTAATTAATGCGCGTCCTAAAACCAGTGTTGCACCTACGAAAATAATGAGATTCCAAGAAACATCTTTGACTGCATCTTTCCACTTCATCACCCCAAAAGAAGGCGCGGTGAGAGTCATGGCACCGATAACGGTGACGGTGGCAATTTCTAAACCATGCCATTTCTCGGTTAACCAGAGCGCTAACATCAACAAGACAATCAATAATGTCTTGCGTTCTGGCACAGATATGGGTGTTGATTGCAAACATTCAACATCCAACTTTTGTTGTAAGGATTTTTTGTCTAGAAATAACCGCATGATTACCCAGCAGGATGCATAACTGGCAATAATTCCAAAGGGTAAGCCGTAAAGCAACCACTGGCTAAAAGATATATCTTTGTCGGCAATTTCTTCTAATAAATCTTTAGCAACTAAATGAGAGCCTGCACCTGTTAAGGAAGCAATTGTAGACACCAATATAATTGAAGGCATCAATAACGCCAAGGCGCGACGGGTAGGCTTATCCTCTATGGCACTGGCGACGCTGCGAAAAATCGGATGGGTAACGGCAGCGCGTCCAGAGGTGGAGGGAATCAAAAAGGAGAGGGGAATTAAGACTGTAGTGAGCAACCAAAATAAGCTACTGACGTTGTGCGCTTTGGCTGCTACTGCTTGAGTTAGCCTTGTGGCTAAACCTGTTTGCTTCACCGCACCTCCCAAAACAAACGCACCTATCATTAACCAAACAACATCCGAACCCAAAGATTCAAAAAAATCTTCTTGGGAAATGCCGCCGGTTAATAACAGTATGAGTACCGAAACTAAGGCAATGTAACCAGCATTAATTGAGGTTGTTGACCAGAAAATTACGGTGAGCAGAAATACAAATACAGTCAACCGCCCTTGTATAGATAAGCCATCGGGTAAAAATACTATGACACTGGATATAGAAGTTAAAAATAGTGCCAATAGTGATTTTGGTTGCCAACGACTTGATTGCCGAAAATATTGCAAAAATCTATTCAATTGGGTATTTATGGTGTTATGATTCTGATGTTTCTCAATTATTGTCATCTCTCTGATTCAGGCTCTATTTAATTTTAAATATCTCTTCTAATTAAATTGCCTCCTCGTAAAAAGAAAAGAATGATAGAGTGCCAATTAACTTGGCTTTAAGGTAAGTTTAATCAGAAATTTATGAGAAGTTAATTAAGGAAACATGAGAACATTCTCATGAAAGTAGTAGCGTATTAGCTGGTTGCAAGGCGGGTGTTGCAATAGTAGGCTGATTATGGTCTATTCTCTGTATGGGGAAGTCAAAGATTGGAAATTTCCGGAGTTAAAAGGAGGTAGGGCGATCGCTCACTACATCTTGAAAGCAACCAAAGATACCGTGCATTTAGGTGGTTTTTCCCATATACTAAATCCAGCACTGACTATTGATTCCGGTGATACAGTTGATGTAGAAACTTATACTGGTTACTACGTTTATGAAAAAGCACCACCAGAGTTTCTCACACCAGAATTTCTTGACATCTGCCAAAATCTTTTACCAGAGCGCAAAATTGCTGGAGGGCCGCATTTACTCACAGGGCCGATTTATGTGCAGGATGCCCAACCAGGGGATGTTTTAGAAGTAAAATTAGAAGCGATCGCACCTCGTTTACCTGTAGGTTTCAATGCAATTCGCACAGGTTGGGGAGCTTTACCGCATCAGTTTTCTCAACCTGCTTTAAGATTTATTCCTTTAGATTTAGCAAACAATATTGCCGAATTTCCACCCGGTGCTGGAATCAAAATTCCCCTCAAACCGTTTTTTGGAATTCTGGGCGTTGCGACTCCAGAAACTTCTCGCACTTCCATCCCGCCAGGTTCTTACGGCGGTAATATCGACAACCGCGAACTCCAAGCAGGTTCTCGTTTATTTTTGCCGATTTTTGTCCCTGGTGCATTATTTTCCATTGGTGATGGACATTCTGCACAGGGAGATGGTGAAGTCAATGTCACTGCCATTGAAACTTCCATGAATGGTAGAATTACACTCAAACTCCGCAAGGATTTACAACTAACAACACCAATTGCCGAAACTCCGACTGATATTATCACAATGGGTTTTGCTCAAACCTTAGATGCAGCCTTAGAACTAGCTTTAAAAAATATGATTGATTTTCTGGAACGCTTCGCCAATTTGTCGCCAGAAGATGCTTATGTCTTGTGTAGTTTAGCTGTGAATTTTCGCATCACTCAAGTTGTGAATAGTCCCCAAAAAGGTGTACATGGAATGTTAGCAAAATCCATTTTATCGAAGACTATTAGTTTATAAATTTGCATTGCTATATTATTCTGTTTAATAAATAGTTATATGATGTCCGGCAAATCACTCATAATAAACAGTTTGTAGTAAGGACTTCAGTTTGTAGTAAGGACTTCAGTCCTGGCTTGAGGACTTTAGTCCTCACTACGAGCAAACATTTTTATTCAGTTTGATTAACAGGACATGATATTAAGTCTTTCTTGCACGCACCATAATTAATTCGCTATGAAGCTTGAACCACTGTTGACTTTACGCGTCCATATCGCTGCTCCTCTGGAGGCTGGAACAGGACCATACGGGACTCGCCTCATTTCTAATATAGGCGGAGGAAGCTTTGAGGGAGAGCGATTGCGGGGAAAAATCCTTCCAGGCGGCGGCGATTGGATTTTGGTCGATGGCGAGGGAGTTTGGCATATGGATGTTCGCCTGTTGCTGGAAACCGAAGATGGAGCGCGGATCTACGTTCAGTATTATGGGGTGGTGGTGATGAATGAAAAAATAGGCACTGCCCTTGCTAGCGGGGGTGCCACCGAGTATGGCGATACCTATTTCATGACCCAGCCACGTTTTGAAACTGGCCATGGGCGTTACCGTTGGCTGAATCGAGTTGTGGCGGTGGGTGAAGGGCGTCTGGAAGCTGGTGTGGTGGAGTATCGCGTTTGTGAGGTGGTGAATGGGTCAGACTAATTTTGGATTTTAGATTTTGGATTTTGGATTGATGAATTGAACGCCAGGATTCAGAATTTAGAGGATGTCTGAAAACTTTTTTGTGTTGTATTCAAGACTTGTAGATCCACCATTATCCACGCCACTTGCTACCCTACGGGTTCTCCGAAGGAGTACAAGTCGGGCTTTGCCCGCCCAATGCAGTGGCTCCCGTTAAAAAGGGGGACTTTCAGAAGTTTTCCCCCTTTTTAACGGGAGCCAGCGACGGGTACGCAGGGGGTTTCCCCCATGAGCGACTGGCGTGGGCTAGGGGGGATCACACGCAATATTTAATACTTCTCAGACATCCTCTTAGAAGACTTTGATACCCAAGCCCAATCAGCTTCAGAAAATGACGAAGCTATAGGAGCAGAGGAGTAAGAATCTAAAGATCGTTTTTGCGATCAAAATTGGATAATTTAATTGAGTTTCAGCAATATTTTTGCTAAGTTATCGCCTAAATGTTCAATAGATTCTTGCTGTTTGGGATCTTTTAATGTGCCATCAGGATTAAAAGCTTCGTAAGCTTTGGATATGGCTATTTGGTCGGGAAGTACCAAAACTTTAATGTTTCCCAAAATAGAGCGCAGGTGAACCAAACCCCGCAAACCACCGAGACCGCCTGGGGAAGCGCTCATAATTGTAGCAACCTTACCTGCAAAAGCAGTCAAGGCCAAGGGGGCTTCATTGGGAGATGGACGCGATGCCCAATCAATGGCGTTCTTCAAAACTCCTGTCACCGAACTGTTATACTCAGGCGAAGCAATCAGAAATCCCTGATGAGAAATCATTAAATCCTTCAATGTGCGGGCGTTGGCGGGTAGTCCTTCTTGAGCTTCCAAATCTTCATCAAACAAAGGTAACGGCAAGTCCCGTAGGTCTAAATAAGTCACTTGGACGCCTGCTGCCCTAGCACCAGCCGCCGCAATTTTTACCAACTTTTTGTTGTAAGAATCTATACGAGTACTGCCAGCAAAAGCTAGGATTTTGGTTGTAGATGCCATAGTTAAAGAATGAGAAAGATTAGCTAACTCAGCTGCATTATCCTGTTTTTAGGCGATCGCTTTTTGCAACCTTTAGTTTTTCTTTACATACAGCCTATTTCAGGTAAATGAAGTACACTCTTTGGGGCACAATATATTGTGCCCCTACGATTATCTGTACCTCACGCCTGTTGCAATCTGCTGTAATTACACTAATTGAGAAAGAAGTGTCCATCCAAGCGCAATGGGCAATTCAGAAGATTAAAACAGATTGAATAGTCTCAATCGAGGAGAAATAACTAAGGCAAAGCGTAATGGGAAATCCATTTCCTGGAATTAACCCATATTTGGAACAACCTGAACTTTGGCATCAAGTTCACAATCGTTTGATTTTAGCGATCGCTGATGACTTGACTCCTCAAATCGCGCCGAAATACCGAGTTTCCATAAAAGAACGAGTTTACACTAGTGTAGATGATATCTTACTTGTGGGAATTGCTGATGTAGCAGTTGCTAACCGCAACACTACAGAAAATAGTCCGTAGGCGTAGCCAGCCGTAGGCATCGCCCCAGGAAGAAGCTTGGGTGAAAGAAATTTTGCAGAAAATATGAAGACTCCATCGAACAAAACTCAGCTGCATTATTCTGTTTTTAGGCGATCGCTTTTTCGTAACTTTTTTAATTCACATTAGGCGTAAAATCTCAAATCTAAAATTCAATACCTTCTCTGCGAGACGCACTCGCGTTCGCCATTTTTTTGTAGGTTGGGTTGAGCGAAGCGAAACCCAACCTACGAATCAGTACATTTTTTGATTTGGCAAAGGTATTGAAAATTACCAAGTCTTTTGTTTGGTCGCTTCCAGCAGCTTCACGCTGGCATAAATAGCATCAATATGGGGTGTGGGAATTTGAGTGAGTTTACCCAATTCTGCTACTGCGCCGACGATGGCATCGATTTCCGTGGGGCGTCCGGCTTCAATATCTTGCAGCATTGAGGTTTTGTGGGCACCAACGCTTTCTGCCCCATTGATTCGCTGTTCTAAGGTAATGCCAAATTTTATACCCAAACTTTCGGCGATCGCCTGGGCTTCTGTCATCATTTGTCGCGCTAGTTCGCGGGTGAGAGGATAGCGGCAAATATCCTCTAAAGTCGCACCAGTTAGGGCACTGATGGGGTTAAAGGCGACATTACCCCATAATTTGATCCAGATTTCCGTGCGAATTTGATTGCGGATTGGTGCTTTGAATCCTGCTTGTTTGAGAGTTTGGGCTAATAATTGAAGGCGATCGCTTTTGGTGCCATCAATTTCACCGAGAGTAAAGCGATCGCCTTCAATATGCTTAATCACACCCGGTTCAATTATCTCAGTTGCCGGGTAAACAACACAACCAATGGTGCGGTTAACACCGATACCAGCTTCAACGATTCCCTCAGGATCGACAGATTGAATGCGTGTACCTTCATACTCACCGCCGTGATGACGAAAGTACCACCAAGGAATACCATTTTGGGCTGTGATCACCATCGTCTGGGGATTGTAGAGTGCAGAAAGAGAAGGGGCGATCGCTGGAACACTGTGAGCCTTAACAGTTAAAATTACTACATCTTGTTCCCCTGCTTCCTGGATATTACTAGTTGCCAAAGCCGGATGAGCCACTTGGCTAGAACCGTCCGCCATGACTAGTTTCAGACCATCTTTTTGAATTGTTTCCAAATGAGAACCACGAGCAATTAGCGTCACTGTTTCACCAGCTAGGGCTAATTTTGCTCCTAAATATCCACCAATCGCACCTGCACCAACAATACAGACTTTCATTTTTCAAAAAAATATAGATTATAGTTTAGTACGATTTTAAATTGAAAAACTGAAAAATATTATTAGCCGACAAATCTATAGTCAAGTTGCTTTAACTCTAATAATTATCTAAAACAATTAGAAGAATAAAGTTTAATTTTTTAAATAATTATGTACGCTTTCAGGCAAAAGATAAGAGGTTATATAGCAATCCTATCTTATTTGTGAGAATTCGCGGTGTTTAGATCCCCGATTTCTTTGAGAAATCGGGGATCTTATTTTTCACAAATGATTTAGGATAGCTATAGGCAATTAATCTTTTCTTATTGCCTATTTTCTACAAATAAGTTCAAATATCAAACAGTAATCATGTATGAACCAAAATTTTCTCGATGCTGTTAAGAAAGGTCAAAATCATTGGTGGCGTTACTTACTAGGAGTTTTCCTGATTGTCTTTTCGTACTGGTATGTAGGTTCATTCACCTCAGGTATTTTAGTAATTATTTTATTTTTGGCTTCTAGTGCTGCTAATGGCAATGAAATTTCCAACTTACCCTCTGAATTTAAAAACCAATTAGAACTTTATTTGCAAGCTTCTCAAACTCGATATTTTGTCATTTATAGTATTCCTGTTTTTTGTGCATGGCTGGGTATATTTATAACTATTAATTGGTTACACAAACGAAAAATCAAAACTTTGATTAGTGCTGATAGCTCTTTAAACTTACAGCGTCTAATATCAGGATTTTTAATTTGGTTGATTATTTTAATAGCCTTCACAGGAGTAAATTATCTAATACAACCGCAAGCTTATTCCTGGACTTTTGACTTAGCCCAGTGGCTGCCACTTTTTCCTTTAGTTTTAGTCCTGACTCCCATGCAAACCTCCGCCGAAGAATTCTTGTATCGTGGTTATTTGCTTCAAGGACTGGGGCTATTATCTCGGCAAAAACTTGTATTAATCATTGTTACCAGCTTCTTGTTTATGCTGCCACATTTGGCTAACCCAGAAATGCAGCGGGGAGAAATATGGGTAGCATTGCAATACTTTTCATGGGGTGTATTTTTTTCAGTACTTACCCTAAAAGATAATCGCCTAGAACTTTCCTTAGGCGCCCATGCAGCTAATAATATTTTTGCTTTTTTGTTCGTTAACACTAAAGATTCGGTAATTCCTACACCCGCCATATTAACCGTTAACAATCCGGGAGATCCAAGGATGGGTTTAGTTGTTTTTTGGGTAATGATTGCAATATTCTACTACTTCTTCTTTGGTAGACACAATACCTTTGCCATTTTTTGTAGGTTGGGTTAAGCGAAGCGAAACCCAACGTATTTGTTGGGTTTCGTGCCTCAACCCAACCTACAAATCAGGATATTTTTCGATTTGGCAAAGGTATTGTAGACAAAAACAACATTCTAGCTGAGATAGATTTTATATTTTAAATTTTGGATTTTGGATTGGCTTTGCCTAATTCCGAGTTTAAAAGCTCAACTTCCGAGTTGAGAACTCCTACTTCCAAGCTCAAAACCTCAATTTCTCCCTCATCTCCCGGTTGGTGAGCGAAGTCGAACCACATCCCCTCATCCCCCCACTCCCTACTCCCTACTCCCCAATACCAAGCAACTTCGCCATCGCCAACCGTTGCAATTTCCCGGTAGCACCACGAGGTAGTTGATCTAAAATGTGAATTTGCTTGGGTACTTTGAATTTTGCCAGCATAGTTGAACAGTGAATTAAAAGTTCTTTTTCGCTAGCTTCTGCTTTCAAGACAACAGCCGCGTGAATATCTTCTCCTAAAGATTTGTGGAGGACACCAAATGCCAAGGCTTCCGCTACAGCAGGATGGCGCAGCAAAATATCATCCACTTCTAAAGGAGAAATTTTTTCGCCACCTCGGTTAATCAATTCTTTTATCCGTCCAGTCAGGCGAAGATAACCATCTTCATCGACTGTACCTTGATCTCCTGTGCGGAACCAACCATTTACAAAAGCAGTGGCGTTGGCTTCTGGATTATTTTCGTAGCCATCAATAACATTTGGTGCTTTTACCACCACCTCACCCAAACTTCCTTGGGGAAGCAAGTTACCTTCAAAGTCCATAATACCGACTTCCACACCAAAGCCATAACCAACAGTACCGGGTTTGCGGACTTTTGGCGGTAAGGGGTTAGTAGTCATTAAATGGGATGCTTCAGTCATGCTGTAAGATTCCACCACAGGAGCATTGAGAGTTGCCTCCAGTTGTTCAATGATAATTGGGGGCAAAGAAGCACTACTAGAGCGAATAAAACGGAAGGAATTTGCTTTGACAATTTCTGTATTGCGGCTAGCCCGTGCCAAAATTGTCTGGTGCATCGTTGGTGCTGCGGAGTACCAAGTAGGTTTGTAGGTTTCTACCAGTTTCCAAAACTCCAGGGCATTAAAACCATCAGGGCAAATCAGTGTACCACCAGATCCCAAAGTTGCCAGCAAACAACCCACCAAGCCATGAACGTGGAATAAAGGCATTAAACAAAGTGTAGTGTCAGCTGAGGTGAGTGAATAAGCACCAATGATGTTTTTAGCCGAAGCAATGAGATTCCGATGGCGAATTGGCACACGTTTGGGACGACTCGTGGTGCCGCTGGTGTGGAGGATCATGGCTACATCGTTAGGTGAGGGGGATGAGGAAGAGGGGCAGGGGGTAGGGGGCAGGGGAGAAGCTCCTCCCCTCTGCTCCTTGCTCCCTGCTCCCCTGCTTCTTCCCCATGCCCCATGCGCCGATTCAAAGCTCAAAGTCCCATCAGTATTGACTTTGGCATGAATCAGCATCATGTGGGGTGTGAGGGCGGCGATGGCTGCTTCTGGTTCTTGAGACAGCGTAATTAGGGCTTTTGCTTGGGTATCTGCATAGTAGAAAGCAAATTCTTCTTGCTTGTATTTGGGATTTAAAGGTGCAGCGATACCAGATAAAGCAGCAGCCAGAAAAGTAATTGCCATCGGTGAACCGTTAGTCATGGCAATGGCAATGCGTTCTCGCGGTTTGAGTCCAAAGCCGTGGAGTTGAGATACCAGCCCAGCAACATTTTCGCGCAATTGTTGATAAGTTAGCGATCGCCCCTCAGGTGTAACCAAGGCTAAATGATTGTCTTCCCCTGCTAAAAGCTCAAATAAATTCATTTTAAAACCTCCTGGACTCTTTACTGGGCACTGGGGGAAAGAAGCAGGGGAGCAGGGAGCAGAGGGGAGGAGCTTCTCCCCTGCCCCTCTTCCTCATCTCCCTCATCCCCCTCATCCCCCCATCTCCCCAAGCTAAAATATCTTGTATCTGTCGCTACTAACAAATCAGAAAAAACTTTTTCAGCAGTTCAATCAAATCGATAAATATGGATCGTCGGAAATTTCTCAACTATGTTACTTTAGCAGGATCTAGCTTTGCCTTAACTAGTTGTATTCAAGGCAGAAATTCCAATTCATCAGGTGAAGTATCTCCTTTGGCATCGCCTGTGGTAGTCAATGAACCACTGAAAGTGGGATTTGTTTATATAGGGCCTGTGGGTGATTTTGGCTGGACTTATGCTCATGATTTAGGCCGCAGACACATGGAAGCCAATCTTCAAGATAAGGTAAAAACTACCTTTGTGGAAAATGTGAATCAAGGTGCTGATGCTGAAAGAGTAATTCGCCAACTCGCATTAGATGGTAACAAATTAATTTTCACAACTTCTTTTGGCTACATGAACCCAACAATGAAGGTTGCCAAAGAGTTTCCTGATATTTTCTTTGAACACTGTACTGGTTACAAACGTGCGGTTAATGTTGGCACTTATTTAGGACGTTTTGAAGAACCCCGTTATTTAACCGGCATGATTGCTGGCAAAATGACAAAATCAAATGTAGTTGGTTTTATTGGGGCATACCCAATTCCGGAAGTAATTCGGGGAATCAGCGCATTTGCTCAAGGAATGCGGGTAACAAATCCCCAGGCAAAAGTTAAGGTACTTTGGGCGCAAACTTGGTACGATCCAGCTAAAGAAAGAGAAGCGGCGCAAGCTTTAGTTAATTTAGGCGCGGATGTCCTGACCCAGCATACCGACTCCGGTGCTGTTGTACAATTTGCCCAGGAAAAAGGCATTTATGCTTTCGGCTATAACACTGATATGAGCAAATTTGGTCAAAAAGCTCACCTAACATCAGCTATTAACAAATGGGGCAAATTCTATACAGACAAAGCTTTGGCTGTAATAACTAATACTTGGAAATCTCAAGAAGTTTGGGATGGTATTGGTCAAGGAATGGTGGATATTTCTCCGATGAATCCAGTGATTCCAACTGATGTGCAACAATTAATCAATGCTAAACGCGACCAGTTTATTCAAGGTACTGCACATCCTTTTGATGGCCCAGTGAAAGACCAAAACGGTGTAGTGCGAGTTCCTAAAGGTAAAGTATTAGATGATAAACAACAACTAGAAATGGATTGGTATGTTGAAGGCATTGAAGGGTCAATTCCGAAAGAAAAATCTTAGTAAAAAAAGTAATCAATAAAAATTAAGAATAATTGACTTTATTTGACGATCCAATGAATAATTCAGTTTCTCGGTTAGAAGTGAGAAATATTAGTAAATCCTATTCTACCTGTGTGGCAAATCATCAGGTAAACTTGGCAATTCAGCCAGGAGAAATTCATGCTCTTTTGGGGGAAAATGGAGCAGGTAAGAGTACCTTAATGAAAATTATCTATGGTTTGGTACGTCCGGATGCTGGTGAAATTTTTTGGGAAGGGCGACAGGTTAATATTAATAGTCCATCTCAGGCCATATCTCTGTTAATTGGAATGGTATTTCAGCACTTTAATTTATTTGAAACGCTGACTGTTACAGAAAATATAGCTTTGACGCTGCCCCCTAGCGAAAAATGGGATTTATCACGAGTTGCTAAAAGAATTATCACTTTATCAGCAGTATACGAGCTAAATATAGACTGCGATCGCCCGGTTCATACTCTTTCAGTTGGCGAAAAACAGCGCCTAGAAATTCTCCGGTGTTTGTACCAACGTGCAAAATTGCTAATTTTAGATGAACCAACGGCGGTTCTCACTCCTCAAGAAACAGAAACACTCTTCGCTACTTTACGCCAACTCGCCTCTGATGGTTGCAGTATTCTATTCAGCAGTCACAAGTTATTAGAAGTACAATCTCTGTGCAATCATGCTACAGTCTTGCGTCAAGGTAAAGTCGTTGCCAATTGTAACCCGCAAGCAGAAACACCAGCGAATCTAGTCAGGATGATGATTGGTACTGATATCCCAGCTAGCAAACAACGCAAACAACAACCACCAGGGCCAGTTTGCTTGCTGGTTAAGGATTTAAATTTCAAACCCCAAGATCCTTTCGGTACAAGCTTACACAACA
>VFQR01001753.1_pt1 | contig 15355 bp, 15 predicted proteins | sample 3512321 | NCBI WGS metagenome assembly VFQR01 (sample SAMN10412374, study PRJNA504923) | tailings metagenome | isolation source: Relicate 3 Philex TSF1 revegetated site | place: Philippines: Tuba, Benguet | collected 2017-08-29
CCAGGCTGAAATCGGTGATGACGTCGGTCCCGATGCCGTCCACCCAATGGTCGTGGTAGCCGTCATTCTCGCCGGTGATACCCTGCCAGTTGATCCAGCCGCTGGCGCTCGTATAGGCCTCGACGATGTCGTCCGGCGCGTTGACGACGAGCTCCCAGCGGAACAGGTCGGCGCCGGCGCCGCCGCTGACGGTGTCGTTCCCCGCGAAATTGTCGTTGGTCAGGCGCGGGACGCCGGGCGCCTGGGCGATCTCGGGCTCCCCGGTGTCGGAGCGGAGCAGGATGCGGTCATTGCCGAGGCCGCCCGAGAGCCGGTCGGCACCGAAGCCGCCGGCGAGAAAGTCATCGCCCTCGCCGCCATCGAGCGAATCATGCCCGAGCCCGCCCCAGAGCGCGTCGTCGCCCGAGAAGCCGGTCAGCGTGTCGGCGCCGAAATTGCCCGCGAGCCGGTCGTTGTTGCGCCCGCCATCGAGCAGGTCGTTGTCGGATCCGCCGACCAGCGTGTCGTCGCCGACGCCGCCCAGCAGCGTGTCCGCGCCGGTGTCGCCATGCAGCCGGTCGCCGTCGCCGCCGCCATCCATCCGGTCATTGCCGGTGCCGCCGAGCAGCCGGTCCCAGCCATTGCCGCCGTTGAGCGTATCGGCGCCGTCGCCGCCCGCCGCGATGTCGTCGCCCGCCCCGCCGTTGAAGAGGTCATTGCCGCCCAGGAGGAGGACGAGGTCGCCATGCTCGCCGCCTGAGAGCGTATCGGCCTCGAGCCCGGCGGTGAGTTGCGTCTTGAAGGATCGGAACTGCATGGCATGCCCCACGGGATGATTCGGTCGTGGGACGAAGCGTTACCGAAGAATGCGAAACGAAGCACGCAGTGGTTGTGTTACGCGAACAAGTTTCTACCTTCGTGATCTTGTCAGGAATCCGCTGGGCGGGCTTCAGCCCTCGACCAGCGCCACGTCCAGCAGCCGGTCCAGCACTTCCGGCTCCTGCGCGCCGGCGATGGCGTGGCGGCCCTGCACGACGAAGCAGGGCACGCCGTTGATGCCGAGGCGATGGGCGCGGAGGTTGTCGGCGTGCACCGCCTCGGCCTCCTGCGCACTGGCGAGCGCCCGCCGCGTGGCGCCGACATCGAGGCCGACCGCGCCGCCGATCAGCGCCAGCACCGCCTGGTCGCCGATGTCGAGTCCCTCGCAGAAATAGGCCTGGAACAGCGCGAGCACCGCGCGATCCGCGAGCCCCGCGCGGTCCGCGAGCCGCACCAGGCGGTGCGCGTCGAGCGAGGACGGGACACGGCGGATGCGGTCGAAGGCGAAATGGATGCCCTCGGCGCGGCCGAGGTCCGTGATGGTGCCGTGCAGGCGCCGTGCCCGGTCCTCGCCGCCGAATTTGCGGGTGACATAGTCCTGGCGGGTCACGCCGCCCGGGGCGATGTCGGGATTGAGCAGGAAGGGCCGCCAGACCAGGTCGGCCCCGATATCCGGCCTTGCCCGGAGCGCGCGGCGCAGGCGCTGCGTGCCGAGAAAGCACCAGGGGCAGACGAGGTCGAAGACGACTTCGATCTGGAGCCTGGCGCGGGGCGGGGCGAGGACGTTCACGCTGGCAGGATAGCAGCGCCCCGCGCGCTCCGCGACCGCCGCGGCGCGATCAGGCGGCGGCGGCGTGCCGGGGCGCAGCGGCCTCCACCTGCCGGGCCGCGTCCTGCATCAGCGCGGCGAGCAGGCCATAGGCGGCGGCCCAGGCATCCCGGACATTCGGGGTGAAGGCCGCGCCGAGTCCCTCCGCCAGCGTGTCCAGCAGCGCCTGGCCGACGGTGTCGTAGTGGCGGGGCTCCACCCCGTAGCCGGCGTGGCGCCGGCCGAGCGTCGCGACCGCGGGGACCAGCACCTCCGGCCGGCGGAGATGGGCCACCACGAAGCCGATGGCGGCCATGAGCTTGCGCTGCTGCGCGGCCATGTCGCCATGGGCGAACATCGGCCTGAGCGAGGGATCGAGCGCGAAGAGGCGTTCATAGAAGATCGCGGCGGCCGGTTCAGCGATCGGCGCGACGTGGCGGAAGCTGTCCTCGACAAGGGCGGTCTGGGCGGGGGTCATGGGGGCATCCTCTGGCTGAAGCCGAGGATGCCGCAGCCTCATGTCGGCGGGATGTCGCCCTGCGTGGGGTGCGTGTTTCGGATATTGCGCGCGTTGTCTACCAGCGCGGCATCGGGTCGTAGGGGCTGACTTGGGCCGTCGGGTGCTCGCCCGCGTTCGGAACCGCCACGCCAAGGCCGACCACCGCCCCGCCGAGCAGCAGCAGGAGCGACACGATCAGGCGCCAGGCGGGAGGAATCCGTGACATGGCGCTTCTCTACCGGGCCGTTGCAGAGACGTCCATGTACGGTTGCGCGAGATGTGTGACCGCAACTTTACCGCGAGTGCCGGTCCGACGCGGGATTCGCGCCGATATCCACAGCCATGCCGTTGCATGCCGCAGCTGCTCACGAAAATGTAATCTTGCAACATCAGTGGTTTGCGCCGGAATTCAGCCCGCTGGCGCCCGGAACGACGCGCGCGCGGCGGCGGCCTCGGCGCGAATCGCGCAGCCTTCGGCATGATCGTTGATGAGGCCCATGGCCTGGAGAAAGGCGTGCACCGTCGTCGGCCCGACAAAGGCCCAGCCGCGCTTCTTCAGATCCTTCGACAGCGCGATGGAGGCCGCCGATGTCGAGGCCGATTGCGGCGGCGGCAGGGTCTTCGGGTCCGGCTCGTGCCGCCAGACATAGACGGCCAGCGAACCCTCCGAGTCGACCAGGTCGCAGCAGCGCCGCGCATTGTTGATCACCGCCTCGATCTTGCCGCGGTGGCGGACGATGCCGGCATCCCCGAGCAGCCTCTCGACATCGCGCGCCGTGAAGCGTGCGACTCGTTCAAAGTCAAAGCCCTGGAAGGCGGCGCGAAAGTTCTCGCGCTTGGCGAGGATGGTCCGCCAGCTCAGCCCGGACTGGAACGCCTCCAGCGAGAGCTTCTCGAACAGCCGCCGGTCATCGGCGACCGGGAACCCCCATTCGCGGTCGTGATAGGGGAGGAACTCCGGCGCCGCGGCGCACCAGCGGCAGCGCGGCCGGCCATCCGGGAAATCGTGCGACAGGCTCATGCCGCCAGCCTAGGCGCGCCCGGCCGCCCCCTCCAAGCCGGCGCCGCCCCCTGCTACACCCCGCCCCGAGAGTGGCCGAGGGGAAGACGATGACGGACGGGCGGACGGGCGGGCAGTTGCTCGCCGATGCGCTGGTGGCGAACGGCGCGACGCATGTCTTCGCCGTGCCGGGCGAGAGCTACCTCGACCTGCTCGATGGCCTCTACAACCAGCGCAACCGGCTCGAGCTGATCACCTGCCGCTTCGAGGCCGGCGCCGTCCACATGGCGGAAGCCCATGGCAAGCTCACCGGCCGCCCTGGCGTCGCCGTCGTCACCCGCGGGCCCGGCGCCTGCCACGCCGCGATCGGCGTGCATGTGGCCCAGCAGGACAGCACGCCCCTGGTCCTTCTCGTCGGCCAGATCCCCGTCTCGGAGACGGACCGGGAGACCTTCCAGGAGGTGGACTACCGACGCTTCTTCTCGCCCATCGCGAAATGGGTCACGCAGATCGACGAGGCCGCGCGCATCCCCGAGCTCATGGCGCATGCCTTCGACGTCGCGGTCAGCGGCCGGCCCGGCCCGGTCGTGGTCGCGATCAGCGAGGAGATGCAGAAGCACCTCGCCGCGGTGCCGGACATCGGCCCCCAGGCGGTGCTGCCGGCGCATCCCGCGCCCGACGCGATCCCCCGGCTCCTCAAGCTGCTGGAAGCGGCGGAAAAGCCGCTCGCGATCCTTGGCGGAAGCGGCTGGACGCCGCAGGGCAGGGCGGCGATCCGCGACTTCCTCGTCGGCAACGACATCCCCGTGGCCGTCTCCTTCCGCCGCCAGGGCCTGTTCGACGGGACGAGCGCGCATTACGCCGGCGATCTCGGCGTCGGGGCCGATGCGGGCCTCGTGTCCAAGGCGAAGGAAAGCGACCTCATCCTCGCCTTCGGCACCCGTCTCGGCGAGCCGGTGAGCCAGGGCTACACGCTGTTCGACCTCGCCGGGTCCAAGCCGATCGTCCAGGTGCTGCCCGACCAGGCGGAGATCGGGCGCGTGCATCGCGTGACGCTCGGGATCACATCGGATGTGAACGCCTTCGCGCAGGCCATTGCAAAGGAAAGAATTTCACCCCGCTGGGGCGCCTGGCGCCAGGCCGTGCGCGCGGCGCGCGAGAAGCAGGCCGTCGCCGGGACCTATGACGGTCCTCTCAACCTCGCCGTCGCGCTGCAGCAGCTTGAGAAGGTGCTGCCCGCCGACACCATCTTCACCACCGATGCCGGCAACTTCGCCACCTGGCCGACGCGCTTCATGCATGTCTCGGAACACCAGGAGTTCCTCGGCCCGACCAACGGCGCGATGGGCTACGGCGTGCCGGCCGCGATCGGCGCCGCGATCACCAACCCCGGGCGCTGCGTGGTCTGCTTCGTCGGCGACGGCGGCGCGCTGATGACCGGGCAGGAACTCGCCACCGCCTTCCACCACGGCGCGGCGCCGATCATCCTGGTCGTCAACAACGGCCAGTACGGCACGATCCGCATGTACCAGGAACGCACCTACCCCGGCCGCGTCTCCGGCACGCAACTCACCAATCCCGACTTCGCCCGCTTCATCGAAAGCTTCGGCGGCCATGGCGAGGTGGTGACCGCGACCGACGACCTCGTCCCCGCCTTCCAGCGCGCCCGCGCCAGCGGCAAGGCCGCCATCATCGAAATCCGCATGAACCCCGACCAGATCACCAACCGCGCCACCGTCGCGGACCTGCGGCGGGCCGCGGGGGGCTGACGAATGTTGCGCTGTCCTTGCGGGAGGACGCTGTCCTCCCTCAAACACCCACCTGCCAAGGGGCAGCGGCCCCTTGGAACCCATGAGTTTGATGGCCGTTCTGGGAGGGGGCATGGCCCGCCGTTGATGCAGGGCGCGCGCGTGACGCCCCCTCCCAGAGCGGCCATGAAAAACTGATAGGGGTCCAGGGGACCAATGTCCCCTGGCGGGTGGGGTTTGGGGCGGGCAGCGCCCGCCCCAAAAGACAGGGCGACAACCGCCGCCCCGGCGCGGTCCGCCTCAGTTCGACGGCCCGGACGGGCCGGGGCCGGTCTGTTGTTGGCCGGTGAGGCCCGGGCCGACGCGGCCGATGTTGCCGAAGAGTTGTTGAAGCAGCGTGCGTTCGTTGCCGGGTGAGGGCGTGACGCGCTGCACGACGGCGATCTGGCGCCCATCCTCGCGGCCGAGGCGGGTGATTTCGGCGAGGCGGCCGTCGCGGTCGAAGCGGACGCGGACCACGCGCTGTTCTTCCACCGCGAGTTCGCGGCCGGGTCGCTGCCGGGTGACGCCGCCGATGTAGAACCATTCCGACGAGTCGAAGGTGCCGGTCGCGGAGGGCGAGCCGAGCAGCGCCTCCACATCCTGGCGCGAGGAGGTGCCGACCACGAGCTGGTTCAGGTCCTCCTCGTCCACCAGGTGGCCGCGGAGCTGGCGCGGGCTGTCGAACAGGTCGAGCCCCGGCAGCGGCGGGAGGGAGGCGAAGGACGGCATCCCGACATCGGGCAGGTACGAGCACCCGCCGACGGCCACCGAGGCGGCGATGGCGAGGATGCGCGCGTTGACCATTCGGGTGGGGCGGTCCATCTGCGCCGCATGCCATCGCGGCCGCCGGCGGTCAATGCGCGAGCCACCGCCGGCGCCGCCCGTTCCGGAGACCGCCTGGATGGGCCTGCTCGGCCTTTTCACCCGCAAGCCGCATGAACGTGCCGGCTTCGCCCTCTATGGCGCCGCTGTCGCGCAGGCGCGGCAGCCGCTCTTCTTCGCCGAGCTCGGCGTGCCGGACACGCTGGACGGGCGCTTCGACGTGGTGGCGTTGCAGGCGGCGCTGCTGGTCTGCCGGATCGCGCGGGATCCCGACCCGCGCGCGAAGGACCTCGCGCAGGCGGTGTTCGATGCGATGTTCGCCGACATGGATGTGACCCTGCGGGAGATGGGGGTGGGCGATCTTTCGGTCGGCAAGCGGGTGAAGCGGATGTGGGAGGCGTTCCACGGCCGCGCGCAATCCTACGAGGCGGCGCTGCGCGCCGGCGACCGTGCCGCGCTGGAGGCCGCGCTCGCGCGCAATGTCTGGCGCGGCGAGGCGCCGGAGGGGGCGGCAGCGCGGCTTGCCGGGCTGGTGGTCGCGACGGATGCGGCACTCGCTGCCGTGCCCTTCGACGATCTCGTTGCCGGGCGCGTGGCGTTTCCGGAGGCCATCGCATGACGCCGGAGTTCAGCCGGCTGGTCCGGCTCGGGCCGGAGGCGCGCACCGTCTCGCTGGCGGCGAACCCGGCGGAGTGCGCGGCGCTGGCGAAGCGCTTCGGCATCCTTGCCGTGCATGCGCTCTCGGCCGAGCTGCGCCTGGCGCCGGAGCCGGGCGGCACGGTGCGGGCGCGCGGCAGCCTCGCCGCCGAAGTCGAGCAGGCCTGCGTCGTCACGCTGGAGCCGGTGCGCCAGACCGTCTCCGCCCTGCTCGACCTGCGCATCCTGGGGGAGGGCGAGGAGCCTGCCGATGACGATCCCGCCAGCCCCGACGAGATCGAGAGCACGGGCGGCCTCGTGGACCTGGGAGAGGCGGTGGCGGAGCAACTCGCGCTGAGCCTCGATCCCTATCCGCGCGTGCCTGGCGCGGCTCTGCCGCCGCTGGATGTGGCGGAGGCGCCCGAGGCGCCGGCGAAGCCCAACCCCTTCGCCGTGCTGGGCAAGCTCAAGCCGAGCTGAGCCCGCCGGCCCGTCAGGCAGCAGGGGGCGCGGCGGGCGTGCGCGGGCCGACACTGCGCCAGCCATTGTCGCGCCCGCGTGCCCGCTTGATCAGGTTGTCGAGCCAACCCAGCGCGCGCGTCGCCAGGCCTTGCAGCGGCGGCGGCACCGGGCCGGGGCCGGACCAGGGGATGAACGGGTTGCTCCGGCTCTGCGCCCAGATCGAGATGCGGCAGGCGAAGCCCTCCGAGAGGCCGCGCCGGTGGAAGCCGGAGGTGTCGGCGATGATCAGCGTGTTCGGCTGCGCCGCCAGCTTCACGGGCGGCGGATAGCCGAGGCGCGTGATCTGCTCCTCCGCGATGCGGAAGGAGCCTTCGCCCGTGAGTCGGTCGCGCTGCTGCGCGGCGGTGATCGAGACGCGCCGTTCCCATGCCTCGCGCCGCCGCGTCGCGATGTGGGAGCCGGGAGCGTAGGTGAAGCCGGCATCCTCCGCGCTGACCGGCGTCAGCAGCAGCCAGGACTTCACCGTGGGGTGGAAGGTGTCCACGTGGTAGTAGCTCTGCACGTCGGGCCCGGCCTGGCGGACGCCGCTGAATATCGTCTGGATGTAGAAATAGGGCCGCCGTGCATAGGCGCCGATGAAGGCGTGCAGGCCGAGGTTGCGGGGCGTGAGCAGCGCGGCGCGCGTCGCCGGCATGCCGCGCAGCGCGATGGCGTCGAGCGGGATCAGCCGCGTCAGCGTGTAGCCGTCGAGCGATTCGCGTGCCGCGGCCTCGCGCGCCAGCACTTCCTCGCGCAGCGCGGCGAAGGTGTCGGGCGGCAGGTAGTCGGGCAGGACCAGGAACCCGTCGCGCAGGAAGGCCGCGCGGTGCTCGGGCGCGATGCCGGAAGCCAGGCGGGCGCGGCGGCGTGCCGCGATGCGGGCGGCGAGCCGGCGGCGCAGGATGTGCAGCCCCGCGGCGTTCAGCCGGGCGCTGCCGAGCACGGGGTTGTCGCGGAAGGATTTTGCCTGTGTCGCGAGCTGCGCGGTGTGCAGCGGCAGCAGCAGCCAACGAAGCAGAGCCGCCAATCCGATCCTCCGGGGCGAGGGTGCGCCCCCCTCTAGGGATCGCAGCCGGCGGCGGTCAAGCCGGCGCGGGAAGACGCCGGAGCAGCGCGAGCGGCGAGGCCACCACGGCGAGCAGCGAGAGCGCGAAGCCCGCGAAGGCGAGCAGCAGGCTCGCCTCCGGCCCCTGCGCGACAGCGAGCGCCGCGCCGGCCAGCGCGCCGAGCGGGCGGACGCCGAACACCGCGACCTGCATCACCGCGCCCACGCGTCCGAGCAGCGCGGCCGGCGCCACCGCCTGGCGCAGCGAGGTCTGCGCGACCTGCCAGAGCATCGGCCCGAAGCCGAGCAGCGCCATGCAGGCCGCGAGCGTGGCGAAGCCCGGCGCGGCCAGCAGCGCTGCCGCGCCGGCGACCGAGAGCGCCGGCCCGGCGACCAGCAGCGCGCCGATCGGCAGCGCACGGCCCAGGCGCAGCGCGGCGAGCGCGCCAGCGACCAGCCCCGCGCCATAGGCGCCGAGTGCCAGGCCGACGAGGCGTGCATCGAGCCCGAGCGGCCCGAGGGCGAAGGGCGCCGCGACGGCCATCAGCGCGAAGAAGCCCGCATTCCACGCGATGGCGGCGAGCATGATGGCGCGCAGCCGCGGCTCTGCGAGTACGAAGCGCGCGCCTTCGGCGATTGCCGCGCCGAGGGCCGGGCGCGATGCGGCGGGGAGCGCAGGGGCCCGCAGCGGTCCTGCCGCGAAGCCGGCGAGGAGCGCGACCAGCGCGGCGAGGCCGAGTGCCGCCACCGGAAGCCCGGCCTCCGCCAAGAGCCCGGCCAGCGGCGGTGCCGCGAGCGTCGAGACGGCGCGGCCGAGTTCGAGCCGGGCGTTCGCCGCCGGCAGCGCCTCCCGCGCCACCATCCCCGGCAGCAGCGCGAAGATGGCCAGTGCGGCCAGCACGACGCCCGCCGCGCCGGTGAAGGCGGCCGCGGCGAGCGCCGCTGGCTGTCCGGCGACCAGCGCCGCGGCCGTGAAGCCGCAGGCGGCGAGCAGCGCGCCGGCGCGCAGCAGGCGGGCCCGGTCCTGCCGGTCCGCCAGCACGCCGGCTGGCAGGGAGACGATGAGCCAGGCCGCGCCCTGCGCCGCGAGGAGCACGCCCGCCAGGCCCGGCCCCGCGCCGAGGGCGAGGGTCGCGATCAGCGGCAGGGCGGCGAGGCTGAGCTGGTCCGCGCCGTGCAGCGCGGCGAAGGCGAGGGGCAGGCGGGGCGGCATCGCGACAGGCTCCGTGAGGGACGCCGTGCTGTGCCGCGGGACGCTCCGCACCGGCCATCCGGGCCTTGCGCTGGCATGCTCCCATGCGGTGCGAGCAGGGGTGCGATGTCAGTTAACTGAAAGTAAGTTAAATCATCTATTGCGTTGCACAATCAGCCCTTTTGCGCCGCGACACATCCTTGCGCGCGGCGAATCCTGTGCGTAGATGCGACCTGCGTGGGTGTCCTGCCGAGGCGTTGCGTCCGCTGCGAAGGGCAGCGAAGGTCAGGGACGGGGCACCATCTGAGCCGCCACGATGGAGGAGACCGGCATGGCCGAAGCCGCCACCCGCAAGCGAAGCGGCAAGGGGGCCGCCCAGCCCGCGATGGATCGCGAGCACCTGTTGCGCGCCTATCGCGACATGCTGCTGATCCGCCGCTTCGAGGAGAAGGCGGGGCAGCTCTACGGCATGGGCCTGATCGGAGGCTTCTGCCACCTGTACATCGGCCAGGAAGCGGTCGTGGTCGGGCTGACCATGTGCCTCAAGCCAGGCGACCAGGTCATCACCTCCTACCGCGACCACGGCCACATGCTCGCGACGGGCATGGAGGCGCGCGGCGTGATGGCGGAACTCACCGGGCGCATCGGCGGCTATTCGAAGGGCAAGGGCGGCTCGATGCACATGTTCAGCCGCGAGAAGGGATTCTACGGCGGGCACGGCATCGTGGGGGCTCAGGTGGCGCTCGGCGCGGGGCTCGCCTTCTCGAACTGGTATCGCGGCGATGACCATGTCGCGATGACCTATTACGGGGAAGGCGCTTCCAACCAGGGCCAGGTCTATGAGAGCATGAACCTGGCCGCGCTGCTGCGCCTGCCCTGCATCTTCGTCATCGAGAACAACAAGTACGCGATGGGCACGAGCCTCGACCGCGCGAGCGCATCCAAGGACCTCTCGAAGAACGGCGCCCCCTGGGGCATCCCGGGCGAGGCGGTGAACGGCATGGACGTGACCGCGGTGAAGGAGGCGGGGGAGCGCGCGGTGGCGCACTGCCGCGCCGGCAACGGGCCGTATCTGCTGGAGATGAAGACCTACCGCTACCGTGGCCATTCCATGTCCGACCCTGCGAAGTACCGCACGCGGGAGGAGGTGCAGAAGATGCGCGAGCAGAACGACTGCATCGAGACCGCGCGCAAGCTGCTGCTGGAATCCTACGGCGTCACCGAGGCGGAGCTGAAGGTGATCGACGACGAGGTGAAGGCCATCGTCCAGGACAGCGCCGATTTCGCCCAGACCTCGCCCGAGCCCGACGAGAGCGAGCTCTACACCGACATCCTGATCGAGGCGCGCTGAGCGATGACGCAGATCCTGATGCCCGCGCTGTCGCCGACGATGACGGAGGGCAAGCTCGCCCGCTGGCTCAAGAAGCAGGGCGACACCATCAAGGCCGGCGACGTGATCGCCGAGATCGAGACCGACAAGGCGACGATGGAAGTGGAAGCGGTGGATGAGGGCACGCTGACCGCGATCCTGGTGCCGGAGGGCACGGAGGCGGTGGCGGTGAACACGCCGATCGCCGAGCTGAACGGAGGCAGCGGCGCGGCGAAGGCGGCACCGGCGGCTGCGCCGGCTGCCGAGGCACCGAAGCCCGCGCCGGCGGCTGCACCCGCCCCCGTTCCCGCGCAGGCCAAGGCGCCGGCGGCCGAGAAGGATTGGGGCCCGACCAGGACCATGACCGTGCGCGAGGCGCTGCGCGAGGCCATGGCCGTCGAGATGCGGGCCGACAAGGACGTGTTCCTGATCGGCGAGGAAGTCGGCCAGTACCAGGGCGCCTACAAGATCAGCCAGGGCCTGCTCGAGGAGTTCGGCCCGAAGCGCGTGATCGACATGCCGATCACCGAGCACGGCTTCACCGGCATGGCGGTCGGCGCGGCCTTCACCGGCCTCAAGCCGATCGTCGAGTTCATGACCTTCAACTTCTCGATGCAGGCCATGGACCACATCATCAACAGCGCGGCGAAGACGCTCTACATGTCCGGCGGCCAGCTCGGCTGCCCGATCGTCTTCCGCGGCCCGAACGGCGCGGCAGCGCGCGTGGCCGCCCAGCACAGCCAGGAATACGCATCCTGGTACGCCCATGTGCCGGGGCTGAAGGTGATCGCGCCCTGGAGCGCGGCGGATGCCAAGGGGCTGCTCCGCGCCGCGATCCGGGACCCCAACCCGGTGATCTTCCTGGAGAACGAGATCCTCTACGGCCAGAGCTTCGAATGTCCGGCCGCCGAGGATTTCATCCTGCCGATCGGCCAGGCGAAGGTGGAGCGCGAGGGGACGGACGTCACCATCGTCTCCTTCTCGATCATGGTGGGGCTCGCCATGCAGGCGGCCGAGGCGCTGGCGGGGATGGGGATCAGCGCGGAGGTGGTGAACCTCCGCACGATCCGCCCGCTCGACATCGCGACCATCGTGCAGAGCGTGCGCAAGACCAACCGGCTGGTGATCGTCGAGGAAGGCTGGCCTTTCGCCGGCATCTCCTCGGAGGTCGCGATGCAGGTCATCGAGCACGCCTTCGACGACCTCGATGCGCCGCCGGTGCGCGTGACGGGCGAGGACGTGCCGATGCCCTATGCGGCGAATCTGGAGAAGCTGGCGCTGCCCAGGCTCGAGCAGGTCGTCGCGGCAGCGCGCAAAGTCACCTACAAGTAAGGGGGCGGGATCATGGCGACGAACATCCTGATGCCCGCGCTCTCGCCCACCATGACGGAGGGCACGCTGGCGCGCTGGCTCAAGAAGGAAGGCGATCAGGTCAAGGCCGGCGACATCATCGCGGAGATCGAGACCGACAAGGCGACGATGGAAGTCGAGGCCGTGGACGAGGGCATCCTCGGCAGGATCGTCGTGCCGGGCGGCACCGCCGCGGTGAAGGTGAACGACGTGATCGCGGTGCTGGTGGAGCCGGGCGAGAGCGCGAGCGCGGCGCCCGCGCCGAAGCCGGCCGCCGCCGCCCCCGCGGAGGCGCCGAAGCCCGCGCCGGCCGCGCCGACGCCAGCCGCGCCGAAGGGCTTCGATCCGCAGCCGGATCCGCCGAAGGCCACGGGCGGCGACCGCGTGGTGGCCTCGCCGCTCGCGAAGCGGATGGCGGCGCAGGCGGGGCTCGATCTCGCCCGCGTCAGCGGCACCGGGCCGAACGGGCGCATCGTGAAGGCGGATGTGGAAGCCGCGCTCGCCGCGGGGCCGGCCGCCAAGGCCGCACCGGCGCCCGTGGCTGCGGCCCCGGCGGCCGCCCCGGCGCCGAAGCCCGCCCCGGTGGCCGTGACCGCGCCGCACACGCTCGTGCCGCACAGCAATGTCCGCAAGGTGATCGCGCGTCGGCTCACCGAATCCAAGCAGCACGTCCCGCATTTCTACGTCTCGATGGATATCGAGCTGGATGCGCTGCTCAAGCTCCGCGGCCAGCTCAACGCGACCTCGCCGAAGGAGGGCCCCGGCGCGTTCAAGCTCTCGGTCAACGACCTGGTGATCAAGGCAGCGGCCGTGACGCTGCGGCGCATCCCGAAGGTCAACGCGTCCTGGACCGATGACGCGACGGTGCTGTTCGACGACGTGGACATCTCGGTGGCCGTCAGCATCCCCGATGGCCTCATCACGCCGATCATCCGCAAGGCCGACCAGAAGGGCCTCGCGGCGATCAGCAACGAGATGAAGGACCTCGCCGCGCGGGCGAAGTCGGGCAAGCTCAAGCCCGAGGAGTTCCAGGGCGGCGGCTTCTCGATCTCCAACATGGGGATGTATGGCGTGCGGGACTTCGCCGCCATCATCAACCCGCCGCAGGCCGGCATCCTCGCGGTCTCCGCGGGCGAGCAGCGGCCGGTGGTGAAGGATGGCGCGCTGGCGATCGCCACCGTGATGACCTGCACGCTCAGCGTGGATCACCGCATCGTGGATGGCGCGCTGGCGGCGGAGTGGATCGCCGAGTTCAAGCGGGTGGTCGAGAACCCGCTGAGCCTGATGCTCTGACCATGGCGGGCGGTCTTCGCCTTCGCGACGCGACGCGCGAGGACCGCCACCTGGTCCTCCGCTTCATCAAGGCCCTCGCCGAGTACGAGAAGCTCGCGCATGAGGTGAAGGCGGATGCGGCGACGCTCGACAGCTACCTGTTCGGCACGCCCCGGCGGGTCGAGGCGCTGATCGCGGAGTGGGAGGGGGAGCCGGTCGGCTTCGCCGTCTGGTTCTACAGCTTCTCCACCTTCCTAGGCCGTCCCTCGCTCTATGTGGAGGACGTGTTCGTGGAGCCGGCGCATCGCGGCAAGGGCATCGGCGGCCGCATCTTCGCCCATCTCGCGGCGCGGGCCGTGGCGCAGGGCTGCGCGCGGATGGAATGGTCGGTGCTCGATTGGAACGCGCCGGCGATCGCCTTCTATGATGGCCTCGGCGCGAGGACGCGCGAAGGCTGGATGCTGAAGCAACTCACCGGCGAGGCGCTGGCCGCGCTCGCCGCAAAGGCAGGATGAACGCCATGGCCACCGAAAGCTTCGACATCGTGGTGGTGGGCGGCGGGCCCGGCGGCTATGTCGGCGCCATCCGCGCGAGCCAGCTCGGCATGAAGGTGGCGCTGGTGGAGCGCGAGAATCTCGGCGGCATCTGCCTCAACTGGGGCTGCATCCCGACCAAGGCTCTGCTCCGCGCCAGCGAGATCAACCACCTGCTGCACACGCTCGATGCCTATGGCTTCGCCGCCGACAACATCCGCTACGACTTCGCCAAGGTGATCAAGCGCAGCCGCGGCGTGGCGGGGCAGCTCTCGGGTGGCGTGAAGCATCTGATGAAGAAGAACAAGGTCACGGTCTTCGACGGCCACGCGAAGCTGGCCGGGCCCGGGAAGGTCAGCGTCACCAAGGACGGCAAGGCGGTTGCCGAGATCGCGGCCAAGCACATCCTGCTCGCCACCGGCGCGCGCGCGCGGGTGCTGCCGGGGATGGAGCCGGACGGCAAGCTGATCTGGTCGTACCGCGAGGCCATGGTGCCGGCCGCGATGCCGAAGTCGCTCATCGTCGTGGGCTCCGGCGCGATCGGCAGCGAGTTCGCCAGCTTCTATCTCAACATGGGCGCGAAGGTGACGCTCGTCGAAGTCATGGACCGCATCCTGCCGGTGGAGGATGCGGAGATCAGCGCCTTCGTCCACAAGGCCTTCGCGAAGCAGGGCATGGCGATCCTGACCGGCGCGCGGGTGCAGGGCGTGCGCAAGGGCGCGGACAGTGTCACGGCCGTGATCGAGGCCGGCGGCAAGGTGCAGGAGATCACGGCGGACCGGCTGATCTCCGCCGTCGGTATCGTCGGCAATGTCGAGGATCTCGGCCTCGAAGGGACGAAGGTGAAGGTCGAGAAGACCCATGTCGTCACCGACGAATACGGCCGCACCGGTGAGCCCGGTGTCTATGCCATCGGCGACCTGACCGGGCCGCCCTGGCTCGCGCACAAGGCGAGCCACGAGGCGGTGATCTGCGTCGAGGCGATCGCGGGGAAGCACCCCCACCCGATGGATGTGCTGAACATCCCCGGCTGCACCTATTGCCGCCCGCAGGTCGCCTCCGTGGGGCTGACGGAGGCCCGCGCGAAGGAACTCGGGCACGAGGTCAAGGTCGGCCGCTTCCCCTTCATCGGCAACGGCAAGGCGATCGCCATGGGCGAGCCCGAGGGCCTGGTGAAGACGGTGTTCGACGCGAAGACCGGCGAGCTTCTGGGCGCGCACATGGTGGGGCCCGAGGTGACGGAGATGATCCAGGGCTACACCGTCGCGCGCACGCTGGAATCCACGGAAGCCGAGCTCATGCACACGGTCTTCCCGCATCCGACCGTCTCCGAGACGATGCATGAGGCGGTGCTTGATGCCTATGGCCGGGTGATCCACATCTAGGGCGATGACCACCCGCATCGAGATAGACCACCGGCAAATCCGCCTGGGCGCCGAAAGGCACCCGGAGAAGGCGCATCGCGCCGACAACCCCATCCAGCGCAAACCATCCTGGATCCGGGTGAAGGCGCCGACCTCGCCGATCTATCGCGAGACGCAGGCGTTGATGCGCGAGAACAAGCTCGTCACGGTCTGCGAGGAAGCGGCCTGCCCGAACATCGGGGAATGCTGGTCGCAGCGCCACGCCACCATGATGATCATGGGGGAGACCTGCACGCGGGCGTGCAGCTTCTGCAACGTCGCGACGGGTATCCCGAAGGCGCTCGACCCGGATGAGCCGCGGCGCGTGGGCGATGCC
>VFQR01001754.1_pt1 | contig 15353 bp, 17 predicted proteins | sample 3512321 | NCBI WGS metagenome assembly VFQR01 (sample SAMN10412374, study PRJNA504923) | tailings metagenome | isolation source: Relicate 3 Philex TSF1 revegetated site | place: Philippines: Tuba, Benguet | collected 2017-08-29
GATGATCGGATCGGGCACCTCCTCCACGCGGACGTCGCGCTTGCCGTGCCAGACAGCTGCCTTCATCGGTCACCCTCCTCGGGGCTCGGGCGGGCGGGGGGCCGCTCGCCGTCGGGGAACTCGCCGGAGCCGGCCATGTTGTCGGCACCCACGTTCATCTGTTGGGGGATGACGACGCCGTCGTGCTCGGTCTCGACGGGCTCGCCGGTGAACATGCGGATGTCGTTGCCGAACTCGTCGTAGCGCTCGCGCTGTTCCACGGTGCTCCGGTCGCTGCGCCCCGTCTCGAAGAACTCGGCGTCGGCGCCGAGGGGCTGCTCGTCCTCGGGAGGGGGCGCGCCGGGGCGCCGGTCGCTGTGGGCGTGGTCGCTCGCCATTGGCGGCTCCTACCCGTCGCCCCTCGCGCGGAAACTGGGCCCTGGTGGGGCGCCGGTCGCGCGGCCCTTCGCCGCACCGGATGGACTCGCGGCTACGCCACGGAGCCCGGATCGCCGCCCGGCGATCCGCCGTGCTCCTCGAGGAGCTCCTCCACCTGCTCGGGTGCTTCCTGGTCCCGGGGGTCGATGTCGGCAGCCTCCACGTCGACCTCGTCGGGATGGCCGGTCACGGTCGCTGCCTCGTCGTGGTTGTGGTCGCTCACGGCGCAGGACATGCCCGTTCGCCCCAACGGGTATGCGCGCCGCCGTGACCTCTCCCCGCCGCTCCCCCGGCGCTCGGCGCACGCCGCGACCGCTGACGCCGAACGAGGAGCGCGCCGAGCGGCTCGCGGAGCTGCTGGACGGGCCCGTCACCGCCGCCGGGTTCGTGTTCCTGGCGGTGGTGGTGGCCGACGCAGCCACGCCACCCGACAGCGCCCTCAGCGGGGTGTGGCCCGTCGTCATCTGGGTGCTGTGGGGCTTGTTCGTCGTCGAGTTCCTGCTGCGGATGGTGGTGGCCAGGTCCACCCTCCGGTTCCTGCGCCGCAACTGGTGGCAGCTGCTGTTCCTGGCCGTGCCGTTCCTGCGGTTCATGCGCGTGCTCAGCAGGACGGCGCGACTGGCTCGGCTCGGCTCGTCGTCGGTCCGCTCCACGCGCACGGCGCGGGCGAAGGTCGGATCGCGGCTCGTGCTGCTCGGGAGCTGGACGACGACGGTGGTGCTGGCGGGCGCCACCGCGCTGTTCGAGCTGGGCGCGGTCGAGACGATGCGCGACGCGGTGTACGTCGCCGCCCTGGCCGGGTTCGCCGGGCAGCCCGAGGTGGCCGCCGAGGGCTGGGCCCGCCTCGTGATGGTGGCGCTGGTCCTGTGGTCGGCGGTCGGCTTCGCCACGCTCGCCGGCACCCTCGGCGCCTACCTGCTGGAGGAGCACCAGGAGGCGCGGGCACGAGAGCGCGAGCGCGAGACGGCCGCCGAGGAGCCCGGCGCGTGAGAGCGCTTCACCGCCCGCTCGGGCGGCCCAGCGGGGACAGCTCCTCGGCCGGCTCCAGCGCCAACCGGTAGCGCAGCACCACCTCGCGGCGCTGCGGCTCCAGCTCCATCGCCAGGAGGTCGTCGAACATCACCCCCAGCTGCCGGTGCACCTGGATCGAGTCGCGGCCCCAGTGCATCACCTCTTCCACCGCCAGCTCGAACATCTCGCCGAACGACGGCGACGGCAGGACGGCCCGCACCTGCCCGTCGTGCAACCCGAGCCGGCTGGTCGGCACCGCTCGCGTGGCGATCCGCCGGAGCAGGTCGTGGATGCGGTGCACGCACTGGACGGCCGTCGTGGGATCGGTGATCCCCGGCGACAGCCCGCGTTCGGCGATGTCGACCAGCTGGCGCAACCCGAACGTGGGGTCGTCGTGCATCGTCCGCTCCGGCTCCACGCGCACGAAGCGCTGCCAGCCGTGCCCGTCCAGCCCCTCACGCGAGGGCCGCAGCTCCATCAGGCGCGCCCCGCTGCAGACGAACGCACCCACCTGCACCACGAGCACCGCCACCACGTCGTGACGCGCCGCGCTCGCCGCCAGCGCGTCGAGGTCCACCGCCGTCACGACGCCGGCGCGCGCGGAGGTCACCGCCGTCGCACTCCCCTCCCCCTCCAGGGGCCCGTCCCGCCACGGCAGCGGCGGACGGTCCGGGGGGTCCGGGTAGAGCCGGTCGTGCACCTCCGACGTCTCCGTGGCGATCCGGTCGATGAGCGAGATCGCGCGCAGCGACTGGGCGGTGTGGTGGATGAAGTGGATGAAGAACCCGAGGCTGGCGGCGATCAGCACGAACGCGCCGACGATGGTGATCGACGGGACGAACGCGTCGTCGTCCTCGGTGGCCGCCCGAACGGCGGCGAGGGCCACGAACGAGTACGTGAACGTCGACACGAACAGCCCGAGCGCGAACTGCGACGTGCGGTCCTGCAGGAAGTTGCGGAGAGCCCGTGGCGAGAACTGCGAGCTGGTGAGCTGGATGGACAGCACGGTGATCGAGAACACGAGGCCGGTGAACGTGATCATCGACGAGCTGATCGTGGTGAGCGCCTCGCGGGCCCCGTCCGGCGTGCCCCGGTAGCTCCACCGCGGCGGGCCGTCGTCGCCGACCGCGAGGTCGACCCCGATCAGGCCGAGGGCCGCCACCACTGATGCGGCGGTGCACAGCGCCGGCACGAACCAGAAGCCGGTGAGCAGGCCCCGCCACCACTCCTGCACCCATCGCGGCTGCACCTCGCGCGGGTCGCGCCGATCGCCCACGATCGCCACGGCGACCGCCAGCCCCACCAGCACCAGCGCAGCTGGGTGCACCCACCGGAGGGCCTCGGCCAGCACCACCGCCGAGAACACCGGCGCCGTGACGGGGAGGAGCGCCATGAACGGCGCCACCGTGGCCACCGGCACCCGCGCCACGCCGGAGAACCAGAGGACCGCTCCGAGCGCGGTGGCACCAGCCCCCCACCAGGCGAGCGCCAGCCACTCGCCGGTGGTCGGCGCGCCGACGCCGACCGACACGGCCTGCACCACGGCCACCGGCGCGAAGCACAGCGCACCGACGAGGGTGGCGCCGAGGGCGAGCGTCGTGGGGTGCAGCGACCGGAGCAGGTGCTTGCCGAGCACCGTGTAGGCGGCGTCGCACACCGCGGCCACGAGCAGCAGCCCCACGCCGACGAGCACCACCGCGTCGAGCAGCGCTCCCCGGTGGGTGGCCACACCCACCACCACCACCGCGCCCACCGCCAGGCCCACCGCGGCACGCCGCCAGCGGCCGACGTGCTCACGCAGGAACAGCGACGCACCCAGCGCGGCGAGCGCCGGCGACAGGCCGAGGGCGGCCGCACCGACCGTCCCCGTCGTCCGGCGGGCACCGGTCACGAGTGCGAGCGACAACAGGACCGTGCCCACCACGCCGAGCACGAGTAGCCCGACGAGCCCGCGTCGGCCGAGGGCGCGCAGCTCCGCCAGTGGCGACGCCCCGGACGCTCGCGTCCGCACCGCGACGACGGCGGCGAGCACGAGCGCACCGATGGCCGCGCGCGCCCCGAGCGACGCCCACAGCGGGATCGCGTCGGCGACCACCTCGCTGACGGGGAGCCCGCTGGCGAAGCAGGCCGTGCCGCCGACGAGGAGCAGCACGGTCCTCGTGTCGATGCGCTGGTCGGCCGAGCTCACGCCGACCGCAGTACCCCGAACGGGTGCGGGACGCGCGCGGACCCGCCGCGTGTCGGCGCCCTCGCGTCGGGGTACCCCGGCGCCATGCGACCCGGTGCGCTCCGCCGACCCATCCGCAGCGCCACCGCGGCCCGCCCGCGGTTACGCCCGAGGCGGGGTCGGCTCGCGCCGGCGCTGGCCGCCGGTGTGCTGGTGCTGGCCGCGGCCGCGTGCGGCGACGATGCGGACGGCACGGACACCGGCGCCGAGCCGATCCCGGCGCCCGGGGGGACGGCGTTCGACCCGGAGGTGGGCGAGGTGCCCGTGTTCCGCGGCGCCACCCCGATCGGCGACACCGTCGAGCTCGCCGACGGCACCACCTCCACCACGTACGAGGTGGTCACCGCCGGCCCCCGTCCCGTGATCGAGTTCTACGAGGCGACGATGCCCGCCCTCGGCTGGTCCGTCGTGGACCCGATCGAGGAGATCGACACCTCGTCGTGGAGCGGTGTGTGGGCCGACGGCGAGCGCCGCGTGCAGGTGACCGCGTCGCCGCTCGCGGAGGGCACCGACGAGGGCGCCGAGACACGCCTCACCCTGGTGCTCAGCCCGCCCGGCGGTGGGGCGCCGGCGACCGTGGTGCCGCCCACCGTGCCGCCGACGACCGGGGCCTGAGCCGCGATGAGCCGCGGCGGCGGCATCCTCTCCTCCAGCTCACCGATGTGGCTGGTGCCGGCGGTCGTCGGTGCGGTGACCGTGCCGGTCGCGCTGCTGATGGGACGGTGGGAGGCCGCGTGGGTGCCCGACCTGCTGTGGCACGGCGACCTGGAGGCCACGCGGACGCTCCTGCAGGTGGTGGCCACGGCGGTCATCTCCGCCACCACCCTCACCTTCAGCGTCACGGTGGTGGCACTGCAGCTCGCGTCGCAGCAGTACTCGCCGCGCCTGCTGCGCGAGTTCGCCCACGACCGGGTGACGAAGATCGTCCTGACGACCTTCTCGGCCACCTTCGTGCACGCCATCAGCACGATGACCACGCTCCGCGACGACGATCCCGTCCCACGGCTGTCGGCGACGGTGGCGTTCCTGCTGGGCCTCGCCTCGCTGGTGGCGCTGCTCACGCTGATCGCGCACCTCCTGCGGTCGCTGCGCGTGGACACGATGATGCTGACGGTGCACGAGGAGGCCGACCAGGCCATCGCCAGCTTCTACCAGCCCTACGGCGCCGACGTGCCGGACGGCAGCGAGCTGTCCTTCGACGGGGCTCGCCTCGTGCTCGCCGCGCGCGCCGGCTTCGTGCAGCGCATCCGCACCGAGCACGTGGTGGAGGCCGCCGACCGATCGGCCGCCCGGGTGCTCGTGGAGGTCCGCGCCGGCGACCACGTCGTGGCCGGCACGCCGGTGGCAGCGATCCACGTGCCGGGCGACGACGCGGAGGACGTGTTCGACCTGGAGCGGGCGATCCTCGCGGCGGTGGAGCTGGGCTACGAGCGCACGGCCGACATGGACGTGGGGTTCGCGTTCCGCCAGCTGGAGGACATCGCCGTCAAGGCCATGTCGCCGTCCATCAACGACCCCGCCACCGCCAGCCACGCGGTGGGGCACCTGTCGCGCCTCCTGGTGCGGCTCGCGCAGTGCAGGCTCGGAGCCACCCTGCACCGCGGTGCCCGCGGGGGCGCGGTGGTGGTGCCCGATCGCGACTTCCGCTACTACCTCGACGCTGCCACGGGCCAGCTGCGCCGGCTCGCCGGCCGCGAGCCGACGGTGCTGCAGGCGCTGCTGCGGATGCTGCGCGACGTGGCGGTCGCCTGCCGCGACGACGAGCAGCGGGCGGAGGTGGCCCACTGCGCGCAGCTCGTGGCGGACGAGGTGGACGACGACCTGCACGCCGAGGACCGGCGGATGGTGGAGGACATGCTGGAGCGCGTGCACCTCGCGCTCGGGGGCAGGGTGCGTGACGCCTATGCCGACCGGGCGGGCGAGACCCGCTCGCTCTGATCCGGACGTCGTGGGCGCCGGCGCTCGCTCGGCGCATCAGCAGGACGGGCCCTGCGACGGCTCCGTGACGAGGGTTCGAGCGGTGGGGCGTCGGCTGGAGGCGGCGGCGGCGCGCCCTCGCGGCCGAAGAGCTGCGTCGCCCACACGCCGCCGTCGGGAGCGCAGTGGACACCCACGCCGAGCATCTCGAAGCCCGGCTCGAGCACGTTGCGCCGGTGCCCCTCCGAGCGCATCCAGCCCACGTGCGCCCTGCCGGCAGGCACCGGCCCCGTGGCCCGGTAGACGTTCTCCCCGATGGCGGTGAGCCCGTCGAACTGCCCGATCACCTGCATCAGGTCCTGATGTTCCAGCACGTCACGTCCGGCCATGTCGCGGCTCCACGCCCGGGCCTGCTCGGCCAGCTCCTCGTTCCACGCCACCGGAGGGAGCCCCCGCTCGCCACGTTCCGCGTTCACCATCTCGAGGATCGCCTGCTCCACCTGCCGGGCGGGCGCACCGGGGTCGGTGGGCACGCCGGGCGCCGGCGCGCCGGTAGCGGCCGGCGGTGCGATGGGCGGCGGGTCCCCGGCGGGCGGGGCGTCATCGCAGGCGGCGGCCACCAGCAGCGTGGCCACCATCGCGAGGCGCCACGGTCCCGCGCGTCCCGTGCGGGGGCGGAGCGGGCCGCGACGGCGACGCACTGCAGGGCGGAGGGAGGCCATGCGCAGGCCGGTACCCGGCCGGGTTGCCCGCCAGCCCACCCACCGGGATGACCGGCCGCGCTCGCCGCCGTCAGCGCGGCGGCCCCGGCGGTCCGGTGTCGGTGATCAGCCGCGCCGTGCGCCGTCCGAACAGGTACTGCCAGCCCCATCCGGCGAAGGCCCTCACGCGCGACCGGAAACCGACGAGCGACCAGATGTGCACGAGCCACCACAGGAACCACGCCGCGAACCCGCCGAAGCGGATCCGCGGCGACAGGTCGACGACGGCGGCCGAGCGCCCGATGGTGGCGAGCGAGCCGCGGTCCCGATAGCGGAACGGCGGCCGCTCCCGGCCGGCGAGGTCCGCCGTGATGCAGGCGGCGACGTGGCGGCCGCCCTGCTGTGCGGCGGGAGCCACGCCGGGCACGGGCGTGCCGTCGTCGTCGCTCGCCGCGGCGAGGTCGCCGATGACGAACACCTCCGGATGTCCCGGCACCGACAGGTCGGGCGCCACGCACACCCGCCCGGCACGGTCCGTCTCCACCCCGAGCGTGGCCCCGAGCGGTGACGCCTGGACACCGGCGCCCCACAGGACGGTGGCCGCCGGGATGACGCCGTGCTCGGTGGTGACCCCGTGCCGGTCGATGGCGGTGACCGGCGCCTCCAGGCGCACCTCCACGCCCAGCCCCTCCAGCTGGCGAGCTGCCGACGCCGACAGCTTCTCCGGGTACTGCGACAGCACCCGCGGGCCCGCTTCGACCAGGACGACGCGAGCGTCGGTGGTGTCGATGGTGCGGAAGTCGGGACGCAGCGTGCGGGTGGCGATCTCCTGCACGGCCCCCGCCAGCTCCACCCCCGTGGGGCCGCCGCCCACCACGACGAACGTCATCTGCCGCCGCCGCTCGTCCTCGTCGGTCGTCGACTCGGCCCGCTCGAACGCGAGGAGCAGGCGGCGGCGGATCTCGAGGGCGTCCTCCACCGTCTTCAGGCCGGGAGCGTCGGCCGCCCACTCGTCGTTGCCGAAGTACGAGTGGGTGGCGCCCGTGGCCACGACGAGCACGTCGTACGCGACGGGCCCGACCGAGGTCTCCACCCGCCGCTCCGCGAGGTCGACGCTCGTCACGTCGGCCAGCAGCACCCTCGCGTTGGACTGCCTGCGGAGGATGAACCTGATCGGCTGGGCGATGTCCGACGGGTTCAGGCCGGCCGTCGCGACCTGGTAGAGCAGCGGCTGGAAGACGTGGTGGTTGCGGCGGTCGATGATCGTCACGTCCACCTCGGCGACGGCCAGCGCGCGGGCCGCGGCGAGGCCGCCGAAGCCGCAGCCCACGATGACCACCTTCGGGCCACCGGTCGGCCGGAAGGCAGGAGGGGCGCTGCGCCGCCGCCGGCGCCGCGCGGGTCGGTTCGTCGGCTCGGGCATCGCCTCAGGGTGTCACGTCCGGGCGATGGACGAAACCTGGTGCAGCCCGTCGGGGTCGACGTTGCCGCCCGACAGCACCACCCCGACGGGGCGCCCGCGGACCCGCCCTCCCAGCACGTCGGCCACCGCCGCCGCTCCGCTCGGCTCGACCACCTGCTTCGCCCGTTCGAACAGCAGCACGCACGCCCGGGCGATCTCGGCCTCGGTGACCGTGACCACCTCGTCCACGAGGCGCTGGTTGATGGGGAAGGTGAGCCGTCCGGGCGCCGTGACGGCCAGCCCGTCGGCGATCGTTGCCGGCTGGTCGATGACCACGCGCTCGCCGGCGAGGAGCGAGCGTCGCGTGTCGTCGGCCACCTCCGGCTCCACCCCGACGAGGCGGACCCACGGCCGCAGGGCCTTCACCGCGACGGCGCACCCGGCCATCAGCCCGCCGCCGCTCATCGGCACCACCAAGGTGTCGATCGGGGCCTGGTCGACGAGCTCGAGCGCCACCGTGCCCTGGCCGGCCATCACCTGCGGGTCGTCGAACGGCTCGACCGGCACCGACCCGTGCGTCGCCACGTGGTCGCGCATCAGCTGGGCGCGGTCGTCGCCCCGGCGGTCGAACAGGTGGACGGTGGCGCCGTAGGCGGCCGATGCACGCTGCTTCAGCGCCGGCGCGTCGTGCGGCATGTACACGTCGACGGCGATCCCGAGGGCGCGGCCCGCGCAGGCCACCGCGGTGGCGTGGTTGCCGGAGCTGACGGCGACCACGCCGCGGCGGCGCTCGTCGGCGTCGAGGCGCAGCAGCTTGTGGTGGGCGCCGCGGGCCTTGAAGGCCCCGGCGCGCTGGAGGTGCTCCGCCTTCAGGTGCAGGCGGGCACCGGCCAGCTCGTCGAGCGCCGCGCAGTGCAGCACCGGTGTGCGGTGCACGTACGGCGCGATGAGGGCGGCCGCGCCACGTACGTCGTCGAGGGAGAGCAGCCCGTCCGGGTTCGCCATCGGCCGTACCGTAGCGACCCTCCCGATCGTTCGACCGGGGTCGGCGCTGCCGACCTCAGCGGACGTTCGAGCCGCTGGTGCGGTCGTACGTGTTCCGGTCGCGACGCTTCAATCCGGCGAGCCCGGCGAGGCCGAGGAGGCCGGCGAGGCCCCACAGCCCCGTGTTGTCGCCGTCGTCGTCGTTCGTCGTCGTCGGGGGTGCGGTGCGCGTCTCCGCCGATGCGGCGGCGGACGCGCCGAAGGTGAGGGCGGTGGCGAGGCCGAGCCCGGCGAGTGCCTTCTTCATGGACGTGTCTCCTGTCTGGATCCCGCGCCGGCGGCGCGGAGCGTGCTGCAGGCCGGACCCAGCTGCTTGAGGAGAGGCGAGCGTGGGCGTGATGCCCGTTGCTGCTGCTCCGGAACCTCACCGTCCGGGTGATCCGCCCGGATCGTTCGATCAGGCGTCGCCGACGGGAGGTTCGAGGCTCGCCGGCGTCGCACCCTCGAGGAGGTCGATCTGCTCGTACCAACCGGACCGACCGACCTCGGGCGTGCGGTCGAAGGCCGGCACGTACGGCTTCACGTCGACGACGGCCGTGCCGTCGGTGAGGTCGACCCCGGCGAAGCTGAGCACGCCGGTGGCGAGGTCGACGTCGACGACGCGGACGAGGTGCAGCCCGATGGGTGTCGGCCGCGTGGGGGTGCGGCTCGCGAAGGCGCCGATCAGCTGGGGCGCCCGGCGCAGCAGGAACGGCACGTTGCGCAGCGGGCGGCCGGCGTCGTCGTCGGGATCCCCGAGCCACGACAGCAGCCACGCGTGGTCGAAGCCGTCCAGACCGTCGAGCGCGATCCGGTGGCGTGGGTGCACGTGCAGCTCGGCGGTGACGCCGGTGTTCAGGCTGCTCTGCACCGGCGTGTGCAGGCGATCGGTGTACGGCGAGCGCACGATCCCGATCTCGGTGACCACCCGCTGCTCCACACGACGAGTCTCGCGCGCCGCCACGGCCTGCTTCTGTGGCACCCCGGCGTCGTGGGCGACGTCCAGCTGCCACGGTCCGGAGGCAGGCCGGCCACCACAGCATCGGCGGCCCCGACGGGGGCCGCCGAGCAGGACTTCTGGAGCGGACGACGGGACTCGAACCCGCGACCCTCACCTTGGCAAGGTGATGCTCTACCAACTGAGCCACGTCCGCGATGCGACGGGTGATGCTAGCAGTCGATGCTCTCGACGGGACATCGAGCCACCGGCGGCGCCGCCTCAGTCGGCTGCAGCGACCGCCTCGACCTGCGTGTTCGGTGGCGCCACCGGGCGCTGGCGGACGCTGGCGACGATCATCGTCAGCGCGACGAGCACCACGGCTGCACCGAGCAGCTGCACGCCGTTCAGCTCCTCGCCGTACACCACCCAGGCCAGGATCGTGGCGAACACGGGGTTGAGCAGGGTGAGCAGCGACGCGACGGTGATGTCGAGGTGGCGCTGCGCCCACGTCATCGAGCCGTGGCCGATCAGGCCCGGCCCGAGCACCATGAGCAGCACCCACCCGTAGCCGCCCACCGACATGGAGGTGAGGTCGGGGCTGGTGAGCAGCGCCCAGGGCGTGACGGCCAGGGCGGCCACGATCAGGATCGAGGCGAGCAGCGTGGGCGCGTGGATCCCCTCGTCGCGGAGGCGCTTGATGCGGATGAAGTACGCCGTCCAGATGACGAGGTTGGCGAGCGCGTACAGGTCGCCCTCGAGGCGGGCGCCCGAGGTCGCCCCCGCCGCCAGCACCACCGTCGCCGTGCCGGCGAGGGCCACCATGGTCAGCACCACCTGGCGGCGCCCGGCCCGCAGCCCGAACATGACGGGGGCGACGAGCAGCAGCGCCGCGGGCTGCAGCGCCCCGATGATCGTGGCGTTGGCGATGGACGTGTGGTGGAACGACGCGAAGTTGGTCATGATCGACAGGGCGAACATGAGCCCCGGCACGACCGCCCGCCGCAGCAGCGGGAACGACAGCCGGCCGCCGTTGAGCATCGCCGTGGCGATCATCACCGGCTGCGCGAGCCAGAGGCGCCAGAACACCACGGTGGGCGTCGACGCGCCGGCGGAGCGGACGAAGATCGGCCCGAAGGCCCACGCCGTCACGGCGAGGGTGGCCACCGCCAGCGCGACGTCGCGCTGCGGGGTCGGTTCGCTCACGGAGCGCCGGCAGGGCCGCCGGCGCTGGTGCCCTTCGGGCGCAGATCGACCCGCAGCACCAGCACGCCGTCGTCGAGGGTGCCGGTGGCGTCGCCGATGATGGCGAAGTCCATGAAGTCCGTGTTGGCCTGGTCGATGAACGCCTGCCGCTCCGCCCCGGCGATCGGGGGCAGCGGGCGGCGCTTGACGGCGGCGGCCCGCTCGCGGAACCGCTCCAGCATCGCGTCGATGTCGAGCTCGGCCATGCCGACGAGGGTACCGGCCTACCGGGCCGTCGCCGTGGCCTCGCCACCGCCGGGCGGCGGCAGCGTGCGCGGCGGCGCTGGAGCTGCGGTGGGAGCGGGGGCGGCCACGGTCGGATCTGCCAACGGGCCGGGGTCGGCATCCGCGACGGGAGGAGCGGCGGCCGCCGATCTCGGGGCGCCGGCGCCGGCGCCGGCGACGGCGGGGGCGGCGGCGGCCACCTCGTGCGCAGCCGCCTCGGCGCGCCGCGCGCGGTGCTCGGCGAGCAGGCGGTAGCGCTCCTCGGCCGACGACCCGAGGAACCGGCGGCCGCTCATCATCTCGAGCGACGACAAGGCGACCGGCTGCTGGCGGCTCCCCCGCCACCACCAGATCGTCACCACGAGCAGCACGGTCCCGAGGATCACCAGCCCCGCAGCGGCCAGCAGCACGCGCAGGGTGGCCTCGCCCTCGGTGAGGGTGCGGGCGAGCACCGTCCCGCTCCACCCGAACGTGCTCGTGCGCATCGAGCCATTCTGGCGCGAGCGGGGCGCCCGCCGCATGCTCCCCCGCTGGGGCAAGCTGTGGCGGTGGAGGTCGTCTGGTTCGTGGTCGCGCTCGCCGTCATGGGCGGCATGGCCTACCTCGGCACGCGGATCGAGCCGCACCACGTCTCGCGCGACGGCAAGCGGATCCTGTGCGTCGCGCAGCTGCTGGCCCACGACGGCCAGCCCGTCGGCCGCTGGCGGGAGACCAAGCTGCACGTGCTCGACAACGGCAAGCTCGCCGTGGAGCAGCGGCGGTTCCTGCGACGGCGCGGGTCGCTGTGGCGGGTGCTGGCCGAGGCGGAGACCCCACCCAAGCGCCGGGCGGTGTTCCTCCTCCGCTACGACGACTCCTCGATCGGCACCGACATGCTCGCCGTGAAGATGCCGACGAGCAGCCGCGCGGTCGGCATCCTCCGCGGCCTCGTGCCCGCCCGCTGAGGCGAGCGCGGGCGCTCAGCCCGCCATCTCGTGGAGGAACTTCGCCAGGTGCGCCCCCACCTGTTCGGACTCGATGAGGAACGCGTCGTGGCCGTGCGGCGAGTCGATCTCCACGTACTCGGCGGGCACGCCGTTGGCCCGCACGAGCTCGCAGATCTGGCGCTGCTGGTAGGTGGGGTAGAGCATGTCGCTCCAGATGCCGAGCGTGAGGGTGGGCACGGCGATCCGGCCCATCGCCGCCTGCAGGCCCCCGCGCAGGCGCCCCACGTCGTGGAGGTCCATCGCCTTGCCGATGATGAGGTAGCTGTTCGCGTCGAAGCGGCGGATGAGCTTGTCGCCGTGGTGGTCGAGGTAGCGCTCCACCTCGAAGCGCTGCCACAGGTCGAGCCGGCCGGGCTCGCCGCCCGACGCGAGGTGGTGGCCGAAGCGCTCGGTGAAGACGTTGTCGCTGCGGAAGGTGACCTGCGCCACCATCCGGGCGACGGCGAGCCCCTCGGCCGGGCCGTCGCCTGGCGGGGCGTCGTAGTAGTCGCCGTCGCGCCAGCGGGGGTCGAGGCGGATGGCCCGGCGGCCGATGGCGCCCCAGGCGATCTGCTGTGCCGTCGACTGCGCGCACGTGGCGATCGGCACGATCGAGCGCACGCGCTGGGGGTACGTGATCGCCCACTCGAGCACCTGCATGCCACCCATCGACCCGCCGATCACCGAGTGCCAGCGTTCGACGCCGAGGTGCGTCGCCAACCGTGCCTGGGCTCGGACCATGTCGCGGATCGTGAGCACCGGGAATCTGCTGCCGTAGGGGCGCCCGTCGTCGGGATGGGGCGAGGCCGGGCCCGTGGAGCCCTGGCACCCGCCGAGCACGTTGCTGCACACGACGAACCACCGATCGGTGTCGATCGCCTTGCCGGGGCCGACGATCTCGTCCCACCACCCGAGCGACGGGTGGCCGCGGCCGGCGGGCCCGGCGGCGTGGCTGTCGCCGGTCCACGCGTGGCAGATGAGCACCGCGTTCGATGCGTGCTCGTCGAGCTGGCCCCACGTCTCGTAGGCCAGCGTCACCTCGCGCAGGGTCTGGTCGCAGTCGAGCGCGAACGGCCGGTCGCCGGGGAAGGTGAGGAAGCGCCGGTGCCCGGCCTCGTCACCCGGGCGCCAGGCCCCCGTCACCGGCAGTGGTGCCGCCATCGGTGTCGCTCTCCCTCGCTGCTCGTGGCCGGTGCCCGGCGCCGTCGTTGCCGTCGACCCGCCGCACGAGCGGAAGCTGCGTTGCCCCGGCGCCGAGGGCTCCGGGACCACATCCCCGCCGCCGGCGGGAAGGCACCGTGGGGCTTCCTCCCCGGTTGCCGGACCGGCGGTCGGCGGAGCCGGCCGTGGTCACTCGTGATGCGTGTCGGGCGGAAGACTACCGCTCCGGCCGCCGGAGGCGCCTTCCACTGCGGCGTCCGCGGCGGCGAGGTGCCGCTCGAGCCCGACGACCTCGGTGAACTCGGCGAAGGTGACCAGCTCGCCGAGGTGCTCGCGCAGCGTCCCCTCCCGGCGCAGGTGGTCGAGGCCGCTCTGCACGGCCCTGACCGCGGTGAACAGCAGCGAGACCGGCGAGACGATCAGGTGGAAGCCCCGCTCGGCGAGCTCGCCCGGGGTGAGCAGCGGCGTGCGACCGTGCTCGACCATGTTGGCCACGAGCGTCACACCTTCCAGCGCGTGGGCGATGCGCTCGAGCTCGGCCACGGACTCGGGTGCCTCGACGAACACGGCGTCGACGCCGAGGTCGCGAGCCATCCGCCCGCGCTCGATCGCCTCCTCGAGCCCGAGCACGGCCCGGGCGTCGGTGCGCGCGGTCACGTGGAGGCTGCTCCGCCGCGCGCAGGCCGCGCGCAGCTTGTCCAGCCACGCCTCCCGGTCGACCACCTCCTTGCCCGCCATGTGGCCGCACCGCTTCGGCCACACCTGGTCCTCGAGGAACAGCCCCGCGGCGCCCACCTCCTCCCACAGCTCGACCGTGCGCACCACCTCGGCCGCGTCGCCGTAGCCGGTGTCGGCGTCGACGACGACGTCCAGCCCGGGGGCGGCTGCTCCCACCCGACGGGCGACGTCGGCCATCTGCTCCCGGGTCACCTGGCCGAGATCGGGCACGCCGAGCAGCGAGCCGCTGACGCAGAACCCGGACACGAACACGGTGGTGAACCCTGCCTGCTCGGCGAGTAGCGCCGACAGCGGGTCCCACACGCCCGGCATCAGCACGGTCGTGCCGGTGGCGAGGCGCTCCTGCAGCGACATCGCCCGGCACCGTACCGTCGCGGCCGACGCGGCGTCGTCGCCGAGCCGACACACGATCGCCACAAACTGACCCGTCGAACAGTTCGACTGACGGAAACATCAGCCAGCCTGATTCATCAGTCAGTGATGTGGTACCCTGTCCCCATGAGAGTGCTGGTGGTCGGTGCAGGAGGGGTGGGAGCTGCGTTCGCGTCGATCGCGGCCCGACGACACGTGTTCGAGGCGGTGGTCCTCGCCGACATCGACGCCGAGCGGGCGGCGCGCGCCGCTGCCCGCGCCCGTTCGGCACGTGTCTCCGCCGCCTCGGTCGACGCTTCGGACAGGGCGCAGCTCGTCGAGCTGATCCGCGCCACCCGTGCCGACGTCGTCGTCAACGCCTGCGACCCGCGGTTCAACCCGCCGATCTTCGACGCCGCCTTCGCGGCCGGCCGCCACTACGTGGACATGGCCATGCACATGTCGGTCCCCCACCCCACCGACCCCTACCACCAACCCGGCGTGATGCTCGGCGACGCGCAGTTCGAGGTGTCGGCCGACTGGGCCGACCGGGGCCAGCTGGCGCTCGTGGGGATGGGCGTGGAGCCGGGGTTCTCCGACGTGATGGCCCGCTATGCCGCCGACCACCTGTTCAGCCGCATCGACGAGGTGGGCGTGCGCGACGGCAGCGACCTCGTGATCGACGGCTACGCCTTCGCCCCCACGTTCTCGATCTGGACCACCATCGAGGAGTGCCTGAACCCGCCGCTCGTCTACGAGCGCGACCGGGGGTGGTTCACCACCGAGCCCTTCAGCGAAGCGGAGACGTTCGTCTTCCCCGAGGGCATCGGCGCGCTCGAGTGCGTCAACGTGGAGCACGAGGAGGTCGTGCTCATGCCGCGCTGGCTCGACGTGGGCCGCGTGACGTTCAAGTACGGCCTCGGCCACGAGTTCCTGGACGTGCTGCGGACGATCCGCAAGCTGGGCCTGCACCGCACCGAGCGGGTGACCGTGCGCGGCGTCGAGGTGTCACCTCGCGACGTGGTGGCCGCGG
>VFQR01001756.1_pt1 | contig 15347 bp, 13 predicted proteins | sample 3512321 | NCBI WGS metagenome assembly VFQR01 (sample SAMN10412374, study PRJNA504923) | tailings metagenome | isolation source: Relicate 3 Philex TSF1 revegetated site | place: Philippines: Tuba, Benguet | collected 2017-08-29
GCGCAGGTAGGGCGGTGCCACCTCGGGCGGGCGGGGGTCGAGCTCGGTCCACACGTCGACCTGCTCGCGGTGGTCGACGCGCTGGTCGGTGAGCTCGGCGCCGAGGCGCTCCCACCCGCGGAACCAGGGCGAGCGGACCTTCTCGATGCCGGCCTTGGTGCGATCGGGCAGCGCGAAGAAGTCGCGCAGCGCCCGGAAGTAGGCCGCCGTGAACGCGGGGGCGACGCCGTGGTCGACCAGCTGGAAGAAGCCCACCTCGTGGCAGACCTCGCGGAGGTGGTCGGCGAACGCCGCCCGATCGGCACCGGCGGAGGTCCAGCCGGCGAGCGACACCGTGGGGATCTCCTGGAACGCCATGCACGGAGCGTACGGCCGGCGCAGTAGGGTCCCGCCGTGTCCGTGCGACCAGCTCCACCGACGCTGCCTCGGCACTCGTACCGGCAGGTGACATGAACGCCCAGCGCATCGCCGCCGCGGCCGAGCGCAGGGCGGCAGTCATCGCCGTCGTGCTCCTGGTCGTGCTCACCGTGGCGTACCCGTTCCTCGCCGAGCGCGAGGCGCACCCGCTCTCGGTGTTCGTCCTCCCGATCCTCGTGGTCGCTGCGCTGGGCACCGCCACGGCCACCGCGGCGGTCGCCGCGGCCGCCGTCGCGATCGCGGTCGTCCAAGCCGTGGCCACGGACCTGCGCGGCGGCCCGCTCGCGATCCGGATCCTGGTCGTGGTGCTCAGCGCGATCGGCGGGGTGTTCGTGGCCAGGGACCGCGAGCGCCGGGTCCGCCGGGAGCGTGAGGCGATGGAGGCCCGGCTGCGGGTGGCGAGGGCGATGCACGTCGGTCGGGTGGGGCTCTGGTCGTGGGACTCCGCCTCCGGGCGGGTGGACTGGGACGACGACACCCATGCTCTCTACGGGTTGGGGCCCGGGGAGTTCGAGGGCACGTTCGACGGGTGGGTGAGCCGGATCCACCCGTCCGACCGCGACCGTGTGCTCGGCGTCCTCGGCGCGGCCACGGAGGCCGCCGGCACGTTCCGCTACGACTTCCGCTGCGTGTGGCCGGACGGGTCGATCCACTGGATCCACGGCGCTGGCGAGGTCCACGCCGCGGACGGCGTCGCCGTGGGCGGCTCGGGCGTGGCCATCAGCATCGACGACCAGGTCCGCCTCGTGGAGGTGGAGCGGGCCACGCTGCAGCGCTCCCGCTACCTGCAGCGCACCAACCGTGCGCTGGTGGAATCGCTCGATCTGGAGACCGTGATGGACCGCGTGACGGCGGCTGCGGTGCCCGAGCTGGGTGATTGGTGCTCGCTGGTGGTCACCGCCGACCGGCCGCCCGACGCGCCGTCGATGAGCGTCGCCCACGAGGACCCGGCGATGGTCGACTACGCCCGGCAGCTGCAGGCGCGCTTCCCCTACGACCCGAACGGCCCCACCGGCATCCCCGCCGTGGTGCGCACCGGCCAGCCCGAGCTGGTGGAACGGATCACGCCGGAGATGCTCGACGCCCTCGACCTCGACCCGGAGGTGCGCGACATCGTCACCGCGCTCGACCTGTCGTCGTCGCTCACGGTCCCGCTGTCGGGCGGCCTCGGGCGCCTGGGGGCGCTGCAGCTGATCCGTTCCTCGCAGCGCAGCGGCTTCGGCGCCGCCGACATGCAGCTGGCCGAGGACCTGGGCACCACCATCGGCGCCGCGCTCAACAACGCGCTGCTGTTCGAGCGCGAGCGCGCCGCCCAGCGCCTCCTCGCCGGCCTCCAGCAGCTCACCGCCAGGCTCGCCGACACCTCCGCCGTGAGCGACATCTGCGAGCGGGTCGTCGACTCCGGTGCCCAGCTCCTCCACGCGCACAAGGCCCTCGTGTTCCTCGCCGAGAACGGCAAGCTCCACCTCGCCGCCGGCACCGGGTACGACGACGCCCTGCTCGACCCGTGGCGCGAGGTGGGCCTCGACGTCGACGCGCCCGTCACCGACGTGGTCCGCACCAGGTCGCCGCTCGTGCTCTCGTCACGGCGGGCGATCGAGGCCCGCTACCCGTTCATGGTCGGCAGCGGCGCCGCCGACCAGGCGATGGTGATCACGCCGCTCGTGCTCCGCCAGCGGATGATCGGTGCGCTGTTCTTCGCGTGGGACCACCCGCACGCCCCCTCACCGCTCGAGCTCGGCACCATCGAGACGATCGCCGGCCGCTGCGCCGGCGCCGTGGAGCGGGCCCGGCTGTACGAGCGGGAGAAGGCCATCGCCACCACGCTGCAGCGCAGCCTCCTGCCGAGCGTGCTGCGCGCCCCGTCGTGGCTGGCGGCGACGAGCCGGTACTGGGCCGCCGAGGACGGCGCCGAGGTGGGTGGCGACTTCTTCGACCTGTTCGCCGTGGGTGACGATCGCTGGGCCGTGACGATCGGCGACGTGTGCGGCAAGGGCGTGGAGGCCGCGGCCCTCACCTCCGTGGCCCGCCACACCGCGCGTGCCGCGGCCAGGCACGCCGCCACCGCCGCTGATGTGCTGATCGCCGTGCACGAGGCGGTGGCCGCCTACGACGGCACCAACTACTGCACGATGGCCTTCGGCTTCGTCGAACGCGGCGACGAGGGGGCGACGCTGTCGATCGCGCTGGGCGGCCACCCACGGCCGCTCGTGCGCCGCGCTGACGGCAGCGTCACCGAGGTGGGCCGGCCGGGCACGCTGCTCGGGATCATCGAGCCGCGGGCGGCCGACGAGCAGGTGCAGCTGGCGCCGGGCGACACGCTGGTGCTCTACACCGACGGCGTGACCGACGCGCCGCGCGGCCTGGCGGTGTCGACCGTCGAGCTCGCGGCCGCGGTGGCTGGCGCGGGCGGCGGCGCCGAGGAGGTGGCCGAGGAGATCGGTGCGCTGCTCGCGCAGCGCCGCCCCCACGGCGTCGACGACGACGTGGCGCTGCTCGTGGTGGGCGTGCCTGCCGAGGTCCGCGCCGAGGTGGCGCCGGACGAGGCCGCTGCGCCCCGGGTCGACGCCATCCCGGGCTGACGTCACCTGGCGCGATCCCTCGCGCTGACGCCGTCTCGGGCTGATGCCACGTCAGTTCCTCCCTTCGGGTGACTTCCCGCGCCGGCTCGCGTGTGGCAACCTCCACGTCCCCCGACCCCCCGGAGACCCCTGATGAAGCGCGCCCTCGCACCCCTCGCCCTCACGGCGATGCTCACCCTCGCCGCCTGTGGCGACGACGAGTCGTCGTCGACCACGAGCGCAGCCACCGCCACCTCGGCGGCGGTCGCCGACACCGTCGCCCCCGACACCACCGTGTCGGGCGACACGACCGCACCGGGCGACACCACCGGCCCCGCCTCGCCGACGATGGAGGCCGCACTGCTGAGCGTGGACGACCTGCCGGAGGGCTGGACCGAGGTGCCCGTCACCGACGACGCCGACACCGAGGAGCCGTCGTCGTGCGTGGAGGCCGAGATGGAGGCGGCCGGCGCGTCGATCGAGGGCGACGAGGTGTTCACGGCCGAGCGCGAGTTCTCCCAGGGCGATCTCGGCCCGTTCCTCGCCGCGGCGATCGGCGAGGTGGGCGAGGAGCAGGCCGCACGGTCGCTCGACGCGCTGCCCGGCGCGATCGCGGCGTGCAACGGCGTCGCCGATCCCGACGGGACCGTGTGGACCTACGAGCCCTTCGACGCCCCGACGATGGGCGACGACTCCTTCACCGTGCGGATGATCACGGAGGACGAGACCGGCCGGGTCGAGGTGGTCAGCGCCTTCGCCCGCAAGGGCCCGTACCTCATGTTCGTGGCCACCATCGCCCTGTTCGACCCCGCCAAGGAGGACGTGGTCCTGCAGGGCCTCGAGACAATGGCCGCCCGCCTCTGACGGGTGCGGAGCCTCCCGCGTCGCACGCGGGAGCTTCTCTCTCCGAACGCTCCACGCGCAGCGCCTACGGTGCTGCGCGTGGAGCAGCGGATCAGCCTGGTGACGCTGGGGGTGGCCGACGTGGCCCGGTCCCGGCGGTTCTACGAAGCGATGGGCTGGCGGGGCCAGCAGGTGCAGGAGACCGTGTTCTTCCAGGCCGGCGGCCAGGCGGTGGTGCTGTGGTCGCGGGCGGCGCTGGCCGACGACGCCGGCCTGGCCGATGAGGGTGCGACCTTCGGTGGCGTCGCCCTCGCCCACAACGTCCGCTCGACCGCCGAGGTGGACGAGGTGATCGCCGACGCGGCCGCAGCCGGGGCGACGGTGACGCAGCCCCCGCGCCCGACGTTCTACGGCGGCTACGCAGGCTGCTTCCGCGACCCCGACGGCCACGTGTGGGAGATCGCCTGGAACCCCGGCTTCCCCCTCGACGAGCGCGGCGACCTCACCGTCCCACCCCTCGACGACGCCACCTGAGCCGCGGCCCCCCTCGCCCCGCGCGCGCGGACGGGAGCCACGGCGCACCACCGTCGTGCACCGTGACTCCCCGCTCGGCACGGCGGCCGTCACGCGGGCTGCCGCGCACGCGCGAACCTCGCGACGAATCCCGATCCCGGCCGGCGTTGAAGGGGTGTGATGCGCACGGAAGCGGCCCAGGACGACGTCTCGTCGCCGGCCGGCTTCTCGCGCTTCTACCGCAGGGAGGTCGGCGCGGTGTACGGCTACGTGCTGCGCCTGGCGGGTGGCGACGTGGGCACCGCCGAGGACATCACGCAGGAGGCCTTCATCGCCCTCGCCCGCGAGGTGCAGCGGGGCAACACGGCGGCGGCCGACGTGCGCTGGCTGGTGACCGTGGCCCGGAACAAGTTCCTCGACCACCTGCGCCGGGAGGCGCGCCACACGAGGCGGCTGCGGCTGGCGGCGAACGAGATGGCCATCGACCCGGCGCCGTCGCGCGGGGCGGTGCTCGACCACGTGGCCGCGCTGGAGCCGCTCCACCGTGCGGTGCTGATGATGCGGTACGTGGAGGAGCTGTCGGTGGAGGAGATCGCCCGCGACATCGGTCGCAGCCTCCCCGCCACCTACTCGCTGCTGGCGCGGGCGAGAGCCGAGCTGCGGGCGGCGAAGGGGGTGCGTTGATGGCCTGGCACCGTGACGTCGACGTGGCGCCTCGGCCCGAGTTCGTGGACGAGCTGGAGCAGGTGCTGCTGCGCGAGCTCGGCGACACGTCGGCGGGGGGTCACGACCGCGTGCGGCCGCCGTCGACGCAGGTGCGGGCGATCCCCTTCGGCGAGAGCCGGACCATGGGCCGTGTCGCGCGCTGGGGGCTGTGGGCGGCGGCAGCGGCTGCGGTCGTCCTCACCGGGACGTGGGCCCTGCTCCGCGACGGCGGCGACGAGGTCGACCCCGTCGACACGCCGGTGGTGACGACCGCACCGGCGACCGCGGTGACGAGCGTGGCGACGGCGACGACGACGACGTCCGGCGCGACACCACCCACGTCCGCAGCGGAAGCCGCCGCCTACCCACCGCGGGGCATCGTGCCGCCCGGCCGGTACGAGGTCGGCGCATTCACCGTGCCGTTCAGCTTCGAGACGACGTCGAACTGGACGCGAGAAGGGTTGATCTCGCCGAACGTGGTGCGGCTGAACCAGACCACCGGCGGCCCCGAGGTGGCCATCACGACGCGGGTGTTCGCGGGAGCGACGCCCGAGGAAGCGGTCGCCAACGTGTGCCCCGGCGCCGTCGAGCTCGGGGCGCCGGAGGCGACGACCCTCCTCGGCGTGCCGGCCGTGCGCGCGACCGGATCCGTGACCACGCCCTGCACGATCCGGTACACCGCCAGCGACGTGCGCTCGCTCGACGTGGGGGTGACCCTCGAGGTGACCGCTGCGGAGGTGGACGGCACCGTCGTGACCGTCGTGGCCGGCGCCTTGTTCCCGCGGTGGGAGGTCACCCGCGACGAGGTGCGCGCGCTCGTCGCTTCCATCCGACCCATCTCCGAACAGGGGGAGACACCATGACAGCACCACCTCCGACCGCCGCCGGGAGCGCCCTGCGCCGCTGCGGCGCACGCTCTCGCCGGAGACGAGGTCGGGCACTGCTCGCGCTGCCGCTCGTCCTGCTCCTCGCCTGCGGCGACGACGACGCCGGCACGGCCACCGAGCCGCCGACCACCACCGTCGCCCCGTCCACGACGCGCGAGGCGACCACCACCGATGCGCCGACGACGACGGCGGCACCCACGACGGAGGCGCCGACGACCACGGAGGCGCCGACGACGACGGCCGATCCCGGCCCGCAGCTGCTCGACCAGAACAAGATCCTGATCGCGGGGAAGCGCTACGTGACCGACACCGTCGCCCTCGGCACGGCCGTGGAGCTCACCGCGACGGAGCAGGGCCGGTGGTCGGTGAGCCTGCCGGGATACTTCGGCATCTCGTACGAGGCCGACGGCGACCAGCCGCTCGTGACCATGACCGACCTCACCACCGCTCGCGTCTTCCGCGATCCCTTCAGCCAATGGGTGAACGACGACGCACAGCTCCTGGCGATGACCGACGAGGTGCCGGACGACATCCTCGCCTGGTTCGCCGGCCTGCCCGGCGTGACAACCGGGTCCGTGAGCGACGCCGAGGTGCTCGGGCTGCCCGCCCGCTCGATGACGTACGAGGTGGGCGACATCACCGGCGCGAAGGTGTGCAACCCCGCCTCCCCGGAGCAGCTGTGCCTGCTCACCCTCTACCAGCCGTCGGGCATCACCGGCTTCTACCCCTCCGGCGAGCGCGGCACGTGGTACCTGGTCGACATCGGCGGGCGCCCGATCCTCGTCGACGTCTCCGGCCATGAGGGCGCCGAGGAGCTCCTCGCCGGCATGGCCATCGCCGGATAGCCGGCCGCTCCACGCACCGCCGGCGAAGCCGCCACGGAGCGAGATCGGGCAGGAGCGCACGACAGTCGTGCACCGCGACCCGATCTCGGCGGGACGACGACTAGGTGCGCCCCGCCATGCGCGCCCCGAGCTCGGCGCGTGAGGAGATGCCGAGCTTGCGGTACACCTTGGCGAGGTTGGCCTCCACCGTCTTCGGGCTCATGAACGCCTGCTCGGCCACCTGGCGGTTGGTCAGCCCGCTCGCCGCCAGCTCGGCCACGCGCCGTTCCGTGGCCGTGAGCTGGGTGACGTGCGCGGCACGCTCGCCCACGCGGGCGTGCTCGGCCTGCGCGCGCTCCGCCCACCCGGGGGCGCCGAGCGCGGTGAAGCTCCCCGCTGCCGCATCGAACGCCTCGCGGGCCGCCGCCTTCTCCTTGCGCCGGCGGTGGACGGCCCCGAGCACCAGCATGGTGCGCGCCCGTTCGAACGGCACCGGCGCCACGGCATCGAGCTCCAGGGCGCGGCGGGCGGACGTCAACGCCGCGTCGAGCTCGCCGGCGGCCGCGTGCACGTGCGCGCGGCATCGGGCGGCGAGCGCCGCCGCGGAGTGCCGCTGGGCCCGCGCGGCCAGCTCCTCCAGCTCGTCCACCTGCGCCACGGCGTCAGCGGTGCGGCCGGAGCGCAGCAGGGCCACGGCGCGCTCGTGGTGGTAGCGGCTGATCCCGGGCTCGACGATCCCGGCCTGGTCCGCGACCGTGCGCCAGCGGTCGAGGTGCTGCACCGCCTCGTCCACCCGGTCCGTCTCCAGCAGGACCAAGCCGAGCAGGCCCGCGGAGCCGGCGGTCATCCACCGCTCGCCCGCGACCTCCGCCGCCTCCAGCACCTCGGCGGCAGCGCGCTCAGCGTCGCCGAACGAGCCTCGCCACGCGTGCACGAAGGCGACGTTGTAGAGGGCCTGCATGCGCTGTGAGCCGAGTCCCATCGTCTCGGCGAGGGCCAGGTGCTCGGCGGCGACCTGCGCTGCGCCGGGCAGGTCGCCCAGCCGTGCGAGCACGCCCACCAGGTGGCCGAGCACGTACGGCAGCAGCGACTCGTTCCCTTCCTCCTCGGCCCGCTCGCGCAGCTCGATCAGGGCGTCGCGGGCGGCCTCGTGCTCGTCGATCCACTTCAGCAGCACCGGGCGGACGCTGGCCACCTGATCCGTGCTGCGCCACGTGCGCCCGGCCCGCTCGATGCGCAGGGCGGCGTCGATCTCGCCCCGGTCGGCGCCGTGGCCGAGGCCGCAGCGGGTGGAGATCCGCTCGATCGCGGCCCAGCCGCGCAGCAGCGGATCGTCGCAGCCGCTGCGCTCCAGCAGCTGCGCGGCCTGCTCCGCGAACTGCGCGGCCGCCAGGGGATCGTCGGACACCTCCACCAGGGACAGCAGAGCCCGTGCCCGTCGCGGCACGTCGTCGCCGGCGCGGCGCAGCGCCGATCCGGCCCAGCCGGCTGCGTCGACGCCTCGCTGGAAGGCGATCTCGGTGAGGAGGAGGTCGGCGTCCGCCGCCACCAACGGGTCGGGGCAGTCCGCGCTCACCTCGACCAGCACGTCCCACGCCCGGTTCGTCTCGCCGGCCGCGTAGAGCACCCGGCCGAGCGAGGTGGTGCGGCGCCACCGAGCCACCGGGTCGCTGCCCTCGGTGCGCTCCACGGCCAGCCCGGCCAGCTCCACTGCGCCGCGCACGGTCCCCCGCCGGAGGGCGTCCTCGACGGCCTCCTCGAGCGCGGCCGCGGCGCGCTCGGACGGCCACGGCTCGGCCAGCGCGAGGTGCCGGGCGCGCTGCTGCACGTCGGTGACCACCGCCGCCAGCCGCGCGTGGGCGTCGCGGACGGCCGAGGGCGAGCACATCGCCAGCAGCGCCGCGCCGAGGAGCGGGTGGGCGAAGCGGAACCGGCCGTCCGCCACGACCACCACGCCCGCCTGCTCGGCGGCCGTGACGGCAGCGTCGAGGCGCAGCAGGCGCACCAGGTCCGGCGTCGGCCGGGACGCGGCGGCCACCATCACGAGCGCGTCGCGCACGTCGTGGGGCAGCACGGCGAGGCGTGCCTCGAGCAAGCGCTGCAACGGCATCGACAGCGCGAGGTCGTCGGCCGCGCGATCCGGCTGCGCGGCTCCGGCGCGCACCAGCTCGATGGCGAACAGCGGGTTGCCTTCCGACGCCTCCCACACGCGGTGGAGTGCCAGCCGGGAGAGGGCGGTGCCGAGCCTCCGCTGCACCACGGCGAAGGTGGCGCCCTTGCTCATCGGCCCGACGGTGAGCGTGGCCTGCCACCCCTCGCTGCCGAGCGCCTCGGCCAGCCCGTGCGGCGCCGGCGTGCGTCTCCCCACCAGCAAGCCGACGACGCCGCGGGTGCGGCGGAAGGCGTGCACGAGCGCGGCACGGGTGGCGTCGTCGAGCCACTGCTCGTCGTCGACCGCGACCAGCACCGGGTGCGAGGCCGAGAGCGCGTCGAGCAGCGACACCATGCCGGCGCCGACGGCCCGGTCGTCGAGCGCGCCGTCGGCGGGGAGGTCGCGCAGGGTGGCCGCGCGCAGGGCGTCGCGGCGCGGCGGGTGGAGTGCGTCGAGGTCGGCGTCGTCGACGTCGGCGAGGAGGTCGGTGAGCCCGGCGAAGGCGAGGCCGGTCTCGCCCTCGGCCGGTGTGGCCCGCAGGATGCGCATGCCCGCGCGGTCCGCGAGGTCGAGCGCGTGGTGGAACAGCGTGGTCTTGCCGATGCCCGCCGGGCCCTCCAGCACCAGCACGCCCCTGCCGGCGGTGGCGGCGGCGACGAAGCGGGCGATCTGCTCTCGCTCGGTGTCGCGACCGACCGGCGGCTCCACGTGGCGACCCTACCGGATAGGGCATCACCCGATTCCGACCGTGCCCGGGCGTCGTACCGTCGGCGGCGTGCCCGACGAACGAACGGCCGACTCGCCCCGCGCCACCGCCACCGGCCCCGAGGTGTGGGTGACCGAGCGGTTCTGGCCGGGCTGCACGCTGGCCGAGGTGGCCGCCGCGTGCGCCGCGCTGCGGCGGAGCTGCACGTCGCTCACCGGCGGCACCACCGTCGACCTCCTCGGCGCCACGCTGTTCCCCGACGACGAGGCGCTGGTGACGAGGTACGCCGGGCCCCGCTCCGCGGTGGTGGCCGTGCACGAGCTGGCGCACGTGCCCTACGACCGGCTGTCGCGGGCGCTGGAGATGTAGGGAACCCCCCGATTCCGGAGGCGGGCGCCGTCCGTACCGTCGGAGCATGCGGCACAGCTCGACCTCGCGACACCTCCTACGCACCTCGACGGCGGCCGTCGTCGCCGCCTGCCTGCTCACCTCGTGCGGCGGCGACGACAGCCGGCGGCTCGGCAGCGGCGACGCCGCGGACGTCCTCACCGCCATCTCGGTGGCGCAGGAGCTCGCCGCGGCGGAAGCGGAGGCCGAGGCGGAGCGGGCCGCAGCGGAAGCGGAGGAGGAGGTCGGTGCCACGTTCGGCACCTATGCCGAGCCCGAGGAGCGCACCTGGGACACCGACGTGACCGGGTGGTGGGACGCGTGGACGATCACCGTCGACGCAGTGCGGGCCACGAGCGACGACATGTTCAGCGCCGTCGTGCTCACCCTCCAGGTGTCGAACGACAGCGATCAGGTGCGTGGCATCTACCACGGCGACTTCAGCCTCGAGCTCGACGGCGCGGTGGCCGAGACCGGGTTCGCGCAGCCGCCGCAGGTGGCGGCCCGGGGCACCACCTCCTACGAGCTCGACTTCACGCTGCGTGGGCCGTTCGAGCTGGAGCGGGCTCGGCTGGTGTTCGGGCACCCGTCGGACAACCAGGCCGTGCTGCCGCTCGGCGGCGGTGAGGTGGACGCCTTCGAGCCGCTCGAGCTCGACGTGTCGGGCGACCTGACGACGAGCACGCTCGACGTGGAGCCGGCGGGGCCCGCGCACGTGGCGCCGAGCTTCGCCATCGGCGAGCGGGGCCGTTACGTGGTGCGCATCCCGCTGTCGCTCGCCTACACCGGCACGGCGACCGGCGGGACGGCGGTGATGCCGACGCAGTTCGTGCTGGAGGCGCCGGACGGGACGTCGTCGGTGGGCGAGCCGCTGATCCCCGGCGACATCGTCGCCGAGGTGCTGTTCCCGGGTGGCGCGCCGCAGCGGTTCGCCATCGCCTTCCGCACCGGCGAGCCGCAGCCCGGCACCTACCGCGTGACCCTCACCGACACCGACGGGACCACCGCGACGGCCACCTTCGACGTGCCCGCCACCCGCTGACGGCGGACCACACCAGCGACGGCTCGGCGGACGACCGCCACCGACCACGGGCTGCGACGAGCTGACGACCACGACCACGGCTCGAGCCACCGACGACCACGACCGACCTACCACCGACCACCACCGACGAGGAGTTGCAGATGGACGACGTCCACGACCGAGTGGCCGCCCTCGAGGGCGAGCTCGCCGAGCTGAAGGCGCAGCTCGCCGCCGCAGCGCCGGCCGAGCCGACGAGCCGACGGGACATGTTCAAGAAGCTGGCCATCGCCGGAGCCGGTGTGGCCGCCGGTTCGGTGCTGGTCCAGGCCACCCCGGCGAGCGCCACCACCCAAGGCCAGCCGTTGGTCAACGGCGTTCCGAACACGGCGATCGGACCGACCTCCATCGCGGCCGGGGCTCCGTGGTCGGGCGGCCACGTGTTCCTCGCCAACGAGACCGGTTTCGCACCCGACACCACCTCCGTCCCGGGCGCGCTGGCGGCGTGGAGCAACACCCGCACCGGGTTGTTCGCCTGGACCAACAGCGGCCCTCAGGGCGTGGCGGCGGTCGGGCAGTCGCCCACGTCCTATGGTCTGCGGGCTGCGGGCGGCCGAGCCAACGTGATGATGACGCCGTCCGGCATCGCCCCGCCGTTCCGCGCCGACGCCCACTTCAGGGGTGAGCTCCTCGAGGACATGTGGGGAGACCTGTGGCTGTGCGTGGAGCCCGGCTCCCCCGGCTCGTGGCGCAAGCTCGCCGGACCGCTGACGGCCGGTTCGCTCCACCTGTTGAGCACCCCGGAGCGTGTCTACGACTCCCGTCCGGGCGAGCCTCCGCAGGTGGGGATGAAGGCGCCCCTCGTGGCCAACACACCCCGGCCGGTCGACGCGGGCGCGAACAGCAGTGGCGTCCCCGGTGGCGCGAACGGGGTGCTGGTGACGCTCACGGTCACCGGCGCCGCCGGCGCCGGGTTCCTGAGCGCGTGGCCGTCGGGCACGTGGCCGGGGACGAGCAGCCTGAACTTCGCGGCCGGGCAGACCATCGCCACGACGACGGTGGTGGGCTGCGCGTCGGCGGCGACGTTCCAGGTGCTCGTCAACCAGTCCGCCCACCTCATCGTCGACGTCATCGGCTACTACCGCTGACGCCGGGAGCACGTGTCAGGGCCGGTGCTCGGCTCGCGCCTCGAGATCGGGTAGGAGCGCACGAGTGTCGTGCACTGCTACCCGATCTCGCCCGGCCCGGGGCCCGCGAGGGCCGCTGCGGTGTGGGCGCACGCGGGGAGGTCCTGGCGCCGGGCGGCGTCGAGGATGTCGTCGCACATCGTGGCGAGCTCGGCGAGGTCCGGTCTTCCCGAGCGGCGGGCGACGGAGCCGAAGAGGGTGAGCGACGACACGAGCTTGCGGTCGTCGGGGAAGCCGAACAGGGCGCTCACGTCCTGACCGTGCACGACGACGCGCTCGTGCGTTGCCGTCACGGCCCGCCTGTAGCCGGCGCCGAGCTCGGGATCGAGGAGGAACGCCAGGGCCTCGTCGGCGTCGGCGATGGCGTAGTGCTGCGCGGTGGGGCTGGAGCCGAGCCCGGCGAGCTGGGGGAAGACGAACCACATCCAGTGCGTGCGCTTCCGCCCGGCGCCGATCTCGGCGACGGCGCCGTCGAGCGCCTCGGCCAGCGGGCGCCGGAACCGGTCGAGGACGGCTGCGCCGCTCACGGCCGGAGGCGCGGGACGGTGGTTGGCTGCACGACGGCGAGGGTAGGTCGCCGCCGATGACCGACGTGCCCGATCCCACCACGCCGCCACCGGTGCCGGATCCGAACCCCGTGCCCGTGCCGGGCCCCGACCCCGCTCCCGTGCCAGGGCCCGACCCGGCGCCGCTGCCCGATCCCGGCCCGGCGCCGCTCCCCGACCCGAACCCGGCACCGGTGCCGCCGGCACCGGAGCCGCCCCCACCGGGACCGATCCCCACGCCCCCACCTCCCGCGCCCCAGCCCCCGACGCCCCCCATCCCCCAGGTGACCGCCTGAGAGGCGCGGGCCGGTCGGCCCACCTGGTGTCCTCCGACATGGGGTAGCTGCGCACGACGGTCGTGCACTGCGACCCGATCCCGCCGTCACCGTCACCACCCTCGTCGCTGCCGTCGCGTGGCCGGTCACCCACATCCGCCACGTCGCCCCTGGTGGGTGGGCGTCAACGCCGTGCCTTTGCTCGCCTTCGGGTCGGTGGCCTGGGCGGTGCGTGCAGTCGACCCGACCGGAGGGCGGCCCGGCGACGCCTTCCTGACACCCGATCCGTCGCACGAGGTTGCTCACCTCCACGCCGTTGCGACGGCGCTCGCAGGGGACCGGGCGCTGGTCACGACTCACCCGCCGAGCCCTTCCGTCCGTTCCGTTGGACGCTGGATGGACGCTCGAGCGGTACACGTCACATCTGCCGTACGCCTGCCACCGAGAACGGAGGATCGCATGACCCACGTAGCCACGTACGAGGCCCACCTGCCGCTGCCCGAACCGGTCGAGCTTGTCGACGACGAGCGACGTCGAGCGGTGGGGGCCGTGCTCGGCGCGGCGGTGGGCGACGCGCTGGGGGCGCCGTTCGAGTTCCTGCCGGCCGGCACGTACCGGCAGCGGTTCCCGGAGCCGCTGCCCGACGGCGCCTCCGAGATGATCGGCGGCGGGTCGTTCGGCTGGGACCCCGGCGCCTTCACCGACGACACGCAGATGGGGGTGGTGCTGGCAGAGTCGCTCGTCGAGCGCGGCGGCTACGACCCCGACCACGTGTGGCAGGCCTTCCGCGCCTGGGGTCGACACGCCACCGACGTCGGCACCACCATCCGGCGCTCGCTCGCCCATGCCGATTGGCGGGCGGTCCAGCGCGACACCGAGCACGGCGCCGGCAACGGGGCCCTCATGCGCGCCTTCCCCCTCGCGGTGGCGTACCTCGAGGCACGGGACGACGACGTCAGGCGGGTGGTGCTGCACCAGGCGGCGCTGACCCATCCCGATGCGGCCGCCGGTTGGGGAGCGTGGATGGCCGTGGAGATGATGCGCTTCGCGATCCACGAGGAGGACCCGCTCGACGAGCTCGATGCGCTGGTCGCCGACCTCCCCGCCGAGCAGCGTGACGTGTTCGGGCCGCTGCTGGCGGAGTCGTGGGACCCGTCGCAGCCGTCGCCGCACAACGGCACCGTGTGGGGCTGCCTGGCGCAGGCGGTGTGGGCGCTACGCACCACCGTCGGCTACGAGCAGGCGGTGGTGGAGGCCGTGTCGCTCGGCGACGACGCCGACACCGTCGCCTGCGTCACCGGCGCGCTGGCCGGAGCCGTGTACGGCGTGAGGGCGATCCCGGAGCGGTGGCTCGCTCACGTGCACGGCTCGATCACGCGGCCGGACGGCGAGGTGGTGACGTACCGGGGGCAGGACCTCGAGCGGCTGGCCCTGCGGCTGTTGCAGACGGACCGGTGAGCGACCCACATGCCGGCCGTGAGTCGGAAGCCCGGGCGAGGCGCGCTGCCAAGAGCGGGGGGTTACGGTCGTTGCTTCAATCGGACTCCGTGTCGCCCTCGGCGCGCCGTCTCCCCGCTCTCCTCGCGAGCTCACTTGTCTTCGAAAGACCCGCTTCATAACCGATGCGACTTTGGCGTCGGACCGCTGTAACGCCTTCGGAGGCTGCTCCGACGAGCCGGTCCTTCGCCTCATCGAGGGCGTCAGACCAGCGCCGGGCTTCAAGGGCGAAAGCAATCGGTCGTCGCAACACCTCGAGCCAGGAGGCGTGCGGTGTTCAAGCATGAGCGGGTGGCGGCGATCCGGGAGATGCGCGGGAAGATGTGGTCGCCGGGTCCGCCTTCGACGTTTCGATGCAGCATGGGCGGTGACCGAGGCCGAGCACAAAGGATTCAACGGGTTCAGCGGTCAGATGCTGCTCAACCAACTCGTCAAGACGTGCTACGAACTCCGAGCGTCGTGGCCGACGCTCGTCGGAAGATCCAACGGATCGTGGATCACATCGAGCAGATCCGCATCGGCGCGCACCCGGCACCTGGTCACTCGCCGTTGTCGCTGTCGTACTTCTGGGCGCTCCAGGACCACGAGACGTGGCCCGTCATCTGGGCCAGTGCAGCCGCGTTCGCCGAGTTCGTCACCGGACGGCCGCTACCAGCCTTTCCTGCCGATCGCTACATGGCGTTCCGCGATAGCGACATGCTCAATCTCTAGTCGCGCATCGGACCGGCATCGAACGCCAGTCCCCCGAGGATCAGCGGCGGCGCATCTTCATCTTGGCCGCCTGGGCGAAGCCTCAGCGGCTTGATCGTGAAGTGATCGGCGTGGGGTGC
>VFQR01001757.1_pt1 | contig 15347 bp, 13 predicted proteins | sample 3512321 | NCBI WGS metagenome assembly VFQR01 (sample SAMN10412374, study PRJNA504923) | tailings metagenome | isolation source: Relicate 3 Philex TSF1 revegetated site | place: Philippines: Tuba, Benguet | collected 2017-08-29
CATTGAATTCAGATATACCCAGGAGAAAGCGATCCCCTGTCAAAGCGTTCGTGAGCGCCATACTGATTGCCGTCGGTATTCTGGTGATGGTGGGTCTTTTTATCCCATTTTTCTCAAGAGCAAGTCAGCCTTCAGTCGCGAAATCTGTCGATCCGACCCTGCCCACTCCTTCGCAGGTTGTCTCTGATGCTCCAGCCATCGTTGTGGATGACTCCATTTCTCCATCGGTACCAACATTGATTGCACTCCGTCGAGCAGCGTCTGTGTCAGAGGAGTCCCTCGAAAGATTTCTGACTCAATGTCCGGAACATGTCTTTAACGATTCATCTCAACCTCTTTCTTTAAGGCAAGGATCTGTACAATGAAACGAATGACGAAGCTGCTGATTCTGGGATCACTGATATCTGGGTTAAGTTCGACACATCTCCGTGCTGAAGTCGTTCCTCAATCGGCGCCAGTTGTCAAGATGGCTGCTGCTCCCAACGCGGCTGTCATCTACTGGCAGGCTTTTTTTGCGATCCCGAATCTGACTGAAGAGCAGAAGAAGGTTCTCGAAGCCGCCATTTCCAGCGACGAAGCACCAGTTTCTGATCAGCTAAAACGAATTTTTGCTCAATACCGAATTGCCTTGCATGAAATGCACCGTGCCCGCCAGGTGACTCCTTGTGACTGGCAACTGGACATGAGCGCTGGCCCCGAATTACTGCTACCGCACGTCCAGAAATTGCGAGAACTCAGTCGCGTTAGTCTTCTCAGGGCTCGACAGCGGTTTGCTGAGAGTGAGAACGATGCAGCGGTCGATGATGTTCTGGCAACTCTGAAAATGGCGCGGGATTGTGCCAACAGTCCCCTTCTGATTTCGATTTTGGTCGATGCCTCGATTGAAAAGGCCGCCATTGACCTTCTGGCCCGCCAACTTCCGGCGTTAACAAAAGATCAACGGGATCGTCTTGAAAAAGAACTTGTACTGCTGCCACCAACGGTCACTGTTGCCACTGCCATGCAATGGGAAGGCGAGATTTTTGGTACCTGGTTGAAACGAAAACTCGAAGCCGAAATTCGGCAGCAGGGCAATTCGCCCTCAACCGAAAAACTATTTGCAGCCCTTTGTCTGTCGATGGGTGTTCCCTGTAATCTGGATCCCAAGCCAGAGGATCGCCAAGGACAACGGCTGGCCGAGTTGATCAAAACTTTGTCAATAGCCGACATCGATGCACAAATTAAGCAACTAAGCGATGATTTCAATACTCTGGCCCAAATTGCCAGCCTGCCGTTCGATCAACGAAAGGCAAAAGTTGATGCCTTTGAAAAGTCGATTGAAGCTGCGAGACAGTTAAAGGACAAGGCCGATTTGAAACGCTGCCTAACCATCACGGTTCTGCCATCAATTGGAAATGTCATCACTCGTGAAGAGCAACTGCATATTCGTCGTCAATTACTGGAACAGGCCTTAAGAGTCCTCCGCGAGGGTGAAAATTCATTGACACCAATCGACGGGAAAATGGTTCGATATCAAAAAATGGCCAATGGCTTTGAACTGAATTTTTCAAGCAGCTCTGGTGATGTCATCTTGAAGGTTGGCACCGAGGGTTAGACTCCTCGTTTCAGGGACTTCAAGTTGATGAATCATAACGATTGATCGGACGCCGCATTGATTTTCCTCGTTGGTCTGACATTGACACTGATGATGTAGTACTGTCGATGCTTCAAGACGCTCAACACCTCTCATGCAGAACGGCTTCAGAGTCCACCCATGAAATTGACACGCCGCCTGCTGCTAGCGGTTACACCGCCTCAAAACCAAGTCATGCAAAACCAAATCGATTGGGGAAATCCATAGTCGACATTTTGGTGGTGATCATGAAAAATCAAATCTTTGACAAAGTGTCAGTGATCAGCCGGTGTATGACCAGAACGATCGGTTTTGCGAGGCCCTCGTGGTTCGATGCGTTTCCAAAGTTTATCAAAAAGTGCGTGTCCTTTGAGCAGAATCCTCGCCTGAAAGTAAATTATTCTCGCATAACCAATTCATTACCTGCAGAATCAATGGTTCATTTGGCCTGGGACAAGAAGTTGGGCGAAGGCCCAAAAAATGAACAAGTAAAAACACCTCTCGTTTTCGATGAAGAATAGTATGCAAGAACTCAAGGCTATTACAAGAATCACCGCGTGCTGGATGGTGATCTCCATCGCCACGGCACAGGATCGAAGTGACGTATTTATTAATGATGTGATTGAGCTTACCGATGAACAATTTGATCAGATTCAGGAAGTCGAGAGCCAATTCAACGAAGAAATCAAAATTCTCGAAAAAGATCGTGACGAAGTCACAAAACGAATTGCTGCTAAACACACTGAGTATGAAAATAAAAGATTCGGGTTACTGACATCCGATCAAAAAGCTGCTTTAACGGCCGAGCGAAGGAGGCGTCAAGAAGAGGAATATCGAGAGGCACAATCAAGAGAAATTGAACATCTTAAAAAGCTGTTGCCGATCCTGGAAAAACTTCGATCCACCGAGTCCATATCAATTCTTGAGGGACCGCAGCGAACGGGTAAATATCTGCCGACCGCCCTCAACGATCAATCCGTGGTCCATGTAGGAAAGCATTTCTTCTTTGCTGAACCGCTGGCTTTAAGTCGCGATGATGAGATTTCGGTACTGGCCACAATGAGTAGCTACAAATCTTTTGGTGCATATTTAGAGGGAAAATTCTGTGGCGGGTTTCATCCCGATGCCAATATTCAACTGCTGACCAAACACGGCACTGTGCAGGCACTCCTTTGTTTCGGGTGTCAAGAGGTCAAGTTTATCGACGGAGAAAACCACCTGATGGTAGAAGTCGAGACCGACGCCTATAGAATACTTCGTGATCTATGCCTGCGTAATTGTCGACATCGTGTCACTTATAAAGGCTCCAGGTGATACGCCGTTATCAGGTGTCGGTTGGACATCGACCAGCAGATAGATAAGTATACACGTCGTGTAGTTTATAGCGTCTACAAGGCATGGCTCATGAAATCACGGCTGACAAACGCTGGTAATACGATTGTTCCTGCGTATCTCGCACTTATTCAGAGAGGTGTTTCCGTTTACAGAGAACCATCAGGCTTAACTGATTCGGGCATGATTTGGATTGCCGAAGACACAGTAACTCAGTTTTACGCCGAAGATCTGGTAACACTTCTGGGTTTAGTCGCAATCCAAGAAACTCGGGGGGTAGACTGGCAGGCATCGGACGAAGATATCGAAACCTTTTTCGCGAAATTTGGTGTGCTTTGAAAGATGATTTTATCGAGGAGCAAGAGACGGGTGCCAAGGCGGTAGATCCAGTCACTCAGAGTCAAAAGAACAGGCAAGAACTACTTTGGCGTATGGTTCGTATTCTGGGTTGGTCTCCTCTGGTGATGGGTGTCCCGACTTTCTTCATTGTTGCCGAATCGATTCCCGACCAGAATCACGGGAGCATTGCTGACGGTTTTCGAAGAATCAAGGTTTTCGTGGAAGTGATGGCCTCTTTGGCGATGATTTGTTTGGTGGCCGGAGGCCTCCTCATGATCTTGGCGAGCTTCTACTCATCAGCCCATAGCCGACAAAAATGGTGGTTGGCCGCATTGATTTTCCTCGTTGGTCTGACATTGATACTGCTGATGTAGTACTGTCGATGCTTCAAGACGCTTAGCACCTCTCATGCAAAACCTCTTCAGAGTCCACCCATGAAATTGACACGCCGCCTGCTGCTGAAGATTGCTCCGGTTTTTCTTTTGGGGCAGGCTTATGTTTCCCGTGCTTTTGCCGCTGCCGTGCCACCGTTTGGTGAGAAGTATCCCAACCTGGAATCGCTGACGACTGGCGAGTGGTGGAACAAAGGGGCGCTGGCGGCAACTCCCAATGCGAACAGGAACGCCAAGGGGAAGGCCAACGCGGCTGGTGGGCCATCGGCACCGCCTTCGATGAATGTGCCGCGTCATGAGGTGGTCTGCTTCGCGTATTACACGCAGCAGAATGGCGTGCTGAAGCTGAGTGCCCAGCTCTTTCCACTAAAGCCCGATGAAGAGCGTGTCGCCCGACTCGAAGTTCGACCCGCAGGCGAAGACTGGAAGGAGATTGCCAGAACTGAGGTGCTTTATCCGGGTTGGGATGCCCATTTTCGGATCGAGGGCTGGGATGGTTCGAAGAGCGTCCCCTATCGAGTACGTCACGGCGAGAAGGCCATGTTCGAAGGCCTGATTCGTCGCGACCCCGTCGAAAAAGTGGTGATTGTTGTCGCCAACATGAGCTGTAACAGCAGTCGCACCATCGGACCACGCACAGAGATTGTCGATAACCTCCGCGCTCAGGATCCCGACGTCCTTTTCTTTGGAGGTGATCAGACCTATCGCCATACCGAACACACCGCCGGCTGGATTGAATTCGGCTTGCAGTTCCGCGACATCATCCGCGACCGGCCCACGGTCTGTATTCCCGACGATCACGATGTCGGCCACCCGAATCTCTGGGGCGAAGAAGGTGGTCAATCACACATCGAAGGAGATGCCGACGGTGGTTATCGGTACCCCGTGGCTTATGTCAATCAGGTTCAGCGGCAGCAATCGTGGCATCTGCCCGATGCACCCGATCCCGCGCCAGTGAACCGGGATATTTCGGTCTATTTCACGCGAATGACTGTGGGTGGCATCGACTTTGCCATTCTTGAAGATCGTAAGTTCAAGACGGGTCCGGCAGGCATGATCCCGCAGATGGGGCCGCGTCCTGACCATATCAATGATCCCTCGTATGACCCGAAGAGTATTGACCTGCCTGGTCTCGAACTGCTTGGCCCGCGACAGGAGAAGTTCCTGCACGAGTGGTCGCAGGATTACAGCGGCGGTGCCGAGATGAAATGTGTTCTTTCTGCGACCGCCTTTTGCGGAGCGGTCCATATGCATGGCGGACCGAACAGCCGACTGCTGGCCGATCTCGACTGCAATGGCTGGCCGCAAAGTGGTCGCAATCGTGCTCTCCGGGAGATTCGTCGTGCGTGGGCTCCGCATCTCTGTGGCGACCAGCACCTGGCGGTCGTCGTGAAGCATGGTATTGAGACGTTCGGCGATGGCCCGTTTGGTTTCACCAGTCCCGCCCTTGTGAACACCATCTATGGTCGCTGGTGGCATCCGCTGGATGAGCAGGCCGGGCCGAATCCCGTTCCGAACAGCCCATTGCCCTGGACTGGTGATTTCAAAGATGGACTTGGCAATCCGATCAGCATGCTGGCCTACGCCAACCCCGAGAACATTCAGAACGAACAGCAAAGGGCCGATGGCTACGGCCTGATCCGTTTCGACAAGAAGTCGCGAAAGACTACGTTCGAGTGCTGGCCGCGGTTTTCAAAGGTCAGCGAAGGAGACAAAGCCCAGTTCCCCGGCTGGCCAGTGACCATTGCGCTCGATGCCAACGATGGTCGCGCGATTCAAGGCTGGCTCCCGGAACTAATCTTCGAGGGGGTTGAGAATCCTGTGGTTCAGGTGATTGAGGAAGCGACGGCAGATATTCTTTACACAGTCCGCGTGCAGGGAACCCGCTTCCAGCCACGGGTCTATTCGACTGGCAAGCATACGGTCAAAGTGGGCCGAGACCGACCGGACGCTCAGTCGATGGAAGGCCTGGAGCCTCGGCCAAAGGATATGGCCGGAAGTCGTCAGGTCAAATTCTGAGCGGTTGTGTATCGGCCATGAGGACTCAAGCCGCGCAAATTTTGAATGTCCTGATGAGCCACAATGCTGAGAATTTGATTTCTGAGAGTGCGACATCGCATCGCTGTTCAGGTTTTTGAACAGATATCGATGCCAGCGTCTTGCGAGTGAATGATCCACTTCCCTAGAATACGCGTTACCTCAGGACGGGCTTGTCTGCCTGATCAGACGATGTGTGGCGACTCCCGTTCGATTCAAGCTCTTTCTTTCAGCGAAACCCAGGGAAAACCTAAATGCGAGAGATAACGACAGCTCTGATCATCGTGGGAGTGATCTTCCTCGCGATCATTGGCATTATTCTCTTCATCGCTCTGGCTTCGTACTTCAACCTGTGGTTGCGGGCGTCTTTTGCTGGTGTTCGGATCAATCCTTTTTCGCTGCTCTTCATGTCGCTGCGAAAGATCAATCCTCCGCAGATTGTCGATGCACTCATCATGTCCACCCAGTCGGGAATTTCCGGCATCACACGCACCAAACTCGAAGCTCACATGCTGGCTGGCGGGAATATCAACACAGTTGTCCGTGCCTTGATTGTGGCTCACCGGGCGAATATTGACCTCGACTGGGATACCGCCTCGGCCATTGATCTCGCAGGCCGAAATGTATTGGAAGCCGTTCGCACGAGTGTTGATCCCAAGGTGATTGATTGCCCCGATCCGGCTCACTTCGGCCGCACGACACTCGATGGGGTGGCTCGTAATGGGATTCAACTCAAGGCCAAAGCCCGTGTCACTGTGCGAACCAATATCTCGCAACTGGTGGGTGGAGCGACCGAAGACACGGTGATTGCCCGCGTGGGTGAAGGGATCGTCTCGGCGATTGGCTCATGCCAGACCCATTACGATGTCCTCTCGAATCCTTCACTGATCGCCAAGGCCGTGCTGGATAAGGGTCTCGATTCGCAGACCGCTTATGAGATTGTCTCGATCGACATTGCCGATATCGACGTGGGTGACAACATTGGTGCCCGGCTGCAGGCCGATCAGGCAGAAGCCGACAAACGAATTGCCCGTGCTAAAGCCGAAGAGCGACGAGCTCGGGCCGTGGCTGCCGAACAGGAAATGCGGGCGCTCACTGTCGAAAACCAGGCGAAAGTGGTGCTGGCGGAAGCGCAGATTCCACTGGCCATGGCAGCGGCCTATCGCAATGGTTCACTCCGTGCGAACCCAAAGTAGTGCGGACAGATCATCCTGCCGGTGATCCATCACCCGCTTGACAGCAACTGTGTTGTATCTCACCAGTGTTGTAAATCACCAGTGACTCCCCAGCGATAGAGCAACCTCCATGTCCATGGACGAAGAACAACTGCAGGTTGTGCAGAACGTTTACGGAGTCGAAAACTGGTCCGCGGGATACTTCGATATCAATTCGAAGGGCCATCTGATTGCCAGGCCCGCCGCCGATGATCCACGATCGCTTGATCTGTTCGAGCTGGTCAACTCTCTGCGCGATGAACGGAAGCTGCACACTCCACTGCTCCTGCGATTCCCGCAGATTCTCACCAATCAGCTCAAAAAGCTCGCCACATCTTACATTCAGGCCATCGAAGAATACGGCTATCAGGGCCGACATTTTCCGGTCTTCCCGATGAAGGTGAATCCTCGAAGGGAAGTTGTTGAAGAGTTTCTCAAAGACTCAGCCCGTTTCAATGTGGGTCTGGAATGTGGTTCCAAGCCCGAACTATATGCCGGCCTGGCTCAGGTGCAGCATCCCAATTCGCTGCTGATTTGTAATGGCTTTAAGGATGATTCGTTTATTCGCCTGGCCATGCTGGGGGTCGAAGCGGGCAAGAACGTCGTCATTGTGATTGAAAAGCTCAGCGAGTTGATCACCACGCTCAATCTGGCGGATGAAACGGGCGTCATGCCAATGATTGGCCTCAGGTCCAAGCTCTATTCCCGCGGCTCAGGCAAATGGGCCTCTTCGGGTGGTGATTCTGCCAAGTTTGGTCTGACGACGTCTGAACTGCTCGATTGTGTCCGGCTGCTCAAGGATCGCGGCCGACTGAGTTCACTCAAGCTCCTGCACTCGCACATTGGCTCGCAGATCACGGAGATCAAACGCGTCAAAATGGCAATGAAGGAAGCTGCCCGCGTCTATGCCAAACTCAGGCAACTCGGGACTCCCATCGATACGATGGATATCGGTGGCGGCCTGGGTGTGGATTACGATGGCTCGAAGACCCGCTTTGAATCCTCCATGAACTATACTGTTCAGGAGTTCGCGAACGATGTGGTTTATACGATCAAATCGGTCTGCGATGAAGAGAATGTGCCACATCCCCATCTGGTGACTGAGAGCGGCCGCATGATGACGGCGTATCATGCCGTCCTGATTACCAGCATTCGCGATGAAATTGAAACCTTTGCCGATGATAAGCCCGAAGTGACTGTTGATGATGACGACCCGCAGGTGATTGTCGAACTGAAAGCGCTTTGCGACGGGATCAATCGCAAGAATTTCACTGAGTTTTATCACGACGCACTCGAGCATAAAGACGAACTGCACACACAGTTCAATCTCGGGCTGATCAGTCTGGAAGACAGGGCCAAAGGGGAAGTTCTCTTTTGGGAAACGTGTGCTCGGGCGCTGAAAGAAGCCGATGGTGTCAAATCGCCACCGGAAGAATTCGAAGATTTACGACGTATTCTGGCTGCGAAGTACCTGTGCAATTTCTCGCTGTTTCGCTCGGTTCCGGATAGCTGGGCGATTGGGCAGCTCTTTCCGATCATGCCCATTCATCGGCTCAACGAACCTTTGACCGATTTTGCGACGCTCGTGGATGTCACCTGCGATTCGGATGGGCGGATTGACAAGTTTGTCGATCTGAAAGATGTGCGGGAAGTTCTTGAACTGCACAAATGGAAGCCGGAAGAGCCTTATTATCTCGGGATTTTTCTGGTGGGTGCCTATCAGGAAGTGATGGGAAGTTTCCACAATCTGTTCGGGCTGCCCAATGAGGCTCATGTGGTGATGGATGCTGAAGGACGATGGCACATTACCAAGCTGATTCAGGGGAGCAAGCTGGGAGAGATGGTGGCCTTTGCCCGCTACGACCGGGCACAGCTTCTGGCCAATTACAAGCAGCAGCTCGAAGTTCGCAAGCAGGCTGGCAGCCTTTCCGATGAACGCCTGGATCAACTGGCTCTGGCTTATGAGGCCATGATTTCGGACACCACTTATCTTTCCCGTTGAGAGAATCCCTGAAGGTGTGCTGAAAGATTTCGTCGCAGCCTGTTCTTCGCTTTTTTGAAGTGATGAGTCCTGAAGGAGTATGGGGGACATCCTCGTGCGACCTGCGTGAACTCCATCGCCCCAGAGACTACAATGAGACAAAGATGAGGAGATGCTTCATCCTGCGCATTTATCTATCGATCAAGTGACCTTCCATGAATCATCCAGCTCCACAGCGTGATCTTCCGCCACCTTCTGCCATTCTCCGCGAGGGTTGGCACTGCCTGCATATCTACTATCAGGTCAATCAGGCCCATTATGCCCGCCTGACAGACAGCCAGCGGGCGAGCGGCCGCGAAGAGCTTTTGGAACTGCTCAGGCCCGATGGTTCTGAGGCTCCTGTCCGTTTACAGACGTCTGTTGTGGCGGGACATCGTGCGGATCTGTCGCTCATGCTGATGGATGCTGACCCCTTCAAAATTGAACGACTGCGGCAGAAGATCCGGGCCAGCACTTTAGGTGTGGCACTCGAGCCGACTTATTCATTCGTCTCGATTACCGAAGTTTCGGAGTATGTTCCCACTGTCGAGCAGTTTGCTGAACGACTGATTCGTGAAGGTGGCAATCCCGAAGAGCCCGCCTTTCAGGCCCGGGTCAATGGCTATCGTCAGCGACTCCCCATGATGAATCAGCAGCGTCTCTGTCCGGATTTCCCCGCCTGGCCCGTGATGTGCTTTTACCCGATGAATAAGGCCCGGCATCCACTCGCCAACTGGTACGAAGAGCCTTTCAGTGTGCGCAGTGCCTTGATGGCCGAACATGCCACCAGTGGGATTGCTTTCGCAGGGAAAGTCTCGCAACTCATTACCGCTTCGACTGGCCTCGATGACTGGGAGTGGGGTGTCACTCTCTGGGGACGAACTCCCGAATATCTCAAGGAGATCGTTTACACGATGCGGTTCGACCATGCCTCAGCTCACTACGCCGAGTTTGGACCATTCTACACGAGCTATATTCTCGATCCGAAAGACGCACTCGACCACATCCGCCTGTAACGATTCTGCGGGTTGTCTGCGACTGTTTGAAACCGGAAGCCCCCGGGATCTGTCCCAAGTTCTGTCGACTTTCGGGCAAACGTGAAGTTTCCGTCTTGCGAACGCTCCTCAGCGGGCGGGAGAATTCAGAGGAAAGCCCGATTCTGATTGATCGAGCGGTATTGAACATCGAGACATTCAGTTTACTTTTACACAGGTGATAATCCGTGGCTGCGACAGTACTCGTCACTGGTGGTGCAGGTTTTGTGGGAAGTCACATTTGTGACCGTCTCATTGAGCGGGGTGACAAAGTCATCTGCCTCGACAACTTCTTCACAGGCCGGATGGCCAACATTGCTCACCTGAAGGATCATCCTCAGTTTCAACTGGTGGATCACGATATTGTCCATCCGATCACGCTGGATGCCGATCGCATTTACAATATGGCTTGCCCAGCTTCGCCAGTGGCTTATCAGTACAACCCCATCAAGACGATCAAGACCTCGACATTGGGGATGATCAACATGCTGGGTCTGGCCAAGCGCTGCAAAGCCCGCATCCTGCAGGCCAGCACTTCGGAAGTTTATGGCGACCCGATTGTGCATCCTCAAACGGAAGATTACTGGGGGCATGTTAATCCCCTGGGGCCACGCAGTTGCTATGACGAAGGGAAGCGCGTCGCGGAATCGCTGTGCATGAACTATCACCTGGCTCATCAGCTCGAGATTCGTATTGTCCGCATCTTTAACACCTACGGCCCGCGTATGGATCCCAACGACGGGCGGGTGATTTCGAACTTCATCACACAGGCTCTCAAAGGTGAGCCACTCACTGTCTATGGTGATGGCAGCCAGACCCGTTCCTTCTGCTATGTCGATGATCTCGTGCGCGGCATCATGGCGCTCATGGATCAGGGGATTCATACGGGCCCGGTGAATATCGGAAATCCGGGCGAATACACCATGCTCGAGCTCGCTGAACAGGTTCTCAAAGCCACGGGTTCAAAGAGCACCATCGACTTCCGCCCCCTGCCTCAAGATGACCCGAAACAGCGTTGCCCGGATATCACCCGCGCGAAAGCGATGCTGAAGTGGGAGCCGCAGATTCCACTGGCGGAAGGTCTTGAGAAGACCGTCCATTACTATCGACAGCAGTTGGGTATTGAGTGAGCGAAGCTTCTTCCGGTAGGGTGCATGAAGTCTTCGAAATGCACCAACTGATCACGCTCATGTCAGTGCAATCCACAAACTTCATGAGCCTTCGCAACTGTAACCAAGCTTCCGCAGAGACAACATGACCACTCCCGTTACACTGCAAACCCTCACGGAACTGGCACTCTTCGATACCCCCACGATCTGCAATGCGGTCGAGCTTTGGGATCTCCGGCCTCGTAATGAAGGCTACATGAACTCGTCCATCCGGGCCTGCTTCCCGGATCTTCCACCAATGGTCGGTTTTGCGCTCACCAGCACCTTCCGCAGCCAGAAGCCACCCCGTGGCGGCGATGCTTATGGCAGCATGGGGGCACAAGTTGAAGCCATGGCCAGTATTCCCGGACCACCCGTCATCGTTTTTCAGGATCTCGATGAGCCCGTTGCTTCTGCCACTTTCGGCGAAGTCATGTGTACGACCTATCAAAGTTTTGGTGCCAAAGGCATCATCACCTCTGGTGCCGGTCGCGATCTCGATCAGGTGGCTCCACTCAAGTTTCCGGCTTTTACCAGTGGCTCAATCGCCGCCCATGGATATTGCCATATTCTCGCGATCAACGTCCCTGTCACAGTGGGCGGGATTACCATCTACCCTGGTGATCTGCTCCATGGAGATCGCAATGGAGTGAGCACAATACCGCCTGAAATCGCGAGCGAAGTTCCCGATGTCTGCCGTGAACTCGCGAAAGCTGAGGCCCTGGTTCTCGGTTATCTCAAAGATCCTGCGCGAACCGTCGCAGGCTTTAACGAGGCTCGCAAAGCCTGTGCGGCTCATATTGCTGAGGTCAGGTCGCGATTGCTCAAGACTCATTGAGTCTATTGTGCAGCCTGATCCCGTAAGCGCAGCACAGTCTGGGCAATGATGGAAGCCGCACTCATGATTTCCTCGCGCGTGGTGAATCGTCCCAGGCTGAATCGAATTGAGCACTTGGCGAGTTCTGGCGGCACCCCCATGGCCAGCAGGATCGGGGAAGGCTCCATCGAACCACTGGCACAGGTACTGCCAGCCGAACAGGCGATACCAGCCAGATCCAGATTCACCAGCAGTGCCTCTGCCGGCACATTTTCGAAGGCCACTTGAATCGTATTGGGCAGGCGGCGGGAAGCCTCGTTTCCAAACACATGGGCCGGGGCAGAACTGCCGAGAAGCTGATCCTCCAGCAATTTTCTCAACTCGATCATGTGCTGATATGCGGACTTTCCTTCCCGGGCAAACAATTCCAGGGCTCTCGCCATGCCGGCCACCATGGGTGTGAACTCTGTCCCGGCCCGGCGATCTCGTTCCTGGTGCCCACCCGTGATCAGTGGGGTTAACCGTGCGGCTGGAGACAGGAGCAAACCACCAATCCCGCGCGGGCCATGAAACTTATGACTGGCAAAACTGATGGCCGTGGCACCGGTCTTTCGAAACGACACTTCCTCAAGTGGCATTTTGCCAATCATCTGTACGGCATCCAGATGCAATGGAATGTTTCGCTCGTGGCAAGCATGGCTCCACGCATCGATCGGTTGAATCACACCCGTTTCGTTATGTCCCCAGAGAATCGTCACCAGACGGACATCATCCCACGGAATTTCGCAGTGGTCGGGTGATTTCAACTCACCATGAGAATTGACGGGAATTTCGAGCAGCTTGTGACCTTGCACCATCGCCAGCCAGCGACAGGTTTCTACGGTGGCAGGATGTTCTCCCGAGCCCATCACAATCAGGCCGGGCCGGGTGCCTACGAGACCGCGCAGTGCCAGATTGATCGATTCTGTTCCTCCCGATGTGAAAATCAATTCCTCAGGAGTGGCCCCCAGCAGGCTCGCAATCGATTCCCGGCTGTCATCGAGAACTCGTCTGGCACGGCGGCCCATGGCGTGGCGCGAACCCGGATTGGCCCAGGCTTCCTGCTGACAGTTCGAAACCACTTCGACCACCTCGGGGAGTGGTTTTGTGGTGGCATTGTGGTCGAGATAAATCATGCCTTGATCATTACCATTGCCAACTCGCTTGTCGAAGCCATTCGTCGCCATCTCGTTCTGGCCGAAGTCTTGAAATAACAAGGTCTCAAGGATCTGGCGGGATTAAACCTCGTCGAAAGAGATCACTTCTGCAGGTTCGCTTTGAAAAACGCAGCCACTCTCTGGGGCGTGTCGTTTTCCCGGACATCGTGCTGCTTCCCCTTGGCAATATGATAGGTGACATCGCCTCCATTGGCCTTAAGTGCATTCACCAGAAGCTCGCTGTGTTTGATGGGAACGATGTTGTCGCGATCGCCGTGCACAATCAGAAAAGCTGGAAGCTGGTCTTTGCGGATGTAACTCAGCGGATTGGCGGCTTTCACCTTGGCAGCATTGTTCTGAATGGGCCCGCCAATCAGCCTTCCCAGAGTGTCATCGGCCTTCGATTGGCCGTAGAGCGACAGATCCGTCGGGCCGCAGAAATCGACCACCGCCTGTACGTGACTCTTACTTTCCAGATGAGCCCCCACGTCAAAGATCGAATCGGCTCCGGTGGTTCCGACGAGGCTGGCCAGATGACCGCCGGCGGATTGACCCCACACACCGACACGCTCGGGATTGTAGCCGAATCGGGGAGCCTGCTTTTTCAACCAGCGAATGGCTGATTTGCAGTCCTGGATCTGTGCGGGAAAGGGAGCATCTGTCGAAAGCCGGTAGCCAATGCTCGCGACGGCAAACCCTTCGTTTACCAGAAAACGTGCCGGTGAATAATCATGATTTCCACTTTCCCAGCCGCCACCATGAATCCAGATCACGAGTGGCCAGTTCTTTCCGGTGGCTGGCAGATAGACGTGCAGTCGCTGCCTCTGATGACCGTTTTCGACATAGGCCACATTTCGGGCTGCGGGTGTTTCCGGCCCTGTCTGTGCTTTGGCAATGCCGCTGGAGACAATCACGCCTGTCAGCACCATGCAAAGAGTGGTCAACGCATGGAGGGAGCGCAGCAGATCAACCGAATCGCAATTCCGTACGGGCCCTGTTGGCATCTGTTTGTCCTGCAATGAATGTGAATTTCCACGGGAAGTAACGCTCTGATCAACCTCGTAAGTTATCCACTAAACAACAGCACGTTGTGACCTGCGAAGGCATGCTTGCCCAGAGCCGCAATCATGGCACATTGCATAGATCACATCGAACGCTGTCAGGTCATAGAAAACGTACTTGGGATAGCCCGCAATGGTCTCGATTTTGACATGTCCTCCACAGGACGAGCAAGCCCCTGCTTTCGAGACTGATCCCCTGTCTGGTTCAGATACCTGCCACAACAAACCTCACTCAACCGATCTCGCAGATCCATCCAGAAGACTTTTCACACCCGATTCTTGAGGTCAGGCCTCAAATGGGCCATAGTGAAACGCTATCGTGATCGGAGTCATTGTCAGTTTTCTCAGAGGGATGGTCATCATGAAGTTGTCATGCTGGGGCACGAATCGACCCCGTTTTGCCAGAGTCGCCATGATCAGTTGTGCCGTGCTGGTCGCCGGTGCGGGTATCGTGAGTTCTGGCGAATGGGTGAGCGGAATTCGCTGGGCTGAACCTGTCGTCGTGACACCTGGCACAAATCCCGGTGATCCCCCCAGTGATGCCCTGGTGTTGTTTGATGGCAAAAGTCTTGATCAGTTTCAGGGTGGTGAGAAGTGGGTCATTGAGAATGGCTATGCCATTGCCAAGGGTGGGGGGATTTCCTCCAAAGAGAGCTTTGGTGACTGCCAACTCCACATCGAATGGGCCACTCCCGAAAAGGTCGAAGGCAAAGGCCAGGGTCGAGGCAACAGCGGTGTCTATCTGATGGGTCAGTACGAGATTCAGATTCTCGACTCGTTTGAAAACCCGACTTATTTCGATGGCCAGGCTGGCTCGCTCTATAAGACTAAGCCACCTCTGGTCAACGCCTCCCGCAAACCCGGCGAGTGGCAAAGTTACGACATCATTTTCAATGCACCTCGATTCAGTGCCGAAGGGGCTCTGCTTAAACCCGGCTATGTCACCGTTCTTCACAATGGTGTCTTGATTCAGAACCACACGGAAATTCTCGGCATGACCGCCTGGGATTCTCCCCCCAAGTACAAAGCTCATGCGTCGAAGGCTCCTTTCCAGTTGCAGTTTCATGGCAATCCTGTCCGGTTCCGAAATATCTGGATTCGTGAGATTCCCGAGATTGCAGCCGAGCGCCCCTGACGACTTACGA
>VFQR01001759.1_pt1 | contig 15332 bp, 14 predicted proteins | sample 3512321 | NCBI WGS metagenome assembly VFQR01 (sample SAMN10412374, study PRJNA504923) | tailings metagenome | isolation source: Relicate 3 Philex TSF1 revegetated site | place: Philippines: Tuba, Benguet | collected 2017-08-29
AATACCTCTGTGCCGCGTCCCAAACCAAAACCAAAGTTAAAAACGGGTGAGTAAAACCGCTTTAAAGTTTTATCAGTCAACGCCATCATGGGGTTATATCTGTTGTGTGGCCCCCTGAATAAATAAGTATTTGCAGTATTGAGTCAGCCCTGACGGCGCTCACGTCAAATTAAGGTTTTGGGGCGTTACGCGATGATTTTGACATTAGTTCTAGACCGAGTGCTTGATAAAGGGAATGCTTTATCAAGCACTATCACTTATTAACGGTTACAGAAACGGAGAAAGCACCAATATTATCGTTATACCAAAGGTTCCAGTTTTTACGTTCGACAATGGTGTGCCATTTCTTTAATCGCTTCTGATATTCCTCCTTAGCTTTTTTATCCTGTGTAGTTTTTGACCAGGAATTGAAATCTCCGTTTAAGGCATTTTGAATCTGAGCTAGTTTTAGATAATATAGAAAGCTTTCCTCATTAAATGGTGGAACATATACTTCCTTCATGTCACTCGATAGCCAAATGTCATTTACTGTAAGCATCAACTCACCATTCGTTGTAGCGGTAAATGTCTTACTCTCACCGATTGGTTCTATATTATCTGGCTTAATTTGACTTTTAGAGTCCTTTATTGCTGCCAGGAGCATTCCATATCCATAGTAAGCACCGTTTTTGTCTGGCAACAGTTTGTATTTGTTGCGATCTTTGAAATAATCATCTTCAAGCTTGCTTCCTTCTGGGCCAACCCAAGGTGATTCCATTTGTTCATCTGTCTGTGCCGCCATAATAACCCTCTTTAATGAGGTATTCACACGTCCGCTTGCTGTGATTATGACCTGATCTCCCTCTTTGACTATAATTCCTGTCTTAATCCAGGCACTATTTTTGTCGTCTCCAACAGGGTTCAGCAAAAGAATTGCATCCTGTTTGTTCCCCTTCTTGAGGTTGATAGTACCGGCCTTTGTCGTAATTTCAATTTGGTCGGGACGCATGATGTAAAGGCTGAGTGATACAATTGCCCCCGCAACCAGAATCAAAATACTTGTGAGGAGCAAACCATGTTTAGTTCTGAAAAGAAAAGATAGAAGCTCCAGCCAATTAGTGAATGTAGGTACAGAAGGGGAATTTTGCGTTTGTGCTTGCTGGGCTGAAGCACCCTCTCGAATTGCTAGCTCGTTGTTTTTGGAGGATAGGTCAGCCATTTATTCTTCCGTGTATGTTAGCAATTTTGAATTTGCATAACTACAAAGGAAAAACTGGTGATTCCGCAAAAATGCTAGTTAAGGTTCTCACGCGCAGGGCGGTCACATCGTGTCACTACAGCGTATGGTAATGCACTCTTTAAACAATTGATAACTATTTGCAATAACTTCAGAGTGGCGCGACTCTCAACGGAGTAATGGGGCTTGTGGCGTAGTAGACTGTCCATAATAAGTCGCGTACACCGGACACTATAAGAGAAAGTAAATGAGGCCACCGCCCCCAGTTCGTCTACCTAACAAGCATTACAGGTCTAGAGAATACCTTACACCAAGTGAAGTGCGATCTCTACTGAATGCCGCCCTCGATCGTAAAGCTCGTTATTCCCACCGTGATTATACACTGATGCTGATGATGTTTCGCCACGGTCTTAGGGTGGGCGAAGCTGTAGGTGTAAGCTGCGGTTTGCGCTGGGATGCACTGATGTGGGCCGAGCGTCAGATTTTCATCACCAGGGAAAAGGGCAGTGACTCTGGGGTGCATCCCTTGAGAGAGGATGAATTAGTTTTGCTCAAGGAACTCAGAGAGATGTTTCCAGATAGCAAATATATTTTCGTTTCCGAACGCGGTGAGGTGATGTCAACTGATGCAGTGCGAAAGCTGATTGGGCGACTAGCAGCGCAGGCAGGGCTTGATATCAAGGTTCACTGTCACATGATGCGCCATGCTTGCGGGTACTATCTGGTGAATCAGGGTTATAACACCAGGGAAATCCAAGACTTCCTGGGACACCGTGATATCAAACATACTGAAAAATATACCAAGCTTAATGCTCGACGCTTCCTGAATTTTGATTGGGGTGATTTGTAACGATCTTTGCTTATAGCGACCCCAAGACATTGCAGGGCTAAAGCGCGAGCGCTCTGTGGCCAAGGGGATTTAAGCAACATCTCTATACCTTATTCATACCCTCAATATTTTTAATTTGCCTCTTAGGAATTTATAGTTTTTGGCCTTGTATAGGGAATACTAAAATTTAGATTCATTGTCAAACAAGACTGATATTTCTCAAGTTAGCTAGAACTAATAAATATTAAATATGAATAACAAATTTACACCTCTGACCTGTGATGATGATGTCATTCTTTTTGAAAAAGATACGTTTAAAATCAGTAGATTAAAAGAATTACTCGCGACGGATATGAATAATAAATTATATCAAAAAACTCAAAATGGACAAGATTCAGTTATTAACTCATTCTCGAAAGCCTCTATTGGTCAAGAAAGTATCAAAGTAAGTGAAATTCAATCTCACTTTCTCAAAAGTTGCCAGATTCTTAGAATTGGTGGCAAAGGTTGGCAGAAAGGAAAGCTAAAAATTCAAGTCAGTAAATCAATTATCAACGATAAGCTAGATGAAGTTTATTTAGAATTTTGCCCTGATGAACCTGATGAACCTGAATCGCCTTTAGATGATATCCGGAAAATGATATCGGACACCCCGATATCAAACACACTGAAAAATATACCAAGCTGAATGCTCGACGCTTCCTTAATTTTGATTGGGGTGATTTGTAATGATGCTTGCGTCGAGCGGCCCCAAGACATTGCACTCCTAAAGCGCGATGGCGTACCCGCCCGATGGAAGCGATCGCCCTCGTCGGCGGGAAATCAAGTTTTTACGTAGTTTTCCGAAAGTTTGCGATTTACTGATATTCCCTAGCTTTGCGACCACAGAGAAATGAAACCTAAAATAGCCTTTCAATGTGAAATACGATGCTACAAAAAAGTTGTCGTAATTTTACTTTTATATAAGATAAATGTGCTGTTCTGCTGGCTATCTTGACTCTCATCAATTTCAAATAAGGCAGATGCTTTCAAGACACCTTTTAGTGTCTTAATCCCATACTTATTAGGCGTACACTCAGGGTCTTGACTCTTAATAAATTTTCCCGCTCTTGTCAGTGAAGTCATATCACCTATCTTGTCTGTGTTTGTTTCGGCTAAACGCAGTAATTTTACAATTTTTGTATTCTCCCATACTGTTTCAGACGGATTGTTCAGATTTATATACTCAACGCCATCAGAAATAATATGTGCCTTGAATTGCTCGTATAAAAGTTCAATTTTTAGGTTAGATTCGGCGTAATTTTCTCGAAGAAAAACAAGTACGCTAAATAGAAAAAGTTTTATTTGTTTATAAAATAAATTTGCCTCTTCGTACTGCGATTCTAGGTAAGTAATGCAAGTTCTACATCCCTCTTCGGTGCTTAATATATTCAAACCTTCCAACTCACCAAAGTGATGAACGAGTTTGTTCCGCTCGGCAACAATCTCTCTTAATCTTTCGACAAAGTAATCAGTGTTATAATCCGCAGACTCAATAAAGGCATTCATTAAAGTCCCTAGAGTCTTGGACTTCGCTGATTCTCTGTACTTCCAAAAGCTATCGATACCCTTTGTACTAGCATCGGAGTGTACAAATGGAAGAAGCACTTTCAAGCCTTTCTCAATTTGCTGAAACATCAATATATTTCGTCCTATTTTTCTTAGGACTTCATCGAATAACTCACGATACTCACTTTTCATTATCAAGGAGAAACTAACGAGCAATAACCAAGTAATTACCTTAGGCGAGTAGCATAAGATACTTATATTAATCACAAGCTACTGGAGAAGAAGTTTATATGTCAAGTTAGATACATTAAGTTTTTCTAAAAACCTTTACGTGAGTTCGACGGGGTAAATTGGCTATCGTAGTAGGTTAAGGGTTCTATGACCACATCGACCAAAAAGCCGCCACAGTAAAGCATTCTGGCTCAGATTAACCCGCAAGTGCGATCGCTCCCACAGGAGCGACTCGGAGAAAGCAACAAGTATTAGATTAGGATCGCTGGTTGGGCGGCTCATCAGTTAACAGGTATGTATAGCAGTATGGACTAAAGCTAACTTATACCTAGCACAAGCTTCATTAGAAGTGCCAAAGCTATTTCAGTTGTCCATTGTCCATATATTCAAAAAGAAACTTAAGTATTTACACGGTTATATTTTTCTATAGTACTTAAGTACTATAGAAATGCTTTTGTTGAAATAATAAAATTATGAAAAAATTACCTAAACAAATTTCTGCATCTTTACCTTCAGTATCACTCGATTTAAAAGATATTGAACTTATAGAAGAAATATTTAAAACTAATTGTAAATCTTACACAATTTATACTGAAGAATATGAGTTTGAATCTTTAGAAGATTTGAAACAATTAGAAAGTTTAGACTTTAACCAAATTAGGTTTCAATCACGAGAACCACGAGTTACTTTGAATATCTCCTCTTTATACACTAGCAGTTTTACATCTGAGGATGATGCAATTTCTACAGGAATACTTAGTAAGTTAAAAGAGATACTAGAACCTAGAATTGTTTCAACAATTTCTAGTATTTATAGTACACGAACAAACCTGACTTTGATAGTTACAATAGTAGGTTTCCTTTTAGTTTCTCAAAATATAATAATTATTAACAATATTACTAAATTAACTATATCACTCATAGAAGTTGTATTATTAATTGCCATAAATCGACATTTAATATTTAAGTCTAATAGAGATAAGCTTCCTGTAATTATTACAAATAATCCTAGTCTTAAAAACAATTTCTTTTTAGAACACAAAAATCAAATTAAACTTTTAATGATTGGGGGTTTAATAACTTTAGTGGTACAGGTTTTAGTTCAGTTAATTAAAGAAAAAATACTTAATCCTTAATAATTATTTAATAGTAACAGATATAGTCCAATTGTCACAAAATGCAAACTAAACTGTTTATGACCCCATAAAAGATAGAGAGAGAACAATAAGCACTGAATTAGCGATTGCTTCCACAAATGGAAATATACGGCTCACGACACGACATCTCGGTAAGGGCGGAAGTAGCTGAACATACGCTAGTAAAATCCTTTTTGTTAATTTTTCATATATTAATATGGTAAAAAGCGAAGAAAGCTCTGATTTTAAAAATGGTGGCAATGTAGAAACTAGACAAAGCAATTTGGCAATAGCTGGTGGGTTATTCATTCTTTTTATTGTATTGTTGATTCCAACTTTACTAACTTTCTTTATTTTCAATCTGGAGCATTGGTCAGAATTATTACAAAAGAAAATTGAGTATATTATTAAAGTTTGGACTATAGCAGGTTTAATTTTTGGTGGAATTGTAGGAGCTATCAATGTGTATTTTGGTGCTAAACGTGCATTCGCTATGGAGAAAAGTGCTGAAGCAGCTAATAAAACAGCCGAGGCAGCTAATAAAAATGCCGAAGCAGCTAATAAAACAGCCGAGGCAGCTAATAAAAATGCCGAAGCAGCTTTAAAAAATGTACAGTTATCAGAAGATAAACAAATTACAGAGCGATTATCGAAAGCAATAGAGCAACTTGGAAGTGAGAAAATTGAAGTACGATTGGGTGCTATTTATACTTTAGAAAGAATTGCTAAAGATTCTCCCAAAGACCATTGGACAATAATGGAAATTCTTACAGCTTTTATCCGGGAAAATGTACCGTTAACAGAAGATGAGAAATTTCCGAATATAAAAATAGTTAATAATAATTCAAATAATCAAGAAGAAAAAAAAGAAATAAAAAAACTGCGGCTTGATATCCAAGAAACTCTTACTGTAATTGCTCGACGCAATTATGAAAACGATATTGAGTATCAAAGATTAATTTTATCTAATATTAATATTGTTAAAGCCAACCTCTATAAAGCTAACCTTAAAGGAGCCAACCTCTATAAAGCTAACCTTAAAGGAGTCAACCTCATAGCAGCCGACCTAACAGGAGCCGACCTCACAGGAGCCAACCTCACAGGAGCCAACCTCTTAGAAACTAGGCTCACAGAAGCTGACCTCGCAGGAGCCAACTTCGCAGGAGCCAGCCTCACAGAAACCGACCTCAGAGGAGCCTACCTCTATACAGCCAACCTCACAGGAGCCAGCCTCTATAAAGCCGACCTTAGAGGAGCCTGCCTCACAGGAGCTAACTTCACAGAAGCCAACCTCACAGAAGCCGATTTTACTAACAATAAAACCATAGAACCTAACCAAATTAAATACAATACTAGAAACTGGGAGAAGGCGAAATACGATAAAGATTTTCGTGAAAAGTTAGGTTTATTGCCAGAAGATACAGAAAAGGTGGCTAGGTTTTGACGCAAAAATCTAAACTAGACGTGGTTGAGAGGTTTTTTGTAGTTGGCAGAATAAATAGGTAGTCTTAGACTAGTTAGTACCTATTTCTTAGTCAACTCAATAGCGTCCCTTATGAGCTAGAGTCGAAACTAGCTAAATCATTCCCCTCTTCAGAGCGGGAATTTGGCACTGCAATATTTGAATATGAAATAAATATTTAAATAGTTATTATATGGATTATCAAAAAATGTATCAACATAATTTATATTGTTTACGGCTTTTATTTAGTAATGAGCAAATAGGTTTAAAAGAACTTCAAGAAAAAACTGAAAGTGTATTACAAAAATATCTAGATTACATTAGTTTGAGTATCACTTGTAACAATAAGGGATCTTTTATACTTGAAATTCATGGAACTCTAGATATTGTTGATGCTTGTCATGATCTAATTAACCAAAAACTGCTTAATAAGAATCAGTTAAAATGTATTCGTCTGCTTGATGAAGCAGGAGATGAAATACGTCGGCAGGCTTATCCTATATTGGCAGAGATAGAACAAAATTTTCGAGCATTTATTAGTCAAGCTCTTGCAGAAGTTTCTGGATTTGATTGGTGGAGCAGTTTTGCTCCTCCAGAAATTCGCAGAAATGTTGAATCTGTTCGCGGTAAGCATCAAACTAATGATATATCATTAGATCCTTTAGAATTTACACAATTTGATGATTTAATCAAAATAATTACTGCTGAGGTTTCTGAATGGTCAGAAGATCAACCATTATCAGTAAATAATTTTTTAGAACTCATATCTGATTGTGACTCAGTAAATGAAATCAAAACAAAACTTGTAGTAAAGATTAAAAAGTTTTGTTTTTGGGATATTTTTTCTAATTTTTTTACCGATCAAGAAACTTGGGAACAAGTGAAAAAATCTATAAAAGTTGTGATTAATGAGCGACATAAAGTAATGCACCATCGACCAATAAGGCTTGGTGTTATAAATTTATTAATTGCTAAAAAAGAATAAATTTTAGCAATGCTTAATACCACAAAAGTCAAACTAACTGAAGATGAGCTATTGGAGACAAAAGAAGAAGTAAAAGAATATTTTGAGCATTCAAATTCACGTTTACTAACAGAAATAAATGAAACTTTAACTAAAGTAAACTCTGAAATGCTCAAATCTTTGATGAGGCCGACAGTTCAAACATCTGAAATGTTCAAATCTTTGATGAGGCCGACAGTTCAAACATCTGAAATGTTCAAATCTTTGATGGGGCCGACAGTTCAAACATCTGAGATGTTCAAATCTTTGATGGGGCCGACAGTTCAAACATCTGAGATGCTCAAATCTTTGATGGGGCCGAGAATTAAGACATCTGGGGGACTGCCAAAATACCGCCTTTAATTGTAAAGAATTATTACAATTGACAGTTCAATTAATTCAAATGTGATCGCCCACAGCAACTTATGTCTTAATACCCACACTGATAAAAAATTGACTCAGCAGATGCTTTAAAACTGAACTAGCTTATTGAAAGTTGCTTTTTTGATTTTTTCACTATTACACTTTTGACTTTTGATTTTCAAGGGGCGACAAACACCTCTAAACCCTGCTAGCTAAAGGTTTTGGAGGCACAGATCCTTTGAAAAAATTGGGTACTTATTGAGAATGAACTGTACAGTTATTAAGCAGCTACCCGTAGGGTACAGTTTAATGGTAAAAAAGAACGGTCTCGTAATTTGATTAAGACCGTCATAATAATGCTGGCATCATTCTACCAAAACTTCTTAGAAAAATACCTGAATAAAGCACAGTTAATCACTCTAAAGATGTTGGTGTGGTTACTACAGAATCAGAAACAGGTGAGGATAGAAAGGCTGGCAGCGACACTACCATTACCAATACAGCAAAATAGTCGTAGGCGGCATTTACAAAGATTTTTAACACTGAATGCTTTGAGTGTAGTCTTATTGTGGTTTCCAATCATTGAAGCAATAATTAACAAACATTTTAAAGTCGGGTCACAATTAACCATTGCGATGGATAGAACACAGTGGAAAGAAAACAATGTGTTGGTGGTTAGTGTAATTTACCAAAAGAGAGCGTGGCCAATATATTGGTGTTTGTTAGAGAAAGATGGTAGTAGTAACTTGACTGAACAACAAAAAGTAATACGCCCAGTCATTCGTTTATTAAAAAAGTACAAATTAGTCATTATTGGGGATAGAGAATTTCACAGCGTAGAACTGGCGCAGTGGCTCCAAAAGGAGAATATAGGTTTTGTACTTCGTCAAAAAAAGGACACTACTTTTCGCCAAAAAAGACAAAAATTTCAACCCTTGAGTAGCATTGAGATTTGTCCAGGTGTCCGTCAGTTTTACACTAACGCCAATGTTACTCAAAAACGTGGTTTTGGTCGGTTTAACTTAGGAGTTTATTGGAAAAGGAAGTACAGAAGTAAACAAGACAAAGAAGCTTGGTATTTATTAACTAATTTACCTGATTTAAACACTGCCATAAAAATCTATGCTCAACGTTTTGGGATTGAGGCTATGTTCAAAGATTGTAAAACAGGCGGGTACAATTTAGAAAGTTCTCAAGCTAATCCTGATAGACTTGTTCGTTTAATTTTATTGATTGCTTTGGCTATGACCAGTGCTTGGTTACATGGACAAAGAACTAAATTTAAGAAACAAGAATCATATATTTGTCGCCAAGAAGAAAAAAATAGAACTCAAAAACGTCACAGCAATTTCTGGATAGGTTTATATGGTTTCAATTGGATAGTTGCTTTGCATGGGTGTCAAGCATGGGTTGAGGAACTGGTCGGTTCGATTCGCAATAAGCAGGCATATTATCGGCGAGGTTTACGGGCTATGACGCTTATACAGCAAGCACTTTAGCTCGATTGTCGCCCCTTGAACTTTTGATTCTTTGATTGTTTTTGTAACAATAATAATCAAAGAGCCAAAGCCTTGCTGTGTAAGGCTTTCAAGCAATTGACAAAATTAAAAATCCCCTGATACGGTTGAAGTTACCACACACCAACTGAATATCAGAGGATTCGCCCGTGTTTGATTTGCACTCAAACACGAGCATTGATGCTTTCGGCTCTAGTTTATCGTTTTGTCCTGAGTCTGACCAGACCCCAGGCTCAATTTTGTATGCACAGTACATTTGCTGTGATAGAGATAACAGAGTTGATAAGCTAAAAGCTCGTGATTGTTCTTGCTCCCATGAGAGACTTTTATTTTATGAAGCTTATGCAGCCACAATAACCCCAGAAGATTGGCGACAGATGGATAGGGAAGATATATCAAACCTTGCTCTTCCAGGTGATGAGCCTCATCTTAAAGATGGGCTTTGGAACGGATAAAGTCGGGGTATATCGGTTTAACGATATCAGAGTGCTTTCGCCTCCTGTAAGGCATTCAACCCCAGATTAACCTGCAAGCGATCGCGTGTTTTGTCGGTTAATAGGATTATGACGACATCTCACGAAATGAACCGACCGTAAGGCATTGAACCCCAAATTAGCCCAATGCGCGATCACTCTCTTGGCGGTAAATGATCCCAAACGGTTTAGTTTGCCTCTAGTGTCAGCAAAACCGATAACAAACTTTATCGGTGATTGAATCTCAGTTTCCCACATAACCAAGGGCGATCGCACCGGGAGCAACAGAACTAAGAGCCAGCCAATACGATCGCACTCAAAAGGCTAGGAAATAAGCCTATGACCACATCAGTACAGAACAGTCTGTGAAAGAGCAACTTGCCTAAAATTAGCGACCGCCGAAAATTGGTACGCAATGCCTATACACTTCACGAGTTATTCTTATTGTGATATCTTTTACAATGTTCACTTACATTGTGAAATTACATATATATATTAGATAACCCCTTGACAGACTAGGTTAACCCTAATAGGATAATATTGGGTCATGCTGCAAATATATCTTGACTACAACAAAATTTTAGGTTAGTATAAATAAGAGCAAGCCCTGGTATGTATGGTAATGCCAGAGCTTTTTGCTAAATATGTCGCCCATTTATGCCTGACTACGTTGGGGAACGGACAGCAGGTTTTGGGTACTTGCACAATTCAAACAGCTCTAGGGCTGCTAAGTTTACTATGTCACAAAATCAGAAATATAGCAACAATGATTCTTCTAACACGCCAGAAGATTTAGCAGGGCTTGAAGCGTGTTTACGGAATCTTTCTCATGATGACCAAGCTGTTCAAATCATCCGAGAGTTCGCTAAGAAGCTTGGGAAGACAAGTCAACGCCAGAAGGTTTTCAATGAAAAAGGATCTTTAATACGTGAACCCATTTATTATGAGGATGTTGTTCATCGGGGTTTAATAGATCCAGAAGAGGACTCCTTTACTCTATTGCAAGGCGACATTGTGAGTACAGATGCAGCTTACTTTCTAGGAGAGCGTATTACGGGTAACAAGTACGCAGTAGCTACTTCTACTTGCGATCTCGTTCCGAAACGTCGTCAATATGCAGCATTACTCCGTGTGCAACCAATCAGAAACGATGATCCGTCTGCTAAACAAATACTTACAGAATTACTGACATTTAAGTCTACACAACGGATGTACCTTCCACGCTTACCAGATGATTCGCCTGATGTTGTAGGAAATGCTTTGCTCTTTGATGGGATTGTACAGATACGCTTAGAAGACTTATTACTGGCTACTCGACACGCAAGTTTAAGCTTAGTAGGATGGCGTATTTTTGGCTCACTGGTTCGCTCGATTATGGTTCGTGCTGGTGACAGTGAGATAAGAATGCGGTCATCTATATAAAAGAAATATTTCTAGATAAAAGGAATATTGGGGTCGATAACACCGACCCCAATATTTATTAATGAGAATCATTTTCAAAGTCATCCCTAGAAGAATCTAAGGGACTCTCAATTTGGGCTGGGTCAAGATTTACTTCATCATCCAAATCTACATCAATACCTTCTGGCATCAGAGGCTCAAAACTATTACGAGTTGGAAGCTCAGGTAAACTGCCCAACATAGTGACTGTCTTCATTAATAAATTAATACTGTCAGTGTCAGGATGTTTCCGTACAACTTGGACAGTTTGCAACAGTAGGCTTAATCCTCCACGCAAACGTTCAACATCACGAGCCAAACCTAACAAAGCTTGAAAGTCATGCTCTTCTAGAATGCGGTATTGTCCAGTCTTTGTGCTTAAAATGGCAACTCTACCATCTTTTACAGGTTCAAGAGCTTTTACACCTTCTGTACGAAATTTTTCAAACGACGACCAATTAGGCCCATTCTGTAAGTTAATTGATTTTTCTGCTGTAGCCATCATTATTTTTCCTCCCTCCCCAATCTTAACTTACTTTCGTTGGAAATACATTGGGATTCCGTTGTAAAAAGTGACTTTTTATGATGAAGATTATAGAATAAAGAATCAAGAATCTACATTCTTGAATATATAATGTTGGCTGTCAAAATACTAACCATAATGCAAACGTGACCCAAAAACTGGCTGTCTTCAATATGAAAGGAGGGGTGGCTAAATCAACCACTGCCTATAACTTGGCTGTGGGTCTAGTCAAATTTAAAAAACAAAGAGTGTTGGTTATTGATATCGACCCGCAGGGAAATGCTAGTGCAGCATTAGGGATTCCCATCTGGGAGCTTTCATTTCAAGTCAGAGATGTTTTGCAGCAAAAGGTACCATTAGCGCAGGCAGTGGTAACAACTGCTTCTAAGGTAGATGTACTACCATCTAACATTTTGCTGGCAGAAGAAGAAATTCCGATCTCAGGTCGTCCGGGCAGAGAACTGTTACTCAAAAAAGCGATCGCCCCAATATTAGATAAGTATGATTTTGTGCTGATAGATTGTCCCCCCAACATTGGGATTTTTGCGATCAACGCACTAATGGCCAGCGATGGGGTGATTATCCCAGTGGATATGAGCTACTTAGGATTGTTGGGAGTCCAAGGAATTGAACGTGCCTTGACATTGGTAAGAGAGCAACTGGATCATCCCATTGCTATAGCAGGTGTGCTGGCAACTCGGTATGACCGCCGGAACAATCTCAGCAAAGAAGTTTTAGATGCCCTAACTGAGCATTTTGGCTCAAAGATGTTTAAAACGGTGATTCCTGAGACGGTGAAAATCCGAGAAGCACCTTCTCATGGGCAATCTATCTTTGAATACGACCCAAACGGTGTAGGTGCAAAGGCTTATCGGGAATTAGTGTCGGAGGTTTATAAATGGCAGTAAATAAAAATAAGTCGCGTTCAGTTCTGGGTGCTAATCCTTTAGCAAAAGGAGTTTTCAACAAAACTGAGGTTGAAACTGAGGCACAAGAAGAAATAATCAAGAATCAAGAATCTAGATTCTTGATTAAAGGTGATAGAGAAGCAGTGAATTTGCGGCTGCCCATCGAACTCAACGACTGGTTGAACGAACTACTGAAAAAAGGCAAGCGTCAACATGGTGCTAAAGTGCCGAAGGAAGTTTGGGTGCAAGCTGCCTTGGAATTGTTCAAAGCTATGCCCATGAATTGGGAAGAAATTGATTCAGAAGACACCTTACGCGCAGCATTATTGAATCTAGAATCTAGAATCAAGAGTCTAGAATAAAGTTAGTCTAAGGCAATTTCTTTGCGATCAACTCTGGTGGACGCTTTGCGTCATCGGCAGAGGCTATGTAAGACAGAATCACAATAGTAAGACGATTTACCAAGTTGAGGGTCATTTTTTTATCAGGAGATTATGAATTTTAAAGGTTTTGGAAACAAGAAAACATATAAAAATAAAAAAAGTAACTTTAATAATCCTATTTTTCTTGAAGAAACAGGATTAAATTATTATCAATTAATTCGCTCTGATCTTGACAATAACGTACAGAAAATAAGATTAGAAAGTGAAAAAGCCTATGGTGATGAACTGATTAAAGCTCGTAAACTAATATTAGCGGCTTATTACTATTTAGCTATTTCTAAACAAGGAATACCAGGACGTACAAATGATACTATAGGAAATAGGCTAGTGCTTATCACAACCTTTTTTCAAGGAGCAATAATTACAGAAATAGCAATCTCCGAAGGCAATCCTGTCAAAGCATCCGCAGCTTTAAAACAAGATATCGAAATACTCACACGTCTTTATGAATTAAAAGAAGGAAAACGACTTGATCATGTTCCCAACGTAAAAAATGCTCCTGTTAATTTTAAAGAACACTATGGAGATATGAATAATATTGCACATATTACAAAGCCATATATTTTAGAAAATATCTCAGTTGTTTCCATAAGTGACGAAATAAGAAGTGTTTCTATTAGGCCTTTGTGTAATACAAAAGGTGCAAAAGAATTATATGAAATACATATAAATCTTTGTTATTGGATTTTACTGGAAGCTATAACATTACATCGAGAAATGTATGATGACGATGAAGCGATACTATTACCAGTGTATAAATTACTAGATATTGCTAAAAAACTTCTTACTAAAGCAGGCTGGATATTTACATAAAGGCATTGCATATCGTGAGTACTTGAATTCATAGCTTTCAAGAAGCTGGGTAATTACCAGAAACCCCCACATAGGTATTGAGCCGAGATACAAGTAAAAAGCAGCAAGATGGTCTGAAAAGACTTGCTATATATAAGTTTTAGCGTTTTTGAGGCGAAAGAAGGATTTTGCCCGAACATACTTGCACTCTGAGGGTCAATAATTGCTTTTCGCCTACCAAAGAGAATAAGCTCAACTATAGATTTAAATCCATGATTTTTTAAATTTCTGAGTCTTTTACTAATGATATGGCTAAAAGTAAGAAACAGAAGTAAGAAAAATTTTAATGAGGCTGTAAAAAGACTTGAATAACAAGGGTTTTAGAAGCCAATGCTGGGCAACCTACTTGCGATGTCGGGGCTATCAGCCCTGATGCCAAGCTTGATAAAAGGCTGGATAAGTCATAGTTTGGATGCAATACCAAATAAGTTCATAAGCCTGATTTGATAAGTAATTTTTTAAAGCGGTGACAATTATTGCCATATTCTCTGATTCTGTTAACAAATTTTCTAAAATTATTACCGCTTCCCTACAGATAAATTTATCTTGAGAATCACGAATTAACGACACTAATGCAGTGATAGCAGTAGGGTTATTTGGTGCTGTTTCCCCTAAAATTCTTGCTGCTTCCCAACGGGTATCTTCAGATTTAGAATCCCGAATTAAATCCTCTAATGTAGTGATAGCAGTGGGGTTATTTGGTACTATTTTTACTAAAATACTTGCTGCTTCCCAACGGGTATCTTCAGATTTAGAATCCCGAATTAAATCCTCTAATGTAGTGATAGCAGTGGGGTTATTTGGTACTATTTTTACTAAACTAATTGCCGCTTCTCTACGGATATATTCAGATTTAGAATTACGAATTAAATCCTCTAATGCAGTGATAGCAGTGGGGTTATTTGGTACTATTCTTATTAAAATACTTGCCGCTAACCTACGAATATATTCAGATTTAGAATTACGAATTAAATCCACTAATGCAATGATAGCAGTGGGGTTATTTGGTGCTATTTTTACTAAAATACTTACCACTTTCCAACGGGTATATTCATCTTGATAATTATGAATTAAATCCACTAATGCAGTGATAGTATTGGGGTTATTTGGTGCTATTTTTACTAAAATACTTGCCGCTAACCTATGGATATATTCAGATTTGGAATTACGAATTAAATCCACTAATGCAGTGATAGCAGTGGGGTTATTTGGTGCTATTTTTACTAAAATACTTGCCGCCAACCTATAGATATATTCAGATTTAGAATTACGAATTAAATCCACTAATGCAGTGATAGTATTGGGGTTATTTGGTGCTATTTCCTCTAAGATTCTTGCCGCTTCCCAACGGATATATTCAGATTTAGAATTACGAATTAAATCCACTA
>VFQR01001760.1_pt1 | contig 15319 bp, 12 predicted proteins | sample 3512321 | NCBI WGS metagenome assembly VFQR01 (sample SAMN10412374, study PRJNA504923) | tailings metagenome | isolation source: Relicate 3 Philex TSF1 revegetated site | place: Philippines: Tuba, Benguet | collected 2017-08-29
GATCAGGCGCGCCTTGGACACCCCGCCGAAGCTTGCCTATGACGCGCGACATCCCTTGCCTATGTGCTGAGACTCAACACCACCCTCTCCGCTGATCCGACGAGACGTCGGCGACCGGCCCGGGGCTCGTGTCCCGGGCCGGGTCGCGTCCCCGGCGACGCCGGGGCGCACCGGACGCCGCGCGGGTGTGCCGGCCTGCCGCTGTGTTGCGTTTGTGTGACGAACGGAGTAGACATTTCGTCATCTTCGTCACAGACGTCTCCTGCCTCGTGCCACCGGCGCGGGCTCGAAGGCGCGAGCAGAGGCAGGGATGAGCAACGACGACCGAGGGATCTTCGACCAGTTCGCCGCCGGCGCGTCCGGTGCCGACGAGCTGGACGACGCCTGGGCGGCGCGCGACTTCTGGGCGGAGGCGGACGGCTCCGGCCGCCGGCGCAGCGGCCCGAGCGGGCAGGTGCCCACCCGCATCGTCCTCGCCACCGTCGCCTGCCTGCTGGCCGTGCTCCTGGCCTGGGGCGTGCGCACCGCCGACCGCGGCGGGCCCGACGGCTCGCGACCCGTCCCCGCACCGCTGGTGCCGACCGAGGCGACGGCACCCCCCGCCGACGCCTCGCCGGCACCTGCGGCCACGGCTCCGGCGGCGCCCGCTGCCACGGTGACGACGGCGCCGCCCGCCACCACGACCCCCGCCGCCGACCCCGCGCCTCCGGTCACGACCGACGCGCCGGAGCAGGAGGCCGCTGCAGCGAGCGAGGCCGCGGCCGAAGCTGCCCCCGCGGCGTCGCCGCTCCCGGTGGCCACCGCCCCCGCCGCCACCGCCCGCTCGGAGGTCCAGACGACCCCGGCGCGGCGCACCTGCACCGCCGGCACCTACCGGGTGCAGCGCAACGACGGCTGGATCCGCATCGCGAAGCGGGTGGGGGTGACCACCAAGGCCTTGCTGCAGGCCAACGGCGCCACCACGAGGACGGCCCTCTACCCCGGCCGCACCATCTGCCTCCCGGCGGGAGCCACGTGGAACGGCAGCAGCGGTGCTGCGCCGGCCACCACCGCGCCGCCCGCCGCCGCACCGAGCCGCGCGCCGGCCACCCCGCCCGCCCCGCCGCCGACCACGCCGCCCACCACGGCCGTCCAGGTGCGCACGTACACGCCGGCCGAGGTGGAGGCGATCATCCGCCAGGTGTGGCCCGACGAGCTCGAGGACAAGGCCCTCCAGGTGGCCAAGCGGGAGAGCACCTTGCGTCCGACGGCGAAGAACTGGTGCTGCTACGGCCTGTTCCAGATCTACTTCGACGTCCACAAGAAGTGGCTCGCCGGCATGGGCGTCACGTCGGCGAACCAGCTCTTCGACCCCGTGGTCAACGCCACCGCCGCCTACGCGCTGTACCAGCGCGCCGGCAGCTGGCAGCCCTGGGGCGGCTGAGCCGCACCCCGTTCCGACGCGTTCGGCACGTGCGCGGGACGGGCCCGATGCGCCCGCGACAGGCCGTCGCCGACGATGCGGCCACGCGTCGTGCACTCATCATGTCCACGGCCCGGGTCGGCGGCCCTTTGGGGCGGGCGTACAGTCCGAACGGTGCGCGTTCGGACCCTGGGCGGGCTCGCGGTGGAGGGCGTCGACGACCGCGCCCTGGGGAGCCGCAAGGGGCGGGCCGTCCTCAAGATGTTGGCGGTGGCGAGGGGCGCCCCGGTACCCGTCGACCGCATCGCCGATGCGCTCTGGGGCGACGAGCAGCCGTCCGCGCCCGGCGAGCAGGTCGGCGTGCTCGTGTCCCGCCTCCGTCGGGTGTTGGGGACCGAGCGGGTCGTGCGGACCGACGCGGGCTACGCCCTGGTGGCCGACTGGATCGACCTCGATGAGCTCGTCGCGCGCGTCGGTGAGGCGCGGCGGGCCATGGCCGCCGGCCGTCTGACCGCGGCGAGGGCCGCGGCCGCCGCGGCGGTCGCCCTCGTGCGGGGGCCGGTCCTCCCCGAGGAGGACGGGGAGTGGGTCGAAGCCGAGCGGGCGGGGGCGGCCGCGTTGCGCGGCGAGGCGTGCCGCATCCTCGCCGAGGTGGCGGCCCGCGCCGGCGACCACGCCGCGGCGGCAGCGGCCGCCGAGGTCACACTCGCCGTCGACCCCTACGACGAGGCCGCGCTGCGATTGCTCATGCAGGCCCACGTCGCTGCGGGCCGGCCGGCCTCGGCCCTCGCCGCGTACGCCCGGGTGCGCGAGCGGCTGGCCGAGGACCTCGGTGTCTCGCCGACGGCGGCGACGGAGGAGCTCCACGCCCGCATCCTGCGCGAGGAGCGATCGGGTGCCGGTGTGCCCGCCCCCGCCCGTCGTCACGCCGCGGCCTCGCCACCGCCCGGGCGCGGGCCCGAGATGGCCGTGCTCGACGAAGCGCTCCGCGAGGCCCGGGCTGGGACCCGGCCCGTGGCCGTCGTGCTCGCCGGCGAGGGAGGGATCGGCAAGACCACGCTCCTCGACGCCTGGTCGGCCGGTCTGCCCATGGACGTCCCCGTCCTCCGCGGCCGCGCCAGCGGGCCGACCAGAGACCTGCCGCTGCAGCCGGTGCTCGACGCCCTCGCCGACCACCTGGCGAGCCGAGTCCCGCTCGACCGAGCAGCCCTCCTCGGCCCCGAGGCGCCGCTCCTGGGTCCGCTGCTCGCCTCGTTCGCCGTCGAGCCGGGAGGTGCCACCGTCGTCGGCGACGTCGAGCTGGGGCGCTCCCGCCTGTTCGCCGCCCTCACCAGCATCGCCGCCCGCCTCGCGTCCACCGGCCCGGTGGTCCTCGTCATCGACGACCTCCACCTCGCCGATCGGGCCACCCTCGCCTGGCTCCACCTCGCCGTCGAGCGCGTCCGCGCCCCGCTCGTCGTGGTGACCGCTCAGCTCGCCGGCGCGAGCCTCCTGGCCCCCGCCCGCGTCATCCACCTCGGCCCGCTCGACCTGGAGGCGGTCCGTGCCGTCGTCGGGACGGAGCGGGCCGCGGAGCTGCACGCGCGCACCCGCGGGCACCCGTTGCTCCTCGCCGCGCTCGCCCACCCCGCGACCGGAGGCGTCGAGTCCCTCGCTGCGGCGGTCGAGCGGCGTCTGTCCTCTGTCGGAGCTGCGGCGTCCACCATCCGCGCCGCCGCCGTCATGGGCCAGGAGATCGACCTGGACGTGCTCGCCTCCGTCCTCGAGCGGTCAGCGGGCGCGCTGCTCGGCGACCTCGAGGCGGGTGTCACCGCAGGACTGCTGATCGAGCGGGAGGCGGCCTTCGCCTTCCGTCACGAGCTCGAGCGCGCCGAGCTGGAGCGGGAGACCCCGGCCCCCCGGCGGGCCCTCCTCCACCGCCGCGCCGGAGCTGCCCTCGCGGCGCGCCCCGGAGCCGATCCGTTGACCATCGCCGAGCACGCTCGGCTCGGGCGCGACGAGGCCCTCCTCGTCGAGTGGGCTCGCCGCGCGGCGGAAGCTGCCATGGCGCGCCACGACGTCGTGGCCGCCGGTGAGGTCCTCGACACGGCGATCGACGTGGTGCCGGCTGCCTCGTTGCTCGTCGCCCGGGCCCGCGTCCGCATGGCCGCCGGGCGCCTCGATGACGCCGCTGCGGACGCCGAGGTGGCGCTGGCCGCGGCCGACGCTCCGGAGGTGCGCGAGGTCGCGGGGTGGATCGCCTACTACCGCCGTCGGTACGACGACGCTCGCCGCCACGCGGACGCCGGAGCGGCGGCCGCCGGCGGGCCGTCCCTGCGGGTGAGCTGCGCCGCCCTCGCGGGACGGATCCGGCACGGTTCCGGCGACCTCCGGGGCGCTGCCGAACGCCTCGTCGAGGCGGTCGGGGAGGAGGCGCCGCCCGCCGTCCGGGGGCTCGCCGAGGTGTGGCTGGCGCAGGTCCGCCTCCACGAGGGCCGGCCCGGAGAGGCGCTCGAGCACGTGGCGAGGGCCCCGGACCGCCTGGCCCACCCCTTCGCACCGCTGCACGCCCACTTCGTCAGGGTGCTCGCCCTCGGCCAGCTGGGCCGAGTCGCCGAGGCCCTCGAAGCCTGTGATCGCTTCGATCGGGCCATCGAGCGCTCCGGCGCCGCCGGCGTCCGGTTCCGTCCGACTGCGGCCAACGGCCGCAGCTGGTTGCTCCGGTGGAGCGGGCGCCCCGGCGAAGCCGACGTGTGCACCGATCGGGCCATCGAGCTGGGGAGGGCCGTCTTCGAGGAGGCGTGGTACGCCGGTCTGCTCGATCGCGCCGACGGTCGCCTGCTGGCCCGTGACCTCGACGGCGCGGCGGCCATCGTCGACGAGCTCTCCCCGATCGATGTGTGGGCCGGGACGATGGCGTGGCACCAGCGCCACCGCCACGGGCTCCTCAGCGCGCGGCTGGCTCTCGCCCGTGGTGACGCCGACACGGCGGCCGCGCTGGCCGACGCCGTCGCCGCCGACGCCGGTGCCAGAGGTGCCCGGCGCTACGAGCTGCTCGCCCAGGCGTTCGCTGCGCTCGCGTCGGGGCGGGCCGCGGCCGAGCCCGAGCGACTCGACGGGGTGGTCACGGATCTGGCCGGCTGCGCATCGCTCGACGGCTGGTGGCTCGTCGACGCCCTCGGCCGCGCCGCCGGCGTCGATCGCTGGCGTCGTGAGGCGGCGGCCCGCGCGACAGCGGTCGTGCAAGCGTCGCCCCACCGGGCCGAGACGGGGAGCTTCGTGGAGCGGATCCTCGGCGCGCGCTGGTGAGGGCGCCCGCCGGAGTGCGATCAGGTCGCCGGTGCTCGCCAGGTGAGGACGACGATCGACCGGGTCAAGAGTGGCGGGTCGCGGCCCAGTCGTTCGCGTGCATCGGCGACGAGCTCGGCCCGCTGGTCGGGGGAGAGCGCGGAGCACCACGGCGCGAGGCTGGCCATGCCCAGTCGCCACGCGATCAGCTCGTCGGGCCCGAGCCCCGGGAACGCCACGACGAGGTGGCGAGCCACCGCCCCGTGCAGCCCCGCCTGCTCGGCGGCCGTGCGAGCGCGCTCCGGGGTGGCCAGGTTGGGGACGGCGGCCTGGCGCATCGACGCGTCCCACGTGGGGCGCCGCCACCCTCGCTCACCCGCGGCCGCGTCGACCACGGCCTTCACCGGATGGCCGTCATCGGCCGCGTAGGCACCGGCGACGAGGCCGCCCCCGGGCCGGAGGACCCGGGCCGCTTCGCCCAGGCCGGGCACCGGGTCCACCAGGTGGTTGAGCGAGAAGGCGGCCACGACGGCGTCGAAGCTGGCCCGGCCGAACGGGAGGTGGCAGGCGTCGGCGGCGACGGCCGGCGGCCGGCCGGCCCGACCGACGGCGAGCATGCCGACGGCGATGTCCGTCGCGATCACGCACGCACCGCGAGCCATCGCCGCTCGCGATGCGGCGCCCGTGCCGGCCCCGAGGTCGAGCACGGTCGCACCCTCGAGCGTGACGGGGCTCTCGTCGCACAGCACCACGGCCAACCGGTCGTAGATGCGGGCCGGGCCCTCCTGCCACGCGCCACCGGTGGCGCTGTAGGCCGCGCCCAGGCCGCGGCGCCACGCCGCGCCGCCCACGGGTGCCCCCACCGCCCTCACAGCAGCCGCAGCCCCTCGCGAGCGCGATCGCACCACCAGCCGAGCTCGGCATCGTCGCCCAGCGCCTTCTCCCAACCGAACTGCACGAGCGTGCCGAGCAGGGCGAGCGGGAGCTGGACGTCCCACCACGCCTCCGTGGCGACCCCGTGGTGCTGGAGGGCGGCACGGAACTGGTCGATGACCGCCTCCTTGGAGCGGCCGGACGGCAGCTTCGACCGGTTCAGCGCCAGGTACCAGCCCAGCTCGTGGCACGCCGGACCTTCGCCGACGTAGGCCCAGTCGACGAGCACCGTGCGCCCGTCGGGCGCCTGCCCGAGGTTCGACGCCTTCCAGTCACCGTGCACCAGGCAGCTCGGCGTCGCCTGCAGCGCCGCCACCAGAGGGCCGACGTCGCGGCGGACGGCCTCGACCCCTGAGGCGACCTCGGCGGGTGCGCGCTGGGAGAAGCGGCCCCAGCCGTCGGCAGCGATCCGGGGTACGGGCTCCGGCCAACCGAGCGCTCGCTCGACGTCGATCGCCTCGGGGCAGAAGAACCGCCACCGGTCGGCATAGACGAGCAGGCCGACCTCGTCGTGCCAGCCCCAGGTCCGGGCGCACAGGCCCGCCACGTGGTGGATCAACGTGTCGTGGACATCGTCCGGGAGCGGCTCGTCGCCTGGTGCCAACAGCTCCTCGCTCACGTCGCGCATGAGCAGCGCCCCGCCCCAGCCGTTGCGCCCGACGCCCAGGGTGGCCCCCACCACGGCATGGTCGATCAGGTCGGGGGCGGCGTCGTAGAGACCGGCCGCGAACGCGCGCACGGCCCGGCACCCGACGTCGCCCGTGACCCGCATGGTGAAGTCCTGGTCGAGCTCGACGTACTTGCACACGTACCAGGCACCGTCGATCCGCACCCGCTCGAAGCGGGAGCCCGACCGCCGTTCCCTGGTCTCGAGATGCTCCCGCGACGAGACCCCTGCGAACAGCTCGTCGAGCGAACCGGCCAACGGCCTGGGCGTCAGCGTGGGTGGCACCGGGTCCAGCACGCTCCGATCGTGTGCGCTCCGGCCTGCAACTCCCTTGCAGCGGGCGGCAGGACCTCGTGCAGGGAGGCTGCAGGCAGGTTCCCCGACGATGGCCGCGTCCCGACACCGAGCCATGGAGGACTCCCATGACCATCACCGACGATCCCAGCACCCGAAACGACCCGAGCGAGGTCGAGGCCTTCCTCGGTCAGGTGGCAGCCGATGCGGCCACCACCTTCCACGCCGCGACCGTGCTCCTCGGCGACAAGCTCGGCCTGTACCGAGCCCTCGCGGAGGGCGGGCCGGCCACGCCGGTGGAGTTGGCGACCCGCACCGGGTGCGACGCCCGCTACCTCGAGGAGTGGTGCAAGGCGCAGGTGGCCGCCGGCTACGCCGGCCACGACCCGGCAACCGGGCGCATCTCCCTCTCGCCCGCCCAGGCCGAGGTGCTCACCGACGAATCCAGCCCGGCCTTCGCTGCGGGGATGATGCAGCTCGCCGGTGTGCTCTTCAAGGACGAGGAGCGCGTGCTGCGCGACGCGGTGCGCACCGGCCGGGGCGTCAGCTGGGCCGAGCACCACCACGACCTCTTCCACGGCACCGAGCGCCTGTTCCGGCCGGGGTACACGGCGAACCTCGTCTCGGCGTGGTTGCCCGCCCTCGACGGTGTGGTCGAGCAGCTGACGGCGGGAGCCACGGTCGCCGACATCGGCTGCGGCCACGGTGCGTCGACGATCGTGATGGCCACGGCCTTCCCGGAGAGCTCCTTCGTCGGGTTCGACTTCCACGAGGAGTCGATCGACGTCGCCCGCCAGCGTGCCGCGCAGGCCGGGGTCGCCGACCGCGTCCGCTTCGAGGTGGCGACGGCGGAGGACTTCCCGGGTGAGGGATACGCGCTGGTCTGCGTGTTCGACGCGTTGCACGACATGGGCCGCCCGGTGGCCGCCGCCCGACACATCCGCCGCTCGCTCGCAGGTGACGGGGCCTTCCTCCTCGTCGAGCCGATGGCGGGGGAGACGCTCGCCGAGAACACCCACGTGCTCGGCAAGCTCTTCTACTCCGCCGGGTTGTTCATCTGCGTGCCCAACGCCAAGTCGCAGGGCGGCGAGCACGCGCTCGGCCCGCAGGTGCCCGAGTCGACGTGGCGCGACCTCCTCGGTGAGGCCGGCTTCTCCCGGTTCCGCCGAGCCACGGAGACCCCCTTCAACCGGGTCTTCGAAGCGCGTCCCTGACCCGCGCCCGACCGGTGCGGGATCGTCGTGGCTCGCGAGGCCGGTCTCGGGAGCCGCTGAGCGACCACGCCCTCACGCACGTGCGGCCCCACCCTCACGCAGGTACACTCGGCGGCTGCCGGCGCTCGTAGCTCAATGGATAGAGCATCTGACTACGGATCAGAAGGTTAGGGGTTCGAGTCCCTTCGAGCGCGCTGAGCCAACTTTGGCACCACACCGTGGCTGAGCCACGACGTGGTGCCGAAGTTCGGTCCGTGACCGGCGGTTGCGTCGGTGTCGGAGCTGGCGGGTATGGACGCAGCCATGGGCCGTTCGACCTCCTCCTCGTCGCATCCGGGTGAACCGGTTGCGGCACGTCACGCCACCGAGAAGGCTGTGCCGATGACCGAGCAGCGGCGCAGCGGGGCAGGCGTGGGGCGGAGCAGGTGGGCGGCCTTCGGTGCCGCCGTGGCGGTGGCCGTGGGCGCCGGAGGCATCCTCACGGCGTCGGCTTCCACGGGTGCGCAGAGCGCGTTCGTCCCCATCAGCCCGTGTCGCCTGGTCGACACGCGTCCCGACCAGCTCGTCGGCCTGCGTGGCACACCGCTCGGCCCCGACGAGACCCACACCGTCACGGCCACGGGCCTGTCGGGCAACTGCACCATCCCGGCTGAGGCGACGGCGCTCGTGATGAACGTGGTGGCCGTGGCCCCCACCGCCAGCAGCTACCTCACGGTCTTCCCGGGCGGCGAGCCGCGGCCGCTGGCCTCCAGCCTGAACGTCGTCGCCGGCCAGCCGCCCACGCCCAACGGCGTCACCGCCAAGCTCGGCGCCGGCGGCGGGCTCAGCTTCTACAACCTGGCGGGATCGGTGCACCTCGTGGTCGACGTGGCCGGCTACTACGCGCCCGTGGCGGGCTCGGGCGGTCCCATCCCCGACGGCGGCCCACGCCCGGCCAGGGTGGTGTGGGTGGCCACCGACGGCGGCGACTTCATCTCGCTCTCGGCGGCGCTCGCGGCCATCACGGGCGCGGGACCAGCGACACCGTGGCTGATCAAGGTGGCGCCCGGCACCTACGTGGAGCCGGCGACGGTGGAGCTCCGCGCTCATGTCGACATCGAGGGCAGCGGCGAGGGGACGACCGTCATCGAGGTCCGCAGTGACGAGGGCATGCGCGCCCTCGGCGCCTCGCCGGCCGAGGTGCGCTCCCTCACCCTGCGCGTGGCGCCGGCGCCCGGCACGCTGCGGGCCACGGGCGTCAGCGCCACCTACAGCGGCGCCGGTCCGACGCTGCAGCACGTGACGGTGGAGGTGAAAGGTGCCGCCGAGGGCGTCGGGGTGTACGCCGGGCGCTCGCGGATCACCGTTCGCAACACCACCGTCGCCGTCGCCGGTGCCGAGTCGAGCGTGGGCGTGTGGGCGAGCATCGGCGGCGCCACCGTGCGCGACTCGACGATCGCCGCGGCCCGGCCGCTGCGCTCGCAGTCGGCAGACGTGCGCGTGGTCGACACGCTGCTCGACGGCTCGCTGCCCGACGACAACACCGGCGCCGGAGGCTCCCGCTGCGTCGGCGCCTACACCGCCGCCTACGACCCACTGCCGGCCACCTGCCTCTGATCGCACGCGTGCCGCGGACGCCCGAGGATCGCTCGGAGTGCCACCGTGCGTCCTCAAGAACCACCACACTACGTGAGGATGTGGTTGACACCGAGTGAGGCTCGGACACCCGTCGGGGTGTCATCGCCACGCTCCGTCGACATAAACCCGGTTTCGGGCCAGGGTTTGTCAAGAACGCTCAATCAAGACGGGACCGTCCCGATACCCCCAACGTGGGACGGACACGACTCTTCTCCAGCCGGTCGACGCGGCGGCTCCTCGCTGCCGCGCTCTTCCCCGCACTGCTCGCCGGCCAGTGCGCTCCAGCGAAGGGCGGCCCCAAGCCACCGCCTCAGCCCAACCGCTCGCAGACCGTGCAACCGGTCCCGGTGGCCGCGCCCGCACCGGCGCCGGCCACCACGGCACCGGCACCGGCCACCACGGCTCCGGCGCCCGCCACCACGGCGCCCGCGCCCGCGCCGGCCACGATCGCCCCGGCTCCGGCGGCGCCGCCGCCCGCACCGGCACCCACGCCCATCACGGCCGCGCCGGTGGCGCAGCCGGCGACGAAGGTGCTGGGCGCCTACCTCGAGGCGTGGAACTACAGCCAGCCGATCGACGCGATGCCGAGCTCGTACAACGTCATCTACCACGCGTTCGTGCGGCCGGCGTACGACGGCTCGGTGAGCATCTACACCGGCGGCCAGTCGCCGGCGGCCGTCCAGGCGAAGTACGCCGAGCGCAAGGCGGCCGGCAAGCGGACGATCCTCAGCATCGGCGGCGCGCTCAGCCCGAACCAGGTGAACGTGGCCTCGGGCCTCGGCTCCACCGCCGACCAGGACCGCTTCCTGGCCACCATCATCCCGATCATCGACGCCTACCACTTCAACGGCATCGACTGGGACCTCGAGCAGGGCATGCGCGGGGGCATCAGCGTGCAGGGCGTGGTCCGCATCTCCCGTGAGCTGCGGGCCCGCTACGGCTCGGACTTCTGGGTGACGATGGCGCCGTTCGGCATGGCCGAGGTGCGCACGCCGTACCTCGAGATCGCCAAGCAGCTGCACGCCACCGGCGACCTCACCTACGTCGGCTTCCAGTTCTACAACGACCTCACGCCGACCGCCCAGCGGGTGATCGACGAGATGAAGCTGTGGATGAACTACGCGAAGATCGGCCCGCAGCAGTTCGTCATCGGGTTCTGGCACGGTCCCTGGGACTGGCCCGCCGGCTTCTGGTTCCCCTACTCCTCGATGGTGTCGGTGTACAACGCCGTCGAGGCGCAGTATCCCGACATCCGCGGCACCTACACCTGGGGCCTGTTCCAGGTGGAGCGGAACACGAACCACGCGTTCGCCACCAACCTGGCGCCGGCGGTGTTCTGACGCAGGCGCAGCGCACCCGAGACGTGGGCGCGACGGCGGCCGGACCCGGTGGCGGGCCGGCCGCCGCGCCGCGTCCGGGCGCGAGCCACCGGCCGCTGCGGTCCCCGCTGCACGCCGACCACCTGCCGTAGCATCGCCCCGTGGACGACGCGGTCGAGGTCCTGATCGTGCAGGACCATGCCATGGTCGCCGATGCGCTGGCCGAGGCGCTCGCCGGCCGCGACGGGCTGCGCGTCGTCGGCACGGCCGGCACGGCCACCGATGCCGTCACGCTCGTCGCTGCGCACCAGCCCCACGTCGTCCTGCTCGACCTCCGCCTCGCCGACTGCGACGACGCCACCGCGGTGATCCCCGACCTGCTCCGCTCGTCGCCCGACACGAAGGTGGTGGTGCTCTCCGCCTGGAGCGACGACTGGTCCGTCTCCCGCGCGGTCGAGGCCGGCTGCCACGGCTACCTCCTGAAGGACCAGCGCCTGGCCGAGTTGGTGGACGGGGTGCTGGCCGCGGCGCGGGGCGAGGCCACGTTCGCGCCGGCCGTGCTCAGCCGCGTGCTGAAGCTCCTCCGCCCGGGCACCGTCAACGCGGAGTCGCTCACGGCGCGCGAGGGCGAGGTGCTCCGCCGCCTCGCCGACGGCCTCACCACCGAGCAGATCGCGGCCGACCTCTACGTCAGCGTCAACACGGTCCGCAACCACGTCAACAACATCATCCGCAAGCTGAACGTCCACTCCCGCCTGGAGGCCGTCAGCTACGCGCTGCGCACCGGCCTCATCCGCGTCGGCTGACGTCGCCGGGACGCCGTCAGGCGGCGGGGAGGGGGATGGTGCTCGCGAAGCGGGGGAGCTCGATGAACGTGCGCCCCGGGGTGAGCTCGACGATCTCTCCCGCGGTGTCGACGAGCGTGAACGGCGAGCGGCGGTCGGCTCGCGACCACGTCGCCTCCACGACGTGGCCGGCGGTGAACACCCACGCCCGGCCCGTGCCGATCGTCTGCGCGTCGGGGCTGCCGGAGATGCCGGGCCAGTACTCCACCTCCAGCACGACCACGTTGTTCGTGCTCACCTGGCCGCTGGCGGCGTCGAGGTGCGGCCTGCCCTCCATCGTCCGCAGGTAGAGCCCCGTCGCCGGGTCCCAGTCCCAGCGGACGTCGATGCTGTCGAGGGTGATCAGCGCCCCCGGGCTCGGCACGCCGGCCGGGCCCTCCTCCGCGCTGCGGTACGCGAACTGCTGCTGTGGCGGGCGGGCCTCGGGCGGTGCCTGCGACCATAGCGCCGGCGTCGTCGAGTACAGGTTGTGCGGCGCCCGCCGCTGGTTCGAGCGGAAGTACACGTTCGCCCGCGTCGGGCCGATCTCGACGAGGTCGCTGGCCCGGATCGCGGCGGTCACCGTGGCGTTGCCGCCGCTCCACGCGAACAGCGGGCTGTCGTAGGAGCCGAACAGGTCGATGTCCTGCAGCCGCCCCGAGCGGATCGGCCCCACGGGGTCGCTGTCCTGGCTGTGGAAGACGAACGCGAACCGGGTGAGGCTGTCGTTGACGATCTCCTCCACCACGATGTCGGCGGCGTTCATGCCGGTCTGCGGCCGGGCAGCCGGCGCGTTGTCGATCTTCACCACCAGCGCCGGACGGGCGGCGACGAAGGGGTCGGGCGACCCGACACCGGTCAGCGGGTACACCGGCTCGGGCGCCACCGTCGTCGTGGTCTCCTCCACCGTGGTGGTGGTGGTGGCCACCGTGGTGGGCGCCGCCGTCGTGGTGGGCGCGGCCGTGGTGGTGGTGGCACGTGTCGTCGACGGCGCGGCGCTGGTGGTGGCGGCGGTGGCGCCGCCGCTGGAGCAGGCGGCGAGCAGGAGGCCGGCGCACGTCCAGGCGGTCGTGAGGGCGGCGGCGCGCGATCCGGTCCGTCGCCGGCGCGCGTGGGGGGAGCAGCGGGAGGTGGCGATGGCCGCCAGTCTGGCGCGCTCCGCCGGGACGGTGTGGTCGCGCACCCGAACGGGTGCATGCCGATCCCGCCCGGCGCCGAGTCCGTGGGGTCGGGTTGACGGTTGGGGACTCCGCCGGACGGTCGGCGGCACGATGGGGCCGAGTGCGATCTCCGGGCTGCCGAACGCCGCGGTCGCGGCGCGCATCGGCGCGATCCTGCAGCGCTTCGACCCCGAGCGGGCCGGGCGGTCGATGCTCGGCGGCGACGTGCCGTCCACCGACCTCGCCCACCTCACGCCCGACACCTCGGGCTTCGACCCGTTCGGCGAGGCGTACCAGCTCGCCGTGGAGCAGCGGCCGCTCGCGCCCGCCGCCGACTGGTCGGGCTCGGCCTTCGGCCTGTCGGGCTACGGCCTCGGCATCGCCGGCATCGCCGGCACGGGCGTCCCGGGGTCGAGCATCGGGCGGATCGGCGGCTTCGGCGAGATGCCGGTGCCGGCGGAGCTGCAGGCCTACGGCAACGGGCGGATCCCGCAGGGGGTCCTCCAGCCTGTCGGCCAAGGCGGCCACCAGCTGTACGCGCCGGCGGCAGCGTCGTGGCGCCAGGCGGTGCAGGACGCGGCCGCACAGGGCATCGAGCTGCGCCTCACCGACTCCTACCGCTCGTACGACGAGCAGGTCGACCTGGTCCGCCGCAAGGGCCTCTACAGCGAGGGCGGCTACGGCGCCACGCCGGGCACGTCGAACCACGGCTGGGGCCTCGCCGTCGACGTCGACGTGACCGACGCGGCCACCTTGAACTGGCTGCGCGCCAATGCCTGGCGGTACGGGTTCGTGGAGGCCGTGCCCCGCGAGCCGTGGCACTGGGAGTACCGACCGCATCAGGCCTGAGGCTTCCGCGGAAATCCGTTGACACCTACCTGACGAATCCTCGATTCACCGCACAGTGCGTGGAGCCACAGGGGCAGGGCCCCACGGACGGGGCCACGGAACAAGGACCTACACGGAGGTAGGAGCACCATGCGGATCAACCAGAACCTGATGGCGGCGAACTCGAGCCGCAACCTCACGAACACGAACTCGATGCTCAGCAAGAGCCTCGAGAAGCTCTCGTCCGGCCTGCGCATCAACCGCGCCGCCGATGACGCCGCCGGCCTCGTCGTCAGCCAGGGCCTGCGCGCCCAGGTGAGCGGCCTGAAGCAGGCCACCCGCAACGCCCAGGACGGCATCTCCGTCGTGCAGACCGCCGAGGGCGCCCTCAACGAGGTGGCGACCATGCTCAACCGCATGCGCGACCTCGCCGTGCAGGCCGCGAACACCGGCGGCAACGACGCCGCCGCGCGCTCCGCCGCGCAGGCCGAGATCGACCAGCTGATCACCGAGATCGACCGCATCTCCAACACCACGAAGTTCGGCCAGAACAAGCTGCTGGACGGCACGTTCGGGTCCACGCCGGCGATGAAGACCGGCTTCGACGTCGACAACGCGATCACCCTCACCAACGGCGACACGTTCACCATCAACATCAACGGCCTCGGCGCCGTGACGGTCACCCTCACCACGCTGACCGGCGCCACCGGGGCGCAGGCCGCGCAGGTGATCTCGAACGCCATCAACACGGCCCTCGCGGCGTCGGCCAACACGAACATCGCCGCCTTCGCCGGCCGCGTGTCGATGAACGCCTCGGTGGAGGGCGCCGGTGTGGCCCTCACGATGAGCGTCGCCGGGCTCGCCGCCGGCCAGGGCTTCGTCCTCGCCAACAGCGCCGCGCAGCTGGCCACCTTCGGGTTCACGCCGGGCGCGGCCACCACCCTCGCCTCGGGCGCGGGCGGCACGTTCCAGGTGGGCGCCAACGCCGGTGACACCGTGTCGGTCACGGTGCCGGGCGTGTCGGCCTCGCTGCTGTCGCTGACGGGCATGAACGTCACCACCGATGCGGGCGCTGCTTCGGCGCTCACGGCACTCGACGCCGCGATCTCGTCGGTGTCGGCCACCCGCGGCGCGCTGGGCGCGTTGCAGAACCGGTTCGAGTCGATGATCAACAACCTGTCGGTCACCACCGAGAACCTGCAGGCCTCGGAGAGCCGGATCCGCGACCTCGACATGGCCGAGGAGATGGTGCAGTTCACGAAGACCCAGGTGCTGCAGCAGGCTGGCACGGCGATGCTCGCCCAGGCCAACCAGATCCCGCAGTCCATCCTGTCGCTGCTGCGCGGCGGCTGACACGGCGCCGCCAGGCGCTCCAACCTGATCCCCCAGCACGGGGCCCGGCGGCGACGCCGGGCCCCCTGCGCGTCCCGGCACATGTCGCCCGGCCGGCGCTGCCGAGGGTCGCTCGGCCCCGTGGGGGATCTGCGGGTGATTCGTGATCAGCACCCGGCACGGGCTCGGTGCGGTGTGGACGGTGAGGGAGGTCCGACATCGGGCCGGGACCCACGGACTGGGACCTGCAACTCACGACCCCACACGGAGGTAGGGATCACATGCGTATCAACCAGAACCTGATGGCTGCGAACTCGAGTCGCAACCTGAGCAACACCAACGTGATGCTGAGCAAGAGCTTGGAGAAGCTCTCGTCCGGCCTCCGCATCAACCGGGCCGCCGACGACGCCGCCGGCCTCGTCGCGAGCCCGGCCCTCCGGGCCCAGGTGAGCGGCCTGAAGC
>VFQR01001761.1_pt1 | contig 15303 bp, 13 predicted proteins | sample 3512321 | NCBI WGS metagenome assembly VFQR01 (sample SAMN10412374, study PRJNA504923) | tailings metagenome | isolation source: Relicate 3 Philex TSF1 revegetated site | place: Philippines: Tuba, Benguet | collected 2017-08-29
ACTTGAAGTCTTCGTCCGCCACCGGCTGCTGCATGAAGGCGGTGTAGTTGCCCGCGATGAAGGCCGCCACGCCGGCCGCCACATCGTTGGGCACGAGGCCAAGCTGGGTCTCGAGCTTTTGCCAGAAGCCGAAGGCCTCCTCGTAGGCCTTGGTCATGGCCGCCCGATGCGGCGCGGGGAAGCGCTGGGCCAGCTCGGCGGCCGACTGGCGAATCTGCACCGGCCCGTTGACGACGATCGGCGCGTTGAACACGCCCAGGCTTGCACCCTCGGTCGCCGGCGCGGGTTTGCCCAACATGCCGCGCATCTGCTCGGCCAGGCTGACGGCGGGCGCGACCTGGGCCGTGGCCAGGCCAGCGGCGGCCGCCAGCGCGAGAGGGAGAAGGAAGTGACGGAGGGGTTGTCCAGGCATGGGGAGGCGTCCGAGAAGAAGCGAAGGAAATCAGTCTTTGGCCGAGAGGCTGCCGCTGCCCACGTAGAGGCCGCGCAGGCCGGCGCGGGTCGGGAAGCTGAGCAGGCGCTCCTGGCGACCGTCGTCGTAGTCCAGCACCACGGCGTAGCCCTCGAAGCGGTAGCGTCCACGGCGGCTGGCGCCGTCGTCCTGCTGCTGCCGCGTGGCAGCGCCCACGCCGCCGACGGTGGCCGTGGTCGCGCTGCTGCTGCCCCGGCCATCGGCGTGTGAGCTGCTGCCGATCACCGTGTTGTTCAGCGCCCCGGCCACGGTGCCCGAGGTGCCCAGCGCATGGTGACTGCGCTCGAAGCGGCCGTCGCGCGTGAGGCGCAGGCCCTGGGTGGAAGAGATCCCGCCGAACGCCAGGCTGCCGTCGAAGCGGCTGCGGCTGAAGTAGCCGTCCACCGCGGTGCCCGGCGCCCAGGGCGTCATGGCCCGGTGCGGCAACGGCGTCCAGTCGCCGGCGGGTCGCCCGTCATCATCCTGGTCCTGCGCCTCGTAGCCCTTGGGGCCCTGCCGCCAGCGGCACCATTGCTGAGGCTCCAGCCGGCGCGAAGCGGCCACGTCCAGCTGATCAGGCGGCATCTCGCTGCGGCGGTAGCAGCTGCCGTCGCGCAGCAGGAAGCGCACGTCCTCGTCCCAGCTGGAACCGTTGTTGTAATTGCCCTTGCCGTGCAGGACAACCGCCGTCAGGTCGGCCGGCTTCAGCCCCTTGCCGGGCGCCACCATCACGCGCTGCAGCAGCACCTCCCGCCGCGCGAGGGGTGCCGCGGGCAGCGGCGATGGCACCAGGCCGGCGGCGTCATTCACCAGCTGGACGTCGGCCAGCGTGGCCCCGTAGTCGCGCAGCGCGGTGAACACGCCACGCAGCACCACCTCCTGGCCCACCCAGGGCTCCGCATCAATCTCCAGCCGGATGTAGGCGGCGCTTTCACGATCACCCTGGGCCTCGATGAGCTGGAAATCGTCGCGACCCCGTCGCGCCACTCGCCCCTTCACCAGCACGAGGCCGTGTTCACGCCGCGCGTCATCCACGCTTCGCGTGCCCCAGCCGCCCTGCTGCTGCGCCGCCAGGGCCGGCACCTGGCTCGGGCGCAGCACCGGCCCTCGCACCGTGCCCGCCGCCACCGCAGGCAACGCGGGTGCGGACACGACCTTGACCTGCACCAAGGCCGCCGCCACCGCCCGTGCCCGCGGGTAGAGCGTGGTGGGGTCCATGCCCGGGCCCTGCCAGTCCTGCAGCAGGGCGCTGCAGGTGGCTTCGACCCGCGGATCGGCCAGCACCCGCTCGCGCAACGGGCCGGTCAGGTCGCTCCATGGCGGCAGCTTGCTGCCCCCGCGCTCGCGCAACCCCTGCACGACCTGGCGCAGCGGCGCGATCTGGTGGCGCTGGCGCCAGGCCACCCAGGCCTCACGAAGCCGGTCGGCGCTGGCCACGCCCATGTCCGTACAGGCCTGCAGCGTGGCCTCCGACATCACGTCCAGGCTCACCGCCGAGATCAGTTCACCGATGGCCGCCCGGTCGGTGGCCAGGCTGGGCGGCGGTGCAGCCGGCGCAGGCACCCCGGCCACACCCAGCAGGATCGCCGCGAGGCATCGGGACCGCGCGTTCATCGCGTCCACGCCAGCACTTCGCAGCCCAGGCCCTGCATCTGCCCGAATCGATTGCGCACCTCGAAGCGCTCACTGCCCGGCGTGCCATCCAACCCCTTGACCGCGCGGCGCGTGGCCCGGGTGAAGTACTGGTCGCAACCGCCGATGCAGCCCCACCCGGAGCAGATGGAACCGGTGTTGACGGTGTAGGCCACGTATCGGCCGTCGGGCGACCACAGGGCCGAACCGAGGGCGCGAACCTGCGTCAGCTGCTCGAAGCGCGAGCCATCCAGGCGCCCGATCCACAAGTCCGCCTCCCGCGGCACGCTGTTGCGCAGCGGCAGCTTCATGATGAACTCGGTGCCTGTGGGGCTGATGAGGAACCCACCCATCGCGCGGCCCGGCGGCAGCGTCAGGCGGCCGACGACCTGCTCGCGCGGATCGTCGAGCTGCGCGATGCGCATGAGGCCGGTCTTCAGGTTGATGAGCATGAAGCGCCCGTCCGGCATCCAGGCGAAGTAGTCGTCGCTGGCCACGCGGTAGCGCGGCTTCTGCGTGGTGAGGTCCATCACCAGTTCTTCGTAAGGCGAGCTGGGACTCTCGCCCTGACTCAGCTTGACCAGCTGGCGGCTCACCGGCGAAGGCGCCAGCTCTCGCACGTAGCCGTCCAGCACCAGGTTGTGCAAGGGCCGAGCGGTGGCCACCTCCATCACGACCAACGAGGTGATGCGCTTGTAGATGTCGGGCTTGGTGACCGCCACCACGCGCCCATCGGGCCAGACCGACACATCCATGTCGCTCTGCGGGGTGATGACGACGGGCTTCGAGCCATCGAGCGGCGACACCTGCACGCCCGCCTTCAGGTCCAGCGAATAATTGTTGTGCCAGAGCAGGCCTGTGGGGGATTCCGCAGCGAACACGCTGCACACGAAGCAGGGCGCCAGCAGCAGCCCGGCTCGCCGGATCAGCGTCAACAGGGCCGCGGGCCAACGGGTCAGGATCAGGAAGGCGGGAAGGACGGTCAGCAAGGCAGTCGGCGTCATCGATCGTGTGGAGCACCGAATGGCGCGAGCCCGCATTGAAGCGAAGGCCGCGCGGCATCACCATCCCTAGCGACTTGCTGAAAAGGACCCAGGCGACACCGCACGCCTCCTGCGAGGGACAGCGCTCAGGGTCAGCGTTCAGGGCACGAGGCTCACACCCAGCCGCCCGCCGCAGCTCTCTCGTGGCGTGCTGCCGCGCAGCTCGGCCGGCAGTTGGACGCCCTGAACGACCACGCCCTGCAACTGCTCGCGCGGCACCCAGCCCAGTTCGGCGCATCGAGCGGCGGGCTGGGCTGCGCCATAGGCCCCGCTGCGGCCACCCCACAGCAGCCACAGCCCTGAGGCACCCCACCGAACCACGGCGCTCATGCTGACGAGCTGCCCGGGCGGCAATCGCACCAGGTGCTGAAGCGGCCCGCCTTGCAGGCGGCCAAGGTAAGGCAGCCGGTGCTCGGCCGCCTCGCCACGCGCCACGGCGTCCTGCGTGGTGAGCACGGCCACCACCTGCTCGCCGTCCGGCGAGACCTCGATCTCGGCGCCACGCCACACCGCACCGGGTGGCAAGCCCACCTGGCCCAGCCGCTCACTGCGCCCGTCAAGCGCCAGCGCCCACCAGGTCCCTTCGCGCAGCACAACCACGCGACCATCCGGCAACCAGGCCCAGGCGCGATCGGCGTGCGCCTCAATGGGCCACTCCCGCCTCACCTGACCGCGCCAATCGAGCACCACCAGTCGATCGCCGCCGCGTCCACCGGGCCGCCAGACGCCCAGCAGCCACTGCCCGTCTGGCGAGGGGCGCAGTTCGCCATAGAGACCCGGCTCGTCGGTGCCAACGGCCTGCCCGAGCGTGAAGCTGCCCACCGGCTGCAGCTCGGGCAGGCGCCAGCCCGTGACCTGGTGGCGGGCGTCACGCCGCACCAACAGGCCCGGGCCGCCCAAGGTCCAGTGATCGGCACGCCGCGCGTACGACGCCGCCAGCGCACTGCGCGGCAGCCCGCGCCAGCGGCCGGTCGCGAGCGACAGCACCGCCGCGTCGGCGTCCACACCCGCCGGCGGGCTCAGCAGCAGCCAGCCCTGCGCCGACCCGGCCGCGGACGACGGCTCCGGCAGCGCTGACGCTGGCACCGTGGCACACGCCCGCGCCAGCCGCTCGGCATCTGCCGCCAGCACCGCCTTCAGGGCTTCCTGGCCCGCCTCCCCTTCGCGCTCGATCGACAGGAGCCGATGGCCCTGCTGGCACGCCAAGGCGGCCCACACCCGGCCCGCAGCACCCGGTCGCCGGCTCGCGAGGAGCCACACACCGGACGTGATCTCGCGGGGCGCAGAAGCACCTTCCAGCAAGCCTTGTTGCCGCGCAGAGGCTTGCAGCCAATGCGCGGCCGTCAGCGGGGACGACGTGCTGCTGATCGGCACCTCCGCAATCTCGGCGCACACCACGCCGCTCAGCCAGAACGTCAGCAGCAGGCCCAGCCAGGCGCGCCGACAGGCCACCGCCATCCACTCAGTGCCGGCGGCCTTGAGCATCCGCTAAGGCTGCGCCCGCACGCCCGTTGGCCCGATGGCCACCCTGTCAGGGGCGACGCGCAGCATGCGGCTCAAGGTCTCGCCCCCTTGGGTTCGCATGCGTTCACGCAGCGCCTGCGCTCCCGGTGCCATAGGGTTGCGCTGCCAGGTGATCTGACTGCTCGCCAGCAGCATGCCGGCCACAGCCAGACCTTCATAGATCGCCGTGCGCTCGCTGTCCGCCAACCCCTGCAGGCTGGCGTCTTGACTGCCGATCTGCCGTCGCATCTGGCTGACCAGGGGCAGGTAATAGGCATCGGGGAAGGGCTTGTTGTTGTAGGCCATCCAGGCGCCGGCAATGCTGCTGGCCAGGGCCACACCCAAGTCGCCTGACGGCAGGTCGAACTTGCGGATGACGGCCTCGTGGAAGTCGAGCGCCTGCTTGTAAGCTGCCCGTGCGGATTCAACCTGATCGCTGGGAAGCCCCCGGGTCAGATCGGCAATGCCCATGCCATTCAATCGGGCCCTGGGCAGCTCGGGCGGTCGAGTACGCGACTGCTTCTGCTCGGCCTCGTAGCGGTCCAGCGTCTGGTTGAGCCGCTCATGCATCAGCTGGTTGCTGATGACGTTGATCGATACGTTCGAGGGGATCTCGTACACATTGACCACGTCTTGCGCATGAACGGCCGCCTGAGGCAGCGCCACACCCAACAGCGCCAAGCGCGCCGCACGCCAAAGGCCCGGGAGGCCACTCACTGCAGCTGAATGCCTTGCGGCGAAAAGCGCAGGTTGTCGGCCGCATTTCCCAGCACGACGCGCAAGTTCTCGCGCGCTGACTGGCGCAGGTTTGCCACCACATTGGCGGGCTGCTGCTGGCTGGTCTTGTTGGCCAAGGCCATGAAGGTGCCCAGCATCGCGCACTGCTCGTACAGGCGGCGCCGGTCAGCGGCGCTGAGCTGACCCAGCATGCGCTGCACCGATGCAGACGCGCGCAACTGATTGCCGGCCGCGGAGACGGCTTCGTCACTCAGCTCCGTGCCCGTCATGGCCATGTAATTGCCCGCGAGCAGCGCGGCCATGGCGCCGGCCACATCCTCGGCGGGCCACCCCAGCTTGCGCTCAAGCTGCTGGTAGCCCGGCATCAGCTGCACATAGATCTTCTCCAGCCGGGCGCGCTGGGCGGCGGGCGCGGCCTGCGCCAGCTCCGTGGCACTGCGTTCCACCTGCGGCGCGCCCAACGCAGCCAGCCGCGCCGTCGACCGCGGGGCGTCCGGGCGGGTCGCATTGATCAACGCCTCCTGGTTCAGGAAGGTGTTGCTGATGAAGTTGGAGGTGGGCGCCGCATAGGTCTGCGCGAACTCCATGATGTATTGCGCCGATGCCATCAGCGGCACGAAGGCGAGCGAGACCAGCGCACCGGCGGCAACACGCCGCCATGCGGGGCGACGTTCGGTCGTGGGGGCAATGAGCTTCATCACAGGTCCTGTTGAGGCCATGGGGCCGTTGAAAGTGTCAGGGCAACCAGCGCACGTTGGCACAGCTCGTGACCCACTGGCCGGTGTCGCCAGCCGCGGCACGCACCTTCAGCGCCAGTGCAGACGTGATCGCAGGCCACTGGAAGCTGCGCGCCGTAGCCTGGTTGACCGGCAGCACATACACGGGGCTGGCATCGCAGCCCGTGGTGCCGATCACGCGCGCAGCGCCGATGCGGTCATCGGGCCACACGGGCGCCGCCGTGGCGCCGTTCATATACAGAACAAAGGCCACCCACTGACCATCCGGCGACCACGTCGGGCTGCCGAAGGCGTAGCTGAGCGGGTCGGCAGCGTCGGCCACGGCCGTCATTTGCCGAAGCTCGCTGCCGTCGATCCGTGCGGTGAAGATCTGTGTGTCCATGCCGTTGCCACGGCGCACGCGCCAGGTGAACGCAATCCGTGAACCATCGGGGCTGACCGCCAGGCTGCTCTGCCCCGCCACATAACTGCTGCCATCCACGGCATCGTTGGAAGGCAGCGCCAAGCGTGCCAGCAATTCTGACGTCGTTCGCTGCGGCGATGACACCCAGAGCTCATTGGCACGCAAGTAGACGTAACGCCCGTCCGGCAGCCAGGCTTGCGGGTCTGCCACCACATCGGCGCCGTCCAGCTGCGAGCCCTGCTTCACCAGCGCGAGGCTCTGCGCGTCAAAGACGGTCAGCCGGCGCGGCGCGCGGTAGCCGTCCCCGTATTGCGCCAGCACATAGCGGCTGCCCGCCGACAACTGCAGCTCGCTCAGGCCCAGCAGGTTGGACACGCGCTGCTCGCTGCCACGTGGCGCCAGGCTGGCTGCGTCGAACCAGCTGACGGGGTAGCCGGACTGGCTGTCATCCCGCGTCCACCGGGCCAGCGTCTGGCCGTCCTGGCTGACCGACCAGACATCGAAGCTGCCGCTGGACGACAGCGGCAGGCTGCGCTGCTCGCCCGTGGTGAGGTTGAAGAGCCGCGCCTGACGGCCGTCCGGCGCATTCACGAGCAGCCGGCCCGGCAACACGCCCGCGCCGTAGGTGGACACCGGCGGGTCGGCCGGCGTGGGCGTGGGGGTTGGCGTGGGGGTGGTGGGTTGAGGGTCGGGGGGTGCCGATCCGCCGCCCCCGCAGGCGTGGAGCAGCGCAAGCGCGAGGACGGACAGCAGGTTTTTCAGGAACTTCATCGAACAGCTCAACGACTGGCAGGCCACCGCGCCGGCCCGCCTGAAAAGGCAAATGCCGGAGTGCGGCAGGCGCACTCCGGCACACGGGACAACCCGGCGGATTACTGCTTGCGAGCCACCGAGGACATGGCTTCACCGATGGCCTTGATGGCCGTCGAGAAGGTGTTCTGCAGCAGGCTGAACTCCTGCGACGTGGCTTGGAACTCGGCGTTGAGTTGCTGCATCTGCTTGGCCGCGGCTTGCTGCGCGTTGTTGCTGCCACCGGTCTGGGTGTTGGCGATGCGCTGGCTCAGGTCCACGAGCTTGGCGGCGCGGTCACCCATGGTCTTGCCCATGGCCTTGGCAATCGCCACCAGCCAGCTTTCGGCCGAAGCCTTGCCGCCGGAGGAGCCGTCGCCCTTCAGTTGCTTGGTGGCTTCGTCGACGATTTGCTTGGCGGCGTCCTGGATGAAGGACTGCATCCAGTCACCGGCGACCTGCTGGGCCTGGCCGGCGGCTTCCTGGGTCACGCCATGCTGGCTTTGGGCGAGCAGCGACTGCACGGCGCTGTCGATCTTGGACTTGACCTCGTCGGCCAGGAACTTGGGCATGCCATGTTCCTGTTGCAGCGTGTCCACCGCCTGCTTGGTGGCATCGCCAACCGCTTGCTGGAGCATGCCGCCGATGGCTTGGCCGATCATCGCGCCGATCGGGCCGCCGAAGATGCCGCCCACGATGCCGCCGACGGCACCCAGGATGCCACCCGAGCCGCCGCCACCGAAAACGCTGCTAACTGCTGATCCCATGTCAATCTCCAAAAATTTGAGGTGAGGGTTCGCGGCGGAGACCGCCGCAGTGATTGATTGCTCTGCGAGGCATCTGAGGCCGGCGGCGACTGAAGAAAAACACCGGGCTCGCTGCGTGTCTTGTCGCGAAGGTTCTCGAATCAAACTCTGCGGCGTTGACGGGCTTCATTACACGGGCTTGGACCCCAGCCCGCTAGCTGCGGCTGCTCCTAAATCGACAGCGCCAGCGCTAGGGTTGGCCGCAATCGAGGCGTCCAGCCCGCGCAGCACGGCGCACAACGCCGGCAGGTCCAGCCCCAGCTGGCCGCGCAGGCTGGTGCGCGCCATCCAGGTGGCTGATGCCAATGCCGCCTGGCCCTGGCGGCTGGCTTGCACCGTCCACTCGCCCAGAGCCACAGCCAGCACCGCGAAGCGTTCGAAGGCCTCCTGCCGTTGAGCCAGCGGCACGCTGTCCCAGGGCAACGCATCCAGCACCCACGCCTTGAGCCACTGCACCACCGCCTGCCAACGCTGCGGCGTCAGGGCCTCCTGGTCGAAGGCTTGCCGGCAGGCGCCGAGGTAGGCCGCCAGCGCCCGGCCGAGGTCGTCTGACTCGCCGTCATGGGCGAGTTGACGATAGTGCCGAAGGCAGTGGGCCAGCAGCGTCTCGGGCCCGCCCGCGATGCTGGTGCCGAGCAACTCCAGCAGCGCCGGTGCGGCGCCACTCGGCGCGGTGTCGCAGGGCGGCAGCCGCCAATGCGTGCCGGTCGCGCTCGCCGTGTCATCGGCCTGCGGCGGGTGGGCGAGCCGTGACTCGGCCAGGGCTTGGGTCAGGCGTTGGCCCAGGGCCAGTTGCCAGCGGTTGGGAGAGGCGGTGTCGGTCATGGCAGGTCCTGTGATGAAACGGTCGGGCTGCGCCGGTGGCGGCGCAGGCGCTGGCGATGGCTGAGGGGTTGCAGCTCGGCCCAGTCGGCGGCGAGCAGTTGGTGATGGTCGGCAGGTTGCCCTTCGTACAGGGCGCGCCCGCGCGGCAAGAAGCCCAGTGCGGCGAGGCAGGCCTGCGCGGGCCGGTTGTGCGGATGGCAGATGCCCCACACGGCGCGCACCTGCAACCGCGCAAAGGCGTGGTGCAGCAGCCGCTCACCGCCGGCCAGGCTCAACCCACCGCCCCAATGCTCGGGCAGCAACCGGCTGCCCAGTTCGACATCGCCGGGTTGCACGCCCAGCGCCTGGGCATCAGGCCCGGCCTGCACCGGCATCAGGCTGAACCAGCCGGCAAACCGCTCGCCCCCATCAGCCAGAGGCACGGCGCAGCGCCAGATGCCCAAGCCCTCGTGCTGGCGGTAGAACCGGCCCAGCCCGGCGACGAAGGCCGCCGCCCAGCCGGCCTCCTGCAGGGGCTGGATGTCCGGCAGCCAGGCGCGCACTCGCGCGTCGGCATGCAGGGCCTGCACCTCGGCCACATCACCCGCGCCGAACTCGCGCAGGTGCAGCACCTCGTCGTGCAATCGCAGGCCGATGCTGCTCATGCGCGCGGCTCCGGCTCAGACGCCAGCGGCCAGCGCGCCAGCAGGCTGATGCCGCCCGCCGTCACGCCCAGCATCCAGCGCTCGCCGGCGTGGTCGAGCAGCACCACCCGCTCGCGCGCGCCTACGGGCAGCGCGCGCACGAAGCGCAAGGCATCGGTGTCGCTGCCGGCGGTGCCCACACCGGGCTGCAAGCGTCGCCACGCGCGCAGCAGGCCCCAGGCCAAGGCCAGCACGAAAGCCAGGGCCAGCACGGTGCTGGCGAGATTCAGGAGCAGGTCTTGCATGGCATCAAGGGGTGGCGGCAGCGCGGGGGTCGAGGTCGGGATGCAGGGTCAGGTCTTCACCAGGGGCTGGCCGCGCCGGCGGGGGCTGCTCGGGCACCTCGTGGCGCCGGTGCGGGTCGGCGCGGGCGGCTTCCCAGCGCAGCTGCTCCCGCACGCAGTCGGCCCAGACGATGACCTCGGCCAACACGTCGAACAGCTCCGGTGGCACCACCTCGCCCTCGTCGCAGCGCGCCAGCAGCTCGCGGGCCAGCGGCACGTTGCGCACGATGGGCACGCCCGCCTCGCCAGCGGCCTCGCGCATCGCGCGGGCGACATGGTCCTCGCCCTTGGCGCTGACGGTGGGGACCGGGCATCGGCCGGGCTCGAAGTCAATGGCGATCGCGACGTGCGTCGGGTTGACGATCAGCGCGTTCGCGCCGCGGGCGGCCGCTGCCTGGTTGCGCTGGCTCCATTCGGCATGGGCCTGCTTGCGTTGCTGCTTGAGATGCGGGTCGCCTTCGCTCTCCTTCATCTCCTGCTTGATGTCGCGCAGGCTCATGCGCATCTTCTTGGTGAAGCGATGGCGCGTCCACAGGAAGTCCAGGAAAGCCACGCCCGCAAAGACGCCCACGGTCCAGGCCAGGGTCTTGACCGTGCCCTGCCACACGAGCGCGCCAAGGTGCTGGGCCGGCCGGTCGGTGGAGAGCGCCAGGCGCATGGCGTCCGGCAGCAGCGTGCGGGCCACGGCCCAGCCGATGGCCAGCAGCAGCGCGGTCTTCAGGATGCCCTTGAGCAGCTCGATCAGGTTGTCCAGCGAGAACATGCGCTTCAGGCCGGCCGCCGGGTTGAGGTTCTCGAGCTTGGGCGCCACCTTCTCGAAGGCCAGCACCGGCCCGGCCTGCAGGTACTCGACCAACATCCCCAACACCCCCACCTGCAGCATCAGCACCGCCACCAGCAGCAGCGCGAGCTCGATGCTCTGCCAGCCCAGCAGGGCAGCCACCTGCCCGAAGCCCTCCGCGCGCCAGCCGGAGGCCACGCGCGCGAACAGGCTCTCACACAGCGCCGCAATGCGCTCGGCCGCCAGCGGCAGGCACAGCGCGCCCGCCACCAGCCACACCAGCAGCGTCGCGGTGCTGGTGAGCTCGCGGCCCTTGGCGACGTCGCCCTTCTTGCGGGCGTCTTGCAGGCGCTTCGGGGTGGGCTGTTCGGTTTTGTCGCCGCTGTCCTCGGCCATGACGCGATAACACCTATTTCCAGGGGGTGCAAACGGCGTTTGTGACGACTTGTTTGCAGTCTTGTGGCCAGACCTACTTCTAGGGGGCCTGCGGCGTCGCTCCTTCCCTGGGGAACAAGCGGCGGGACCGAACGATGCCTGCTTGGCGATTGCGCCGGTGCAGCAGATGTTTCCACGCGTAAACGTGGGGGGTCCCCGTCTACATAAAGGGGGCAATGTCTACGGGTCAGTCAGTTACTTTTGCTTGCAAGCGTCAACCCGCCGCCAAGGCTTGCCTCCATAGTCCGCCCGGTTCGAAAAACCCAGAGGGCGAGAAAAAGTGCACGGACTTCACCGGATCTGCCAAGTCTTGGCGACCGCCGCGATGGCCTCAGCCGCCACCGCCTGGGCCGCACCGGGCTGCGCCGGCTCCACGGCCGAGGCCTTGCTCGACGCACCGGCACCCGCCAGTGCCAGCGGCTTCACGCTGACGTCACGACTGTGCGGCGCCACCCTCGTGCGCACACCGTCCAACATCGCGGCGCTGCCCGAGCCTGTCGACGCCGTCGAGCCGGCCGACGAACCTGCTGCCCCCACCCCCGACACCCGCGAGTCGGCACGCCGGCCGCTGCCAGCGCCCGCGCGGCCCCTGCCGGCCGCTGGCGCGCGTGACGTCGCCGCGCTGGCCCGCATCCGCGCGCTGGCACCGCTGATGGCCGACGTGGCCCGGCGCCACGACATCGACCCGCTGCTGCTGCATGCCGTGGCGCACATCGAATCACGCCACCAGAGCCAGGCCATCTCGCCGGCGGGCGCGCGCGGCCTGATGCAGGTCATGCCGGCCACGGGCCGCAGCATGGGCGTGACGGAGGCGGACCGCGCACTCCTCACACCCGAAGCCAACCTCGAAGCCTCGGCCCGCTACCTCAAGCGCCTGCAGGCCCGCTTCGGCAATGACCTGCGCCTGGTGCTGGCCGCCTACAACGCGGGCGAAGGCGCGGTGGAGCGACACGGCCGGCGTGTGCCGCCCTATGCCGAGACGCAGGCCTATGTCCGCAACGTGCTGGCCGTCTACGTCGAGCTGCGCCGGCATTTCAGCGGGAGCCCCGCATGAGCGGCCCCACGCGCAGCGACGGCCTGGCGGGCTATTTCGCCACCGCTGACGTGGCCCGCGAGGGCCTGCTCGCCCGCTTCAGCGACCTCTTCCTGGTCGCGGGCATCGTGGCCATCGTCGCGCTGATGGTGCTGCCGCTGCCGCTGTGGCTGATCGACCTGCTGGTGGCCGTGAACATCGCCTCCGGCCTGGTGCTCATCCTGCTGGCGGTCTATGTGGCCGGGCCGCTGGAGTTCTCGGTGTTCCCGAGCGTGCTGCTGATGACCACGCTCTTCCGCCTGGCGCTGTCCATCGCCACCACGCGCATGATCCTGCTGCATGCCGACGGCGGGCACATCATCGCCACCTTCGGCAAGCTGGTGGCGGGCGGCAACCTCGTGGTGGGCCTGGTGGTCTTCCTGATCATCACGGTGGTGCAGTTCATCGTGATCGCCAAGGGCGCGGAACGCGTGGCCGAGGTGGCGGCCCGCTTCTCGCTGGACGCCATGCCGGGCAAGCAGCTGTCCATCGACTCCGACCTGCGCTCCGGCCTCATCGACAAGGACGAGGCCAAGCGCCGCCGCCGCACGCTGGAGCTGGAGAGCAAGCTGCATGGCAGCCTGGACGGCGCGATGAAGTTCGTGAAGGGCGACGCCATTGCCGGCATCGTCATCATCCTGATCAACCTGCTCGGCGGCCTGGCCATCGGCGTGCTGCAGCAAGACCTGAGCGTGGGCGACGCGGTGCACCGCTACTCCATCCTGTCCATCGGCGAGGGCATGGTGGCGCAGATCCCGGCGCTGCTGGGTGCGATGGCCGCAGGCCTGCTGGTCACGCGCACCAACGACGACGAACACGACCGCCACCTCGGCGACGCCATCCGCAAGCAGATCGGCGCCAAGCCGCGGGTGCATCTGATGGCCGCCGCCATCTGCCTGCTGCTGGCCACGGTGCCGGGCTTCCCGCCGCTGGTGTTCGGGCTGCTGGCCGTGGTGTTCGCCGCCGCGGGGGTGATGCTGCTGCCGCAGGGTCGCGACTGGGTGGCGCGCCGTGTGCCTGGCATGGCGCCGCGTGCCAGCACCACCGAGGCCACGGCCCTCAAGACCGCCCCGCCTCGCCTGCGCCCTTCGGTGCCCTTGCTGCTGGAAGTGCCACAAGCCCTGCTGGCCGATGGCGGCGTGGCGGTCACGCGCGCGGTGGAAGACCTGATCGACGAGTTGCAGCTCGACCTGGGCCTGCCCCTGCCGCGCATGGCCCTGCATGGCCGCCTCGGGCTCAGCGGCTGGCAGTTGCTGGCCCACGAGGTGCCGCTGGCCGAGGGCGCGCAGGCGCCGGACGCCGCCACCGTGGCCACCGCGGTGCGCGACGCGCTGCGCCGCAACGCGGCCCTCTTCATCGGCATCCAGGAAACCAGCGAGCTGCTCACCCGCGCACAGGCTGACCTGGCCGACGTGGTGAAGGAGGTGCTGCGCGCGCTGCCGGTGCAGAAGGTGACCGAGGTGCTGCGCCGCCTGGCCGCCGAGACGGTGTCCATCCGCAACCTGCGCGACATCCTCGAGGCCCTGGCCGACGCCAGCCAGCGCGAGAAGGACGTGCAGGCCCTGACCGAGATGACCCGCATCGCGCTGCGCCGCCAGACGCACCATCGCCTGTGCCCCGACGGGGAGTTGCGTGCCTTGATGCTGTCGCCCGAGCTGGAGCAGCTGATGCGACAGCAACTGCACGTCAGCGGCGGCGTGACGCAGCTCGCCATCGCACCCGACGTGGCCCGCCAGTTCGCCGCCGAGGTGCAGGCGCAGGTGCAGGCCCTGCAACCGCAAGCCATCGTCTGCGCGGTGGACCTGCGCTGGCACCTGCGCAAGCTGATCGAGAACGAGTGCTTCGACACGCCGGTGCTCTCCTTCCACGAACTCCTGCCGACGCTGCGGCTCACGCCGTTGCGCCATCTGGCGCCACCCCGCCTGGATGCGCCCGCCTCGCAGACCACCCTGCTCGCCGCATGACCCACGCTCTTCACCTCGCAGCCGCCGCCGCGCTGCTGCTGGCTCCCGCACTTCCCGCCTTGGCCGCACCGCTGCCGGAGACGCTGCGCACCGTGCGCCTGGAAGCCCGCGACCAGCCGCTCGAACAGTTCCTGCAAGGCCTGTTCTCGGGCAGCGACATCCCCGTCGTCGCCCAAGGCGTGCAGGGCCAGGTCAACGGCCGCTTCGAGGGCACGCCGGCCAAGCTGCTGCGCGACCTCAGCCGCGCCTACAACCTGCTGCCCTACTACGACGGCGGCGTCATCTACGTCGCGCCGGCCAGCGACACCCAGACCCGCAGCTACCTGCTCACCCCCGCCGCCGCCGCCCAGGTGCAACGCGCCGCCCAGGCGCTGCAACTGCCCGACACCCGCAACACGCTGAAGTTCAGCGACGACGGCGCGTTGCTCGCGGTGGGCGCGCGCCGCTTCGTGCAGCAGGTGGACGAACTGGTGCGCCAGGTGCGCCCCGGCACCACCGCCGCGGCCATGAAGAGCTGGGCCCCGGCCCAGCAGCAACCGCTGCCCGACTACCGCATCTTCTACCTGCGCTATGCCTGGGCGCAGGACGTGCCCATGAGCTTTGGCGGCCAGCAGACCACCCTGCCCGGTGTGGCCAGCATCCTGCGCTCGCTGGTGGGCCAGCCCGGCAAGCAGCGCCTCACCGTGGCCACCGACCCCGCGCGCGCCCAGGGCAGCCAGCGACTGCGCGCGGCCGCCAGCCAGCGCCCGGGTCCGACGACACTCGGCCTCTCGGATGACGTCGCGCCCACCGTGCGCGGCACCGACACCCTGGTGGCGGCACTCACCCAGGTCGGCTACGGCCCCGCCGCCGCAGAGCCGGCCGAGCTCCCTGCGCCGCCCGACTTCTCGCCCCGCATCGAGGCCGACCCGCGGCTCAACGCCGTCATCGTGCGCGACCTGCCCGAGCGGCTCGACCGCTACGCCGCGCTGATCAAGTCGCTGGACGTCGAGCCCCAGTCGCTGGAGATCGAGGCGACCATCATCGACATCAACACCGACCGCCTGCGCGAGCTCGGCATCAACTGGCGCTACAACCACGGCCTGTCCAGCCTGATGGTGGGCAATGGCACCGCCAGCGACAACCGCCTCAACGGCCAGGTGGACCCCACCCCCTCG
>VFQR01001763.1_pt1 | contig 15273 bp, 9 predicted proteins | sample 3512321 | NCBI WGS metagenome assembly VFQR01 (sample SAMN10412374, study PRJNA504923) | tailings metagenome | isolation source: Relicate 3 Philex TSF1 revegetated site | place: Philippines: Tuba, Benguet | collected 2017-08-29
CATGCACCAGAGAAAATATGCCCTCTTGTGCCGTTGGTTCCACTAGGCGTAAAAGCCTACCGCGTTTTTCTCTCTCGTAACCCCGGACTTCAAATAAATCAACAAAATCCGCGTCAAAACTGATGCTGAGTTCAAAACTGACGGTGGTTGTGCTGTAGTTAGATACCTCGATTTCTTCAAATAGTGCGCCATTTAGCACCATTTCTCGGCGAATTCCCACAGTTTCGGCTCTTAAGCGTTCGTCGATTCTGGGGTTGGTACACAATACTGAGAGTGAAAAGCCTTTTTGGGCAGTACTACTTAAGAGTACAGGCGATCGCCCTTCAATTTGCAATTCCAAACGATTGAGAAATCGGGTATCACAGCAAAACAACCCCATGCTGGGATTGCCATCATTGAGGGAACAGCCAGAAATATTCCCCATAGTATCTGTAACCAAAAATAAATCGTCATCTTTAACCGTCAGCGTTGGCTGTGGTCTTTCACTGACAACACAAGGCCACTCTGGAATCGGTAATTGTTCAGCAGCAATAAAAGTTTTTCCATCAACTGAAATTTTTTCCGGGGTCATGAGCGCATCTGATGTCATTAGGCAAACTTCCGTTTTCAGGTCTATATTTTATTTTGGCGATGGTATTATTTATAGCTGTTCTGCATTGCGTGAAATACATCCTCAGAGAGGATACCATGCAAGAAAATTGCAATATACGGCTGAATTGAGAACTGAAAATTCATAATTCAAGCATAGTTGATACATGGCTTTGGGATTTATAGCAGACAAAAGGCTTGTAAACCTTTGTGGATGCTGAATTTTAGCAAGACCTAAGTAATTACATAAAAGTGGGCTAAGCTAGCTGTTTTCGTGGAGCAGCCGACAATTTTCCAGCATTTATAGCAGTGGCCACTAATTGTTAGGACATTTCCCCCAACCCTGTTACCTTGAGATCAAAATATGATGTCCTAATCAATATGTCCGTTGCTATATATTTTTAAAATTTCTACAAGCCGTCATCCCTTGAAGACTGTAATTTAGCACAGTCAGTCACCTTTTAATTTTTTACTTTTGCTTTGTTCGATGATGATAAAGGCAAACAAGAATGTATATTGGGCTTAGTGGTCTATCATTTAAAACATCACAATGTCAGCCAATGGATAAAAATATTTGAGTTAAGAACAAAGCGATCCTGGCAAATGACTACGGCACACCAAGGTGTGAAAGACAAATGCATTGCCGCTGTTGCTCTATTTCCTACTCTAGACTTTTAAATTTTGTAAATGAAGCTAGCTGCACTTACTCTTGCTAATTGGTAACAAAGTGTTGCATTTGCTGAAGGGAAAAGTGCTTTTTAGCGTTCTTTACATATTGAAACTGTCTATTTAACTTGAGAGTCCTTTGGAATTTGTACAATGCAGCTGTGACGTGGATCTTGTTGAGATTGGGCGTTTAACGATAATTCATGAGCATTTCGACTTCTGTGCTGAGTGATCTGCTAAAGTCCCTACCCTACTTGCGGCCCCAGCTATATTTTAAGGCTTCGCTAACGGCGCTCTCCCACGCGATGGAAGATCAAGTTTTGGCTGCGACTTTAGCTCAACCCCTGATAATAGCTAGTTTCCAGCGAGAGCGATTCTACCGCCAAGAAGCTCATCGTTACCAGCGGCTTGCTTTGCGAAGTAATCAAATATACGTGTTGTCAGCTCCGGAAACTGATTTTGCTAACAGTTCGGAACACTACGAAAAGGTAGCTTTTGAGCCAGATGATGGCTTAAGTCAAGAGTGGCATTTAGTGGTGATTGCTGACAGCTACGCGACTTGTTTGGTTTGCCGAGAAAACCTTGGTTCTATTGCTAAAAACAAGCAAGCGCCAGAGCAAAGCCCCAGCCTGGATATGGATACAGCACGAAGATTTGAAGGAATTTGGACATCAGAAAGGGGAGTTAGCCTCAAAGCCGCCGAGTTATTGTTACAGAGGATTTTGTTCTACAGACCAGAACTAGCAAGCAAAATTGAGCGGGCGCGTCAGAGGTTTGGTATTGGGCAAACGAGAACCTATTTTGGAGCAGAACAAATCAGCGAATATGCTTGTGACATTGACACAGATCCCTTTGTGCAACGCTTGGTGACTTACTTGCAAGCTAGTCAGTACAAATTACACAAAGCCTACCGCTCAATTACTGCCCAAGCACGAAAAGAACGATTAGTCAATACAATTAGTACTGCCATTCGGCGATCGCTCGATCCTCACGAAGTTCTCCAGATAGCAGCCCAAGAATTAGGACAACACCTCAAGGCCTGTCGTTGTTTAATTTACCGCGCCCAAGCCACAGATAAGCAAGCGATCATTGAACATGAATTTTTGACTGCTGGTGTTGTATCTATCCGCGGACAAACCTGGGAATTAGAGAAAAATTCTCTATTTCGGGACATTACCCAACAAGGCGAAGGAGTTTGTATTAGCGATACACTCACCGATTCTCGTGTTATCAATTCGCCTGGGCTTTCCTTGATTGCCAAAAAATTTGCCATCCGTTCTTGGCTCATGGAACCAGTATTTTATCAAGGACGATTATTGGGCATCGTTGAGTTACACTACTGCCAGATGCCCCCCCACGAGTGCCAACCAGGGGAATTGGATTTAGTCAAAGCCATCGCCACCCAAGTAGGCGCAGCTCTCATCCAAGCCGAAGCTTACGCCAACCTAGAAGAACTCAACCAGCAGCTAGAAGCCCTAGACCGTACCCGTAGCAACCTGATAGCCATCACCGGACACGAACTGCGTACCCCCTTATCCACCATTCAAGTGTGCTTAGAAAGTCTAGCCAGCGAGCCAGATATGCCCTTGGAATTGCAACAGGTGATGCTCAACACAGCTCTTGCAGACTCAGAACGAATGCGGAAACTCGTACAAGATTTCCTCACACTTTCCAACTTAGAAAGCGGTCGCGTAGAATGGCATCCAGAATCCCTGACTTTACAAGAGTGTATAGATTTAGCACTCAGCCGCCTCCGCACCCGTTCCTCAACCGAAAAGCTCCCCCAAATCCAAACTCTTATCCCCGAAAACCTACCCTTAGTGAGAGCTGATGGCGATTGGCTAGTAGAAGTACTAGCAAAACTCATCGACAACGCTTGTAAATTTACCCCGTCCCAAGGAGAAATCACCATTAACGCCATTCGCAACAGCCATCAAATGGTGGAAGTCACCGTAGCTGACACAGGACGGGGCATTGAACCGAATCGCTTAGAAATCGTTTTTGACCGTTTCTATCAAGAAGAAGGAGCGCTCCGACGCACCACCAGCGGTACTGGACTGGGACTAGCAATTTGTCGGCAAATTGTCAATGGCTGGGGTGGAGAAATTTGGGCTAAGTCAGCCGGCAAAGACCAAGGCAGTGAGTTTCACTTCACCGTCCCAATTGTTCAGAGTAGCCAAGAGGAGAAGCGGACGAAAGTCAAGAGTAAGTAGAGTATGGGGAGATGGGGAGATGGGGAGGCAGGGGAAAAGGTTAAAGGGAAAAGGGAAAAGGAATAAATTTAATCTTTCCCCTTTTCCCTTTACCGCTTTCCCTTTCCCCATGCCCTGTTTGCCCAATGACTAAAAACTGTTACAGTCTATGACGCGATCGCAATATGATCGTTATTACGATGTTAGTATGCCCTAAAAACGTTGAGAGAACACTTTATGGCTGAAACACTCTCTGGACAAACGCCACGATTCGCTGGCAACACTGGTGGCTTGCTTTCTAAAGCACAAGTAGAAGAAAAGTACGCTATCACCTGGACTAGCCCGAAAGACCAAGTATTTGAATTGCCTACAGGTGGTGCAGCTACTATGGTCAAAGGCGAAAACCTGTTGTACTTGGCCCGGAAAGAACAAGGCATCGCTTTGGGTGGTCAACTCCGGAAATTCAAGATTACAGACTACAAAATTTACCGGATTTTACCCACCGGAGAAACTACTGCAATTCACCCAGCCGATGGTGTCTTCCCCGAAAAAGTGAATGAAGGGCGTGAAAAAGTACGTTTCGTTGCACGCAGCATTGGGCAAAACCCCAATCCCGCACAACTCAAGTTCAGCGGTACAGCCACCTACGATGCATAGGGGCTAGTTATTGAGAAATAGGGACTGGGGACTAGGAACTGGGGACTGGGGGTTACAGGTATCAGGTTGAAGGTCGCAAGTAGCAGGTATTTTTACCTCCAACCTTCGATTTGCGACCTAGTACCTCCGACTTGATACTTCCTCTGGAACCTCATCTCGCTATGCCCCATGACGGCAGTTGCTCCACTTGGGGAGACCCCAAGACCGCACTGCCTCCCCTATGCCCAATCCCCAACCCCTAATCCCCAATTCCCCAGCTGTTTATGGTATTCCCCGATTTTTCTGAATTTTCACAGCTAGCTGTACAAGGCAACTTCGTTCCGGTATATCAGGAATGGGTGGCAGACTTAGATACGCCAGTATCTGCTTGGTATAAAGTCTGTGCAGGCCAGCCCTATAGCTTTTTGTTGGAATCCATAGAAGGTGGAGAAAAAATTGGGCGCTATAGTTTAGTGGGTTGCGATCCTTTGTGGGTATTGGAAGCAAGAGGCGATCGCACAACTCAAATCAACCGTGATGGTTCTCAGGTGGTTTTTGCTGGCGACCCTTTTACAGCCCTAGCTCAATGTCTAGAACCTTATCACCCAGTAAAATTGCCACAGCTACCGCCAGGAATTGGTGGTTTGTTTGGGTTTTGGGGATATGAATTGATTCGCTGGATTGAACCCCGCGTACCAATTCATCCACCAGATGAGCGAAATATCCCCGATGGTCTGTGGATGCAGGTAGACCACCTGTTGATTTTTGACCAGGTAAAGCGGAAAATTTGGGCGGTGGCCTATGCTGATTTACGCAATGTAGAGACGTTAAATGTAACTTCTTTACACGCAGCATACCAAGGAGCTTGCCATCGCGTTAACCAAATGCTCGAAAAACTATCTCTCCCACTATCACCAGAGAAAACGAGATTAGAGTGGAAGCCGCCAGGGAGTAGAGGCACACAGGAGCAACACAGCACACAAGCACAGGAGTATCAAAGTAACTTTACCCGTCCCGATTTTTGTGCCAGCGTCCAAAAGGCAAAAGAACATATCAAAGCTGGTGACATCTTCCAAGTAGTTATTTCCCAGCGATTATCAACAACATACACAGGTGACCCCTTTGCTCTTTACCGTTCTTTACGTCAAATAAATCCTTCGCCTTACATGGCTTATTTTCACTTCCAAGATTGGCAAATCATCGGTTCCAGTCCCGAAGTGATGGTAAAAGCCGAAACCGATCCCAATGGGGGAGGAGCGATCGCAACTCTGCGTCCAATTGCAGGAACGCGCCCACGCGGTAAAACCACCAAAGAAGATACAGCTTTTGCTGAGGATTTATTGCAAGATCCTAAAGAAATTGCCGAACATGTAATGCTTGTGGATTTAGGACGGAACGATTTAGGGCGTGTCTGTCAAAGTGGTAGCGTCAAAGTTGACGAATTGATGGTAATTGAACGCTACTCCCATGTTATGCATATTGTCAGCAATGTTGTAGGTAAATTAGCCATTGATAAAACAGCATGGGATTTACTCAAAGCTTCTTTCCCAGCAGGTACAGTCAGCGGCGCACCAAAGATTAGAGCAATGGAAATTATCCACGAATTAGAGCCTAGTCGGCGCGGTGTTTACTCCGGTGTTTATGGATATTATGATTTTGAAGGACAATTAAATACTGCTATAGCAATTCGCACAATGGTAGTGCATAACAATACAGTAAGCGTCCAAGCCGGCGCAGGTTTAGTAGCTGATTCTGAACCTGAAAAAGAATACGAAGAAACCCTCAATAAAGCTAAAGGTTTATTAGAAGCGATTCGTTGTTTGCGTTAAATTGAGTTATTAGACATCTCCAATAATTAATTCTGCATTGCCCGAAATCCTTAGTAGGGGCGAATGGTTGTTCGCCCCTACAACGTGGTTTATTTACCTGAAAATTGCTGTAAATTTCCAGGTGCGATCGCTTGGAAGAAGTGAAAATATTCCGTATATTTATCTAATTTTGTACGTAAGTACTGATTTTTCGGTATATTCATCACTGGTATCCAGAAAATTTCGGCATAACATCCAAATTAGGAGATTAAACGGAAATTTTCTAAATACTATTTATATGGAACAAAACCCAAAAATTTAAATATAGCAATCCTATTTCAGTTGTGAAAAATATTGGTGTTGAGTGTTGGCTGTTAACTGTTAACGGTTAACAGTCAACAATCCTAATATGTAATATTTCACAAATTATTTGAGATTGCTATATATTTTTTTTCATCATCAGCGCCAGCCAAAGGATATTGTCAAGCGCGTTTAGTTTGAAAGTTATTTCCCCACACAAAAGCTTTATCGCTCTTAATCCTTAACTTTTTATTTGCACATGATATATAAGCACCATCAACAAAAGCTGTTGAAATCGATGGCATTGTTTTTAATTGCAATATTTTTGCAATTTTTGTTTTACATCCCAACACCAGTCTTATCCCAAAATACCAATAGCTGTAGCAGTATTACAGTTCCTCTGACAGCTGAGGAACAAACTTATGCTCGCGCTGCTTGGCAGTATTTTGTGAAAAATTATCAGCCAGCAACGGGATTTACCAATTCCACTGGGGGTTATCCTTCCGGTACACTCTGGGATATGGGTAATTACCTAATGGCGTTGAATGCTGCACGCTGGTTGAATCTTACTGACCAAGCAGACTTTGATACCCGCCTAAATAAGTTTTTGACGACTCTCAGCAGCCTCAAGTTATTTGAAGACGCTTTGCCCAATAAAGTCTATAACGCAGCCACCGCACAGATAGTTGATTATGGCAACAATCCCATTGAACGGGGTATTGGTTGGTCTGCTTTAGATATTGGTAGAATTCTAGCTGCCTTTGATGTAATTCGCAGCTGTCATCCCCAATACAATGATTGGCTCAAGGGAATTGTCGCTAAATGGCAGGTAGGGCGATCGCTCAAAGACCGACAACTTTTTGGCGCTACTGTTCTTCCAGATAACAAAACATTGCTGGTGCAAGAAGGACGACTCGGCTATGAAGAATACGCCGCTAGAGGTTATCAACTTTGGGGTTTCTCTGCACCACAAGCCATTGCTTTGCAGCCATTTAAGTTAGTGGAAATTAATGGCGTGCAAATTCCCGTTGATACCCGTGATTTTCAAAGCACTAATGCCAATAATTATGTTGTTAGTGAATCTTATATTCTTGATGGTATTGAATTTGGCTTGCAAGGTGAATTGGCTGATTTTGCTGCCAGAGTTTTAGATGTGCAAAAACGGCGTTACGACACCACAGGGCAGTTGACTGCGGTTACAGAAGACAATATTGACCAAGCACCTTATTTTCTCTACAACACCGTTTACGCCAACGGTACAAACTGGGCAACAATTACCGACGCTAATCAGCCTTATCCACAGTTTCGCAGTATCAGTACCAAAGCGGCTTTTGGGTGGCACTATCTTTTTCCAGATAATGCCTATGCTCAAAAACTTTTTGATGCTGTCAAGGATCTCCGCAGTTCTGATGATAGTGGCTACTATGCTGGTATTTATGAAGAATCGAAGCAACCTAATAAAGCTTTGACAGGTAATACTAATGGGCTAATTTTAGAGATTTTATACTACAAAGCCAGGGGAAATCGCCCTTTAATTGCCTTGAGTTCTGTAAGTGTCTCTACTGGTAACCCCAGCGAGAATGTCACAGCAAATTCTACTGTTACAGCTCCTACCCCAACTCCTGCGGACAGTTCTAAAATTACGGAAGTGGCTGTTGCACCTATTCCCCCAGTGGGTAATCCGCAACCATCATCGAGCTTGAAACTACAAAGACCACTGTCAGTAATTGAACGACGCTATGCACAGGCGGCTTGGCGATACTTTCAAGCCAATTATCATAGCAAAAATGGGCTAATTGACGATCGCAGTGATTTCCAAGGTACAACTCTCTGGGGCTTAGGAGATTATCTCGCAGCCCTCCATGCGGCGCGATCGCTCGATATCATTAACCCCAAAGAATTTGAAGAGCGCACCCGACATTTGTTAGGAGCCTTGACAAAATTACCACTATTTGCTGGTGAGTTACCGAGTCGCGGTTACGATAGCAGAACCCTGCAATCAATAGATTATGGTGGAAATCCCATTTCAGATGGAAATGGTTGGTCAGCTTTAGATTTGGGCAGGATGCTGGCAGCACTTTACAATTTAAAAATTTGTCATCCAGAATACACGGCTGCGGTGGATAAAATTGTCCTGGATTGGTCATACTTGCGTGTGGTACGGGGAGGTATTCTTTCCAGTGCTACTGTTAGCAAAAATCAAGATGGGCGATGGCTTACCCGCGTCAACCCTGAAACCCGCTTAGGCTATGAAGAATATGCGGCTCGTGCTTTTCAATTATGGGGGTTTAATGTTGAGGGTTCTGCTGTTGGTGGTGAATATCAAACTGCTTCAGTAGAGAAAGTAAAAGTACCAATTCAACGGCATCGCACAGATACTAACTTCAAAAACCAATATACAGTTAGCAATCCTTTCCTATTGTATGCTTTGGAATTTGGACTAGATCCACAAATGCGATCGCTCTTTGAACCTATTTTTCAAGCACAAGCCGAACGTTACCGTCGCACCGGTACTCTCACAGCTTCAGCTACTACGTTAATTGATGCCAAGCCTTACACTGTCCATAGTACAATTACTGGACAAGGCAATCCTTGGGTAGCATTAGGAGATGACGGTCAACCCGTAGCTAAGGGAAGATTGGTAAGTACAGCAGTAGCTTTTGCTTATCATGCTTTGCTACCGGAAAACAGGTATAGTCAAGAATTACTGCAAGCAACCACAGATTTATACAATCCATTGGCTGGATTTTATGAAGGCTTCTATGAAACCACAGGTAAAACAGCAATTGGTTTCACTAGCAGCACCAACAGTATGATTTTGCAATCCTTGTTGTACAAAGTGATGAATGGACAACCTCTAATTCGTCCCACTACCACCATGAAGTCTCCTTGGTGGACAGCAGTCACCGAGGGTAATTCTGGGCGAGGTTTACCCAACACTGCAATACAACAAACCAAGCTAATTTCTGATGGCTCTGGAAGTTACTGGACTTCAACCAGCAAAAATACTTCATTAGTAACTCGTACCAAAGTCACAGAATAAATTGAAAGGCAACTAAATGCTAATTCCAAATTAACAATCTGTAATGGCAAAGCCGTGTGCGTTAATCAGCAATTGTATTTGGGAATACTTGTAGAAGAGTTGATGTAGTCATACCATGTCCGCCTAATCAGTTATCAAAAATTCTCAGTGTTTGGTGTGTTGCTAGTCCCCCATACCTTTTGGGTTGCTACATGTAGTAGAGACGTTGCAATGCAACGTCTCTACAAGGATTTTCATACATTAAATCAGCAACGCCAAAAAAACTACTATTAACTGTTTCTCTAGGAAAAGCTACGCAAACAAAATCTAAAATCTAAAATCCAAAATCCAAAATCTTAATAAGATGACTTCAGTTTCTATTATTGATAACTCCACAAACTTTTCTGGTAACAGCCGCTCGTTACTCAAAAAAAGAACGCTGTTATTTCGCTATTTGGCAGAAATCAATTTAATTTTTGGTATCTGGTATTTGCAGTGGCGCATCACTCATTCTATTAATTTTGATGCCCTTTGGATTTCTATCCCGTTGCTAGTAGCAGAAATTTATAGTTATTTCGGTGGGGTAATGTTTGTAATTGGGTTGTGGCGGCCTTTAGTTAGACAAATTAAATCTCTCGACCAAATGACCCCAGCAATACCTAAATCTGATTGGCCGACAGTGGATGTGTTTATAACCTGTTACAATGAGCCGCCAGAAATTGTAGAAGAAACTGCTAAAGCTGCTTTAGCAATGGATTACCCGCCAACCAAGTTACGTGTTTATGTGCTAGATGATGGTAACTCGGCTGACATGCGAGCAATGACGGAAAAATTGTGTATTCAGGATTTGCAGTCATCACAACTACAACAGGAAGCAGAACGAATTCATGCAGAACACTGTTGTTTATTGGAACGCTTGAAGCAATTGGAAAATCTCACACCCAACACCGAAGCTGCGGAAGAATGGCTAGAAGCATCTTCACAGCCAGAAATAAATGAGTTTGCTAGCGAATTTGTCAAAAGTCTGCGACAGTTTATTCTTTGGTTACCTCCACAGCATCAAAGTATGAGGGAACGCCTAATTAGCGAACGCAAAACTTTAGAAGAAGCTATTCGCAAAAAAGAACTAGAACTAGTTGAATTGGCTCGTTTTCGTTACATTGCTCGTCCCAAACCAGCTGGTGTACCCCATCACGCAAAAGCGGGTAATCTCAACTACGCAATTTTTTCTGGGGAAACTTCTGGAGAGTTTATTCTAACTCTAGATGCCGATCATATTCCTAAACCACAATTTATTAAACGAGTTCTGCCTTATTTCTACACTTATAATCTTTTCACAGGGAAATATGACCAGAATCAAATTGCTTTTGTCCAAACCCGCCAGGATTTTTATAACATTCCTGAAGGCGATCCTTTTGGACATCGAGCAAATTTATTTTATGGGCCGCTACAACAAGGAAAAGATGGCATGAATGCCGCTTTTTATACAGGCACAAATGCACTTTTGAGAAGGGAAGCACTAATTAGTGTAGGACTGCAATATTTTGCTGATGAATTTGCCAAGGATGAAAAACGTTTAAATGAATTTCAATTAATTGGTGGTGTATCCAGCAACAGTATTACAGAAGACATGAATACAGCAATGCGTCTGCATGGTGCTGGATGGAAATCCATTTATCACAATGAATTGTTAGCGGAAGGTTTAGCACCAGATGACCTCAGTTCTACTCTTAAACAACGGCTACGCTGGGCACAAGGAACTATTCAAGTGCTACTGAGAGAAAATCCATTAACAAAACCAGGGCTAAGTTTTTGGCAGAGATTACATTATTTTAAAACGATGTATAGCTATTTTTCTGGTTTTGCAACTCTCATTTTTATTTCTTGTCCAATTATCTATTTTTTTACAGATATTATTCCAGTTAAAACCTACGGGCCGGACTTTGCTATACACTTTTTTCCAGCTTTTATTATCAACCGTCTGACTTTCCTTGCAGCTACCTGGGGCATTCCCGCTAGAGAAGTTTGGCGTTCTGAACAATATGCCATCGCTTTATTTCCGTTATTAATCCAAGCAGTATGCAGTGTATTCACCGGACAAAAACTTAATTTCCAAGTCACACCTAAACAACGACAATCTGGTATTTATCTAAGACTAGTTTGGCCACAGATTGTTGTTTTTATCTTGACCATTTTGGGAATATTATGGAGCCTTTATCGATTAGCGATCGGTCATTTGAATTATCCTGAAGTTCATTTACTTAATGGTGCATGGGCTATTTATAATTTGTTACTTTTGTGGGCTATTATCCGCGCATCTGTTTGGCAACCTCCAAAAGCAGCATAAGGAAATAAGGGAGACAACATAGTAATTTTTCTCCCTTGTCTTCTCCTCTTCCTATACCCAATGACTAATGACTAATGACAAAACAGCTATGAACAATCATTTAGACTGTAACAACTTTGGGCAACGAACTGTGTTAACAATTTATGCTCATGCTGATGATGAAGTTCTACCTGCTGCCGGTACTCTCAGTTTGATGTCAAAAGCAGGATGGAATGTTCGTTGCTTAATTTTGACTGATGGTAGTCTTTCTAGTTCATCTGTTAAGGGTACACGTCATCAAGAAGCAGATGCCGCTGGTAAAATTATCGGTGCAAATTATGAATTTTATGCACTTGAAGAGTGTAATTTTTCAACACAAGCAGTGATTAAAGTTACTGAAGCAGCTATTGGGAATTGGCATCCAGATTTGATTATTACTCACGCACCACAACCTGAAAAATATGGCCATAGAGATCATGAAGTGTGTGCCATTGCAGTTTCTAATGTTGCTACCCGCAAAAACATACCTTTGTGGTATTCAGCACCGCCTGTTTTTTTGCGTGGTTTTGAACCGAATTTTTTTGTGGATATAACTTCTGTTATTGAGGAAAAAATAGCAGCTATTGGTTGTTATGAATCAGAAGCCAAAAAAGCATTTATGCAACTCGATGCTATACTTGTTTTGTCTCGTTTTTGGGCGCGAGAATTAGGTCAAAAGGATGGATATTTTGAAGCTTTTGAAATTTCTCGTCAATGGGTTGATGCTAGCTTTTTTAGTGCCATCGCTAATAGTAATAAACAAATAAATATTAGTCATTAGTCATTGGTCTCAGCACAAAAGACTAATGACAAGTTAATGTGCAATTGCAATGAATAATAACTTATCTCATCAATTACATTGCAATTTTGATATATCTTCATCAAAAATTTAATTTTAAAACAATGAGATATTTTAATATTTTATAACCTCTTGTATGACAGTTGCTCTTAGAAGTGAGTTTATAAATCAGGGTTTTGTATATAAAGAAAATTATTTTGATAACTATTGCAGTTTATGTTAAATAAATGCCAAAATAATAGCATATTTTCTACGGAGCATCTATCTATGAATAACAATGTAACTGTCCTCGAATTATCGGGAATTTTAGACGGTATTAGAGGCAATGAATTGCGTCGTGAAGTTAGCACTATTATGGACAAAGGAACAAATATTTTGTTGTTAGATTTAAAAAATGTAAAATTTATTGATAGTTCTGGTTTAGGTGCTTTAGTATCAGCAATGCAAATAGTACGAAAAACCGATGGACAACTATTTATCTGTTCGATCAACGACCAAGTCAAAATGTTATTTCAATTGACTAAAATGGATAGAATATTTCAAACTTTTGCTGACCAAGAGGAATTCAATCGCCAAGTAATAACAATGCAAAATGGAGTATATTAATTTGTTTTGCTTTTGAAATTTATTTGCGTGCATTAGCTAGTTTGTCAAGAAGCAACTAATTGCATCTGTAAAGAATATAAAATAAGCTGCTTCTAATTGCAGACAAGTTATTTCATAGAATGCAATAGAGCTAATGTATTGATATTTAACTATACTAGCCAAAGTTAACCTTGACTAAAGACAAATCATCATCAAGATTTTCTTTGGCATTAAAGCCAAGAAGATTCATCAATAATTGATTGAGGTTGCAGATATCAGTCTGGCTACATTTTGTTAGTAGTTTAATGAAAGCATCAAGACCTAAAATTTTACCATCTGGCTGATTAATTTCATAAATACCATCACTAAAGATATATAAAATACTGTTTTCTTGAACTTCAAAAACAGCATTTTTAAAATCTACATCAGGTAAAAAGCCAATTGGTAAATCTAAAGAAGTTAGTTGTTGAACTTGGATATTTTCTGTAGAACTACTAGATAGCAGTAACGCCGGTGGATGTCCGGCGTTGGCGTATATGAGTTGGCGTTTGAGCCGATGATAAACTCCATACCAAATTGTAAAGTATTTGTCGCCATGCGTCCTCATTTGGAAGGCATGATTGAGGGCTTTTAGGACTTCATTAGGTTGACAAAAGTTGGTGTTTGGAAGAGATTGCGATCGCAGCACATTCAGCACCGATACAGACAATAGTGCTGAACCCACTCCATGTCCTGATACATCCAACAAATAAATCGCCAAACGATCCTCATCAATCCAATTATGGCCAAAGCAATCACCCCCTAGCTGTGCTGAAGGAATAAACAGATTTTCTGTAGTTACTGTTCCTACCAAGGGTGAGGGGAGAAGCGATCGCACGTAATCAGCGGCTTGAGCCAATTCTGTTTCTAAAATTTGCTTTTGGGTTCGTAAATCCTGATTGAGTTGTTCCAAAGCTTGTTTTTTACTTTGTAAATCCTGATTCAGCTGATGTAACCTTAATCCTGCTCTGACTCTTGCTTTCAATTCATTCATCTCTATTGGTTTAGAAATAAACTCATCTGCTCCAGCATCGAGTCCTCTGACTCTATCATCTTCTTCTCCTCTAGCTGCTCCTCTAGCAGTCAACAAAATAAAAAACGTAGTCGCCAACTCTGGAGTCGATCTAATTCGCCGACAGACTTCTAGTCCATCTAACTGGGACATCATCCAATCACAAATAATTAGAGCAGGATGCAGCAGTTGTGCTTGTATAATTCCTTCTTCACCATTACTAGCTACGGTAACATCATAACCCTGCTTTTTCAGCGTGCTTTTAAGTACTGCTCGGACTGTAGGATCGTCATCAATAACCAAAATTTTAAACATAAATTACATTTTGATAATTACGATGGCAAATCAATAGTTCATTTAATTTAAATTATATGAAATTTAATTTTTCATGTATAGTGAAAATACTCAAATTAAATAAAGTAATTAACGAATAAGATAATTTACAAAAGTGAAATTGATTGATAATGAGTAAGAAAATTTATTTAAAAGTGAACACAGATCTGACAGCTTCCCCTGAAGTTTTATCTTGGTTCGAGCAGATAAACCAGCCAAGCTTTCTCGATGGACAAATTTGGTGGCAATGTCAAACACTTTTAATGGAGGGCTTTACTAATATTGTTGAACATGCCCATAAAAATTTACCCGTTGAAACTCCAATTGAGATGGAAGCTATGTCTTTAAACAATTGTATAGAAATTCGCATTTGGTCTCAGGGTAAATACTTTGATTTAGAGGAACAATTGCAGCAAGCATCAGAATTGGAAAATAACGACCAAGAACGCGGACGTGGTTTAAAAATCATGTCTGCTATTGCCGACAAATTGAGTTATGAGCGAACAATAGACAATCGTTACTGTTTATTTATGATTAAGTATTACTGATAATAAATCAATAGATTTTAAGGTTTATAATTTCCCCATAAACCCTATTTGACTTTTGAAATTTGCTGTATGTTATTTATTAGTCAAACTAAATTTTAGGGCGATGCGGCGAGACTCTATATTTTACAAACTTTTTCAACAATCTCCTTCTTTGTTATTTGAATTATTGACAAATCCGCCAATAAATGCAAATGCTTATCGATTTGATTCCGTGGCCGTTAAAGAACCCAAATTTGAAATAGACGGGGTATTTTTACCACCAGAAAACGCGGGTGCAGGAGTAGTTTATTTTTGTGAAGTGCAGTTTCAAAAAGATGAACAACTGTATGAAAGAGTATTTGCTGAATCATCGTTATATTTTTACCGCAACCGTGCAAGAT
>VFQR01001764.1_pt1 | contig 15264 bp, 12 predicted proteins | sample 3512321 | NCBI WGS metagenome assembly VFQR01 (sample SAMN10412374, study PRJNA504923) | tailings metagenome | isolation source: Relicate 3 Philex TSF1 revegetated site | place: Philippines: Tuba, Benguet | collected 2017-08-29
TCTAGCCCGCCCCGGACGGGCGAGACGCCCATCCCACAAGAGTCAAGCTAATGCACTATTTTAGCCTTGACACGCTACTACTAGCGTGTCAAGCCTTAAATGTTGTAATAAAATTTCTTGTGGGGTGGGCTTCTAGCCCGCCCCGGACGGGCGAGACGCCCATCCCACAAGAGTCAAGCTAATGCAACATTTTAGCCTTGACACGCTACTACGTGTATTTCACCAAATCAAATATGAGTCCTATATTAGGGACTCTTAAGATTTGGTTAAAGCCCACACTCCCTCATTTCCCTCATCCCCCTCATCCCCCTCATCCCCCCCACTCCCATTTATGTATCTAATGGGATACATTGTGTATTTTGATGCTAAAAAAAATTGTAGGAGTAATTGTAGCTCTAGTTAGTGACACTAACTAGGTAGAATGTTATTTGTTTGCCGCAGTAGTATAAAAGCAGGTGTATCCAGCGCGTGAAGCTATTTGTATACCACACTCCGGAATTGACTCCAACGGATAAAGCGCCAGAATGTGCGATCGCAGTCGATGTCTTGCGAGCCACTAGCACCATAGCGACTGTCTTGGCAGCTGGAGGCGAAGCTGTACAAGTATTCAGTGATTTAGATCAACTAATCGCAGTTAGCGAACAATGGCCTGCCCAAAAACGTCTGCGGGCTGGAGAACGCGGCGGCGCTAAAGTAGCTGGCTTTGAGTTGGGTAACTCTCCCCTCGACTGTACTTCAGAATTGGTGCAGGGGCGGCGGTTATTTATCAGTACCACAAATGGCACTCGTGCTTTACAACGGGTACAAGACTCGCCAAATGTATTAGCCGCAGCCTTAATCAACCGAGCTGCGGTGGTGGAATTTCTCAAGAGAAAGCAACCAGAGACAGTCTGGATTGTCGGCTCAGGCTGGGAAGGTAGTTTCTCTCTAGAGGATACAGTTTGTGCGGGTGCGATCGCCCATAGTATTTTACAGCAAACCCAGATTTCACCAGAAGAATTAGCTGGTAATGATGAAGTGATTAGTGCGATCGCTCTTTACTCTCATTGGCAAGATAACTTATTAGGATTATTCCACCAAGCTAGTCACGGGCAACGCTTATTGCGTCTCGACTGTGAAGAAGATTTAAAATATTGTTCCCAAACAGATGTTTTAGATGTCTTGCCAATACAACAAGAAATAGGAGTTTTGAAAAGGGGATAGGGATTGGGGATTGGGCAAACAGGGCATTGGGCATGGAAAGAGGAAGGGGGGGATAAGGGGATGGGGAGATGGGGGGAAAGAAGAATTACTTTCTCCCTCATCTGGCCATCTCCCCATCTCCCTCATCCCCAATCTTTGAGCATTTGCCGTAGTTCTTGCCGCCAATGGGGGGGATATTTTCCTAGAAGTGCGGAAATTTTGCCACAAGCAAGGACAGAATAGGCAGGGCGACGGGCGGGTGTGGGATATTCGGGGGTTGTAATGGGGACAATATTTTCAACTTTCAGAGGAAGCCCCAGCTGTTGGGCTTCTTCAAAAATTGCAATGGCAAAGTCATACCAGCTAGCAACGCCGCTATTGGTGTAGTGGTATGTGCCTGCGATATCTAAGCTTAAATGGGGAATGATTTCGGCGATGACTGCGGCTATATCTTTTGCCCAAGTGGGGCTACCAATTTGATCGGCGACGATACGCAGTTCTGGACGTTCTCCACCGAGTCTTAACATGGTTTTGACAAAGTTACTTTTGCCAAAGTTTCCATAAACCCAAGCTGTGCGGAGGATGAGGTGATGGCTGCAATTCTCTTGAATTGCTTGTTCTCCTGCAAGTTTGGTTTTGCCATAGACACTCAAGGGGTTTGTGGCATCGGTTTCCTGATATGGGCGACACCCGTTGCCATCAAAAACGTAATCGGTGGAAATATGAATTAAGAAAGCTCCCAATTTTTGACTTTCTTCGGCGAGAATTAAAGGTGCAGTAGCATTAACAGCGGTGGCAATTTCTGATTCGCTTTCGGCTTTGTCTACGGTGGTATAAGCAGCAGCGTTAATGATGATTTGCGGTTGCTTTGCTCTGATAATGCTCCGGAGGGTATCAGGCTCGGTGAGGTCTACTATTGGGCGTGCCACTGAGATAACATTGCCGTAGGATGGAAGAATTTTTTGTAATTCTTGACCTACTTGGCCATTGCTACCAATTAGCAGAATTGATTTACTCATCTAATTAGTTCTCGAATTGAATGCGATCGTAAATTTGACGGTGGGGGATTTGACAGTTAGCCCAGGCTAAAGTTAAAACTCCATCTTCGTCTTCGGATTCGCTAAACAGCCAGTTAGCTTCTGTGGTTTTCCTAAACTGTTCACTGTGTATTTTGTATTGTTGATACTCCCCACGGCTGAAGCCGGGGGATTCTTAAAGAGTCCACAAACGGATCTTTAAAGGCGCTATCAATTCGCCGCTACTGATTCTACTGAGATCAAATCCCAGCTTCACCGCTACTTTTCTTAAAATATTGGCAGCGCCGTTAGCATCTGCATTAATTTTTAAACCACTAAAAGCCTGATATAAACCACGGCTAACCCTTTTACCAGACTCTTTCCACCCTTCTGGTTTGGAACCAAATACAGGCAAGAAATCGCCATCGACAAAGGAAGCCTTAGAGGTGTAGGATTCTTCTGTTTCTACAAACTTGATGCCATATTGTTTACATAATTGGGCAATACGGTCTTTTAATCGTGCCGTCGGTATCTGGACAAATTTCTGATTGGTCTTTGAACCTAAATTAATTTCTTGTTTCTGTCCTTTATTCCAACCAAACACGACATTACCAATCTGAAATTCTAGACAATAGTTGATGACAATTCTTGCTGCTTTATTTACCGCATCCCTAACTTGCCTATTACGCTTGGAGGTTATGCCAGCTAATTGTTTACTCCATAATCCCTGTGGCTGATTCTCTTTCAATACTGATAACCGTTTGTTGTACCATTGATTAAGTGATTTCAAATGTAATCCGTCCACAATAAAGCTACTCCCTGTATTACTTACGCAGGTTAGCCAATTGTTTAAGCCTGGGTCTATTCCTAACACTTTCTCGAAGTCTAATTCTACCTTTATTTCTTCAACGGAATAAACGAACTCAGCATAAAAACATCCGTTGCGAGGCAAAATACGAATCTCTTTTAGATCAGAATATTTTAAATTTGATGGCATCGGCAAATAGAACGCATCTATTCCAAACCACGTTTTAACTTTACTACCTAGGGGGAAGCGTAATTGTCCGTTTTTTAATTTGACATCCGCACGAGGGAAAGTAACTAACTTGAGCGAATTTTTCTTATATCCCGGCAACTTTGGTCTTTGCTCAACAGTTCCATTTTTAACACCTTTGAGCAATCCGAGAAAAGATTTAAAAGACTCAGATACACTCGTTAAAGTTTGTTGTGCAACGTGAGAGTATAGAGATTGGAAGTGTGGATTAGATTTCATTAAACGATGTAAATCGAACTTGCTAGGTATCCTGCCAGTTTTGAAAAATAACTGCCGAGAATAATATATGCCGCAGTTAGCAAGCTTGTTTGACTCTTCGCAGACAAACTCTAAGATAGCTCTTAGATCAATGTCTGGACTAATTAAAACTTGTTGACAACCATAATTAGACATTCTTCTGATTCTCGATATATTGCTTAATAACTGAAATAGGCGCACCACCAACAGTTGAAACTGTTAGGGCTGTTTGTCCACAGTGTTGGCAGTCGTGACTTTAGCCAAGGAAACTCTTGTCTTAAGAACCGAGATGAACGTCCTTTCATGTATCTAATTAATTTGAACTGGCATAGCATTAAAAGTTTTTGCTTCGGATTTTAGGGCTGTAGCTTTAAGTTAACAAAAGTACTCAATCAAAGATTTCGGCAGTTTTCAAAGATTTACCAGCTTGGTCTTTCGCTGATAAAATTGGTGAACCATTTAAAGGCCAATCTATAGCTATATCTGGATCGTTCCAAATGATTGTGCGATCGCCTTGGGGTGCGTAGTAATCTGTAGTTTTATACAGCACTTCAGCTGTTTCTGAAAGTACGAGAAAGCCGTGAGCAAAGCCTATTGGTATCCAAAGTAGGCGTTTGTTCTCGGCACTGAGTTCATAACCCACCCATTTACCAAATGTGGGCGAATTTTTTCTAATGTCTACGGCTACATCAAAGATGGTGCCGGCAATTACGCGAACGAGTTTACCTTGGGGTTGTTGGATTTGATAATGCAATCCCCGCAAAACGTTTCGCTTGGAACAAGAGTGGTTATCTTGGACGAAGTTCGCAGCAATACCAATTTCTTCGGTAAATTTTTGGTGGTTATAAGCTTCAAAGAAGAAACCGCGATCGTCTGTAAATACTTTGGGTTCGATTTGTATAACTTCAAGTATTTTGGTATGCGTAATGCTCATTAATTTCAATCCAAAATCCAAAATTTAAAATCCAAAATAGAGTAATATCATGTCCGTCTAATCACTTATCAAAAAAATTCTCCGCGTCAGAGCGTCTCCCCGTCTCCCGAAGTTCAGATCGCCGGAAGCCGGCGCTCTGACTTCTCTCCGTGTCAGTCCTAATGATAAGTCTTCAGCCGGACATGACGTAAATCATGTGAGTTCAATTTGACAATCATCACCAATGAGAAATCGTAAAGCTTTCGGGCGACGGGGTGCAAGAGTCAATTGTGCGCGTTGTCCAATGACGCTATCGATAATGCGCTGATGGATTCCGGCAATTTTAGCATTTTCTAAAATCACGCTGTGTTCTAAATCTGTGTCAATGAGTGTGGCATTGTTAGCAATGCTACTATAAGGGCCAATGAAGCAGTTTTCTAGATGACAATTGTTACCAATGATTACTGGGCCACGGATTGTACAATTAATGACTTGGGATTTTGCACCGATTTTCACTCGCCCAATAATCTGACTTTGGGCATCAACTTCGCCGAGATTTGATGCTGTCAAATAAGTGTCGAGAATCAACCGATTAGCTTCTAATAAGTCATCTTTTTTACCTGTATCTAACCACCAACCTTGGAGTTTGTGAGCGACAACCTGTTTTTGTTGATCGATTAGGTATTGAATAGCATCAGTGATTTCGAGTTCGCCTCTAGTGGAAGGTTGAATATTGGCGATCGCATCAAAGATGATGTGAGAAAAGAAATAAACTCCTACCAATGCCAGATTTGAAGGAGGAACTTTGGGTTTTTCAATTAACTGCAATACCCTTCCTGTCTCATCGACCTCAGCCACACCAAAGGCGGTAGGATTAGCAACAGGACGTAAGAGAATTAAAGCATCCGGCTGTTGTTGGCTAAATTGTTCGAGAAAGTACCTTAAATCGCCTAATTGAATCAGGTTATCGCCCAAATACATGATAAATGGAGAATCCCCTAAAAACGGATGAGCGATTTCGACGGCGTGAGCAAGTCCGGCTGGTTGGTCTTGTAATATGTAGGTAATCTTCGCCCCAAAGTATTCACCATTTCCCGTTTTTGCTTGAACTTCTCCCCCAGTTTCCGGGCTGATGATGATGCCAATATCAGTAATACCAGCAGCAACCATTTCTTCAATGCCATACCATAAAACAGGTTTATTAGCAACTGGTACGAGTTGTTTTGCACCGCTGTAAGTGAGAGGACGCAACCGTGTACCTTTACCGCCAGAGAGAATTAGTGCTTTCATAAGGATTGGGCATTGGGCATTGGGCATTGGGCATGGGGCATTGGGCATTGGGCATGGGGCATGGGGCATTGGGCATTGGGCATTGGTTATTTCTCCCTCATCTCCCTCATCTCCCTCATCTCTCCTATTCCTTGCCTTACTCAACGGTAATATTCTACACGTAGCGGGCTAATACTTCGGCGGTAGCTTTTGCTGTTTTTTGCCAACTGAATTGTTGGCAGTGAATAAGTCCTTGGTGAGTAAGGCGCGATCGCAATTCTGAATCAGTGGCGATCGCTTTCATCGCCTCTGTAATTTCTCTGATGTTGTAGGGATCGATCAGAATCGCCGCGTCCCCGGCGACTTCTGGTAGGGAGGAGAGATTTGAGGTAATTACGGGGGTACCGCAAGCCATTGCTTCGAGAACGGGTAAACCAAAGCCTTCCCAAAGACTTGGGAAGACAAGGGCGATGGCTTGAGTGATGATGTTTGGCAATTCGCTGTAAGGAACGTAGTCTAGGAATGTTACTGGATTGGTGATGCCGAGTTGTGTAACTTGGGCTTTTAAAGTCGGGGTGTAACGGCGATCGCTTGGCCCTGCTAACCACAGTTCATAATCTTTGTAGTTAGATAATCCAGCAAAGGCAGTAATTAAACGTTCCGGATTTTTGTGAGGATTATGCCTTCCTAAATAAAGAAAATAATTTTGCTTTGGTAAATTTAGAAAACGAAAATTTTCCCTGTCATATCCTAGTGCGATCGCAGTCATTTTTTCCTCAGCAATTCCCAAAAATTTGCTGAAATCTTCAGCGGTTGCTTTGGAATTACAAATAACGTGTTTTGATTGTTGGATGACACCACGAATATAATAACCACAATAAAGTTGCTGGTTTGTGGAAAACCATTGTGGAAACCTTAAAGGAATTAAATCATGAACAGCCACAACATAAGAACATGAGGAAAATAAAGGAGCCTCTGGGATCGGAGAAAATAGTAATTTAGACTGCATTTTTTCATAAATATTTGGCAGATGAAATTGAGTCCACAGCAGGCGTTTTAAATGCCCTTTCATCCCGAAATCAGTTGTTATATCTGCTGGTGAATGATGACATTTCATCCCAGAAATTTCCCTGGGACTTAATACCTCAATATCTAACTCTTTTAACTCTTTTAATAAATTTAAGCTATAACTTAACCAACCAGTCGGTTGAGTTGGGGCAAAAGATAAATTTGCTAAAATCGGCATAGAAAATCTCATTAAATACTTGCTTAAATCACAAACCTTTTCCCGGAAAATAACAAACTAATAATTTTGAGACTATTGGGATTGGCTGTAGTTACAAATTCCCCAAAGAATTTATAAAAAAGATATATACGTAATAGAAATTGCTCCCACCACGGGCGATGCTTTTGATAATAATAAATTTGGCTACGTCTATATTCAATTGCCATTGCATTTGCTGATTTTTGAATTGAATATCCTTTTAAATGAACCAAAGATACAAGAGGTGTATAAATAATTTTATATCCTTGATTTTGCGCTCTTTGACATAAATCTGATTCTTCAAAATACATGAAAAAGTTTTCATCAAAACCACCTAATTGATGAAACAAACTTGAGCGAATCAAAAAAGCAGCCCCGACAACAATATCTACTTCTTGAATTTCTTGAAATCTTTGCTCAATCAAAACTTGCTCGGAGTTATTGACATAATATCGATGCATTTTTCGAGCTTGATATTCACCTTTAATTCCTAATGCAGGTGAAACAGAAATTTGTAAACTACCATCTGAATTCAGCAATTTCGGTCCAATAATTCCTATTTTTTGGTCTGCTTGCATCAACCCAATTAAATGGGGTAAAATATTACTAGTAAGTACAGTATCAGTATTTAAAAAAAACAAAAATTCGCCGTTAGCTAGTTTTACGCCTGCATTGTTTCCTGCTCCAAAACCGCGATTTTTTGTTTGTCTAAGTAGACGAACTTGGGGGAATTTTTCGATAATTAATTCAACACTACCATCGCTAGAAGCATTATCTACAACAATAATTTCGTAGCTAGGTAAATCGATAAATTTTTCTAGAGAATTTAAGCAATCTGGTAAGATTTCTGCTCCATTATAGTTAACTAAAATAATTGAAACTGAGATAGGTTGTTGCTGGTTCATTTGTTGTAAATATTATTTTGTTCATGCGCTGACAAATTTTTAAATATCCGGTGATAAATTTTTTGAATATCGAATAAAATCTTAAGTATCCAAATCCTTAAGGCTATTCCTTCAGAACCGTATCTATTTCGCCAACTTTGGTAACCAAGTTTGAGAATACCTAAACCAAAATCTAATTGTCCATCGTCAAAAGGATCTGTCCAATTTAAACCTAATTGATGCTGAAATCGATTATAAAATGCTTTGCTTAAGTTACGATGAATTAGATAACTCTTACCAGTAATCCGACATTTTTTACTCAGCCATACCATCAGTTCAACGTAAAGTTTGCCAGCATCTCGTCTGACTCCTACTGTATTGGAACTGTGGAGTCTATAACGAACTAAAGGCTGGTGAATATGTCCAATTTTACCTTGTTGAATAGCAACCAAGGCTACCCACCAATCGTGATGCCAAGCAATTTCATTTTGTTGGGGAAAGGGAAGAATATAGGTAAGTAGAGAAGTACAAAATAACAAAGAGCATCCGGTGAAGACGTTGCGAAGTAATAATAATTCTACGGTAGCTTTTTCTGGATTCCGCCCTTCAAAATTCCAGGTAGAAGGATTGATAATTTTGTCGTGAGTGTCGATGAGTTCCAAATCGGAATGGACTAAAAGTAATTGTTCTGAACGTAGCTTGGCCATTGATATTTCTAGTTTTTGTGCTTGCCAAATATCATCTTGATCTGAAAAAGCGATCGCTGTAATTGTAGAATCTGCAACACAGTATTGTAAACCACGCTCAAAATTATGATAAGGCTTCAGGTTATCGTTGTGAAAATGACAGATAAATCGTGAATCATGTTCAACAATTTTTTGAATTTCAGCTTGATATTCAAGTCGGGAACAGTCATCAACAATATGACAAACCCAGTTGTGCCAAGTTTGCTTTTGAATCGATTGAATCTGTTTTTGGAAATATTCAACTTTCGGATTATATGTCGCTAAAACAATGCCAATTTTTTCTTTATCCTGCATTATAACTTAATTTATAAATTGGATATTAACCAAGTTGTGCTGACTGAAAGTATGAGGAGAGCAAGCGATTAAACTAGGATTTTTAAAGATTATTTCGTTAATTGTAAATTAGTTTGTTTTCTCGATGCTTGAGCATGATAAATTTCCTCTAATATCTGTCGAAGATTATACTTGTATTTCCACTTTGGATAGTGAGAACGGAATTTTCTCACATCTGAAATGTACCAGATATGATCGCCGCAGCGATTCTGTTCTGTATAAGAATATTGCAGCTTTTTACCTACGATATCTTCGCAAATTGAAATTGCTTCCAACATAGAGCAATTACTATGTCGAGAACCTCCCATATTATAAACCTCGCCACATCTAGGATTTTGATAAAAATGATAAAAAGCATTTACCAGATCGTAACTGTGTATATTGTCTCTGACTTGTTTACCTTCATAGCCAAATATGGTGTAAGTGTCACCAGTAATAGTACATTTCATTAAATAAGCGAGAAAACCATGCAACTGAGCGCCAGAATGGTTGGGGCCAGTCAAGCAACCTCCTCTGAAGGTAACAGTCCTGATGCCGAAGTATTTACCATATTCTTGAACTAAAATATCTGCGGCAACTTTAGAAGCACCAAATAAAGAATGTTTGGAGTTGTCAATTGTCATTGACTCATCAATACCTTTTTGATATTGATGATTTGGTTCAATTTCCCAACGGGTTTCTAATTCCTCCAAGGGTAGATAATTGGGAGTATCGCCATAGACTTTGTTGGTTGAGGTGAATATAAAAGTTGCATCAGGGCAATATTGTCGAGTTGCTTCTAGTAATACTAAAGTCCCATTAGCATTAACTGTAAAATCTGTATGAGGGTCTTTTGCTGCCCAGTCATGGGATGGTTGTGCTGCTGTATGGATAATCAGACAAATATCAGAGGAATATTGTTGAAATAGGTTTTCTACTGCAAGGCGATCGCGGATATCAATGTCATAATGACGAAAGCTATTACCGTATTTATCTTCTAAAATGCGACGATTCCACTCTGTTGATGCACATTCTCCAAAAAATACCGCCCGCATATTATTATCGATACCCGCAACATGAAAACCTTTCTGGGTAAAAAAATGAACCGATTCTGAACCAATTAAACCAGATGAACCAGTAATTAAAACTGTTGGCATAATATTTTGAATCGCGTCATAGTACAATCATTAGTCTAGGATAAAATTGGCTTGAGGGTTGTTTCATGCTCAAGAATCCAGTGATAAATATCTCTGAGGGTTTGTTCGGGATTGATCGTTGGCTTCCATCCAGTCTGGGAAATTATCTTGGAAGAATCAGTAATATAAATGGGGATATCACCTTGTCTGGCTGTTTCTTCTGATTTAATCGAAATAGATTTACCAGTAATTGCCTCGCATAATCTAGTAGTTTCTAATAGAGATAAACTATTGTCAGCACCTCCACCAACATTTAAAACATCTCCATCTAATTGGAAAAAATGTTCTAATTGATAATTAATTAGGCCTAACAAATCTTCAATATGCAATAAATCTCTAACTTGCTTACCAGTACCGCCATAGCCTATATAACTGAGAGATTTTTCAAAATGGTGTGCGGCTAACCACAAAACAAAAACACCTTGGTCAACTTTACCCATTTGCCAAGGCCCTGTAATTACTCCACAACGGTTGACTATTGCCTGAATATTATAAGCTTGTCGATACTCTTCAATCAGCATTTCTGAAGCAAGTTTAGTAGCACCATACAAAGAACGGTAGCTTTGGAGTGGAAATTCCTCTGCAATACCTAAATGAGATACTCCCGGTATTGTCTGTTCAACAGCAATGCTGAAGCGGGTCGGTAGTTCTACTAAATTAATAGATTTTAGTGTTTCAACGGGATAGACACGACTAGTAGATAAAAAGAGCAAACGAGCATCAATTTGTCTAGCTAATTCCAGAACATTGATAGTTCCTACTAAATTTGTTTGCAGGACATATTGTGGAGAAACAAATCCTGCAAGTACAGAAGGTTCAGCAGAACAATCAATAATGGTATCGACGTTCAACATTCCAGGGTCTAAATCGCTAGCAGCACGAATATCGCCATGAATGAACTCAATTCCCAAATTTTTTAGTCTAGGAAGATTTAATTCTGAACCACGTCTTCTGAGGTTATCAAAACATATAATTTTCCACTGTTCGTGATGCTGTTTGAGATTAATTGCTAAAGAACTGCCAACAAAACCAGCCCCTCCTAAAATCAGAATCTTTTCAGGCATTTGATTTTAACCTTTGATTTACTGGCACTCTATTCTTGCTGAGATGATAATCTCCACGTGATAAATGTTTTTCCAGCCAAATGTAGAGGACTATAAACAAATATCGACTGCCCATTTCTTTGAGTTTTAACTTGGAAACTCCTGTGGTTCTATTTCTCCAAGTAATGGGAATAGTTGTATAAGAATACCCTCTAACTATGGCTTTGAGTGGCATTTCTACAGTTAAATTGAAATGATGAGATACTAGTGGAGAGATACCTGCAATAACCTCTTGGCGATAAATCTTAAAGGCATTAGTAGTGTCGTTAAATTTGAAGCCAAATAAAATTTTAATAAATAAGTTAGCTAACCGATTTACAATCAATTTGTGGCGGGGATAGTCAATGATTCTACCTCCTTTAATGAAGCGGGAACCAAAAACACAATCGTATCCCTCTTGCAATTTATGGTAGTAAGATACTATGTCTTCTGGCGCATCTGAACTATCCGCCATCACCACCGCCACAGCATCTCCTGTAAAATTTTCTAAACCACAGCGAACTGCAAAGCCAAAGCCATTAGGATAATAATTATTGATGTAACGCAGCTGACTATGTTCAGAATTAAGCTGCTGTAATAGTTTTTCTGTGTTATCTTTACTGTTGTCGTTAACAACTAAAATTTCGTAATGTATATTTTCTCGTTCTAAAATTTCGCTGATAGTCTGAACAGTTTGAACTATACAATCTTCTTCATTGTAAGCTGGAATGACTATTGATAAAGTCTTGACAGATTTAACAGTATCTATTGGTGTTCTTGGCTCATCTTTTGTTAAACTAGGATTTATTGCTAAAGCTGGAGACAATGATTCTGGGTAATATGTGACTGATATTTTTTCTGAATGTGACTTAGTATGAATTTTGAGTTTTGAAGTTTTAAAGACAAAGCGATCGCTAATTAAATAATTAAGCGATGCACTCACCAATGCGCCTACTATAGTATTAATAGCATAGTTAACTGTCAACCAATCTAAAATCGGAAAAATCAAGAAAATACGAGTTAATACTGCAACCCCAGCAGAGACATGGTACAGAGGAAGTTGTCGTAAAAATACTTCTCTCAGGTTCCAAACTCCCCCAGTCCAAACCCAGCTTCGGTATATAAAAAAACTAAATATTAGCGAGATTTCAATCGAAATTACATTGGCAATATTACGCAAAAAACCTGTATTGAATCCTAGCTTTTCAATGATTAAATAAATCAATAGTAAATTTAGTGCTGCTGCTAAACCACCACCGAACAGAAACTTTATTATTTTTGGATTCAACATTTTTTCTCGCATTTGCTCTATCATTCCTTTGATTTTTCCAATAATTTATCAACTACATTACTTTCTTATTCCACTACTTTATATTTTTAGTTCGCCATTCAACTGTTTGAACTGTTGACGTTTCTGGTCATAAACCCAAGCTTTAATCACATTTTCACCTGCTGGTATAGATTTTAGAGAAACATTTGCTTCCCAACCCGATGTATTGTACAGACTTGAGTTGAAAACTTTAGCTACGTCAGGTCTGTGTAAATGTACAAGCCCAGCAGCAAAAAATGATCGACTTTTCCCATAGGATAGTAAAACTATGATGGGTTGTTGTTGAGGTTCGCGAAGAACAGCCCAGCCCCAGATTTTTAAACTATCGCTGCTGCGTAAATTTGATAGTTGCTCTATTGATGTTACCCCATCAATAAAACCGCGATCTTTCTTAGTTTTAGTGATAAAAGCAATATTTTTAGGAAAATTTCTAAACTCTAATTCTTGAAGAACTCTACTTAATTTTGGTAGACGAAATTCTTTTTGATAAAGCAACTTTAAACAGTTATTAGGTGAATTCCTGATAGATGTATCTAGATAATTTATAACTTCTAAGCAACTTTTTCCAAAGTTTCTTTGAATAAAAATATTTTGACCTTCTGCAATACTATTTGTAGAGTTAAAAACCAAAATAGAGATTAAAAATCCCAGACAGAACCCTGAAAATGTATGTATATTTTTATCATCTTGCCATTTACATAAAATCCATAATCGGCACAATTGTAGGCAGGATATGACTAATAATATCGAAACAGTTACGTATCTCGAACTACTAGCTTGCTCAATACCAAAACCAGCTCTACCAACAGTAGTCATTAATGCAAATAAAATAGCAAACCAACCCAATGATAGCCAAGGGGCTGCTTTCTTGAAAAACACGGATTGAGAATTTTTGAGACATAAAATATTAAAAAATAAAAAACTGAAGAATATTATCGATCCAGTAACTACAGGAAACCAAATATATTTGCCTAACGAAAAACCTATGAGAGAGAAGAAATATTTATATGCAATTAATGGCTGCTGTAAAATAAATAATATGCTAGGATGTCCAGGAGGCTTTTCATAATCAATAAAGTAAATAGCAACACAAAAAGCAAAAAGTACTAGCCACACCAACATCCTGATTTTTTTCTGTTTAGTTCTCCCTTCAACTAAGTATACTGATGGGAGTATTACCAGCCAAGATAGTAATCCATGAGCTGACGAAAAGCTAGCAATCAAACAGCATAGCGATGCAAGTAATAGTTTGTAATTTGGATGCAACTTTTGAGGTACAGTCAGAATGAAAACTGCTAGTATTAGGCATGTATTTATTAAGAACCAAGCTATTTGAAATCCCCATAACCAATTTTCATACTGAGTTAAAGAAAAATTTACAATACAAGTTATAAAATTAAATAAATGAAATAATAAGTTATTATTTGTATTATCACTATGATCTGCAATTTTATATAAGATGAAGAAATTTATTAAAACCAGTAAAAGGCTAAAATAAATTTCCAATTTAATGTTCCACTTTGAGCAAAATGCAAGGATAGTAAATATTATTTTTGGGAAAAAAATGCGATGTTCGTTATGTTGAGCAAAAAAATCCCCGAAATTTGCAGTACTGCTAGAAATTTTGCTAAAAAAACCTACTAAATCCCAATCGTCTCCAAAGGGGACGTTTACACTAAAACTAATAACAAACCATAAAAGTAAAATAATTGGTAAGGAATAGGCAAATACTAAGTGTAATTTTATTTTTGGCAATGCAAGAGATTTGTTGAACATAATCTGTTGAGACTTTTGTTTAAGACTGCCTCAAATATAAGAATATTCATTAAAAAAACATTATCAGACAGTCTTTGAACTTAGTTCCTTTAAATCGCGATCGAGCATTAATTCGACCAATTGTTCAAACGAATGCTGTGGACACCAACCTATATTTTTTTTGATTTTCTCAATGTTACCGACTAACTGCATAGGTTCATTTGGCCGATAAAAGGTAGGATCGACAATAACATAATCTTGCCAATTCAGTCCTACTAATTTGAAAGCACACTCGACTAACTCTTGCACAGAGTAAGTTTCACCGCTAGCAATGATATAATCATCAGGCTCCTCTTGTTGCAACATTAACCACATAGCATGTACAGCATCTTTGGCATAACACCAGTCACGACGCGCATCCAAGTTACCTAATCTCAATTCATTGCTGAAGCCAAGTTTGATTGCAGCAACGGTGTGTGTAATTTTTCTAAATACAAATTCCGTACCACGTCTAGGAGATTCGTGGGTGTAAGTTAGTCCACAGCAAGCAAAAAGCTTATATTGTTGGCGATAATTAACAGTCATCCAGTGAGCATAAGCTTTCGCAACACCATAGGGATTGCGGGGGCGAAAAGCGGTGTTTTCGTTTTGGGGTGATTCGTCAGGTTGACCGAACACTTCGCTACTAGAAGCTTGGTAAAATTTGGCATCAGGCTTACATCGCCGCACCGATTCCAAAAGACGGGAAACTCCTAGTGCGGTGTATTCAGCAGTGAGAGCTGGTTGTGTCCAAGATAAAGGAACGTAGCTTTGAGATGCGAGGTTATAAATTTCGTCTGGTTGGGCTTGTGTGATTACATCCATCAAAGATGATTGATCTAACAAGTCGCCGGATAGTATCTCAACATTACCCCCAAGGTGGCTAATGCGCTCCAAATTACTCGAACTGGAACGGCGGACTAAGCCAAAAACTTGATAGCCTTGGGCAAGTAAAAGTTCAGCTAAATAAGAACCGTCTTGCCCA
>VFQR01001765.1_pt1 | contig 15259 bp, 7 predicted proteins | sample 3512321 | NCBI WGS metagenome assembly VFQR01 (sample SAMN10412374, study PRJNA504923) | tailings metagenome | isolation source: Relicate 3 Philex TSF1 revegetated site | place: Philippines: Tuba, Benguet | collected 2017-08-29
GGGACTGTTGGCTGCGCCAGTGGCTTTGCTGGCTGGTTATGGAACCTACGAGACCATCTTCGGCCCGAACTTTTTGATAATGGCCGCCTTCATGGCGATTGCCGGAGCACAGATTTTCTTCCTTGGTTTGATTGCCCGGCTGCAGGCTCATCGGGTCGATCCGGTATTTGCCAGTCCGCGTATGGATTGGCTGCTGAGAACCTTTTCGGTGGAGCGAGGCTTGATCAGTGGTGGCGTCCTTTCCCTGATCGGACTCGGCCTGACAATCCCCGTCGTGAGCGAGTGGTTTCGCTCCGGAACGGTTTCTCAACCCGCCTTGTGGATTCTCGCGGGAACGCTGCTTGTACTGGGTACACAGACCATGTTTGGCTCGTTTCTGATTGGGATCCTCGAATTGCAGATCGAGCGTTCCAGGCAGAAGAAGCTCTAGACGTCAGCAGATTGTGCAAAACTCGTCTGGCATCCGGGTGAAACCCATCGCGTCCTGCTGAGTGGCGGAAGCGAATTCGCATGTCTGAATTCAATGGCGAGTTGTGTCTCTAAAAAGCCTGCTTGTTTGGATTCGCTCTCATTGACACACAACGTTGCATGCCTGTTAAACCCAGGTACTTCTGGAACCCCGTAGCTGGGAACGAGCGTCCTCGTTTGGCCCGAGGTTATTCTGACTCTGACTGTTGATGGGGAACATGCTTGAGAATTCTGTAAGCCATATCGGATGGCTCTCCAGTTTCATCACGATTCATCACGGTCATTGAGCATCATGAAAAACAGAAAACGCCCGATCCTGCTGATGAGGATCGGGCGTCGATTGCATTCGCGGTTTGGAAAGGAGCGGGATGTTAACTGTTTACCTGCGGGCCAGTTGCCTGCGCAGTGAGTTCATCCCCGCTGCGAGATCCTGATCATCTTCGGGATTCTCATTTCGCAGGCCACGATAGGCAGTTAACTGTTCCGAACTGGCTGGCACTTGGACATCAGGTTCGACGCCAATTTTGCCGTAAGTGTTGCCATTGGGCGAGTAGAACTTGGCCGTTGTGAGCCGAAGACCTGTCGAGGATCGACCTGGAAGAATGCTCTGGACACTCCACTTGCCATAGGTTTTGCGACCGACCAGCACACCGCGGCCATGGTCGTGAATAGCACCGGCGACAATTTCGCTGGCACTGGCACTGTCGCCATCGACGAGAATCACAAGGGGAACATTCCAATCGTTACCGCGAGTGGCGGTGTAGCTCCAGTTTTGATCCTGTGTGCGACCTTTGGTGGAAACAATCATGCCGTCATCGAGGAAGCGGTCGAGAACTTCGACTGCCGCTGTCAGAAGACCACCGGGGTTGCCTCGCAAATCCCAGATGAGAGCCTGCATCCCCTGACTGCGAAGATCTTTCAGTGCCGCATCGAGTTCAGCGGCTGAGTTCTTCTGGAAGCCTGTCATCTTGATGTAGCCAATCCCGTTCGCAGGATCGACAATCCGCACAATGGGAATGCTCTTCACTTTGACAGCCCGGCGACGCAATTCGGCCTGGCGGATCTGTTCAGTGCGTGGGTTTTTCAGATCGAGACGCACACGGCTGTCGGGAGTTCCCTGAAGATGCTGAGCCGCTTCTTCCGTACTCATATTGAGGCAGTTGATCCCATCAATCGCGACGATGTAGTCTCCCGGGGCAGCACCACCTTCTTCGGCGGGACTCTCGCTCAGGACGTTGATCAACAGCATTCCTTTACCAGCTTCGGCCTTCATTTCAATGCCGATCCCGACGAATTCGCCCTCAATGTTGCTGTAGAGATCATCGAGGCGGCCAGGTGTCAGAAAGCTGCTGTATTCATCAAGGGCATTGCAGCCACCAAAAACATATTCCATGACGATTGCCCCGGGCGCAATTCGCAGTTCGGAATAAGCGGAACGTGCAACTTCGGTCACAACCATGCGTGCTTCTTCCATGCTGCCGCAAGGACGATTCCAGTAGCGATCGCGAAGTGTGGCACGGAAGGCCCCGATGGAACGAGACGAAGCAGAGGAGACATTCTTCGCGAGGAATTTTTCATTCGTGAGAGCGACGTACAGACTCTCGGTACCGTGGGCGATAAATGCAGTCGGGCTGATCGTATCAACATAGTATTTGCGAACTTTGAGCAGTGCGTCATCGAGGAAGACGAGCGATTCGTCGAGTGATGAGGCGGTCAGTCCGTCGGTGTAGCTTTTGTCGGCATAGCGACGATCGACGGAAAACTGAATGCGAGTTCGTCTGAGGCCGTATTTGAGTTGGGGATTTTCTGGCCATTGTTTAAGGGCCTTCTCATAAAGGCCGATGGCGTCCACCCACTGTCGATTTCTTTCGAAATCAGCCGCACGCTCAATGGCGGCTTTCTCAGTGGCGGGTTCGCTTTCTGTCGCTTGAGCCGTCGGGGCGAATGCCACGGACCAGCCCAATGCCAGAAGTGCGAGATAAGTCCAAACGGAATTTGAGCGCAGTCCAAATGGTGGATGCACCTTGAAGCCCCCCTCAAGGATCGAACAAGAACGTCGGCAATCGGAGAAGGCTTTGCGCTACCCGCGTGGCAAAACCTTCTTCAGACAGCGTGACGAGTGGAAGTGGGCAACAGCAATGTTTCTTTAATGAAACTTCTGTTGACCGTACAAAACGACTATAGGTCGCCCCGTGCACAGGTCAAACTGGATTCCTCTTGCCAATTTTCGCTCTTTGTAAGAACCGTCACAAACGGACAGCAGCTCGTTGATTCTTGGGAAATCTGCTGGATGAGACTCAATATTTCGTGCACGATTTCAATCGTTGTTCGAAATGTTCGAATCCTTCAGCAGACGTCCTGTGAAAACAACAGCTCCCTGAAGCCTGGGCATATTCAGCAGTCAGCGGTCGAGTCAAACGGGCAATATCCCAAACGGGCAATATCAATGAGCGATACGATGGCCTGCTGACCATCGACCACCATTTCGAAATGGGTGCCATCAAACAGGGATGTTCGACCCAGGGTCTCGTACCGCTGGAATGTGCTCCTTCCGTGGCAAACGTCATGTCCGCAAGAGATGTCAGCAAGTCACGTTCCGCAGGAGGGCGATCGCGCAGCCTGCCGAATTGCCGTCAGCGGTTCTGCGAACTTAAGTTCTGACTCCACAATCGGAAGCGAATCATCGTATAATCTGTCAAAAATGTGTTCTTCTCGGGACCCGGAAAGTCTACATGCCTGCTCAGGATTACTATTCAGCACTTGGTGTTACAAAAACTGCAACGGCTGACGAGATTCGCAAGACCTATCGTAAGCTGGCTCGCGAGTACCATCCCGATGCCCGTCCGGGGGATGCTGCGGCGGCCCAGAAGTTCAAAGAGATCCAGGAAGCTTACGACGTCATTGGCGACGAAGAGAAGCGTCGCAAGTACGATCAGCTAGGGCACGATTTCTACAAAGCCTCTAATGGCGAAGGCGGCGCAAACCCCTACGGTCGTTCACCTTTTGGCGGAGGTGGAGCCGGTGGTGCGTCAGCAGTCGATTTGGAAGAACTGCTCGGTGGCTTCGGCTTTGGTGGATTTGGTGGCGGGGCCAGAGCCGGTCGTGGTGAAGGTGGCAGGACTCGAAGGTCAGCACCGCGTGATATTGAAATGTCTGTGACTGTTCCCTTTGAAAAAGCCATTCTCGGTGGAAAAATCGACGTCCATCTCTCGCATTTGAATGGTGGAGAAAACGTCTCGGTCTCAGTTCCAGCTGGGATTGAGACTGGCAAGAAGATTCGGCTGGGAGGAATGGGCCCGGAGAATCAAGGCGATGTGCTGCTCGACGTGTTCGTTGCGCCCCACAAATTCTTCCGTCGCGAAAACCGGGATATTCTGGTTGATCTTCCACTGACGCCGGCCGAAGCAGCGCTGGGTTGTAAGGCCGATGTCCCCACTTTGGCCGATGGCATGATCACTCTGACGATTCCACCCGGCACATCCTCTGGTGCGCGTTTACGAGTCCGGGGAAAAGGGGTGGCAGCGACGAAAACGGCGACGGCTGGCGACCAGTTTGTGGTGATTAAAATCGTCGTCCCGAAATCATTAACTGCTGAAGAGAAAGAACTTTACGAAAAATTGAAGCTCGTCGGCCAGGCTGCTCCCCGTGACGGAATCTGGATATGAACGGAGATATGGATGGTCTCTGGGAATCTCCATCTCCAGAGCCTGCGCCTGTCGATGTGCCTGTTGCACCAATGCGAAAAAATCATGGGCAGCGGGGTTGGTGGCTGCTCGCTGTGCTGCTCTGGTGGGGTTCTCATCCACTGCAGGCTGCCCCTGGTACAGAACAATCGGCCGTCAATCCAGTCCAGGGTGCGTCTGAACAACACATAGAACTTGTCGAACCGGCAGAATCACTTCTCCCATCAGAGAATGGTGAAAAATCTGGCGTGAAGCAGGCGGGTGGAGAGACTGATCACAACGGGGAGGCTCGTGATCACGATGAGGCGGCGCGATCTCGTTTATTGGCCGATGACGTCAAACGAAAACAGTTGCGAGCGAAAGCATGGGCTGGCCTCGTGGCGCTGGCTGGAATTCTGATAGCCGGTGGGATGTTGATTCTGTTAACGCTGGTCGGGGCTCGGCGGCTGAAGCGACTCAACCGTCGTCCCCTTCCGCAGCAACATCGGATTCCGGAATACTGGTTTATCAATAAATCGCCTCCAGTGTTGCCCCCTGATGCTCAGCAAAGTTCTGCGAATCAGGAACATTCGAATGGTTCATCACCTGGCAATCAGGAAAATGCCTCTCCGCCAATTCTGGAAGATGACCGCCCCACCCCACCGGATCATGGGCCGTAAACTCGAGTATCACGTTGTTTGACAGTGAAGATCTGTCTTATGCCGCAACTGGTAAGATTCACTTTTCCCGGGTGAAGTGATCTTCCTCGGTCAACTTGCAGCGCACATTCCTCTTCCCTATACTCATGTTCGCAGCACGCAAGCGTCAGTATTGATGTTTCGTTTTGCATGGCTAGGTAGCTCAGTTGGTAGAGCACAGGACTGAAAATCCTGGTGTCGCCGGTTCGATCCCGGCCCTAGCCATTTTTCTCTTTTGCGTCTCGCCAAATGCCTCCGGCGATGGATGCCTGCTTTTCTCCCCGCTGCTTCTATCTGTCGAGCTTTGGGTGAGTCTAAAACATGATCACCCTGCGTGTGATTCGCTGTACCCGACGCTCTGTTGAGAGGTTGTTAACGACGAGTTGGCCTCGAACTTTGCAGGGGAAAGCTGGAATCCATCAATGAGTGTGGATACATTAAGGCGATGTGATGTAACGACTTTCCTGCCTCGATGATCCCACCGTGAGACCTCGCATGCCGAACGCCCCGATCTATTTTTGGCGCACTTCTGCAGGAGTGTTGGCTTTCCTTTCGATGGTAGGGTTCCTGGCACAGGCCAGTGTTGCCGTGGCTGCGGAAGCACCGGTTTCATCGCAGCAGCCTACGTTATCCAGCACAGATCGACTGGTGTGGATTGGTCCGACATGGGTCGAGCAGGATGTGCGAACAGGTGCCATGGAAGCAGAACTCCAGAGCCGCCTGGGAGGTGAGACATTTGTACTCAGGAATCTCGGCTGGAGTGGAGATACCGTTTGGGCGGAAAGCCGGGGGATTTTTGACCCGCCAGCAGCCGGTTATTCGCGCATGCTGGAGTTGGCAAAAGAACTGAAACCCACCACGATCTGGCTCAGCTATGGGGCGAATGAGTCGTGGGCCGGGCCGGCTGGCTTGGAGAAGTTCGTCAGCCAGTACAAAAAGCTCGCCCACGATCTCACATCCAGCACAGGAGCAAGAATCGTTTTTGTAACGCCATTTGCGTTTGTTCATTCGCGTGGGCAATACCGTGATCCCTCATCTCAGAATGGTCACCTGGCATTGTATGTGGAAGCCATTCGCAAGCTGGCAGCCGAGCAGCAGGCTCCGGTGATGGATTTGTTTGCCGAAGTGAAGGGGGAGCCGCCCCTGGAATCGATGAACGGGATTCATCTGGAACCGGAGGGCGAGCGTCGACTAGCCCGTCGGCTGGCAGATCAGATTCAATTTGTGAATGCAGAGGGCCAGGCTCTCAAAGGGTTGAAGCTGACAAAGGCCGAACAGGAAGAGCTTCGCAAAGCCATCGTGGCGAAGAATACGCTGTTTTTTCATCGCTGGCGACCACAGAACATTACGTACCTGACCGGCTTTCGTAAGCACGAACAGGGGAATAACGCCGTTGAGATTGCCCAGTTCGATCCACTGGTCGATGAAGCCGAAAAAGCAATCGCTGCCTGGCTGAAAAGCCATCAGTCAAAAACCACATCGCCTGCGACCAACTGATTTCTTCGGCTAAGCGTACTGCATACAGGGCCGGTCAAGACCGTATTGAGCCCCTTGTTAATCCTGACTGGCTGGTCCTCCCGGCCTGCTCTTCAATGTGACAAACTTCCTGAGTCAACAGGGTGATTTTCTATGTCTTCTTCGTGTCATCGAGACCAGTTTCCCAGCCTGCGGCTGCTGCTTCTGGCCATGTTCGCTCTCTTGAGTTGGGGTAATGAAGGGTTCGCCCAGCGCGACCTGAAGAACATTCCGGTTCCTGATCCGGCTGAAGAACTCAAATCGCTGGAAGTCGCCGACGGGTTTGAGATCAATCTGTTCGCTGCAGATCCGTTGATCCACAAGCCCATTCAAATGAACTTCGATGCTCAGGGAAGATTATGGGTGGCCGCCTCAGAAATCTATCCTCAGATCGAACCTGGCAAAGTGGCCAATGACAAGATTCTCGTACTTGAAGATACCAACGGTGATGGCCAGGCCGACAAGACAACGGTCTTTGCCGACGGGCTGTTGATTCCCACAGCGGTCATTCCGGGGGATGGCGGGGCCTATGTGGCGAACAGCACCGAACTGGTGCACTTCAAGGATACCAATGGGGATGGCAAGGCTGATGAATCCCGAGTGATCCTCTCTGGATTTGGGACAGAGGATACCCACCATATTCTGCATACCTTCCGCTGGGGGTTTGATGGGCTGCTCTATATGAATCAGTCGATTTACATTCACAGCCATATTGAGACACCTTTCGGCGTGCGACGGCTGAATGCGGGAGGGATCTGGCAATATCGTCCACCGACGGGACAACTCGAAGTCTTTGCACGGGGATGGGTGAATACCTGGGGACATCACTTTGATCGATACGGGCAGTCGTTTGCGACAGACGGTGCGGGTGGTGAAGGGATTAACTTTGTGGTCCCTGGGGCTTCGTATCCGACGGCGGCAAACAGCCCGCGAATTCTCCATGGCCTGAATCCCGGAAGCCCCAAACATTGTGGACTGGAAGTGGTGGATGGTCGGCATCTGCCTGATGACTGGCAGGGTGACTTGATCACCAACGATTTTCGCGGCCATCGCGTCTGTCGGTTCAAGCTGACACCGGAAGGGACTGGGTATGTGTCCAAACCGATGCCCGATCTGGTCCGCACCAATCACGTGGCTTTCCGGCCGATCGATATCAAGCAGGGGCCGGACGGGGCCATCTACATTGCCGACTGGTACAACCCGATCATTCAGCATGGTGAGGTTGATTTTCGCGATCCCCGTCGAGATCACACACATGGCCGCATCTGGCGCGTGACGGCTAAGGGGCGTCCACTGGTGAAAACGCCTGCTCTGCAAAGCCTGTCGAGTGCAGAACTCGTGGCATTGCTGACGGCTCCAGAGCAGTTTACCCGCCAGCAGGCCAAACTCGTCTTGCGGGAAAGGCCCAGGAACGAAGTGATCGCTGCACTGGAAAAGCATGCAGCCAGCCTGCCTGCCGAGGATCCCCTAAAGAATGATTGGCTGCTGGAATCGTTATGGGTAAGAGTCGCCCATCAAGCCCCGGATTTCAAAACGTGCGAACTCCTGATGAATTCCAGCGACTATCGCCTTCGTGCAGCGACAGTGCGTGTGCTGGGCCATTGGCATCAGGATTTGAATTCCCAATCGCCAGTGATGGTCAAGTTGCTGCAACTGGCGAAAGACCCGCATTCGCAAGTGAGAATGGAAGTGGTGCGGACACTTTCCTCCGTAGGAACAGCCGATGCGGCACGAGCTGTCTTGAATGTCGCCACAGAGCCCATGGATGAGTTTCTGGAGTATGCCGTATGGCTTTCGGCCAATGAGCTGGCGCCTGCCTGGCATGCGGCTGTTCTCCAGGGCAAGTGGTCTCCCGGAGATCAAGCGACATCACCAGGTATTGCAAAGAGTTCGATGGAACCCTGGTTGTATGGCATCAAGGCGACCAAAGCTGTGCAGCTCATTCCGGTGCTTGTGCAATGGCTGCAGGCTGGAAAGATTCCTGAAGCTGAGATTGCCTCGACGATGGAGATTATTGGGAGTCTCGGTGGCCCTCCTCAATTGAGCCTCGTTTTAAATGCCGCAATCGATCAGACGACTCAGGCCACCCAGCGATCCATACTTTTGGAGGCTCTCGCGGGAGCAAAGAAGTCGCGGGATATTCAGCCTGCAGGAAATCTGGAAAAGATCGCTCCTTTCGTTCAGTCAAAAGAGTTGCGTGAGCAGCTTGTGGCCGTGGAACTGGCCGGGTTGTGGAAGCAGGCCCAACTGGCGGGCGAAATTCGCCAGTTGGCAAGTGACCGAAATCGGGATGTTAACCTGCGTGTGGCGGCAGTGCAGGCACTCGCAAGATTGGGAGGAACCGAGAATCAGGCACTCCTCGAGCATCTATCGAAGCCGTCCGAGAAGGTAGCCGATGCTGCTGTCGTTAATGAGACCGATGGTGTGCGGCTGGCAGCGATTCGCGGGCTGATGGTCTCAGCCAGCGAAGCCGCGTCTCAGGCAGCGGCTCTCTGGTTGGCCGAAGGGCCAGCACCTGATGTCGTCAGTGAACTGCTGCAGACATTCCTGCGGGAAAAGGGTGGTGCCGTGCTGTTGGCCAAAAGTCTGGTCAGTGTGAAGCTCAGCGAAGATACCGCCAAGCTCGCGTTGCGTTCAGTCACAGGCTCGGGCCGGGAAGAACCTCAGCTTCAAGCGACATTGCGCGAATCTGGCCATCTGGGAAGCGGCCCGAAGGTTTGGGCAACGGAGGAATTGGAGAGCATTCTCAAAAAGGTCTCGACCGAAGGGAATGCCGCCCGAGGCGAGCAAGTTTTCCGCCGGGCCGAACTGGCTTGCATAAAGTGCCACGCGATTGGTGGTGCCGGTGGAGCTGTGGGGCCCGATCTGGTGAGTATTGGTGCCAGTGCCCAGCTCGATTATCTGCTCGACTCGATGGTCACTCCGAATAAGCAGGTCAAGGAGAATTACAACACTGTGATTCTGGCATTGGCGGATGGTCGCGTCCAAAGCGGGATTGTCACTCGAAAATCAGCCAGTGAGATCGTGCTGCGGGATGCCAACGATGTTGAAGTTGTCGTGCCTGTTAAAGAGATTGAAGAGCAGAGTGCCGGGACATCGCTGATGCCGGCTGGTCTGGCGGATGGTTTGACGCAAACAGAACTGGCCGACTTGATCACCTTCCTTTCCCAACTGGGAAAAATTGGCCCCTATGCACCACCTTCCGGAAAGTATGCCATGCGCTGGGAAGTGCTGGTGCCCACAGATCCCGCGTGGACGAAGCTGTATCGCACCTCGGATACTGAGCTGTTGCGACAAGGACTGGGCCTGGAATGGAAAACCGCCTACAGTCAGGTAAATGGAGCTTTGCCACTGGCTGACCTGCCCGCTTTCCGCACTCGCGATCGTTTGGCAGAAAAGGCCCGGCAGGTCATGTTCCTCAAGACGACCGCCACGGTGACAACCGCCGGGGAAGTGGTCTTGAGCCTCAATGATCCTGCAGGGGTCGAGATCTGGATCGATGGCGAGTCAATCCCTCAAGCGAAGATCGTTCGCAAATCGTTAGGTGCCGGCAATCATGTCATCCATCTGGCGATTGATCTGCAGAAAAGAACGAATGAAGTGCGGTTGGAACTCGCGGCTGAGAAGGGGGCCCAGGCGAAATGGCAGATTAAGCCATAAATCGTCATCAGTGAGCCCTTGATGTCTGGAGTAAATATCAAATGCGACTTGAAAGCCAACCCCTTCAAGTCGCATTTGAATTTAGCGCTGATATCGCTCGTGCTAATATGCACCAATCAACTGGACCCTCGCAAATCGTTCTATTACTTCGAATGACTATGCTCACTGCCGTCATGGTCGTGCCCATGATCATGGCTGTGTGCGAGCTTTCCACTATAAGACTTGCCATCAACTGTCACGACCAGCCGGGCCGAGACCCCGTGCACATCCAGCTTTTCGCACAGCACCTTGTCCTGTGATACAAACTTCGACGATTTTCCTGCGGGATCATTCGTATCTGGCGTAGCAGGCAATTTGAACTGCTCGGCTTTTCCTGCCAGCGACAGATTCATGATCACATCGGCCGCTTCAATCGGGACGCTATTTTTAGCACTTCCATCGAGTAAATAGATTGTGACAGTTCTCGCTTCGTCGTCGTGTACGACTTCCGCATGATATTCTTCGTTGCCTAACTCCACGAGTTGACCATGATGCGGCCCTTCTTCCGGATGATCATGGCCGTGATTGTCATGGGTCTTTGCTGGGGTAGCAGAAGCTTTGGTTTGTTTCGCAGAACCTGGTTCTGCTCCACAACCTGTCATTAAACTCCCGGCAAGGCCCAGCCCAGCCAGGCAAATCACCGGAAAAAATCGTCCAGCCAAACGATGATGAACACAAGTTGTCATAAGCATGTTTTTCCATCCTTGAGTCGGTAGCAAACTATAAACAGCGCCTTATTAAAGGCAGTATTCTGCGATTGTGCCAGCACTCGCTGAGACAGCCGCGTCCAGAAATCGCAGGGTCTATCTGTTATCAATTGATAGTCCTGGAATGACAGAGTCTCCCTTAACGTGAGAATTCGCCAGCTCGTCGTGTTCCATTAAAGGAATCTCTGTATGTGTCTGACTGACAACACGCGCAGCCGACCTCAAGCCAAACAGCCAGAACAATGCCGGGTGGACAAAGAAGTCGAGCATCGTCGAACTGATGACCCCACCCAGAATCACTGTTGCGACCGGATAAAGGATTTCTTTTCCCGGTTCATCGGCTGCCAGCACCAGTGGCACCAGACCGATCCCTGCCGTCAGTGCAGTCATCAACACGGGTGCCAACCGCTCGAGACCGGCACGCACAATCATCTCTTTCGTCCACCCTTCACCCTCATAACGGACAAGATGGAGATAATGGTTCAGCAGCAGAATTCCATTTCGTGAAGCAATCCCTGTCAACGAGATAAAGCCCACCATGGCAGCGATTGTCAGCGTCTGCCCGGTCATGACCAGTGCCACCACCGAACCGATAAACGCCATGGGCAACGCCGTCATGACCTGGAGTGATAAATTGACAGAGCGAAACATCGAGTAGAGTGCCAGGAAGATTCCCATCAGCGAGATACCAAAGAGAAGAGTGATCGTCCGACTGGCCGACTGCTGACTTTCAAACTGCCCGCTGTACTCCACGAAATAGCCTACCGGGAGACTGGCGATCACTGGTTCGATTTTCTTTTGAATGTCCCGCACCACATCGACCACGCCCCGCTCAGAGACATTGCACTGCAGGACAACCCTGCGGCGCACATTTTCCCGATTCACCGTATTGGGCCCGCCTGATTGATAGATCTTCGCCACGGCTTCCAAAGGCACCTGTCCACCTTCAGGCAGATCAATGGTCAGCCTTTTCAGTGCCTCCAGATTCTCTCTGGCACCGTCATTCAAACGGACCAGCAGATCGAATTGCCGCTGCCCGACCAGTACTTCAGAGACCACTTCTCCATTCATCGCTGTCGCTATGAATTCGTTGATCTCACTGACAGAGAGCCCGTTGAGCAGCAACTTGTCGCGATCCACCTCGATCCTCAATTGAGGGATCATTACTTGTGGTTCAAGTAGTGGATCTTTCACTCCGGGAATCCCTTTCATGACTGAGAGCATCTCTTCGGCCTTACGCCGCAGCACATCGAGATCGTCACCATAAATCTTGATACCAACCTGGGCCTTCACTCCCGAGATCATGTGCGATATCAGATGAGCAATCGGCTGCTCCACGGCGGTCACAATTCCGGGAATATCCGCCATCGCTTCGCGAATCTCATTGAGCAGTTCTTCCCGACTGCGAGGAGATTCAGGGTCGAGTTCAATGAGGTATTCACTCATGTTGACTCCCTCGGCATGTTCATCGAGTTCCGCTCGCCCGGTGCGGCGGGCAAAGGAGTCAATCTCTGTTACATCCTGCAAACATTCTTCAACTTTGCGGTTGATCTCGTTCGAAGTCGCCAGCGAAGTTCCCGGCGGCAAGACCACATTGAGCTGAATTGTCCCTTCGTTAAAAGGGGGGAGAAAATCTTTCTCCAGATGAGCCACAAACACTCCGGCAATCACCACCATGACCATCGTCACCGTGAGGTTCAGCCGCGGAAATGCCAGACTGAAGCGAATGATCTTTTCGGCCACCCACTTGAGACCTCTCAGTACAAAGCTGTCCTGCCCGTGATCCATTAATCGGGCATTCCCTAGCAGCCAGAAAGAGAGCACGGGGGTCACCGTCAATGAAACCAGTAACGATGCCATAATCGAGACGATGTACGCCACACCCAGGGGCGTAAAGAGCTTGCCTTCCATGCCTGTCAGGGCAAACAGCGGCACAAACACCAGGCAAACAATGATCGTCGCGAACACGACCGAGTTGCGAACTTCCGTACTGGCCTGATAAACCACCAGTAGTGCCGGCTTGGGCTGTGCTGCCTGCCGATTCTCTTTCAACCGGCGGAAGATATTCTCCACATCGACAATCGCATCGTCGACCAGTTCACCAATGGCAATCGCCAATCCTCCCAGCGTCATCGTGTTGATCGATAATCCGAAAATCGAGAAGACGACGGCCGTCAATGCGAGTGATAAAGGGATTGCGGTAAACGTGATGAAGGTCGTGCGGAAATTCATCAGAAAGAGGAACAGAATGATGACCACCAGAATGCCCCCATCACGCAGGGCTTCCATCACATTCTCGATCGCTCGGTCGATAAAATCTTTTTGTGAATAGGTCGGCTGAATACGAATATCAGAGGGCAATCCCGCTTTGAGTTCTTCGACAGCCTTAAGAATGTTTTCTGTAATGAGGCGAGTATCTGCACCCGGTTGTTTATTGATGGTCAGGATGACTGCCGGCCCTCCGGAGAACTTGCCGGGCTCTGCTCTTACAGTGGATTCATCGAGACTGATCTCTGCCGATTCGTCTTTCAGTCGCACAAAGACACTGCTGTCCCCCCGCTTGACTTGCGGCCCTTCCATCACGTGGGCAACTTGCGCTAAAGCCACTGGCCGGCCATCGCGTATCGTGACCACCACCTTTTGCAGATCCTCGATCGATTGAATCCGTCCCAGCGCACGCACCAGCAATTCATTGGGCCCCTGCTGGTCGAGATACCCCCCTGTCGCATTGTGATTACTGTCGACAACGGCCTGTTTCACCTGTTGTAAAGTCACGCCGTATTGCAGCAATGCGTCAGGATCGACCAGCACCTGAAACTGCTTTCTGCCGCCACCCATCGTGAAGACTTGCGAAACTCCCGGGATAGTTAACAGACGCTGACGCACCACCCAATCAGCCAGAGTTCGCAGTTCGACGGGATTGGTTTTGCCATCTTCGCTCCACATTCCCAGCATGAGGATCTGTCCCATGATGGAAGAAATCGGTGCCAGAGTGGGCACGACTCCCGCAGGCATGCGGTCCTGCACCAGTTGCAGTCGTTCCATGACAATCTGGCGGTCGGTATAGATATCCGTTCCCCAGTCGAATTCGACATAGATGACCGAAATCCCGATCCCTGATGAACTCCGTACTGCCTGAACGCCATTGGCTCCATTGATGGCTGTTTCGATAGGAAACGTAACGAGCGTCTCGACCTCTTCCGGAGCCAGACCTGGAGCTTCGGTCATAATGACCACGCGAGGTCGATTCAAATCCGGGAAGACATCAATCGTCGCCCGCCAGGCCTGCCACGTTCCGTATCCCATCAGGAATACGGCTACAACCATCACAATCATCTGCTGACGCAGTGCAAATCGAATCATCGCGTTGAGCATGACGAACCTCTCAATCAATGACTGTGCCCGGCATGCGGATCAACTCCGCCACCGGACTTTTTCTTGAGGGCCATCTGCAACTGATGCGCACCACGCAGCGCGACAACATCTCCCGGAAAGACCGAACCGTCATTCTTGATCACGGCATACGACTGATCGCGATAAACCACATGCACAGGAACACGTTCAAAATGTTTCCCATTCTGCTGGTAGACAAACGCTTCAGCCCCTTCCTGGGCAATCGCATCAACCGGCAGCACAATCTGCTCACGCCACTCTTCGACGGGCACCTTCAGTTGCAAGCGTTGTCCCGGGCGATACTTCCACTCGTTAAAACGCAGCCCGTTCGGTGAGGGAACTGAGCGGGTGAGTTCATTCGGCAAGCGGACATAAAACGGAAGACTTCGCGACTGCACGTTGATATCACTGGCCGCATAGAGCAATTCCAGCCCCGGTAACTGTTCGGCTGGCTTCCCGGCCCGCTCGAATACAGCCGTCACTTTCCAGTGATTGGCGGCTGCCGTCGCCAGGAGTGGAGCATCCTGCTCAAAGGCCCGGCCTTCGATGTAGAGTTCCGACATATCCGAAAGCACAGCCAGAGTCTCTCCCGCCTGCACACGCTCTCCTTTGCTGACGAGGACTTCCTGAAGAATGAGAGCCGTTTTCTCTGCCTGCCCCGCCGCATGCCCATCACGGGGAAGATGCGGTTCACCCGCCGGATGGGAATCGTGATCACTCTCACGGAAATGAACCTGGGATATGCTGTTGTCCGTCAACTCGATCTCATTTTCAGCATGTCGATCCGGTGATGGCACCCGGATCTGCAGGTCTCTCAAGAGTCGCCGGTGCTCGATAATGTCCTGAATCTGACGGTCTGACAGTCCTTGCAGCCTTAAGGCCTCTTTTTGTGCAGCCAGCAGGACTTCCAGTTTCTCTTTGGCGTATTGCCGCTCCAGCATAGTTCGCTGAGGGATTGCGCCCGATCGTGTCACTTCTTCCAACCGGGCAATTTCCCGCTGTTCGACGTCCAGATCACCAATGGTTTTGAAGAGTTCTGTCTGGGTCGCAACGAGTTCATCAGCCGTAATTCGAAGCTCAAACAGTAATGTTCCGGGAGTGATCGCTTCACCCTGAA
>VFQR01001766.1_pt1 | contig 15255 bp, 14 predicted proteins | sample 3512321 | NCBI WGS metagenome assembly VFQR01 (sample SAMN10412374, study PRJNA504923) | tailings metagenome | isolation source: Relicate 3 Philex TSF1 revegetated site | place: Philippines: Tuba, Benguet | collected 2017-08-29
GAGCTGCTAATCCTCCGTGTCGGCGTCCGCTGCGGCTCGCCCTACGAGTTCGGCCAGCACCACGTGATCGCCCAGCGCTGCGATCTCACCCTCGACGAGATCGACCGCGTGCAGGACGGGCCCGACCACCCGGCCTGGTCGAGCCACGACCGCGCGCTGCTCCGTGCCGTCGACGAGCTCCACGACCGCTCCCGCATCGGCGATGGCACCTGGGCCGAGCTCGCGCAGACCTACTCGGTGGAGCAGCTGCTCGATGTGATCTTCACCGTCGGCAACTACCACCTCGTGTCGTTCGCGCTGAACAGCTGTGGCGTCGAGCTCGACGCAGGCATCCCCGACGCGCTCCGCCCGGAGCTCCGCGCGGGGAGCACCGAGCCTCCCGGCCGATGAACGGGCGGTGAACGCCGGCCTGCCATCCACCGCCCGCGGAGGCGCATGGGCTACAACTGGTCGTGCCGTCGGCGGGGCGGCTCGTCGCTCGGCCCCGGCGCCACCACCGCAGGTTCCGGCCCGCGGTGCCGCACCCGAGCGATCACCAAGGAGTGGTGTTGACCGACGTCCTCGCCTCCGGCCCGTCGAGCGCAGCAGCGGAGGGAGGTGTGCGGACCCGCCTGGTCGTCGACACGAGCGTGCTGGTGGCCGATCCCAGCTGCCTCCACGGCTTCGGCGACGTCGACGTCGTGGTGCCGCTCACGGTGATCGAGGAGCTCGACAGCCTGAAGACCCGGCTGGACGACGTCGGCCGGGCGGCCCGCACCGCGCTGCGGACCATCGAGGACCTCCGCGTGCGCGCCGGCGGGTCGCTCGCCACCGCCGTCCCGCTCGAGGGGCACGGTGCCGGCACGCTCCAGATCGAGATCAACGGGGTGCAGCGCCACCTCCTGGTGGAGCACGGCCTCGACCCGCAGGTCCCGGACAACCGCATCATCGGGGCGGCGCTCGGCCAGGCGCAGCACGCGCCGACCAAGGTGGTGTCCAACGACGCCGCCCTCCGGATCAAGGCCGCCCACCTCGGCCTGGTGGCGGCCGAGCACCAGCCCGTCGGGCGGTCCGTCGCCACGCGTGACCCCGGGTGGCGCACGCTCGAGACGGCGCCCGAGCTCGTCGACCGCCTCTACACGTCCGGTGCCGTCGATGCCGGCGAGGTGGCCGGCGCGGCGACGATGCGCGAGAACGCCTTCGCGGTGGTGCGCGCCGGCTCGCAGTCGGCGCTCGTGCGCCGCGTCGACGACGAGCTCGTGCTGCTCGCCCACCACACGCCCGAGGCGTGGGGCCTGCGCGCCCGCTCCAAGGAGCAGCGCTTCGCGCTTGAGCTGTTGCTCGACCCCGAGGTCTCCGTCGTCGCGCTCGACGGACGAGCCGGCACGGGCAAGACGGTGCTCGCCATCGCCGCCGGCCTCGAGCAGGTGGTGGAGACGCGCACGTACGAGCGGCTGGCCGTGTACCGCCCGCTCGTCCCGGTCGGGCGCGCCGACGTCGGCTTCCTCCCCGGGGGCCTCGAGGAGAAGCTCGACCCCTGGATGTCGGCGATCCACGACGCCATCGTCGCCCTCACCGACCAGCGGAGCTCGCACGACGCGCACCACCTGATCGACGAGCTGACCTCGCGCAGCCAGCTGTCGCTGGAGAGCGTCACGTTCCTCCGCGGCCGGTCGCTGCACCGGCAGATGGTGGTGGTCGACGAGGCGCAGAACCTCGAACCGACCACCCTCAAGACGATCCTCACGCGCATCGGCGAGGGCACCAAGGTCGTGTTCACGGGCGACACCAGCCAGATCGACGCTCCGTACCTCGGCGAATCGAACAACGCCCTCGCCGTGCTGATCCAGGCCTTCGGCGGACAGCGCTGCTTCGGCCACGTCACGCTGGCCGCCTGCGAGCGCAGCGCGGTGGCCAGCCTGGCCGCCGAACTGCTCTGACGGGCCCCTCGCCGCCCCGACTGCTCCGCCTCCCGCTTTACATCGCTCCGGCGGTGATTTAGTGTTAAATGTATGGCAGCGATCGAGGCGATGGCGTGGACGTCGAGCAACCTGGAGCGGGGCGAGACGTGGCGTGACCACGCGGCGTGCAGCGGCCGGACGAACCTCTTCTTCCCGCCGAGGGCGGAGCGGCCCCAGGCGCGGGCACGGCGCGAGGCGCAGGCCCGCCTGCTGTGCGCCATCTGCCCGGTGCAGGTGCCCTGTCGCGAGTTCGCCAGGGCCAACCACGAGTACGGCTTCTGGGGCGGCGAGAGCGAGGAGGACCGCCACCTCCTCGGCTACACCGTGGCTGCGCCCATCGGCATCCGCGCCCGCCACGGCCGGTGACACACCCCGGACGTACGATGGGTGCGTGACGTCGTCCGGCGATCCCGCTGCACGCCCGGGCTCCTCCGGTGACCTGTCGCTCGGGCAGCTCCGCTTCGCGGTCGTCGACGTGGAGACCTCCGGGCTGTCGGTCCGCCGCCACCGGGTCCTGCAGGTCGGCGTGGTGGTGATCGACGGCGCCGGCAGCGTGCTCGACCGGTGGGCGGAGATGGTGCGCCCGCGCCGGCGGTGGTGGTTCCGCGTCGGGCCGACCCAGCTGCACGGCATCCGTCGCCGCCACGTGCGCCACGCCACGCCTCTCGCCGACGTGCTCCACCGCCTCGAGGCATCGCTGCACGGCGCCGTGTTCGTCGCCCACAACGCCGAGTTCGACCTGGCCTTCCTCCGCAAGGCGGCGCGCGAGGCGGGCGTGGTGCTCCCGGTGTCCACCTCGCTGTGCACCCTGCGCCTCGCCCGGGAGCTCGATCCCGAGCGCCGCCACTCCCACCGCCTCGGCGCCCTCTGCGAACGCTACGGGGTGGCGCTCGTCCAGCCGCACGACGCGCTGGCCGACGCCGACGCCACCGCCGCCGTGCTCCCGCACCTCCTCGCCGAGCACGGGATCACCACCGCCGACCAGATCCGCCGTCAGCTGTCGGCCGCGTAGCGGGCGGCCAGCACGTCGGCGGCCGCCGTGGCCGCGAGCCCCCGCCATTCGGCCGGCTCCAGCACCTCGGCATCGGTGCCGAGGCGCAGCAGCAGCTCCCGCAACCACGCCACGCTCGCCACGGCGAGCCTGGCCACCACCCGCCCGTCGGCACCGTCGGGCTCCACCACCTCGCGCACCGGGAAGCGCTCCACCACCCAGTGCGCCGACGGTGCGAGCGCCAGCGTCACCGTCGGCGCGTCGGGCGCGTCGTCGAACCACTCGTCACCGCGCGGCACCGCCACCTCACGTCGTGCGAACGGGCCGCCCTCGCGACGCCACTCGAGGATCCGGTCCACCCGGAACCGGCGCTCCTCCCCGGATCGCTCGTCGTCGGCGACGACGTACCACCGGCCGCGATCGGAGAACACGGCGAGCGGGGCGATGATCCGCTCGGTCTCCTCGTCCCGGCCCGCCGACCAGTAGCGGATCCACATCCGCTGCCCGTCCTCCGACGCGGCGATCAGGTGCGCCGCAGCCGGCGGCTGCGCGAGGTCGACCACCACCGGCCCACCGCCGAGCGCCCGCTCGAGCGCGTCGACGGCCCGGGCGAGCGGCCCGCCCGGCTCGGCGCCGGGCAGGGCCTGCGCGGCCCTGGCCGCAGCGATCAGCGTGAAGGCCTCGGGCGCGGTGAGGCGCAGCGGTGCCGTGAAGAAGCGGGGGATGCCCACGTGGACCACCCCCTCGTCGACGTAGAGGTCGATCACCTCGTCGATGAAGGGTGGCAGGCCGCACATGGCCACCTGCTCGAGATCGGCGACGAGCTCGCGCTCGCTCACCTGGAACCGCTCGCAGAGCTCGGCGACGGTGGCGCTGCGGCGCTGCATCAGCCACGGGAGCATCACGAGCAGGCGCCGCACCCGGGCCTTCACCGGCTGCGGGCTGCGGGGGACGGAGCTCATGCCGGCACCGTCCCGCCGGCCAGCGCGCGCAGCCACCCGACCACGTGAGCGCGCACCTCCGGCGGCCCGAGCACCTCGGCGTGGACGCCGAGGCCGAGCACCCACGACCGGAAGGCGTCGAGGTTCGCGCACGGCACGGCGAACACCGTCGCCCCGTCGACGGGCCCGATCGGGTCGAGGGCGGCCTCGCCGAGCTCGCGACGGACCACCTCGGCCACCGGGCCGTGGACCGCCACCCTCGCCACCTTGGGCGCCACGTCGTCCCCGGCGGCCGAGCCCAGCTCCTTCGCGTCGGCGGGGAAGGCCCGGCGGAGATCGAAGTCGTCGGGGCGCACGAACGGCGGGCCGGCGTCGCTGTCGACCTGCCCCTCGATGCGGTCCACACGGTAGGTGCGGATCGCGTCGTGGCCGTGGTCGCGGCCGATGACGTACCAGAACCCCTCGCGCAGCAACAGCCCGTAGGGGTCGAGGACCCGCTCGGTGCCGCGGTACCCGAAGCGCACGGGCCGCCGCTCGGCGGCGGCAGCGCGGAGCACCGGCAGCTCCGGCAGCTCGACCACGTTGGCGATCACGCTCGACGTGGTGACGGCCGAGCCGCCGAGCTTCCAGAGGGCCTCCTGGCCGGCCTCCGAGCGCAGCGTGGCGACGGCCACCTGCAGGGCATGGCGCTCGGCGTCGTCGAGGCGGAGGTCGCGCAGCTCGTAGCGGGCCCTGTCCACGGAGTAGGCGGTCTCCCCCGCCTGGTCGCCGCCCAGGACCACGGTCTCGATGGGGACGCCGATGTCGCGCAGCAGCGCCTTGTCGCGCTCGAACGCCCCGCGCAGCGCCACACGTCCCGGCGGGTACATCCCCCGCAGCTCGTCGGCGATCTGGCGGAGGGTGAGCGGCGTGCGGGTCTCGAGGAGGAGGGTGAGCAGGTTGGTGATGCGCTCGATCGGGGAGATGGCCATCGCCGGGCCAGGGTAGGTCACCTCACGCCGGTGCGGCGCCGATGACCTCGCGGACGAGCGCCACCACCTCCTCGGCGGTGGCCCCGGGCGTCAGCACGCCGGCCACGCCGGCGTCCTGCAGCTTCGGGACGTCGCGCTCGGGGATGATCCCTCCCACCACGACCGGGATCTCGGAACCCCTGGCCCGCAGCTGCTCGACGACGAGCGGGGCGAGCGTCATGTGCGCGCCGCTCAGCATCGACAACCCGACCGCGTCGACGTCCTCGTCGACCGCGGCTGCGGCCACCTTCTCCGGCGTCTGGAACAGCCCGGTGTAGATCACCTCGAAGCCGGCGTCGCGCAGGATCCTGGCCACCACCTTCACGCCCCGGTCGTGGCCGTCGAGGCCCACCTTGGCCACCAGCACGCGGGGGGCTGCGGGCTCAGCCACGTGCCGGCTCCATGGTCGCGTCGCGCTCGACGGCCACGTCGAGGTGGACCAGCCCGCGCAGGACGAAGCTCGGGTGGTACCGGAAGTCGTTCGACCCGGCGAGCTCGATCCGCGTGAGCCGCCGGGCGAGCTGCTCGAAGGCGACCTGCATCTCGAGGCGCGACAGCGGCGCGCCGAGGCAGAAGTGGATGCCCTTGCCGAAGGCGAGGTGCTCTTTCAGGTTCGGCCGGTCGGGGTCGAAGCGGTCCGGGTCGTCGCCCCACACGCTCTGGTCGCGGTTGGCGGCCGAGTACACGACCACGAGGCGCGAGCCCTTCGGGACGGGCACGCCGGCCAGCTCGGTGTCGCGGGTGACGAGGCGGAACATGCCCTGCGTGGGCGTGGACAGGCGGAGCACCTCCTCGGTGACCAGCGGCGCGTACCCGGCCGGATCGGCGCGCAGCTTCTCCCACACCTCGGGGTGCTGGGCGAGGAGCATGACGCCCTCGGTGAGCGCCTTCGTCGTGGTCTCGTTGCCGGCGACCAGCAGCTGCTGGAGGATCGACAGCATCTCGGCCATCTCGAGCGACCGCTCCACGCCGGTGTCGGGATCCTCGAAGCGGGCCTGCACGAGGTCGCTCATCAGGTCGCCGCGCGGCTCGGCGCGGCGCCGCTCGAGCTGCTCCGCGAAGTAGTGCTGGAACTCGACGATGCCCCGGAAGGCCTCCACCCGGCGGTCGTCGGTGATCACCGAGCCGATGTTGGCGATGGAGTCGTCGCTCCACCGCTTGAAGTCGGCCATCCGGTCGGACGGCACGTTGAGCACGCGAGCGATGGCCTCGATGGGCAGGGGGACGGCGAAGGCCGGGACGAGGTCGAAGGTGCCCTCGGGCAGCTCGTCGATCAGCCGGGCGACGATGGCCTCCACCGGCTCGCGCAGCTCCGCCATCCGCTTCGGCGTGAAGTACGACGCCACCGTGCTCCGGTAGCGGGTGTGCTGCGGGGGGTCGATCGTCAGCATCGTCGGCACCTGCGGCCAGCCCTCGGCGAGCACGGCCTTGATCCGCTCGACGACCTCCCCGGACGGCATCTCCCCCGCGCTGCCGAAGCGGTTGCTGAACGTCTGCGTGTCGCGCAGGATCGGCACCACCATCTCGTGGCGAGTGACCAGGTAGAGGTCGGTGCCCTCCGGGTGGAACACCGGTGCCTGCTCCTGCATCAGCCGGTAGTACACGTGCGGGCACTGCTGCACGGCGTCGCTGAAGGGGTTGAACCCGTCGAGGGTCGCCGGGCCGCCCTGCCCGGGTGCGGCGCCAGGCGCCGGAAGCGTGTCGGCCATGCCCGCCAGTCTCGCCGAGCGGTGCCCCCCGCAGCGACCCGTGCCCGCGCCGCGACCCGCCCGCGGCGGCGCTGGCGGGCCGCGGTGGTCGATACTGGGCGCGTGCCCCGCTCGCCGCGACGCGCCGCCACCCAGCCGCCCCCGGCCCGTCCCGGCCCGCCGCTCTCCCGGCGGCGGTTCCTCGCCGGTGCCGCCGCGGTGGTGCTCGCCGCGTGCAACGACGACGGACCGGGAGCCGCACCGGGCGCCGGTCCGGCTCCCGGGACGGCGGGCACGACCGGCGCGCCCGACACCTCGGCTCCCGCCACGTCTCCGCCTGCGCCGGCGTCGACGGTGCCCGTCACCGTCGCTCCTGTCGTCGCCGCCCCCGCCCCGCCGCTCGACGTGGGCGCCGACCCGTTCACGCTCGGCGTCGCGAGCGGGGATCCCGACGCCGACGGCGCGATCCTCTGGACGAGGCTGGCGCCCGATCCCCTCGCCGGGGGAGGCATGCCCGACCACGACGTCGACGTGGCCTGGGACGTGGCGCGCGACCCCGGCTTCGCCGAGCTCGCCGCCTCGGGCACCACCGTCGCACACGCGGGCCACGGTCACAGCGTGCACCTCGAGGCATCGCTCGGGCCGGGCTGGTGGCACTACCGGTTCCGCGTGGGGCCGTGGACCAGCCCCGTCGGGCGCACCCGGGCCGCTCCCCCGGCCGGCGACGAGGCCGAGGTGCGCTTCGCCAGCGCCAGCTGCCAGAACTACCAGGACGGCTACTACACCGCCCACGCCGACATCGCCGCCCAGCAGCTCGACTTCGTCACCTTCCTCGGCGACTACATCTACGAGGGCGGGCCGGCCAGCGTCGACGGGCAGGTGGTGGTGCGCACGCACGGCACCGCCGAGCCCACCACGCTCGCGGGCTACCGCGCCCGGTACGCCCTGTACAAGTCCGACCCGCAGCTCCAGGCCGCGCACGCCTCGTGCCCGTGGTTCGTCACGTGGGACGACCACGAGGTGGAGAACAACTACGCGGGCACGGTGCCGAGCGACGGGAGCGACGAGCTGGCCTTCGCGGAGCGCCGCCGCCAGGCGTACCAGGCGTGGTGGGAGCACCAGCCGGTGCGCCTGCCGCCGCCGCCCGACGACCCGCTCGCACCGTTCACGATCCACCGCGCCGCCACCTGGGGCTCGCTGCTGCGCCTCTACGTGCTCGACGGTCGTCAGCACCGCAGCGACCAGGCGTGCGGCGACCCGAGCCTGAGCCTCGACCCGGCCTGCCCCGAGACCTTCGACGAGTCGCGGACGATGCTGGGCGACGAGCAGGAGCGGTGGCTGCTCGCCGGCCTGGCCGACCGCGGCGGGGCGGCGTGGACGGCCCTCGTGCAACAGACCGTCTTCGGCGACGTCACCCTCGGCGGTGCGGTGCTCAACTACGACCAGTGGGACGGCTATCCGGCGCAGCGGAACCGGATCGTGGGAGCGCTCGACCCGGCGGCCGACACCGTCGTGCTCACCGGCGACATCCACTTCGCCGGGATCGGCACGATCCGTGCGGGCGAGCGGGGGGTCGGGCCGCCGGTGGGCGTCGAGCTGGTGGCCACCTCGATCTCCTCGGGCGGGCGGGTGAACCCGGACGTGCAGGGCGTGGTGGCGGCCATCCCCGACATCCTCGACGTGGAGCTGGAGCACCGGGGGTGGATCCTCCACACGGTGACCCCCGAGGCGTGGACGGCCGAGTACCGGATGGTCGAGACCGTGAAGGTCCCCGACGCGCCGATGTTCGTGCACGCCACCTACCGCATCGACCGCGGCACGAACGTCCCCGTGATCGCCTGACGGCGCTCCGGTTCGGGTCGCGCCGGCGACGGTCCGTACGCTCGCCGCCGATGGGCAGGTACGACGGCAAGGTGGCACTGGTGACGGGCGGCGCGAGCGGCCTCGGCGAGGCGACGGCGCGACTGCTCGTCGCGGAGGGCGGGCGCGTGGTCGTCGCCGACTACGGCGTGGACCGCGGCGAGGCGGTGGTCGCCTCGCTCGGCGAGGCGGCGGCGTTCGCCCGCTGCGACGTCACCTCCGAAGACGACGTCGCTGCGGCGGTCGACCTGGCCGTCGAGCGGTTCGGCCGACTCGACGGGGCCTTCGCCAACGCCGGCATCGTGGGGGTGGCCGGCCCGATCAGCGAGACGCCGATGGACGACTTCGACCGCACCATCGCCGTGCTCGTGCGCGGCGTGTACGTCACGGTGAAGCACGCGGCGCGCGCCATGCAGGCTGCGGGCAACGGCGGCGCCATGGTGCTCACGTCGTCGGTGGCCGGGGTGCAGGGTGGGCTCGGGCCGCACGCGTACAGCGTGGCCAAGGCCGGTGTGATCGGCCTGGCCCGCTCGGCCGCGGCGGAGCTGGCCCGTCACCGGATCAGGGTCAACGCCGTCGCACCGGGGAGCATCCCCACCGGCATGACCGCCCACGTGATCGCCGGCGATCCCGACGCGCTCGACAAGGCCACCGAGCGGATCGGCAAGCAGTCGCCCCTCGGGCGGCCCGGCCATCCCGACGACATCGCCGAGGCGGTCCTCTACTTCCTCGGCGACGCGGGCAGCTACGTCACGGGCCAGACGCTCGTGGTCGACGCCGGGGTCACGAGCGGCGCCTCGATGAGCGCCACCTGGGCATCCACCTCCATGGTCGTCGCCCGCTGAACCGTTCGGTACCTCCTGCGTCGCGTCCGGGAGGTTCTCACCGAGCGCTACCCGTCCCTTCGCCCGTCTGGTGAGAAGCCCCCGCATCGGACGCGGGAGCGACCGAACGGTGGGCGCGGTACCAGGCGATCATCGCCGACGTGGAGCTGTCGTGGTCGGCGGCGGCGCCGTCACCGGTCAGCTCCGGCGCGATGCGCGTGGCCAGCGCCTTGCCCAGCTCCACGCCCCACTGGTCGAAGCTGTTCACGTCCCACACGCAGCCCTGCGTGAACACGACGTGCTCGTAGAGCGCGATCAGCTGCCCGAGCACGGCCGGCGTGAGCTGGGGCGCGAGGATCGTGGTGCTCGGGCGGTTGCCGGGGAACACCCGGTGCGCCTGCTGGTGCTCGGGCACGCCCTCGGCGCGGACCTCGGCGAGCGTCTTGCCGAACGCCAGCGCCTCGCCCTGGGCGAAGAGGTTGGCCATCAGCAGGTCGTGCTGGTGCTGCAGCGGGTGGTTGGGCCTGGCGAAGCCGATGAAGTCGACGGGCACGAGGCGCGTGCCCTGGTGGAGCAGCTGGTAGAACGCGTGCTGGCCGTTCGTGCCGGGCTCGCCCCACACGATCGGGCCGGTGCCCGCCGTCACCGGCTCGCCGTCGAGGCGCACCGACTTGCCGTTCGACTCCATGTCCAGCTGCTGGAGGTAGGCCGGGAAGCGGCGCAGCTCGTGGGCGTAGGGCAGGACGGCCTTCGTCGACGCACCCAGCACGTCGGCGTACCAGATGCCGATCGCAGCCAGCAGCACCGGCACGTTCGCGTCGAGCGGCGCCGTCAGGAAGTGCTCGTCGAGGGCGTGGAAGCCGCCCAGCAGCTCGCGGAACCTCTCCGGGCCGATGGCCACCATCAACGACAGCCCGATGGCGGAGTCGACCGAGTAGCGCCCGCCCACCCAGTCCCAGAACTCGAACATGTTCGCCGTGTCGATGCCGAAGGCGGCCACCTCGGCGGCGTTGGTGCTCACGGCGACGAAGTGGCTGGGCACCGCGGCCTCGCCGAGCGACGCCACCAACCACTCCCTCGCGGTGCGGGCGTTGGTGAGGGTCTCGAGGGTGGTGAACGTCTTCGAGCTCACCACCACCAGCGTCGTCGCCGGATCGAGGTCGGCGAGGTTCTCGTGCACGTCGGCGCCGTCGACGTTGCTCACGAACCGGCAGCGCAGCTCCGTCGTGGCGAACGCGGCGAGGGCGAGGGAGGCCATGGCCGGGCCGAGATCGCTGCCGCCGATGCCGATGTTGACCACCGTGCGGATCCGCTGCCCCGTCGCGCCGGTCCATGAGCCGGAGCGCACGCGATCGGCGAAGGCCGCCATCCTCCCGAGCACCGCGTGCACGTCCTGCACCACGTCGCGGCCCTGCCCGCCCACGCGCACGGTCGTGCCCTCGGGCGCGCGCAACGCCGTGTGCAGCACCGCCCTGCCCTCGGTGGTGTTGATCGGCTCGCCGGCGAACATCGCGGCCCGGCGCTGCGCGAGCGGGCTGGCCCGCACCACGTCGAGCAGCCGGGCCAGCACCTCGGCGTCGATCAGGTTCTTCGACGCGTCGACGCGCAGGTCGGCGGCCTGCCACGTGAAGCGCGCCGCCCGACCCGGATCGGCGGCGAAGAGCTCGCGCAGCGGGGCGGGCCGCTCGACCTCGAGCAGCGCGCGCCAGGCATCGGTGCGGGTGATGTCCATGCGCGGCGACGCTAGCGGTCGGCCGCGGCGTCCGGTCCGGCCACCGACGTGGCCCGCTCGATCACCTCGGAGCCCGCCGGACCGTCGAGGACCACGACGGTGTTGGCGGTGCGCACCCGGGCGATCGGCAGGTTGCCGTCACCGTCGAGCCAGCGGCGCACCGGCGCCGCCTTGTCGGCACCCATGATCAGCACGATCCGCTCGAGCCCGGCGTTCACGGCGAGCGGTGTCAGGGTGAGGCGGCGCCGCCCGTTGAACTCGGGGCAGACCTCCACGGCGGCGGTGGCGTCCATGATCGGGTGCCCCGGCGGCCACGAGGCCGTGTGCCCGTCCGCCCCCATCCCCAGGTGGACCACGTCCAGGCGCTCGGGCAGGCGCGCCGCGTAGTCGGCGGCGGCGAGGTGCAGGTCGTCGAGCGTGACCGGCATGGCGTGGAGGGCTCCGGCCGGCAGGGGGAGCAGGGCCAGGGCCTCGACGTTGCGGTCCTCGTGGCCGTCGGGAGCCACCCGCTCGTCCACCTGGAAGACCTGGAGGTGCTCCCAGGGCACGTCCATGGTGGCGAGGGCCCGCAGCATCGGCGGGGCGGTGTCGCCGCCGCTGAACGCCACGGTGGCGGCACCGCGCACGTCGACCGCCCTGCGCAGGGCATCAGCCACGAGTTGGGCGGTGAGCCGGGGGGCGTCGTCGGCCACGCGCACGTCGGAGATCATGGGCACGATGATGCCCCGACGCGGCTCGGTTCAGTCGCCCTCGGGACCGGTCGGGAGGGCGTCCTGGCCAGCCCCGGCGCGGAGGTCGTGGAGGAACTCGACGATGGCCTCCGTGAAGGCGTCGTTGCGATCGCCGGCGACCATGTGCCGGGCGCCGCCGACGTCGACGTAGCGGGCCTGGGGGACGATCTCCAGGAACTCCCGTGCCGCCGCCTCGCTGACGACGTCGCTCATCCGGCCGCGCACGAGCAGCACGGGCACGCGCAGGCGACGGGCGTGGTCGCCGAAGCTGGCGAAGTCGCCCGAGCGGCCTTGCCGGTCGCGGTCCATGAACTTCGGGTCCCAGTGCCAGTGGTAGCGCCCGTCGGCGCCGACGCGCAGGTTCCTGGCGAGGCCGTCGAGGTTGTTCGGCCGCGGCCGGTGGGGCAGGTACTCGGCGATGGCGTCGGCCGCCTCGTCGAGGGAGGCGAACCCTTCGGGCCGGCCGGTCATGAAGTCGACGATGCGCTGCACGCCCTCGGGCTCGCTGCGGTGGGCGATGTCGACGAGCACGAGCGCACGGCAGGCCGGCGGCCGTCCCTCGGCGGCGCGGGACCCTTCGGTCCACAGCGCCGCCAGCCCGCCCATCGACGCCCCGACCACCACCGGCGTACCGAGCTTCGTGCACCACGCCTCCGTGTCGGTGCGGAACATGGCGAAGCTGTAGTTGCCCTCCGGGTCCCAGTCGCTCTCGCCGTGGCCGCGCAGGTCGGCGCTCACCGCGTAGAACCCGCGCCGGGCGAGCGCCGTCGCGGTGCCCCGCCACGAGTGCCGGGTCTGGCCGCCGCCGTGCAGCAGCAGCACGGCCGGGTCGTCGGGCGAACCGTGCGCGTCGGCCACCAGCTCCACGTCGTTGGCGCCGGTGCACGTCACACGGGTCACCGCGCCAGTCTGACGCCGGTCGGCCGGCGGTGACGAACCCGCGCTAGTGCTCGAGCGCCGACTCGCCGAGGTAGCTCGACTCGAGCAGGTCGCGATCCTTCGCCAGCTCGCTGGCGGCCCCCTGGGCGACCAGCTGGCCGTGGTTGAGCACGTACGCGCGGTCGGAGACCTCGAGGGCCATGTGCACGTGCTGCTCCACGATGAGCACCCCGCTGCCCGTCTCGTCGGCGATGCGGCGGACGATGGGCAGCAGACGCTCCACGATGATGGGGGCGAGACCGAGGCTCATCTCGTCCACGAGCAGGCAGCGCGGCTCGGAGACGATCGCCCGGGCCATGGCCAGCATCTGCTGCTCGCCTCCCGACAGCAGCCCGGCGGTGCGCTTGCCCAGCGGGGCGAGCGCGGGGAACAGCTCCATGGCCCGCTCGTAGGCGGCGGCGCGCTCGGTCCGGCCGCCGCGCAGGCCGAGGCGGATGTTCTCCTGCACGGTGAGGTCGAAGAAGAGCGACCGGTCCTCGGCCACATGGGCCAGCCCGCGCTGGGCCACGCGGTACGGAGGCACGCCCGCGATGGTCTCGCCCATCACCTCCACCGTGCCCGAGACCGGCTTCAGGATCCCGGAGATGGTGAGGAGGGTGGTCGTCTTGCCGGCGCCGTTCGGGCCGAGCAGCGCCACCACCTCGCCGGGACGCACCTCCAGGTCGAGGTCGCGCACGACGGGGATCCCGTCGTAGCCGGTGTTCACGCCCGTGAGGCGCACGAGCGGCGCCACCGACTCCTCGGTGTCGGCGCCGCCGAGGAGGGACGTCTCAGCCATGGTGAGCTCCGTTCGCCGTCGTGCCGCCGATGTCGAGCGGTCCTCCACCGGTGGCCGGCGGTGAGCCCGTGGCCGCCGCCGCTCGCGCTGCTGCGAGCGAGGCTCCTTCCCGCGCCTGCGCCTCGCCGGCGGACTGGCCGAGGTACGCGCCGATCACCGCCGGATCCGTTCGGATCTGCGCCGGTGGGCCCTCGGCGATGATCCGCCCGAAGTCGAGGACGTAGATGTAGTCGCACACGTTGAGCACGAGCCCCATGTCGTGGTCGATGAGGAAGATGGTCGTCCCGCTGGCGACGAAGTCGTGCAGATGGGCGCCGAGGAGCTGGCTCTCGGCCGTGTCGAGCCCGGCAGCGGGCTCGTCGAGCAGCAGGAGCTTCGGCTTGGCGGCCAGCGCCCTGGCCACCCCGACCAGCTTGCGCTGCCCGTGGGAGAGGTCGCTCGGCAGCCGCTCCGCGATGCATTCCAGCCGGAGCGCGGCGAGCGCCTGCTCCACCTGGGCCTCCACCTGCGCCGAGCTGCGCCCGGGCCGCAGCAGGTCGAGCGCGAACGAGTACCAGCGCGGCCGCTCCGCGGCGGCGAGGAGGTTCTCCCGCACGGTCAGGTCCTCGAACAGCTCGAGCGACTGGAACGTGCGCGTCAACCCCAGGTGGGCGCGCCCGTCGGCGGACGTGCCCTCCAGCTCGTGGCCGTCGAACACGACACGGCCCGACGAGACCGCGGTGAAGCCCGTGATGGCGTCGATGAAGGTCGTCTTGCCGGCGCCGTTCGGCCCGATCAGGCCGGTGATGCGCCCCTCCTCCACCTTCAGGTTCACGTCGGCGTTCGCCGCCAGCCCGCCGTAGCGGACGGTGAGGTCGTAGGTCTCGAGCAGTGCCATCAGTACGCCTCCACCGGAGTGCCGGGCGCAGCCGTCTCGTGCGGACCGGGTGGTGCCGGATCACGCGGCGATGTCGGCCCGTGGGCGCCGTGGCCCGCCCGCGCCGCCCGGATCTGCATGATGATGCCGCGGATCACGAGGGTCAGGTAGGCGCCGAGCAGCGGCATCCAGAACCAGCTGTAGCTGTCGACCCGCAGCGGCCAGACGACGGCCCCCAGCACGGCGCCGAGGACGGCCCACGGCCCGACCCTGCGGATCAGCGCGACCCATTCCGCACCCCTCGCAGAGCGCAACCACCGCCCGGCGTGCTGGAACAGCGGCTGCAGGGAGGGAGCGATGCCAGCGGGGTGGATGATCGCCGTGACGATCATGCCGATACCACCCACGATCACGGCGTAGCGGTCGATGTTGGTGCCGTGGAAGAAGTAGTTGCTGAACACCGCGATGAAGCCCGCCGGGGCGAGCAGGCCGCCCACGATCGCGCCGTTGATGGAGGTGATGCCGCCGAGGTAGGCGAAGGCGAGGAAGGCGAGCGACGACTGGTAGACGAAGCCCGCCGACGACACGTCGTTCTGGTTGAAGCCCAGCATCACGCCGCCCACACCGGCGATGCCCGCCGAGATGGCGAACGCGAGGAGCTTCGTCCGGGCCACGTTGATCCCTGCGGCGGCTCGTTCGTTGGCGCGCACCGCGAGGAAGCGCCTCCCGGTGCCGTTGCGGCGGAGGTTGGCCACGAGCACGCACATGAGCACCAGCACCACGAGCACGAAGATGAGGAACTCCGGCCGGTCCTTCAGGCCGCGGTCGCCGATGGAGCGGAGGTCGATGCCGAAGAAGGTGGCCGGCTTCACGTTCGCGGGTGATCCGGCGGTGAGGCCGGTCAGGCTCGGGTTCTCGAAGTAGAGCGTCTGCAGGGAGATGGCGAAGGCCACCGTCACCACCGC
>VFQR01001767.1_pt1 | contig 15254 bp, 11 predicted proteins | sample 3512321 | NCBI WGS metagenome assembly VFQR01 (sample SAMN10412374, study PRJNA504923) | tailings metagenome | isolation source: Relicate 3 Philex TSF1 revegetated site | place: Philippines: Tuba, Benguet | collected 2017-08-29
TTTTAACTGAGTCAGTGGATGAGTTTGAGGATACGGAGAAAGTTTGGGATCGACTGTTTGAGGATCGCTATGCAATCCAACGACGGATGATGTTACAAGCTGCCGTGTATGAGGGTCATGGGTCTAATTTGCAGGCAGTCAGCGAACGTTACCTGGCTTTGAATGAATTTTGCGTCAAACCCGCTTCCGCCGATCGCATGATTACCTCGATTTTGGAAATGGAAATCGATGGTGAAGTAGTCGATCAATATGTGGGGGATGGGTTGATTATTTCCACTCCCACGGGTTCCACTGGTTACACCGTTTCTGCTAACGGGCCAATTATGCACGATGGTATGGAAGCGATTACCGTTACTCCCATTTGTGCTATGAGTCTTTCTAGTCGTCCCCTCGTTTTACCGCCTGGTTCTGTGGTGAGTATTTGGCCTTTGGGGGATTACGATTTAAGTACCAAGTTGTGGACTGATGGAGTGTTGGGGACTTCGATTTGGCCTGGACACCGCGTTGATGTGCGGATAGCAGATTGTCGAGCTAAATTTATTATTTTGCGCGAGAACAATTCTTACTATCAAACACTGCGAGAGAAGTTGCTGTGGGCTGGTACAAGGGTTCGTTACAGCAATAATCACCGCAATTGAAGATTTGAAAGCGCTTTTGTTGAAAATGGCGATCGCAACGCCCAACTTAACCATCGCAATCAAAATTATTCCAGCCTCTAGATTCATCTAGGGGCTTTTTCCCCTGAAAAAGTTTATGTCTTGCAAAAATTTTTGCAAATAGTATTACTTGCATTTATACCCTATATCAAAGGAAAATTTTGTATCTTATTGCCAGATTTTTTTGCTATTAATGTCCATAATAAAAACACTATATCTATAATTCAAGAGAAACAAAAATGTCCCTAGATTCAATCCCACTTAAAGGCGTTAATACATCCTACAAGATACAGCAGCTTTCACGTAAATGAGGTACAAATTTTAAAAACAAAGCCATATACTAAGAGATTTTCAACCCTGTTCACTGCTGTATTTACAGCGTCTAAATCGTAGTAGGATATTTTCGCAAATCTAATACTAATTTGAAAAATGAATGCGACAGATGGATTCACAGATAACTTGAAGACAAAGAAATTCTCAATCCAAAATCTCAAATCGAAAATTTTATAAGTAGGAAGACAGATGGAAGTTTCTAGTCGCAACATCAATTACCCGCTGAATCCTCCTTCTATTGAAGATTTTCCTGTCGTTGAAACTCCAAAATATATCCTACGACTTGCCTCAAATGCAGAAGAATTAAAATCAATTTTCAGATTGCGTTTTGAAGTTTTTAATCTGGAACTAGGATTAGGGTTATCTAGTTCTAACTTTACTCACATGGATGAAGATCGGTTTGATGAAGTTTGCCATCATTTGATTCTCATCTGCAAACAAACGGGTAATACCATTGGTACTTATCGGATGCAAACTTATAAAATGGCTTCTCAAAGATTAGGTTTTGATGCTGCCGATATATTTAATCTTAATGCAATTCCTAATTCTGTACTTCAAGCATCAGTGGAAGTTGGACGTGCATGTATAGCTAAAGAATATCGCAATGGTCAGGCACTATTGTTACTCTGGGAAGGTCTAGCAAATTATCTTATTTGGACTAAAAATCAATATTTCTTTGGCTGTGCCTCATTATTAACACAATCTCCTTGGCAAGCTACTTGCGTTTATAATTATTTTCGACAGAATAACTTGATGCATCCAAGTATTTTAGTTTATCCAAATTCCGAATATTGTCTAGAATTACCTCAAAATTTTTCAGATTTATGTGATGTGGAAATTCCGAAGATTTTGCAGGCATACTTGAATATTGGTGCTAAAATATGTAGCTTTCCAGCCATTGATAGACAATTTAAGACTATTGATTTTTTAACTATATCTAATAGTCAAGACTTTGGTAGATGGGGTTATCAAATTTTTTCAACCTGACAAACCGCAACCCTTGACAGGGAGTTGAATAAATTTCTTTACCTTTGGCTTGGCTCTTTTAGTAAGATACCACTCGTCATTCAGGCGTGTTACCCCTCACACCACGATTGATTTTTTAAGGTTAAATCTAGCATATCTCAAAGGCTGTTTTACGGGAAAATAAGAGATGTACCAAATGAGGGGTGTAACCCCCTAAACCTCTGCTGTATCCTACCACGAGAGGATTTCAAGCCTCTGTTCCAGAAGAAGAGAGGTTTGAAGAGGGAAAAGTTTGAGTGGAGGTTTGATTCATGACAGCTTTTTGAGACACAGGTGAAATCATCTTGCTCGAACTTACATGAGTTAATGTCTCGCTAATGTCTACAATGAGTTACCTCTGGACACCTCATCCAGCCAAGCAAACTGGATTGTTTGAGATAAATTTTTAGGAAAATGACTTATGTGCAATGTCAAATTTGCGCCAAGTTGGTTGCGACTTTTAATTATTTTTTTGTTGACCATGAGTATATTGTTTCGGTTTTTTAACCTTGATGGCAAGATTTATTCTCATGATGAAACTCATACTTCACTAAGGATTTCTGGTTTTACCGCCACTGAAGTCAAACAGGAAATTTTTAATAATCGTGTCGTTACTAAAAAAAGTTTTACGAAATTTCAAGGTGCAAATTCTTCAAAAAGCTTAAATGACACAATTATGTCTTTAGCAAGAGAAGATTCTCAGCATCCACCGTTGTATTACATAATTGCGAGATTATGGACAGAAATCTTTGGTAATTCGGTGACAGCAATTAGAAGTTTATCTGCGTTAATGAGCTTGCTAGTGTTTCCCTGTGTTTATCGGCTATGTCGAGAATTATTTGATGTGCCATTACCAATTTCTGGTGTAGCGATCGCACTTATGACTGTATCGCCAATTCAGTTAGTATATGCCCAAGAAGCGCAAGAATATATTCTCTGGTTAATTACTATCATACTATCTAGTGCTTCTCTACTACGAGCAGTGCATTTAGAATTACAAGATAAAGACGAACTCACAAAGCAACCACCAGATCTTTTTACTGCTTGGAGTGTTTATGCAATCACTTTGACTATTAGTCTTTATACATTTCTTTGGAGTGGATTTGTTGCACTTGCTCACGGAATTTATGTGATTGCCGTAGCCAAATTTAAATTAAATGAAACAGTCAGAAATTATTTGATAGCATCACTGGTAAGTTGCTTAGCTTTTATGCCTTGGATGACAGTTGCCGTTGGAGATTTTTTTCAATTTCTCATTTCTGGAGAAAAAGCAACAACACAGTCTTATTTAATAGATATACTTCCCTTTTTTCTCATCCAGAGTAGCCGGATTTTTTTTGATATCAATTTAACCTTAGAAAATCCTGTAACTTATTTAATTACACCAATTTTTTTAATTTTAGTAGGATATGCAATTTATTTTCTTTGTCTTACCACTAGTTATAAAATATGGTTGTTTGTTATTGCATTTATTTTAGTGCCAACACTGCCCATAATACTACCAGCTTTCAGTACTGGGGGTATACAATCTTTTACCGAACCATATTTAATTCCATTTTATTTAGGAATTCAAATAACTGTTGCTTATCTAGTGGCTACCAAATTATATAATGGGAGCTTGCCACATCGAACAAGTTGGCAAATAATCATGGCGTTGTTAATTATTTGTGGTTTAATTTCTTCCAAGGTGAATTCCCAAGCAATAACTTGGTGGAATAAGGGCATGAATCATAGCAATTTCCAATTTGCCCAAATTATCAATCAGAGTAATAGCCCACTTTTAATTAGTAATTCTTTGGATAATTATGAACATGTATTTTCTTTAAGTTATCTCCTCAAACCAAAAGTCAATTTTTTATTGGTCAACAATCAAAAAATTCCTAAAATTTCTAATGAATTTACTGATATTTTTTTACTCAATCCTTCAAATAATTGGCGAGAAAAAATAGAGCAAAAATATAACTTACAAACTAATATAATTTATGGTGATAATTATTATTCTGTTTGGAAATTAACAAAACCTCGTAATTTACGACGACGTGATATGCCATTGAATAATAAATTATCTGCTAGTTTGTATAGTAATCCTATTTCAGTTTTGAACAATATTGGTGTTAACGACTGTTAACAGTACCACATAATATTTCAAAAATTATTTAGGATTGCTATAGTTTGATAATTTATTAAATATACTTGCATTTGAGCGCAAAGATAAAAAGTAATTAGTTAAAAATTATTTATTGTGAAATTTAATTATGTGGCATCTCAAACTTGCTCAAAATAAGTTAAGATTTTTTATTGTTATTTTATTAACAATTGGTATTTTTTTTCGTTTTTTTCACCTTGATAATAAAGTCTATTGGCATGATGAAACTTTTACGTCATTGCGGATTTCTGGATATACGGTAAATGAAGTAAAACAGCAAATATTTAATGGTAGTGTAATTACTAAAGAAAGTTTTGTTAAATTTCAAAGTTTGAATCAAGAAAAAGGTCTAATTAACACAATTAAGTCTTTAGAAGTGGAAGATCCACAACATCCTCCACTATATTATATAATCGCTCGGTTTTGGGTGGGAATTTTTGGTAATTCGGTGACGGCCATTAGAAGTTTATCAGCATTGATTAGCTTGCTAATTTTTCCCAGTATTTATTGGCTATGCCGAGAATTATTTAGAACTCAATTATGGGTATCGGAGATGGCGATCGCCTTGATGGCAATTTCTCCTATTCATCTAGTATACGCCCAAGAAGCACGAGAATATATCCTTTGGGTAGTCACGATTTTATTATGCAATGCTTCATTTTTACGAGCCTTGAGATTGGAATCTACACATCCACATTCACGCATATTAAACTGGGGAATTTATGCCGCCACTATTACAATTAGTCTTTATACATTTTTGTTGAGTGGATTTGTAGTTGTTGCTCATGGAATTTATCTAATTATCACTGCCAGATTTAGATTTACTCAAACAGTCAAAGCTTATGTTTTAGCATCTCTGGCAGGATTTTTAGCCTTTACACATTGGATATTAGTTGTCATTACTAACTTGTTGCAATTTAATAGTTCAACAGCCTGGACAAAAATTCCATCTTCCCTAGAAACTTTAATTAAATCTTGGCTTTTACAGTTGAGCCGGATTTTTATCGATTTAAATTTTGGTTTTGAAAATTCCTTTACTTGTATAATAACAGCATTATCTTTAATCTTGAGTGGATATGCAATTTATTATCTTTGTAGAAACACTAACTATAAAGTTTGGTTATTTATCGTGATATTAATTCTGGTTCCTGCACTTCCCTTAATGCTACCAGATTTAATTTTTGGAGGTATACGCTCACTTTCCGAACGATATTTATTACCTTCTTATTTGGGCATTCAATTATCTATTATTTATTTATTGGCTACCAAGATAAAAAATGAGAGTGTTGGACATCGAAGAATTTGGCAAACAATTTTCGGATTAGTAATTATTTGTGGACTAATTTCTTATGGGGTGAATTCCCAAGCAAAAACATGGTGGAATAAGGTTATTAGCTATGGTAATCCACAAGTTGCTAAAATTATTAATCAGGCTAATCGTCCACTTTTAATTAGCGATGCTTCTGGAATCAATTATGGAAATGTCTTTTCCCTCAGCTATCTTTTAGATCCAAAAGTCAAGTTTCAGTTAATACAAGACCAATCTATTCCCCAAATTCCTGATGTATTTACTGATATTTTTTTACTAAATCCTTCAGATATCTGGCGTAAAAAAATAGAAACAAATTACAAATCTCAAACAGAAGTTGTATATAGCGACAATCATTATTTAGTTTGGAAATTATTTAAAACTTTCACGAATAATCTCAAACATTAGAAACTTTCATTGGTGTTATTTGTATTTTTTTATCAAATAAAATTCTTGGTCTCAACAAAATTTTTAATAACAAAAATAGAGAATATAATTCTCCTGGTGTATTCTGGTGCTTCCACTGTCCCGGACGACAAAATAACATTTCTACAAGACGACGGTATTGATTTAAACTCACTGATTGAAAGCGAACACGCACGATTAAAAAATCGTCTTTAATAGCAGTACTTACAATCTCACCTGCAAGCTGTAAATTTTCCTCTACAATTTTTATATCTATTGGCTGATGAAGAAATAAATGAACAGGGAACTTCTGAGCGATCGCAATTTCAGCACCTCCTTCAGAAATCATTTTAGTCACACCCCATAAATTATCCTCGCCAATTTTTAACTGCGTTACTCGCCGTAAATCAAACCATTCATACATATCTGCTTTCGGCGCATCTAATAAAATCAGCAGGGTAATACTAATTAATATCAAATTATAAATACTCCACAGCCAACCCAAACTGATACCTGTAAATTGTGAAACCGTAGCATAGTAGCAGGCTTGATAAATACAAATATTTAGACTTCGCCAAAAAGTAACAGCATTAACAACAAACAAAATTATTAGAGGTAGTGCTAAATTCCAATTAAAATTGTAGCGATTATTTACTATACCTTTGGGCGTGACTTTAAATCCTTTAGCAAATGGAAAAATCATGACTTGGATAAAATTTAATGCTAAAGGAAAACAGATAATTAATGAATAAATATCTGAAATAAAAATGGAACAAGAACGATAATTTAACCAGGAAAATGTGGCAATATTTAATAAATAATAAGGTAGTAAAAAAAATATTAATTCTGCTGGGTTTGAGCGGATAGGAATCACATCAAAAAATGAATATGCTAATGGTATAAGCAAAAAATAAATTCGAGATAAATTACTACACCAATACACTACCCCACCTAAACCAGCTAATCTTTGCATGAAGTTTAGTCCAGGTATTTTTAAAGGATTAGTTTTAATAAATAAGGCTTGTACTGTACCTTGCTGCCATCTTAATCTTTGAGTTGCATAGGCAGGAATGTTTTCTGGTGCTAACCCAGCACTTAACTTTTCATTTAAATAAATTAAACGATAGCCTTGAGCAGATAAGCGAATTCCTGTGAAATAATCTTCACTTAATGACTCAGTTACGAATCCGCCAATTTCTTCTAAAGCACTTCTACGAACCACAAAGGATGTGCCAGAACAAATAGCACTACCTGAAGGATCGCGGCTTGTTTGAATGTGTCGATGAAATACTTCTCCTTCTGGTGTGACAATATTTTCTAAACCTAAATTACGAGCTATAGGGTCACTGTTATAGAAGCTTTGTTGTGTTTGTATTAAACCAATTTTTTTATCTTGAAAAAAACCAACAGTGCGGGTAAGAAAGTTTTTCGTCGGAACAAAATCAGCATCAAAAATTACTATTAATTCGCTATAAGTTTGAGCAATTGCATTATTTAAATTTCCGGCTTTTGCATAACTATTATCAGGTCGTGTTATGTAATAACAACCTAATTCTTCAGCTAAGTATTTCATTTCTGGACGATTGTTATCATCCAACAGATAAATTTTTTTATTGATATAATCTAGAGCTTGACAACCAATAATAGTACGCCGCAAAATAAAAACTGGTTCGTTATAAGTTGGTATTAAAATATCAACAGATGGTAAAAAACTACCACGCACTACAGCTTGAGATTTTACATCTGCTTCCTGGTGACGCTCTTTGATATCAAACATAAATAATAGCTGAATAATGTTATTAACTATCACCAGCATTTCAGCAAAAAATAATCCTAGACTAAATACTCCATTTAACGGATCTATTAAATTTAAAGTGGAGAGCGATCGCCACAGAACATATCGCAAAGTTACAATGATTAAAATTATTACCACCAATCTTTGCGACCAAATACGCGGTTGTGGAGAGATTTTCATCACCACAAACACAGCTAATAACAATCCAATTGTGGGTAATAGCAAATATTTATTCTGTGTTATTGGCACTTCTAACCACATCGGTGGATACATTTGCCAATCATGAATTAAAGCAAAAAGTTGACTAATTCTGTCTTCACCTGCAAACCAAGCTACTACAACAATGGCAGATACAAAAATAATCCCAAATAGAACCAGAGTTACTGCATGTAATCGATTAACTCTTTTATCAAAAGGAGTTTTAGATGGTTTGTAGCTAAAATTTGATTCTGACATTTTGCCCTTTTTGACCTCAGATTTTTCTACTAAAACCTATCAAATATGAGATGATGGACTATTTTTTGAAAAATTATAACAGAAAATTTAATAATTTTTTAATTTTTTATGATTAATAGTCTTTTGACAGCAGATTTTTTGTTAATCAAGTACTCCAGCTAGCCTGAAAGCTAGACCCAGAGATGATTTTAATTCTGAATTCTGCTGCCTGTATTTTTGGTTTTAGTTCTAATTTTCTAGAAAATATCCAAATAAATATATATTTGTTTGCTGAAAATCAACTGTAAATCAGAAAAATAAATATTCAACAGATTCTCATCTGAAATTAATTTAAATAATGGTATAATACGTAAAATTTAATTTACAGATAAATTTTGCCACAGCAAAGCTATGAAATTACAGTATTTAGCCAAGATGATGGATGTGGGTACTGGAGCTAACACAAAAAATCCTGCAATTGAACAATTATAAATTTTATTAATATTTGACTCTCCCAGGCATTAATAATTCATCAAAAGGTGTTCTATGCAGATAGCAGATATTTTCGCTATTTTACATCCAGCGATCGCAGTTATCTTTGTATTTCCGCTCATTGGTATCGTAGTTAATTTTGCTTGGCAAACACGTCAGCGTCGATTGCAAATTTTAGCCGGAAATAAAAGTAAAATTCCTCCAGTGGTAGGCCCAGAACACAAGCAATTAGGTGAATGGTTAACAAGTGCAGTTGTGGGAGTAACTTTAATAGGATTATCTTACCCAATTGGTAAAAATATTATTAAAAATCAATTGTGGAATCAAACACCTTTTCAAGTTATTTTTATTCTGTTGATATTTGTGGGAGTTATCGCTTCTTTAGTCCTACTTTATCGCGCTCAACAACGAATATGGCGAGGAATTTTTGCCACTTTAACCGGCACAGGGTTAGTGATTCTTGGCTTTCAAGATGGAGTATTTCGGCGCGACAATGAGTGGTACTGGTCACATTTTTATATTGGCATAACCGCAGCATTATTGATGATTTTTTCCCTAGCAATTGTTCAAGATATTTATCAAGATAAATCTCATCGCTGGCGCATTATCCATACAATTTTAAATTGTATTGCTTTACTGTTATTTATTGGTCAAGGTATAACAGGAACGCGAGACTTAATAGAAATTCCCCTGAGTTGGCAAGAACAGTACATTTATCAGTGTGATTACGCCAATCAAACTTGTCCAACAGCAAATCCTCAAACGCCAAAATAAACCAAGGCATTGGGTATGGGGTAATACTTGCGCCCTTTGCATTTCGTTATTTTCAATTTGGAATTGCTATTATGTCATTTATTACTTTCGTGGCAATGTTACTGCTAGCAGCCAGAAATCTTTAATCAACTGTAGAACTTGAATAAACTGGTAGACATCAATAGGTTTTGTGACATAGCAATTAGCATTAAGATTGTAAGAATATGATATGTCTTGCTCATCATTTGAAGTGGTCATGACAACAACAGGAATAAATCTGAGATTTGGGTCTGATTTGATTTCTGTTAACACTTCGCGTCCATCCATCCCTGGAAGATTTAAATCCAAAAGGATTAAGTCTGGACGCATAGCATCAGCAAACTCTCCTTGCAAAAGCAAGTAGTTCATAGCACTTTCACCATCTTCAACCCAATGCAAGTTATTGGCAATTCTGGCATTTGAGAAGCCTTTGATGGTTAGGTTTGCATCGCTAGGAGAGTCTTCAACTAGCAAAATTTCAATAGGTCGGAATGCCCCATCGTCAATCATGCAGTTACTAGAAAGTTATTAACATTAATAATCTAGTATATATCTTTGAAAGATAGCTTAATCTGTATTGAGAGTAAAATAAAATACAGTTCCTACACCAGGCTCAGACTCAGCCCAAATGCAGCCACCATGCCGTTCGACAATTTTTTTACAGATAGCCAGACCAATGCCTGTACCAGGAAATTCTCGACGAGTGTGAAGGCGTCGGAAAACTTCAAAAATCCTCTCTAGATAACGAGACTTAATACCGATGCCATTGTCCTGTACCCAGATGAGCCATTGTGAGTCGGGAATGGGAAATGGCGAGTTAGGAGTGAGGAATTCTCTCGCTACCTCTCCTGTTTCCCCATCTCTTCTGAGAGCGCCAATATGAATTTTGGGCGGCTCTTTTGGGCAAAACTTGATGGCATTGCCCACCAAATTTTGGAATAGTTGCACCATTTGGGTTTTGTCTGCGAGTAACTTTGGTAAAGGGTCATGAGTGATGATAGCTTTACTTTCGGCGATCGCTACATGTAAATTACTCAGAGCTAGACTCAGGGCCATATTACAATCAACAAGCACAAATTCTTGAGTGCAAGTTCCCACACGGGAATAAGCTAGCAAGTCTTGAATCAACTGCTGCATCCGCTTTGCCCCATCTACAATGTAAGCTAAGTATTCTTGAGCAGAATCATTGAGACGGTGTTGATATTCCTTCTCTAATAATTGGGTATAACTTGTTACAGATCGCAATGGCTCTTGTAAATCGTGGGAAGCTACATAGGCAAACTGCTCTAATTCTTGGTTAGAGCGTTTTAGATCTTCATTTAACTTTTGTAATTCTGCTGTTCGTTCCTGAACCTTGATTTCTAGTTCATCGTTGATTTGTTGTAGTGCCTGTTGTGCAAGTTTGCGTTCTGTAATATCAGTACAAGTACCTATCCACTCTTGAATTTCGTTGTTGGTATTTAAAATAGGAACTCCACGAGCGGCAAAAAACCGATAGCTACCATCTGCAACTCGCACGCGATATTCACTAAAGTAAAGATTTTTGGTTTTTACTGCCTCAGTCCACAACAATTCTGTCAACTCTCGATCCTCAGGATGAATTGCATTTAGCCATTCCCCTTCCTTGATTTGGACATCACTTTGCTCATTTATCATCCCATTTTTATCAGCTATCCAGACAGCTTGAGAAGTAGCAATTATTAGCGAGCGATAGCGTCTTTCACTTGCTTCTAAAGCAATTTCCGCCGATTTGCGGCGAGTGACATCTTGAAAGAGAATTGATACTCCTTCTGTTGAGGGGTACATACAATATTCAACCCAGCGATCGAAGGGTGCATAATATTCTTCCATGTGAATGACTCGCTGTTCTGTCACTGCCTGATGGTAAAATTGATAAAATTTATACTTGCAAGTTTCCGGAAATACTTCCCAGATACTTTTACCAATCAAATCTGTGGTGTGGCAATTAAATATTTGTTCGGCTTTGTGATTGATGTAGGTGTAGCATGAATTGGGATCTAGGGCAACAAAAGCATCTGTAATGGTTTCTAAAATATCTGCTAGTTTTGCTTTTGCAGCTTCCTGTTCCAAACAAATAGCTTCTTGTGATAAAACCTTGTTCATCTGAATTTGCTTTTGTAGCAGTGAGTAAACTACAATTAGCAAAACTAAACTGAAAATATATCCCAAGCTGACTATAATAACGATTTCCTGAAAAAGATCTTCAGTAGCTGATGTTTCCCCTTGTAATAAGGTTTTTTCCTTATTTTCTATTGCTTGGCTAATTGCTTGGATTTGTTTGCCAATTTCTACGCTGCGATCGACAATAGGTCTTTGAGTTGCCTTATCTAAACTTTTTTCCTTAAACAAGTCAATGGACTGCTCAAGCAGAGAAAATTTCTCTGCTACTAGAGGTTCAAGTGTATCAAGTCGCTTTTGTTGATTAGGGTTATTACTACTTAGCCTCCGCATATCTTTAAGCAGTTGGTAAACTTTCTGCTTCTGCTGTTTATAGGCTTCTCGGTAAAGTGTATTTTCTGTGAAAATATAGCTATTTTGTGCGCTCTCAGCGTTACCAAGGTGAATACGTACACGAGCTATCGATTCTGTAACTTGTTGGGTATGAACTACCCATTGCTTTTGTGCCGTTAACCTTTGAATACTTAAGTAAGAAGCTGCGGCGACAACAGAAATTAGCAGTAATGCCAAGCTAAAACCACCGCCAACAAATTTTTCTGATACTTTATTCATAGAATATTCGTACAACCATAGCTAATAACTCAATCAGTTTTAGCTCTCACGGCAAACTCTGGCTATTATAGAATGAAATTATACTAGTATCATCAGCGAGATTTTATGATAAGATTATAAAAATTGAGTTATTGATTTTAGCTGTTGACAACCTTGTAACTAATTAAAATCCATGACATTGTGTTCAGATAAACCATGATAAATTGAGTTTTTCCAGCGTTTACCTTCATCTGGAATTTCTCCACTATATTTAAACTTGTCATCGTCTTATTCTACATTGTGAATGCCTTTAAAAAAAGAGTGGATATCTGTGGGGATTACACCACATATCCACTCTCAAATTACGAGATTAAACTCATTAAAAACCGCCACAAAATAAGTAAAATTTGGGAAGGTTTAAATTAATTAACGTGACTCAGTTCCTTGATTTGGGCTGCCTTGTACGGTATCATTTTGTGGTGCTTCTGGGGTAGCAGAAGTTTTGGCATCACTTTTTTCAGCATCACCAGTTTGGCGGTTAGCTTCGTCAAGGGTAGTTTGGTAGCCACCAGAAGAGGCAGTTGTATTATCTTGCTTAGTAGATTTTTGTTGTTCAGACATTATTAGATTCCTAATCATTTACTCTTAGTAGTATCTTAAGAAAACTAGGGCTGTATCCTTATCTATCTAGAATATAGTTATTGCTGAATCGCCCCTCTGTCGAAAGTATTATTTAGTAATAATTATCTATAGTTATGAAAAATTAATATATAACAAGCAATAGAAGATACCCTAGTAATTGGGTACAGAGCAACTAATTTCAACTCTGGATAAAATTAAACATTTCAAACCAGGTGGCCGATGACAATGTTTTGATGTGTCTTTTTTTCAATTCCCTAATTTGAATTATCAAGATTTCCCCCCCCTTTATAATTTTAAATTATGTAATAATTTTTACAATTCAATAAAGTATAATTGATGAATCAAAATAATGTATCATTACCATCTGGGTGTGTGCTTCGGAAGGCAACATCTAGCGATCGATGGCCGATTCGATTGCTAGTGTTTTCAGCGAAACTCGACCCAACCCAATTAAATTGGCGGCAATTTTGGGTAATTGAATGCGATGCCTACGGCGGGCAAAGCCTACGCCATCTGGTAGCCTGTGGACAGCTGCGTAATTTCTCAGGGGCACAAGAACTTGGTAGTTTAGTAGTTGCACCATCTTGGAGAGGTCGTGGTTTGGGTACTTTACTCACCCAGCATTTGATTAACACAGCAACGCAACCACTTTATCTTGAATGTTTGGGTCAGCGATTGGCAGACTTTTACAGTCGCTTTGGTTTTGTACCAATATCTTTTGCAGACCTCCCAGAATTACCCAAGACAAAAGTCTCCTCTGCACTCAAGGATAAATTTAGATTCTCACAATTAGCTAAAAAACTACTCAAAGTTCCTGTAGTCTTTATGGAGTATCGTCCTAATTCTTAATTACAGCGTTTTTCAGGTAAATGAAGTGTACCGTAGGGGAAGGCAAAGGCTACGCCCTTACAATTACCTGTACCTCACAAAGTTGCAATTTGCTATAAAATATGCGTTGACCTTTGACAGATGAACAGTAAACAGTCAACGCTTTCAGCTATTGTTTATTTTTTGGAGTTCCCCAATACCAGGTATTTCCAATCCTTGAGTTTCCACTTCAAATCCCAGGTTTAGCAAAAATCGTGAGCAACACAGGCCCTAATAAATAATGGTGATTCAAACACGATAATCCAGCACAAGCAGCTAGAACCTGACGTTCTTCGGGGCTGTAGAATCGAATTCCAGCCAAAGAAATTGGCAATAGTTGAGTTTGTACCTGTTTTTTGAAAGTAAAATCAACCAAATAAAAGCATCCACCGGGAGAAAGTACCCGTGCTATTTCACTAATCACCTGTTGAGGTTCCAAATAATGCAAAAAGCTGATAGTGCTGAAAACAGCATCAAACTGACCATCAGCAAAAGGAAGAGACTCAGCTTTGCCCTCAACAAAAATCAAGCGCGGATGGTGGCGGTTGGTGAGTCTTGCCATCCGCAACATATTAGTAGATAAATCTAATCCGGTACCCCGCAAATCGGGGAACTTAGTGGCAAGGCGTCCGAGTAAACGTCCGGTACCACAGCCAATATCGAGGACATTAGCTTGCTCTGGTAAATTGACGTACTCTAGCAAGCGCTTGTGGATGGCTCGGTAAAATACTGAAGGAAGCAGCCAATCGTAGCTTGGTGCCCAGCGATCAAAAAGGAACTTTTTGTTATTAAGAAAGTCATAGCTCATGAGTTTCCGCAGTTTACCCAAAGCTTGATGCTTTTTGAGGGTAAATAGCTGCGCCTCCTTTGAAGTTGATTAACTAAGGTATTAGGCTTTTAAATTGCACAATGGGTGATGAAGTTAGTTGACTGCTGACGGTTGACTCTCAACAGTTAACAACCAACACGAAAAGAAATGCTCTTGAGAGCTTATAGCTTTGCAATCCGGCAATATCTAGCCTAACCTTTGCCAAAATACTTATGCTCATCTCGGCAAATTATCTGGAATTTTGGCACTTGAATGAGTAGTTAATAGTGTTCCTAGAGAGTTTAGCTATCTCTCATGGAAAACTAAAAAACGAGCGATCGTTGCATAAAACTATTAGACCCGACCGTATGTATTCATAGAGATTCAAATTAAGCAAACCCAATCTATTTTAAAAATATCAAGGAGAGCGATTATGTTAAGCTTTATTCCAATCCGGTTACACCAAGATCTGTTGCAACCAGTCCGCCAGTGGTTGGAAGCCTTAGAAATTCACAACTCCAAATTGGCACATTTCCTCTGCAAAACTATTCCTGCTCAGTGTCCATTTGAACGAGATATTACTGTGTTTGGTCGCAAGCTATTTCATATTCCACCAATGTGTAAATTAAATCCTTTGTACGAGGAAGTGGTTGGATTGCGTTTCAGAGCGCTCTGTTATCTTGCCGATGAATGTGGTGAAGATATCACGGCCTATTGTTAATAGTTAGTGGTATCGTTGTTTGATTTAGCAGTCATCGATAATTAGAGATTTACGGTTGTTACTCACTCAGATTTATACTAAGCTAGCGTACACCTAATTAGATGTCTGGCTATTTAGT
>VFQR01001770.1_pt1 | contig 15221 bp, 19 predicted proteins | sample 3512321 | NCBI WGS metagenome assembly VFQR01 (sample SAMN10412374, study PRJNA504923) | tailings metagenome | isolation source: Relicate 3 Philex TSF1 revegetated site | place: Philippines: Tuba, Benguet | collected 2017-08-29
AGAGCGCTGCGAGCGGGGTGGCGAGCGCTGGTCCGTGGCGGAACTGCTCCGCATTCGGGGCGAAACTCTCGTGACGCAGCGAGTGCCGGACGCCGCGTTGGCAGAGCAGGCCTTCCGGGAGTCCTTGCTCGTGGCACGCTCGCAGGGCGCGCTGTCGTGGGAATTGCGGACCGCCACCAGCTTGGCCCGACTCCTGCGCGGGCAGCAGCGAATCCACGAAGCCCGTGATCAGCTCTCGGAGGTCTACGTGCGTTTCGTTGAAGGCTTCGGGACGCCTGACCTGATGGATGCGGGCGCGCTCCTCAAGCAGCTCGACAGCGAAACAGACAACTAGCGTTCGGCCCGCTTCGGCCGACTTGGGCAACTCGCGCCCGCGCGCTGCGCCTCTATGCATGTCTCTGCGCCGGTTTGCATCGCTTAACTCGCGTCGCTTCTGCCGCGCGCCCAGTCTTGCCGTGCCGGATCGCGGTGCCTTCGGGCCCTGCATCCCACGCCCGACAGGAGGTGCATGACGATGGCAACCGAACTCCCCCCCGGCAACACGGCCACCTCGCGTCGTACATTGCTGCTGGCCGGCGCGCTGTCCGCCACTGCCGCGGGCGCATTGGGCACCCACCAGCCGGCTGTCGCGCAACAGGCGCGTCCGGGCACATCGCGAGACAACCCAAGGAGCAACCCCATGAACACGATTACGCTTCGCGACGGCGTCCAGATCTACTTCAAGGATTGGGGCCCGCGCACCGGCCAACCCGTGGTGCTGAGCCATGGCTGGCCGCTGAACGCCGATAGCTGGGAGGCACAGGCCTTCCATCTCGCGGCGAACGGCTACCGCGTCATCGCCCACGACCGGCGCGGCCATGGCCGTTCCAGCCAACCGTGGGACGGCAATGATATGGATCACTACGCGGACGATCTCGCGCAACTCATCGAAGCGCTCGATCTTCGCAATGTCTCGATGTTCGGTTTCTCGACCGGTGGCGGCGAGGTCGCGCGTTACATCGGGCGGCACGGCACCGGTCGCGTGGCCAGGCTCGCCCTGATCTCGGCTGTGCCGCCGCTGATGCTGAAGACCGAAGCCAATCCAGATGGCACGCCGATCGAGGCATTCGACAGCCTGCGCGCCGGCAGCCTGGCCGACCGCTCGAAGCTCTATCTCGACATCGCGAGCGGCCCGTTCTTCGGCTTCAACCGTCCTGGGGCCCAGCCGTCCCAGGGGATGATCGATTCCTTTTGGCTGCAGGGCATGATGGCAGGCCACAAGAACACCTACGACTGCATCAGGGCGTTCTCCGAGACCGACTTCACGCAGGATCTGCGCCGGTTCGACCGGCCGACGCTGCTGGTCCACGGCAGCGACGACCAGATCGTGCCGATCAACGCCGCCGCGAAGGCCGCGCAGCGGCTGGTCCCGCACGCGGTGCTCAAGGTTTATCCGGGCGCCCCGCACGGCCTCGCCGACACCCACAAGGAGCAGCTCAACGCGGAACTGCTCGGCTTCCTTCAGGGCTGAATCGGAGCCGTCCGACCGGGCGGCAGCATCAATCGAAAGGAGCAGTCCATGACGAGCTTTTCCCGTCGAGCGTTCTCGATCGGCTTGCCGGCAGCCTTTGTCGCGGCGAGCGCTGTTGTCCCTGGTCGCACTGCAGTCGCGCAGGCTCGAACCGCCGTCACGAAGACGGTGGTCCCACTGGCTCAAGTCACGGTGGGGCGATTCACGGTGACGGCGCTCGTCGACGGCTATGCGGATATGCCGTTCACGTACTTCACCGCCCGGTCGGCGCAGGCGGTGGAAGCGGACGCGCGGACGCAGTTCGCGGCCAGGCCGAACGGCATCCGCTTCGTGTTCAACCAGTATCTCGTCGACGACGGCGAGCGCCTGATCCTGGTCGACACCGGACCCGCAGGCGCGCTGGGCGAGACGGGACGGCTCCCTGGCGCGCTGGAGGCCGCGGGCGTCCGCGCCGACCAGATCGACGCGGTCATCGTCACGCATGCGCATGTGGACCACACCGGCGGCCTGGTGGCCGGCGGCCGGCGCAACTTCCCGAAGGCGGCATTGCACGTGGACCGGCGCGACATCGCCTATTGGACAGATCCTGCCAAGCGCGCAGCCGCCCCCGAGTTCCTGAAGAGCAGCTTCGATGCCTGCGCAGAGATGGTCCGCCTGTATCCCGATCTGCAGGCCATCGATGGCGAGCGGCAGATAACCCGCGGCGTATCGGTTGTCGATCTGACCGGCCATACCCCCGGCCACATCGGCGTGCGGGTCGAGGATGGTGGAAGCAGCCTGCTCATGGTGTCCGACATGCTCTTTCCGTCGGTTCACCCTGCGGACAGTGGTATCGGTTTCCTGTTCGAGCAGGATCCCGCCGCAGCGCAGCAGATGCGGGCCCGCTTCTTCCCGCGCGCCGCCGAGGAGCGTGCGCTGATCGCTGCCACCCACATGCCCTTCCCCGGTCTAGGACGCATCGTGTCCGACGGCGGGCGCATGCGCTGGCTCGCGGCGGATTGGGCGCTTCAAGGATAAGTCGAGGATCCGCGTCGCGCGATCCGCGGGCGCGTCACGCAGGAAAGGCATCTGGCATCATGCGCACCTTTTTCGGCGAACGCGCCTCCGCACCCACCCGTCGCGGCTTCTGTCTATGTTGCCTGGCAGCCGCTGGCGCTACCGCATCCGGCGACTGGCTCACCCCGCGCCAGGCCTTCGCACAGGCGCAGAACATCGTTGACGGAATGCGTGGAGCGGCGGCCTCGACACCGATCGCCATCCACCGCCTGCGTGGCGGAGTGGGTATGCTTGAAGGCGCCGGCGGCAACATCGCGGTGCTTGGCGGGTCGGACGGCCAGCTGTTGGTGGATGCCGGGCTGACCGGTTCACGCACCAGGATCGAAGAAGCGCTTGCCGCGTTCGGCCGCGAGCCGATCCGGCACCTCATCAACACGCACTGGCACTTCGACCACGCCGACGGCAATCGATGGATCGGCGAGGCCGGCGCCACCATCATCGCGCACGAGAACACCCGCAGATACCTGTCGATGACACAGCGGGTCGAGGATTGGGACTTCGACTTCCCGCCCGCGCCGCGGGTCGCGCTGCCAAGCCGCGTCGTCCGGGGTGATGAAGAATTGCGGCTGAACGGTGCCACCGTGATGCTGCGCGTGCACAGCCCCGCGCATACCGACGGCGACATCTCCGTCACGTTCGCCGAAGCCAACATCCTCCATACGGGCGATACCTTCTGGAACAACGCCTATCCGTTCATCGACTATTCCACCGGCGGGAGCATCGACGGCACGATCCGAGCGACCGAGGAGAATCTGGTCAGCAGCACGGACGATACGGTGGTGATCCCGGGTCATGGGCCAGTCGGCACACAACGCGACCTGCGCGATTACCGCGACGTCCTCGTCGATATCCGCGGCAAGATCGCAACGCTCAAGCGGCAAGGCCGCAGCCTCGAAGAGGTCATCGCCGCACGGCCGACCGCGGCACATGACGCGCGATGGGGCGGCTTCGTCATCCCACCCTCCTTCTTCGCCCGCCTGGTCTTCATGGGGGTGTGACATGCGGCCGCTCAGACCAGGCCACATAAGCCGCGGTCGCCTCGCAATCTGCAATCCAGGATGCACGAAAATGTCTCGGAGACTCGAAGGCAAGGTCGCCGTCGTCACGGGCGGCAACAGCGGCATCGGCCTCGCGACGGCCACGCGCTTTGCCACCGAAGGCGCCCGCGTCTTCATTACCGGGCGCCGCGACGCAGAACTCGCTGCCGCCGTCGCCGTGATCGGGCCGGGTGCGACGGGGATCCAGGCGGACTCAACCAAGTTCGCTGATCTCGACCGCCTGTATGGGCAGGTGAAGCATGCGGCGGGGCGCATCGACGTGCTGTTCGTCAACGCCGGCGGCGGCTCGATGCTGCCGCTCGGTTCGATCACTGAAGAACAGTACGAAGATACCTTCGGTCGCAACGTGAAAGGAGTGCTGTTCACGGTCCAGAAGGCTCTGCCGCTTCTTACCGAAGGCGCATCGGTCATTCTGACCGGCTCAACGGCAGCAACACGCGGGACGCCGGCGTTCAGCGTTTACGCTGCGTCCAAGGCAGCAGTGCGCTCCTTCGCGCGCAACTGGATCCTGGACCTGAAGGAGCGCCGCATTCGGGTGAATGTGCTCAGTCCCGGTCCCACGGAGACACCCGGCTTGGTTGGACTTGCCGGCCCTGATGCCGCCGACCAACAGAACCTCCTGAGGCAACTGGCTGCGGAGGTACCACTCGGCCGCGTCGGGGATCCCGACGAAGTTGCCAGCGCCGCTGTATTTCTGGCCTCGAACGACGCGAGCTTCGTCACGGGCGCGGAGCTCTTCGTCGACGGTGGCGAGGCGCAGGTCTGATCCGACAATCGTGTGCCCGCCGCACCGGCGGCTCCGGCGGACCAAGCCATCGCGCCAAGATCATGATTTGTGCCCTGACAGGATGAGGATGTGCCATGCAGCGTCGGAACCTTATGGCCGCCGGCTCCGTCGCCGGCGCCTTCATTGCTAAGTCGCTGCGGGTCGCGAATGCGGCAAGGCCCGCGCCGCCGCTCCTGTTGGATCACTGGGTGAATGGCCCCGCGATCGACACCGCCATGCTGCGCGGCAAGGTCAGCCTCGTAAACTTTTGGACCTATTCGTGCATCAACGCGCTGCGGACGCTGCCGTATCTACGGCGCTGGAACGAGGAATACGCGGCCGCCGGCCTGCAGATCATCAGTATCCACACGCCGGAGTTCGCGTTCGAGCACATCCGCCCGAACGTCGAGCACGCCGTCCGCGAACTCGGAGTTCGCTTCGCTGTCGGCCAGGACAACGGCTATCGGACTTGGCGCGCCTGGCATAACCGCGCTTGGCCTAGCTTCTACGTGCTCGACCGCGACGCCGAAATCACCATGCTCCGCGAAGGCGAAGGCCATGCGATGGAGCTGGAACGGGTCATCCGCACACTTCTTGGCGTGTCGACGGAGGTCGCGCGGCGGCAGCCGCCAGATGACGCGGACCTCTCCCAGATCCACTCGCCGGAGGTGTATTTCGGTGCGCTGCGCCCGACGCCGCAGGAACCGAGTCAGTCCCCTCGCCGTGGCGATGCGGTCTACGCGTTCAGCCGAGGTGGCCCGCGGCTGAACCGCTACGAGCTGGATGGCCTCTGGGACAGGGCGGATGAAGCGCTCACGTTGCGTTCCGCCCGCGGCCGCCTGCGGATGCGATACTCAGCCGCCAAGCTGCATCTGGTCGCTGCGGCACCAGATGGTGTCGGGCTGCGCATCGGCAGGAGCGACGGAACCTGGCGCAGTGTCCGCGTCGAACGCCCCGGCCTCTACAGTGTCGTGGATGGCGACACTTACGGGGACGAGATGGTGGAGATCGAGGTCACGTCGCCCGGCCTCTCGCTCTATAGCGCGACGTTCGGCTAGATCCGAGAGAGGGAATGCTGTCATGTCCGATCGCTCACACATTTGCCGAACGACATTGCGAGACGCGGCGACCTGGCTTGTAGTCATGGCAGCCGGTGGGTCTGTATCGACGGGCTTGGCGCAGATGGCGCCGCCGATGCATCTGCCACAACTCGCCTCACCGCTCGCACCCGCGCCCGAAGCGGCATCCGGCAGCCTCGTCGCCCGTTGGATCTTGGTGACGGACCGCATGGGGCGCGGGATGACATTCCCACCGATTCAAGCCGCGGTTGCCATGGCCATGCATGACGCACTCAATGCAGTCGAGCCGCGCTACCAGCGCTGGAGACCGGCGGCGCCTCGGGAGCCATCTGGCGAAGGTGCCTCGGCCGAGGTCGCCCTCTCAATGGCGGCTTTCCGTGTGCTGGCCTCTGTTTTTCCGGTCCCGCTGATGCGCGAGGATGCGGAGCCCCTGCTACTGTCAGTCTTGCGCTACGCTGCGCCGGATCAGCGTCAAGCGGGTCTCGCTCTCGGCACGGCGATCGGCGCCAGCTTTGCATCCGATTTGGTGCGCGGAATCGAAATCAGCCCCTTCCCAGAAGGCGAACGCCCGGGCCAGTGGCGGCCCGTGGCCCCGTTCTTTCGCAACGGCATGATCGCGGACAACGCCCCTGTCCTGTTTCCAAGTCGGGATGCTGTCCGTGGACCGGCGCCTCCCGCGCCAGGCAGCCGGCGATATCGTACCGATCTGGAGGAAGTGCGACGTGACGGAGCGATCAATTCATCGACCCGCTCCGAAGGGCAAACGGCTGCGGCCGAATTCTGGGCAGAACAGAACAGCCAGCGTGGCTTCCTGCATCTGACACTGCGCCTGCTGCAAGAGGAGCCGCGCCCGGGCGGGGTGCCGGAGGAGGCGCGGACACTGTCCGTGCTGACGGCCGCACTTGCCGACGTTGCGACGCTCGCATGGGCGGAGAAGCGCTTCCACGGTCACTGGCGGCCGATCACTGCGATCCAACAGGGTGGTGACGGGGTGACGCCTGATCCCCTTTGGCAGCCGCTCCTGCCCACTCCGTCCCATCCGGACTATCCCTCGGGCCATGCGGCGGATTGCGGCGCCGCGGCGGCGGTGCTGGATTCCATCTTCGGGTCCGTACCGCGAGAGGTCGTCTATCGCGCGATGGAGCCCGTTGATCAGCCTTCGCGGCGCTTCGCGAGCTTCCAGGCGGCGGCAGTGGAGTGCGCGGCGAGCCGGGTCTGGGCCGGTGCGCATTTCCGTTTTTCCAACGAGGAAGGCCTTCGCATCGGCCGCGCAGTAGCGATGCATGCCATCGAGCAGGTGCAGGCCCTATCCGCCGCAACACCATGACCGCCCATTGAGGTGCGACAGGGCGATGTCCACGACCTGTAGTGGATTCACTGCGGTCTGTGTGTCGGCAGTTGATGCGGTTGCCCATCCGCACGTGGGTCGCCAGGTCCGCAAATAGTTCTAGAGCCACAGCAGGTTCATTTCGACATCTGGCGGCGTACGGCGTGAGGCAGCCGCTGGACAGGGCCGAATCGACCAAGCCGCAGCGCGGCACCTGGCGGCGCTGGCTGGATAGTGATGCCTAGTTCGTTAGATCGGCGGCGCGCAAGAAGAGGGACTTCGATCGCATGGACCTGGTGCAGATCCGCCACTTTCTGGCACTCGCGCGCAGGCTGAACTTCACGCGCGCCGCGGAGGAATGCGGCACCACGCAGCCAGCTTTCTCTCGTTCGATCCAGCGGCTCGAGGATGTACTTGGCGGGCCGCTCGTCCTGCGGGAACGGTCGCTGACTCAGCTTACCGAACTTGGCCGCGCGATGTTGCCGCTGCTACAGAGCACGCACGATGCGGCAGAGGCCGTGCGGATCCGCGCTGCACGCCACCATTGCTTGAACGGTTCCGCGCCGCTTCGCATCGGCCTCGCGCCCTCCATCTCGGTGGGCAGGTTTTTGCCCCTGCTGAATGAAGTCGCAGATCGGGTTCAAGGGTTCGAGATGACCATGCGGCGAACCTGCTCGCCCGAATTGGTTGAGGCGATGCTGCACGGGGGGCTCGACCTTGCCGTGCTTCCTGAGGGCGAGGCGCTGCCAGACCGTGTGAACAGCTGGCCACTCTGGCAGGAGAACGTTGTGGTGGTCTTGCCCGAGGGCCATCGTCTGGCAGCATATGATCAGGTTGAGGCCGTCGAGTTGGAGGGCGAGACACTGGTGGAAGCTGAGCCGCCCGGTGCTTGTGCCTTCGTTCCGCGCCGGCTCGCGTCGCAGTACGGCCTCGCGCTGCGCGCCGTGCATCGCGCGGCAGAAGCGGAGGTTGCGCTCCTCGTCGCGCTTGGACTGGGCGTCGCGCTCGCGCCGGCCGGCGCGATCCTGCCGCGGGGTACGGTAATGCGTCCGCTGGTAGCGCCGGAGTTCAACTACCGATTGCTGCTCTGCGCCGTGGCAGGACGACCGATGAACCGCGCCGCCAGCGCCTTCGTGAAGCTCGCGCGAGCGACGCTGGGATGGAACGGGATGGGGAAGGCCGATGCACAGAATGCGGTCCAAGATTCGATCCTCGTCGGCTCCAATTGAGTAACCACGGGCGGCAAGGGTTCATCCGGTTCGACGACGATTGCGTCGGCGAATTCGTACTCGGTAATGTCCAGGGCGGTATCAACTGCTTCGCCATTCGGGTTGCGCCGTCGTGAAAATGCCGACGATAGACTCGGTCATTGTAAGGCGCCACTTCGTGACCTGCAGCGCTAGCGGCGCCCCGGCGAAGTCCACCGTCGATGCGATGACGTTGCGCGCCAGCACGCGCACGCTGTTATTTGACCATACATGGCAGTCCAGCAACAAGGCGATGCTGCTAGAGTCGAGCGAGGCGTGCGCGAAATCGCCCCGCCGTGCGCCAAGCACCGTGACGTCGAGATTGGCCGTCGCGCCGGGACCGAGGCTCGGCAGGTTCCAGCTGGTCTCCAGCGCCAGCGTCCTCGCCCGGACCGGCAGGGAGGTGCAGCCGTAGAGGATCGCCGGCGCATCCTCCGGCAGCCCGAAGAGCCGCAGCGCCTCGCGCTCGATCTGCCCGTCGAAGGCGACGATGCGTACTCGCGCGAAGGCAGCCATGTCGCGATGGCGCCGTCCGCCTACGCCTTGTCCACCCGCACCCTCAGCATTCCGCTGCCAAGATCAACCGCGCCTGCCGTGCCGTTCTGAAACCGCAAGCCTACCTTGTCCGCTGCCGACACCCACGCGGTCAGCGTGACTTCTTGCAAAATGACAGAGAAGCTCGCGCGCGAAGTCGCCGAGCGCTGCGCCAGTGACGGCCACGCTGGTGGTAACGTCTTCGCCGGCAGCGCGGCTCGGCGGATCGTAGGTGGTGCTCGCCTCGATGATGCGCGGCACGAGCAGCGTCCACGCGCTGCCGAGCCGCACCCGCTGCGTGAGCGTCGCGGTATCGAACACTACCAGTCCGACCAAGGGCGCGTGGAACACCCATGCTCCGCCGATCCGCTGGACCAGCCGGTTCGCCTGCCCCGCCCAGGCGCCGGTTGGCGTGGCACCGATGATCCAGCACTGCCCGTCCACCAGCGAACCCGGCGGCGAGTTTAGCCCGACCTGCTGCACCACGGGCTGCACCAGCGCGTCGAGGCGGTTCATCGCGGCGGCGTGGGTGACTTCCTCCTGCGCCTGCTGGGCGAGGATGCAGGGCAGCGCGATACGGGGTGTCGTCGTCACAGGATGGCCTCCCTGGCGATGCCGCGGCCGACTGTGTCGCTGATCTGCTGCACACGGATGCAGATCGCGGATTGCGGTGCGCCGAAATCGGCGGTCTGCTCGGCCGCGGTGTAGGTCGTGGTCGGGCTGCTGGTCCTGATGGTGCGCAGCGTCGCCGTGTTCTCGGCGTTGCGGATGTCGAGCTCGTAGCGCTCGGCGACCTCGCCGAGCGGCACGTCAGCGCCGTCGCTCCAGCCGGACGGCATGCGCGTACGCCGGATCCAGGTGATGGTGAGATTGCCGGCGTCGTCGCGGCCAACGGATACAGAGGCGATCGGCGATGCAGCTCGCCGTCGCCTACTGTCTCGTCGGCCAGGTCAGCCGAGCCGAGATCCTTCTGCCAGCGCCATCGCCTGGTCAGCCCATCGAGCACGGGCGAAACGCCCATGGCTCCGGCGCAAGCGTGTGTCGCCTGTCACCTTATGGTGCCCCGACGCCGGGCGTCCGCGACAGCGCCCGCCGTCCCTCGGGCGTCATCCGCGGCACGGCGTCCAGCAAGATGCCTTCCAGCAAGGGTCCGAAGCGCTGACGCTGCCGGCGCGCCTCCGCGATTGCCTCCCTTACGGCGGCCGGATCAACGGGATCGCGGGCAATCTCTTCCCGCGCGCGGGCGACCGCCAGGACATAATCGCGGCGCGCGTTCAGCAAGTCGCCGAGCCTTGCGCGAACCGCCCCTTGCAGGATTGCGGCGTCATCGGGCGACAGGCGCGCGAGAAATTCCTGTAACGTCCCTTCGGGGTCCGCAATCCCGCGCCCCTCGACCAGGCTGTGCGCCGGCATGGCCATCCGCTGCACCTGCACCGCCCGCCAGCGCTGCGCGCCCACGAGCGCGACGAGGAACAGGTTCAACGCGATCGACACGGCCAGGATCACCCGAAGGCGGCTGGGCGTAAGCCGCGGCATCATTGAAACAGATCCTCGAAGCGGAGATCGGCGAGCACATGATGCGTCAGCACGCCGTCGACCATTTCCACTCCGACCAACCAGCCGGCGACGAGGCTCGCCGCGAAGGCCGCGCCGATCGGGCGGGGGAACAGCCAGCGCCAATCCAGCAAGGGCTCCGCGCGTAAGCGCAGCCGCGCCATCGCACCCGCGACGACACGGGCCTGCCGCGCCGGATCCGGCAGCGGCGCGCGGCCGGCGGCGAGCAGCACATCGAGCCGCTTCGCCGCCATCCATTGCTCGCGCGCCGCAGTCGAGGCCTCACAGAGCGCCCGCGCCGCCACGCGCTGCGCCTCGGGCCAGCGTTCGGGGTCGGCGCCATGGGTATCCAGCAGCCGGGAGAAATCCTCGGGGTTCATCGGTGTCATTCCTCACATCCTCCCATCGAGCCCGTCAGCGCGCTGCATCCGATGACGCAGCGCCTGACGCGCCCGTTCCAGCAATGACCAGAAGGCACGCAGGTTGAGGCCGAGCGTCTCGGCGGCTTCGGCACCCGGCAACTCCTCTTGGTAGAAGAGCGTCAGCGCGACGCGCTGGCGTTCCGGCAAGCCTGCCAGCGCGTCGCGCAGCGCCTGCGCCTCGCGACGCGACGACAGGGCTTCGAAGGCACCCGGCGCGGGATCGGCTACCTCCTGCGCCGCCTCGATCGGCTCGTGGCGGCGTTGGCGCAGGCGGTCCACGCAGAGCCGCGTGACGATGGTGCGCACCCAGGTTCCGGGCTGGCTGCGCGCACTGTCCCAGCGCGCGGCGTGACGCCAGACGCGCAGCAAGGCTTCCTGCGCAACCTCATCCGCCTCGGCCGCCGAGCCCAGGATCGACTGGGCGAGTTGCAGCATCCGCCCGACATGGCAGTCGGCGAAACGGCGGAACGCCGTCTCGTCGCCCGCGGCGATACGCGCCATCAGGGCGGCATCCTCGGCGGCACGCATCGGGTCAGGCGATTGCATCACGGCCATGTTACGGGCCAGGCCGGGCGAATCCTCGCCGCTGCGGCAGAAAAAAAGTCGCGCCGGGCCGCGACGACTTCGCGAGGCCGCCCCGTATCAGACGGTCGAGACCGGGATGCGAACCGGTCCTCAGCGACAGGAGATGCCCGGATGACCGCAACACAGATTCGCCACCTTGGCTCGCTCGCCCTGGCCGCGCTTGCGCTTGGCGCCGGCCCGGCATCCGCCCAGGGCGGCGTGACCCCGGCGCAGCGCCAGGCTGCCCAAGCCTGCATGCCCGACATCCGCACCCATTGCGCGGGTGTGGAGCGCGGCGGTGGCCGCATCGCCGCCTGCCTGCAGCAGAACAGCGAGAAGCTCTCGCCCAATTGCCGGCAGGCCCTGGGCAGCCTGCCCCGCTGAACGGCGAGCCCCCTTCATCCTCTTCAAGCCTGGAGACTCCATCGATGCGCAAGATCACCCTGATCGCGGCCCTGCTGGGCAGCTTCGCCCTCACCGCCACGGCCGTCGCCCAGGAGGCGCAGCGCACCGTCACCGGCCCGCAGGGGCAGGCCGCGACGCGCTCCGGCTCCGTCGATTGCGCCGATGGCAGCTGCACCCGGTCCGGCTCGGTCACCGGGCCGCGAGGCCAGGCCGCCACGCGCAACCGCACCATCTCGCGGACGGCGCCGGGCGAATGGTCGTCACAGGGCACTGCCACCGGCCGCCGCGGCAACACGGCGACGCGGTCGGGCAGCGTACAGCGCGGCCAGTGATGCGCCTTCCGGGCGGGCCGAGCCCCGCCCGGACGCGGATGATCGAACGAGAGCAACCGCATGATGGATGCGTCCCCCCGCCGTCAGGCTCCGGCGCCTGGCCTGTCGCCGGCCGAACCGCCGCCCCGCCGCCGACGCGCGCCGCGCTGGTTCCTGCTGGCCGCGGTCGGCGCCGCCGCCCTGCTCGGCTGGCGCTATGCCGTGCCGGCGCGAGCCGAGGCGATCCAGGTCCGCACTGCGCCCTTCGCGCGCACCGTCACGGGTCCCGCCCTGCTCGATGCTCTGGTGAAGGTGGAGGTGGGCGCGCGCATCCCCGGCCGCATCGCCGAATTGCCGGTGGAGGAGGGCGATCGCGTCGCGGCGGGCGCGCTGCTGGTGCGGCTCGATGCCGGCGATGCGGCGCATCTTCTCGCACAGGCTGAGGCACAGACAGCGGCCGCGCGCCGTACCGTGACCGAGGCGGAGGCCGATCGCGATTCGGCCGAGGCCGCGCTGCTGCGTGCCCAGGCCGATTTCCGACGCAAGGAGGAACTGCTGCCCCGCGGCTTCGCGACCCGCGCGGAATTCGACGCGGCGCGGTCGACGCTCGACCAGGCCGTGGCCAGTGCGGAGCGCAGTCGCAGCGCGGTGATGCGCGCCCGCGACCAGCTCGGCGCCGCCGAGGCCGGGGCGCGCGGCACCGCCGTGCGGCTCAGCGACACCGTCATCGCCGCGCCCGTCGCCGGCATCATCACCGATCGGCTGCAGAGCGTCGGCGACGTGGTCGGCGCCGGGACGCCGATCCTGCGCCTCGTCGATCCGGCTAGCCTGGTGTTGGCGGCGCGATTCGATGAATCCGTCATGGCGCAGGTCGCGCCGGGACAGGCGGCGGACATCCGCTACGTCTCCTACCCGGGCCTTGTCTTTCACGGGACGGTGCTGCGCCTGGGCCGCAGCGTGGACACCACGACGCGCGAATTCACCGTGGAGGTGGCGTTGGCAGAACCGCCGCCGCATTGGGCGATCGGCCAGCGCGCCATGGTCACCCTGGCGACCGGCACGGTGCCCGCCGCCATCACAGTGCCGCAGGATGCGCTGGCGCCGCGCGGCGGCCAGGCCGGGCTTTGGGTGGCCGAGGGCGGGCACCGCGCACGCTGGCGGCCCGTGCAGCTCGGGGCCGCAGCCGATGGCCGGATCGAGGTGCCCGAAGGGCTGCGCGACGGCGAATTGGTGCTGCGCCGGCCGCAGGGGCTCTATCCGTTCAAGCCTGTCGCGCCGGTGCTGTCGTGAACTACCTGGCCTGGCGGGACATCGCCGCGAATTTGGTGCGCTTCTTTCTGGCCGCCGCCGGCGTCGGCTTCCTGCTGACCGGCAGCATGGGCATGCTGGGCCTGTATCGCGGCGTGCTGCACGACGCGCTGTTGACCATCGAGGAGATCGGCGCCGATCTGTGGGTCGTGCAGGGCGGGCGGGCGGGGCCCTTCGCGGAGCCTTCTGCGGTGTCGGCCACGCTGGACCGTCGCGTCGAAGGCGTCGCCGGCGTGACCAGCGCGCGCCGGTTCGTGCAGCACAACCTGCAATTCGACATCCAGGGAAAGCCGCGGCGCATCGCCGTCACGGGCCTCGACTTCCCGAAGGACCAGGGGGCCTGGCTCAGCCTGGCCGAGGGGCGGCTGTTGCAATCCGGGCGTGGGGAGGCGATCGCCGATGCAAGCCTCGGCCTCGCCCTCGGCCAGGACATCCGCCTCGGTCGCGATTCCTATCGGGTGGTGGGCCTGACACGCGGGCAGGTGGACATGTCAGGCGACGGCCAGCTGTTCGTGACTATTCCCGATGCGCTGGACATCGCCGACAGCCGCACGCCGGAATCCGTGCTGCTCGACCGCGCGCAGGGCCAGGGCGTCAGCGCCGATCGCCCGAGCCGCATCGCCGCGATCGTCGTCACAACCCTGCCCGGCATGACCGCGGAGGTGGCGCGCGTCATCGGCGCATGGGGCGATGTCGCTGTGCTCAGCCGCGACGATCAGCGCTCCGTGCTGGTCGATGGAAGGCTGTGGCGGCTTCGCATGCAGATCCTTTTCTTCACGGTGCTGCTGCTGACGGTGACCGTCGTGGTGATCGCCATGACGATCTACACCAGCACGCTGGAGAAGCTGCACGAGATCGCCATGCTCAAGCTGATCGGCGCGCGCGACAGCTTCATCCTGGCGATGATCCTGGAGCAGGCGGTGCTGATCGGGCTGTTCGCCTACGCGCTGGCGCTGGCGCTTTCCATGCTGCTGTTCCCGCATTTCCCGCGCAACGTGGTGCTGCTGCCCGAGGATCTGGCGCTGGTCTTCGGCGGCCTGCTCCTGGCCTGCGTGCTGGGAAGCTGGATCGGCATCGCCCGCGCGCTCCGCGTCCGCGCGAAGGAAGTGCTGGCATGACTCCGGAACGGGGCGCGCCGGTGCTGTCGCTGCGCGATGTCGGGGTGCGCTATCGCGGCGGCGACGGCGCGATGGTGGATGCGCTGGCGGATGTGACGCTCGACCTGATGGCGGGGGAGATGGTGGGCATCTTTGGGCCATCAGGCTGCGGCAAGACCACGCTTCTGATGGCGGCGGGGCTGCTGGAGCCGCCGACCTCCGGCACCGTGCGGCTGGCCGGCGTCCCTTCCGGCGCCCTGGCGCAGGAGGCTGCGCTGCGCGACTTCCGCCGGCGGCATATCGGCTTCGTGTTCCAGAAGCCGAACCTGATCCCCGTGCTGACCGCGGCCGAGAATGTGGCACTTGCGATGGTGATCGACGGGCTTCCGGCGGCCGAAGCGGAAGCGCGGGCGGTCGCGCTGCTGGCCGCACTCGAAGCCGCGCATCGCGCCGGGAACCGCCCGGCGCGGCTGTCGGGCGGGGAACAGCAGCGCGTCGCCGTCGCCCGCGCCCTGGCCAACAACCCCGTGCTGGTCCTGGCGGACGAACCGACCGCGGCGCTCGACAGCCGGCGCGGCCGTCACGTGATGGAAGTGCTGCGGTCCGTTGCGCGCGAGAGGCACGCGGCTGTCGCCGTGGTGACGCACGATCCGCGTTCCATCGACCTGTTCGACCGGATCCTGGAAATGGACGACGGTCGTATCGTCGCCGAGCGGCGGCCTGGCGCGCAAGCATAGCAATGCCGTGTTCGAACCGCCGCAACCCGTACGCGACGCGCGCGATCTGGCGGCGCTTTGCGAGAGCACGTCGAAAACCCCAAGGTGACCGCGTCGAGCGATACGGACGAATTTGACCGCGCGAGTGTCGTCTCAGCTGCGTTCGGCTCGACCGTGTATGCGAGCGATGACCTACCAGCTGCTACGCGGTCTAGGCTCAGGACCCATTAATTCGCTTGCCTCGACGCGGGCGGGCGTGATTCTGAA
>VFQR01001772.1_pt1 | contig 15187 bp, 11 predicted proteins | sample 3512321 | NCBI WGS metagenome assembly VFQR01 (sample SAMN10412374, study PRJNA504923) | tailings metagenome | isolation source: Relicate 3 Philex TSF1 revegetated site | place: Philippines: Tuba, Benguet | collected 2017-08-29
GGAACAGGCCGCCGAGGCCGCGATCCGGCTCGCCAATGTGCACATGACCGGCGCGATCCGCCTGGTCTCGCTGTCCAAGGGCCACGACCCCCGCGATTTCGTGCTGTTCGCCTTCGGCGGCGCCGGCCCGCTGCATGCGGTGGCGTTGGCCCGCGAGATCGGCATCCCCGCGGTGCTGATCCCGGCCCGCCCCGGCCTGACCAATGCGCTGGGCTGCCTGGTCGCCGATCTGCGCCAGGATGCGGTCGCCACGCTCAACCGCGGGCTGGACGACATCGCGGAGGCCGAGATCGCCGGCGTCCTCGCCGCGCAGCGCAAGCGCCTGCTCGCGCTGGTCCTCGCCGAGCCCGGGGAGGTGGAGGAAACCATCGTGCTGCACGCCGCCGAGATGCAGTTCCGCGGCCAGACGCATCTGATCCGCGTCGCCCTGCCCGAGGCCAGCATGACCCGCGCGGCGATCCAGGCCGCCTTCGAGGCCGCGTATTTCACCCGCTTCCAGGTCCGCCTGCCGGAGATCCGCGCGGTGCTGGTCAATCTCTGCACGAGCGTCATCGGCCGCCGCCGCCGGATGGATCTGCGCGCGCTGCTCGGCACGCCGGGCGAGGCGCTGGTCGGCGAACGCGCGCTCTACGCGGACGGCGCCTGGCATCAGGCGCGGGTCTACCAGCGCGAGAAGCTCGGCGAAGGCGAGCACATCGCGGGGCCTGCGATTCTCCAGCAGGCGGATGCGACGATCGTGCTGGAACCAGGCTGCGAGGCCGTGGTGGATGCGATCGGCAATTTGCGGGTGCGGACGTGACGTGTTTCTTCTTGCCTATTGCCTCCGGGCATCAGGCTGGCGGAACGAGCCGACGCGTCCACGCTCCGGGCAAGGCAACGAAATGAATAGCAATGGGGATCACCAAAGCGCAGATATCAGGGCCGTCCGCGCATACCTTATGACGTACTTTTACGTTGGGCCAGTTCTAGCAGTCGGTCTAGTATTCTCAATCCTCTCATTGATCATGGGCGTTCTGTCCAATGGCGACGATAGAGCGCGTTTGTTGGTCGCCGCTCTTGCGATCGCTTTGGCGTCCACAGTGATCGGTGTCGCCGGCGCGATCTACGTTGTCATCAAGACAAGGCGAAGGCGCATCTGAGGTGGCCGATCCCCTTACCCTCGCCGTCATCCAGGCCGGCTTGCAGCAGGTCTGCAACGAGATGGACATCGCCTTCTCCCGCGCCGCCTTCTCGCCGGTCATCGCCGAAGCCGATGACCGGTCCGATGGCATCTACGGCGCCGAGGATGGCGCGCTGATCGCGCAGGGCGAGCTCGGCCTGCCCGTCTTCGTCGGCACCATGGCGCATTCGGCCGCGCATCTGACGCGGCTGATCCGCGAAGGCGCGGTGGCACCGCCGGAGCCGGGCGACATCTACATCGTCAACGATCCCTATCTCGGCGGGACGCATCTGATGGATGTGCGCTTCGCCCGGCCGGTCTTCGTGGATGGCGCGCTCTTCTGCTGGCTGCAGAACACCGGCCACTGGCCCGATATCGGCGGCATGGTGCCTGGCGGATTCTCGGCGCACGCCACGGAAGTCGAGCAGGAAGGCCTGCGCCTGCCACCCGTGAAGCTGTTCAAGCGCGGCGAACTCGATCGGGAAATCCTCGCGATCATCCAGTCGAACATCCGCGTGGCGGAACAGCGCATCGGCGACATCAAGGCCCAGGCCGCCGCGCTGCTGGTCGGCGAGAGCCGGCTGAACGACCTGCTGGACCGCCACGGGGCGCCGCGCCTGCGCGCCGCCATCGCCGCCATTCGCGATCGCGCGGCGGAGCGGATGCGCGCGGAAATCCGCCGCATCCCGGATGGCGTCTATCGCTCCGAGGCCTTCGTGGATTCCGACGGCGTGGTGAACGAGCCGCTCCGCATCGCGCTGACGCTGACCAAGCGCCACGATCGTCTTGTCTTCGACCTGGGCGAGTCATCGCCGCCTTGCCAGGGCCCGATGAACTCGGTCTGGGCGACGACCTGTTCCGCCGTCTATCTCGCGGTCAAGCACGTCTTCCCGCATGTGCCGATCAATGCCGGCACCTTCGAGCCGCTGGAGGTCATCCGGCCGGACGGCACCTTCCTCGATGCGCGCTATCCGCGGCCCGTGTCGGGCTGCGCCGCGGAAGTCTCGCAGCGCGTGGCGGAGGCGGTCTTCCTCGCGCTCGCGCAGGCGATCCCGGAGGAGGTCTGGGCGGCGCCGGCCGGCACCTCCGGCAATTTCGCGCTCGGCGGCTTCGATCCGGCGCGGAACGCAGGCTATGTGATGTACCAGATCACCGGCGGCGGCTATGGCGGCAATGCGCGCCACGACGGCCTGACGAACGGCTGCTCCACCATCGGCATCAGCAAGACCGCGCCTGTCGAGGTGATGGAGCAGTACTACCCCGTGCTGTTCCGCCGCTTCGCGATCCATGAAGGCTCGGGCGGCGCCGGCGCGCAGCGCGGCGGCTTCGGCGTGCATTACGAGGTCGAGCTGCTGCGCGGCGAGGCGCGTGCGAGCTTCGTGATGGATCACGGCCGCGTCGGCCCGCCGGGCGTGCAGGGCGGGCAGGCCGGCGCGCCGAATGTCGTGCGGCTGCATCGCGGCGGCGTGACGACCACGCCCGAGCATCTCTCCAAGGATCAGGGGCTGCGCCTCGTCGCCGGCGACCGCGTCGAGGTGATGACCCCCGGCGGCGGCGGCTTCGGCGATCCCGCCGCGCGCGATCCCGCGCTGGTCGAACGCGACATCGCCCGCGGCTACTACACCGCGGAGCAGGCCGCGCGCCTGTGGGGCCGGCGATGAGCGCCTACCACCGCCCGCGCAGCCTGGAGGAAGCCCTGGCGATCCGCGCCGCGGGCGCGGTGACGATCATCGCCGGCGGCACCGACATCTACCCCGCCGCCGCCGCGCGCCGCGGCTGGGGCGACCCGGCGCAGCAGGACATGCTGGACATCAGCGCGATCCCCGGTCTCGACCGGATCGAGGAGACCGCGGCGGGATGGCGGATCGGCTGCCTCGTCACCTGGTCGCGGCTGATCGCGGCGCCGCTGCCGCCGCTGTTCGACGGGCTGAAGGCCGCGGCGCACGACGTGGGCGGCGCGCAAGTGCAGAATCGCGGCACGCTCGTCGGCAATCTCTGCACCGCCTCGCCGGCCGCCGACGGCATTCCCAACCTGCTGGCGCTGGATGCCGCCGTGGAGATCGCCGGCGCCGCCGGCGCGCGGCTGGTGCCGATCGGCTCCTTCCACACCGGCTACCGCGCCACGGCGCTGCGGCCGGAGGAGATCGTGACGGCGCTGCATGTGCCGCGCCTGGATGGCGCGCGCTCCGGCTTCCGCAAGCTCGGTGCAAGGCGCTACCTGGTGATCTCGATCGCCATGGCGGCCGCGGTCGTCGTCACGGAGGGCGGCGTGATCCGCGAGTGCCGCATCGCCGTCGGCGCCTGCCATCAGAAGGCGCAGCGGCTGCGCCTGCTGGAACTGGCCCTGCGCGGTGCTCCCGCGGGCGAGGCGGCGGGCCTGGTGCAGCCCGAGCATTTTGCGCGGCTCCGGCCGATCACCGACATGCGCGCGACCGCCGCCTACCGCCACGCGGCCTCGCGCCAGGCGGTGCGCGACCTGCTCAGGCAGCTCGCATGATCCGCTTCCTTCTCAACGGTGCGCCGGTCGCCACCAATGCCCACCCCTTCACGCCGCTCTCCGCCACGCTGCGCGACGGCTTCGCGCTGACCGGCACCAAGATCGGCTGCGAGGCTGGCGATTGCGGTGCCTGCACGGTGCTGCTGGATGGCGCGCAGGCCTGTGCCTGCCTGGTGCCGACGGCGCAGGCCGAGGGTCTGCGCGTCACGACGATCGAGGCGGATGAGCCGTTGCTGAACCAGCTCCGCGCGGCGTTCCTGGCGCATGGCGCGGCGCAATGCGGCATCTGCACGCCGGGCATGATCATGGCGGCGGCCGATCTGCTGCGGCGCGATCCCGTGCCCTGCCGCCAGGCGGTGGAGGATGCGATCGGCGGTGTGCTCTGCCGCTGCACCGGCTACCGCGCCATCGTTGAAGCGGTGCTGGATGCGACGCCGCACAGCGTCACGATGCCGGGCGCCGGCGCGGCGGTCGGCGCCGCGATCGCGCGGCTCGATGGCATGCCCAAGGTCCTTGGCACGGACCGCTTCGGCGCCGATGCCGCGCCGGCGGATGCGCTGTGGCTGCGCGTGGTCCGCTCGCCGCATGCCAGCGCGCGCTTCGTGCTGGGCGATCTGGACGCGGCGCGGGTCGCGCTGGAGCTCCACGCGATCCTGACTCATGCCGATGTGCCGGGGGTGAACGGCTTCGGCATCATGCCGCATCTGAAGGACCAGCCGGTCCTCGCCGAGGGCCTGGTGCGTTTCCGGGGCGAGGCGGTGCTGGCGCTCGTCGGCGAGCGTGACGCTGTGGCGCGCGTGCGGGATGCCGACCTGCCGATCACGTGGGAGGTGCTGCCCGCGATCCACGGCGTGGAGGCCGCGCTGGCGGAAGGCGCGGCGCAACTGCATGCGCATGCGGAGGGCAATGTGCTGGTGCACGGCCATCTCGCCTGCGGCGAGCTGGCTGGCGCACCCGCCGCCGCCGAGGCCGTCGCCACCTTCACCACCGGCTTCGTCGAACACGCCTATATCGAGCCCGAGGCCGGCTTCGCGACGCCCACGCCCAATGGCGTCGCCATCACCGCCTGCACCCAGGCCCCCTATATGGACCGCGAGGAGACCGCGCGCGTGCTCGGCGTGCCGGAGGATGCGGTGCGCATCATCCCATCCGCCTGTGGCGGCGGCTTCGGCGGCAAGCTCGATGTCTCGATCCAGCCGCTGCTCGCCATCGCCGCCCGCAAGCTCAACCGCGCCGTGCGCATCATCTATTCGCGCACCGAGAGCATGGCGAGCACCACCAAGCGCCATCCCGCGATTCTCCACGCGCGGATGGAGGCCGATTCCGATGGCCGGTTCAGGCGCTACGAACTCGACGCCGATTTCAACACCGGCGCCTATGCAAGCTGGGGCCCGACGGTGGCCAACCGTGTGCCGGTGCACGCCTCCGGCCCCTATCGCGTGCCCCAGGTGCGCAACCGCACCCGCGCCATCTACACCAACGACACGCCCGCCGGCGCGTTCCGGGGCTTCGGCGTGCCGCAGGCGGCGATCGCCACGGAATCTCTCGTGGACGACCTGGCCGAACAGCTCGGCCTCGACCGCTGGGAGATCCGCCGGCGGAACGCCATCGGCCATGGCGATGTCACGCCCTCCGGCCAGGTGCTGCATGCCTCGGCCGGCCTGCCGCAATGCCTGGATGCGCTGAAGCCGGATTGGGACGCGATGCTCGCCGAGGCCGCCGCGTTCAACGCGGGGAATGCGCGCCACCGTCTCGGCGCCGGCATCGCCTGCATGTGGTATGGCTGCGGCAACACCTCGCTGTCGAATCCCTCGCGGATGCGGCTGGAACTCGCGCCGGATGGCACGCTCACGCTGTTCAACGGCGCGGTGGATATCGGCCAGGGCAGCACGACGGTGATCGCGCAGATCTGCGCCGATGCGCTCGGCCTGCCGCTCGATGCCTTCCGCTTCGTGATTGGCGATACCGCGCTGACACCCGACGCGGGCAAGACCTCCGCCTCGCGCCAGACGTTTGTCAGTGGCCGCGCCGCCTACGAAGCCGGTCGCGCCCTTCGCCACCGCATCCTGCAGCTCGCCAATGCCGGCGATGACGCACGGCTCTCTCTCGACAATGGCCTGCTCACCATCACCGATCAGGCCGGCCCCCGCATCCTCACGCTGCACGAACCCCTCATCGCCGAAGGCCATTACGATCCGCCGACCACATCCCTCGACGCCAAGGGCCAGGGCATTCCCTACGCCACCTACGGCTTCGCCGCGCAGGCCGCGCTGGTGCGCGTGGACACCGCGCTCGGGCTGACGAAGGTGCTCCGCATCGTCGCCGCGCAGGATGTGGGCCGCGCCATCAACCCCACCCTCACCATCGGCCAGATCCATGGCGGCATCGCGCAGGGCCTCGGCCTCGCGCTCATGGAGGAATTCATCCCCGGCCGCACCGAGAACCTGCACGACTACCTGATCCCGACCGCCGGCGACGTGCCCGACATCAAGGTCCACCTCATCGAGGACCCCGAGCCTGAGGGCCCCTTCGGCGCCAAGGGCGTCGGCGAGCCTGCGCTGGTGCCGACCGCGCCGGCCATCCTCGGCGCGATCCGCCACGCCACCGGCGTGACGATCCGCCAGGTTCCCGTGCTGCCGCATCGTCTGTGGGAGGCGCTGCATGTCCGCCAGCTTCAGCCCTGAGGCGCGCTCGCAGAAGTTCGGCCAGGATGAAGGCGAGGGCATCATCCGCTGCGATGCCTGCCCGGTCCTCTGCCGCATCCGCCCCGGGCGCAGCGGCGCCTGCGCGCGCTACGCCAACGACAGCGGCCGGCTCGTCCGCACCGATCCCGCGATCGTCCTCGCGCGCACACTCGATGCCGGCGGCCGCGCCGTGGCCTTCGCGGAGGGTGCATGGGACGGCAAGCTGCTCGATCCGTCACGCGCCTTCGTCACCGGCATCGGCGCCGGCACGACCTACCCGGACTACAAGCCCGCGCCCTTCATCGTCGGCGCCGAGCATGACGGCGTGGAGACCGTCACCGTCGTGACCGAGGGGATGTTCAGCTATTGCGGCGTGAAGGTGAAGATCGACACCGACCGCCATCTTGGCCCGGAAGCCGCCGCGGTGCGCGCGCAGGGCGAGCAGGTCGGCCACGTCACCACCGCGGAGTACGGCAGCCAGATGCTCAGCCTTGGCGGCGTGCGGCACCTGACCGGCGGCAGCAAGAAGGAGGGCACGGTCACCTGCGAGACGCTGCTCGCCCTCTGCGCCGGCGAAGCCGTCGAACTGACGATTGATGGCGGCCACGCCGTCATCGTGCAGGCCGGCCAGGCGCCGATCGTGGACGGCACGCCTGAGCGACGCATGCGCGTGGGCTGCGGCAGCGCCACGGTCGGCATCTTCGCCCAGCAATGGCTGGGCGAGGCCGACGAGGTGATCGTGGTGGACGACCACATCACCGGCGTCCTTTCCGAACACCAGGCCGGCAAAGTGCTGGGCATGCGCGCCACCGGCATCCGCGTGCGCGGCCGCCGCTCCACGCCCGGCCGCTACTTCCAGGTCGCCGCGCCCGGCCTCGGCTGGGGCGGGACGGACATCACCGATCCGCTCGCCATCATCGAGACGATCGACCCGAAGCGCGCCTGGCCCGGCCTGCGCCTGCTGCTCACCTCCACCACCGGCGAGGACGCGCTGTGGTGCGTGCTGGACGAGCAGCTTCGCCCGATCCCCGCCGAGATGCCCGCGAAGGTGCGGACGGTGGTGGAGCGCATCGGCGAGAATTGCGAGCCGTCGCTCTGCACCGTGCTGTTCATGGCCGGCGCCGGCGGATCGCTGCGCGCCGGCGTCACCGGCAACCCTGTGCTGCTCACGCGCAGCGTCGCCGCCGGCGAGACGCGCGTCACCATGGGCGGCGCGCCCTGCTACGTCTGGCCCGGCGGCGGCATCACCGTGATGGCGGATGTGTTGCGCCTGCCGGGCAACGCCTTCGGCTACGTGCCCACACCCGCCTTGGTCGCCCCGATCGAGTTCACCCTGCCCCGCCGGCTCTACGAGAGGCTCGGCGGCCACATGGAGGAGATCGTGCCGCTGGCCGCGCTGCTCGCCGGCCTCGGCGACCAGCTTCGGGTCGAGGGCTGGAACGCCGACAACCCCTGGCCCTTCGCCCCGCCGTGATCGTGCAGCGGCTGCGTGGCGGGCGGCTGCATCTGCATCACGGACCGATCGATGTCGTGCTGCGCGCCTGGGGCGAGGCCGAGCAGGTCGCCGCCGCGGAGCGCGCCGCCGCGTCGCGCTTCGATGGGCTGCTGGAGGAACTCGTCGCGGAACTGCCGGCGCTGCGCCGCGACGTGCGGGAGGGCCCTTCGCTGCACGGTCCCGTGGCGCGCCGCATGCTCGCGGCCTGCGCCCCCTTCGCCGCGCAGGGCGTGTTCGTCACCTGCATGGCCGCTGTCGCGGGCGCCGTGGCGGATGAACTGCTCGCCGCGCTGCGCGCCGCGGCGCCAGGGATCACGAAGGCGTTCGTGAACGACGGCGGGGATATCGCCGTCTTCGTGGGCGCGGGCGAGACGCTCGACATCGGGCTGGTCGCGCGCGATGCGGCGCCTGCGCGCGACGGCGCGTTGCGCATCACGCCCGGCGCCGGCATCGGCGGCGTCGCCACCTCCGGCCGGCATGGCCGCTCCCTCTCGCTCGGCATCGCCGATGCGGTCACCGCGCTCGCGCGGGATGCCGCCACGGCCGACGCCGCGGCGACGCTCATTGCCAATGCCGTGGACGTCGAGAGCCCCGCCATCGCCCGCGCCCCCGCATCCTCGCTCGACCCGGACAGCGACCTGGGCGATCGCCTCGCCACGGTCGGGGTCGGCCGGCTCGCCGAGGCCGAGATCGCCGCGGCGCTCACGGCCGGCGCCGCCCGCGCGGAGGCCTGGTGCCGCGAGGGGCTGGTGATCGCGGCGGCGCTGCGCCTCGGCGGCCAGTCGCGCTTCGCCGGCGCGCGGCACAGTCTGCGCTAGCCTTTCCCGAAGCCGCGCGAAGCCCCATACAGGGGCCATGCCCTCTGGCCCCATCGCCATCGTCGGCGCCGGCCTCGCCGGCCTCGCCTGTTCCCGCACCCTGGCCGCGCATGACGGCCAGGTGCGCCTCTTCGACAAGGGGCGTGCCCCTGGCGGGCGCGTCGCGACGCGGCGCGTGGAGGTGGAAGGGCGCAGCTTCAGCTTCGACCACGGCGCGCAGTATCTCTCGGCGAAGGGCGCGATGTTCCGCGCCACCCTCGAAGCGACCAACGCCAAGCCCTGGCCCGATACGATCCGGCGCGTCGGCGTGCCCCGCATGTCCGTCATCCCGCGCGCGCTCTCCGACGGGATGGATCTCAGCCTCAGCCGCGAGGTGATCGAGATCGCGGGCGCGCCCGGCGCCTGGATCCTGCGCCATGTCGCCGGCGGCCCGCGCGGCGAGACGCATGAGACGCCGCAGGAGGATGGCCCCTTCGAGGCCGTCGCGCTCTGCGTCCCGGCGCCGCAGGCCGCGGCCCTGCTGGCCGGGCCCGCGCCGCATCTCCGCCGCGTGCTCGACGTGGTGCGGATGGCGCCCTGCTGGACGCTGATGGCCGCCTTCGACGGCCGCGTCGCGCTGCCGGACACGACCCGCCTGCCCGGCGGCCCCATCGCCTGGGCGGCCCGCGACAGCGCGAAGCCCGGCCGCGATGCCGAGACCGAATGCTGGGTGGTCCATGCCGGCCCCGAGTGGTCGCGCGAGCATCTGGAGAAGCGCCCGGCCGAGATCGCGCCGATGCTGCTGGACGCGCTGGCAGCGCTCGCCGGCGGCGCGCTGCCGCCGGTGCTGCACCATGCCGCGCATCGCTGGCGCTACGCGCTGGTGGAGACGCCGCTCGGCGCGCCCTGCCTGTGGGACCCCGCGCGCGGCCTCGGCGCCGCCGGCGATTGGTGCATCGGCCCGCGCGCCGAGGCCGCGGCCGAGAGCGGCGTCGCGCTCGGCGCGGTGATCGCCCGGGGATGATCGGTTGATGAGCGACCGGGCGGCGATCGCCGCCGAAATCCTGCACCAGGTGGCCATCCGCGGGGGCGACAAATCCATCTGCCCGAGCGAAGTCGCCCGCGCCCTCGCGCCCGACGAGGACGCATGGCGCCGCCTGATGGGCCCGGTGCGCGAGGCCGCCATCGCGCTCGCGCGCGAAGGCCGCATCGAGGTGTTGCGCAAGGGCAAGCCGGTGGACCCTGGCCAGGAGGTGCGCGGCGTGATCCGCTTGCGGATCAAGGGGGAGCCGCCATGATCGGGATGCTGCTCGCGCGCGGGGTGGAAGGGCTGCCGCCCGCCGCGCCGCTGGATTTCACCACGCTCCGCCTGCCGGCCTCGCCCAACGCGCATCTCGCAGCACCCCCCGGCGTCACCGCCGAGCGGCATGAGACGCTGCCCCCCTTCCCGGTCTCGCCCGAAGCCGCGTGGGAGGCGCTGCGCCGGCTCGCCGAGGGGATGGAGCGGGTCTGGCTGATGGCGGAATGGCCGGTGCTGCGCCAGGCGCAATGGGTGGCGCGCACCCGCTGGATGAACTTCCCCGACCTGATCAACGCCCAGGTGGTGGAGGTGCCGGGCGGCGCCGGCGTGTTCCTCTACTCGCGCAGCCTGATCGGCTATTCCGATTTCGGCGTGAACGCGAAGCGAGTCGCGGCGTGGCGGGCGCTTCTCGACTCACGGCTGCGCTGAACCCTCCCCCGCAACGGGGGGAGGCAGGAGACCCCCGTGATGCGGCGTTTCGGCCCCTTCCTGCGCGATTGCTGGGCGCTGACCCGGCCCTACTGGACCAGCGATGAGCGCGGCCGGGGCCTCCTGCTGCTGGTCAGCGTCATCGCGCTGAACCTCTCGCTGGTCGGGATGACGGTGCTGCTGACCTACTGGCAGCGCGCCTTCTACAACGCGCTGGAAGCCAAGGACGCCGCGACCTTCTGGGCGCTGATCCTGCTCGGCGGCGAGGCGGACGGCACCTGGTTCCCCGGCTTCTGCGTGATCGCGGCCGCCTACATCCTGATCGCGGTCTATGCGCTGTATCTCCGCCAGGCGCTGCAGATCCGCTGGCGGCGCTGGCTGACGGAACGCTACCTGGCCGATTGGCTGAGCGACCGCGCCTACTACCGAATCGCGCTGACCGACCGCGAGACGGACAACCCCGACCAGCGCATCGCCGAGGACATCAAGCTCTTCGTGGACAACACGCTGGTGCTCGGGCTCGGCCTGCTCAATTCCGTCGTCACGCTGTTCTCCTTCATCTTCGTGCTGTGGTCGCTGTCGGGGCCGCTGGAGGTCTTCGGCATCTCGATCCCGGGCTACATGGTGTGGGTGGCGATCCTCTATTCCGTGCTCGGCACCTGGCTTGCGCATCTGATCGGCCGGCCGCTGATCCGGCTGAACTTTCTCCAGCAGCGGGTCGAGGCGGATTTCCGCTACGCGCTGATGCGGGTGCGCGAGCATGTGGAGGGCGTTGCACTCTACCGCGGGGAGGCGGATGAGCAGCGCGGCCTGGTGCGACGCTTCCGCGCGCTGATGGAGAATTGGTGGGCGATCATGGTGGCGACCAAGCGCCTCACCTTCTTCACCGCCGGCTTCACGCAGGTCGCCTCGATCTTCCCGATCGTCGTCGCGGCACCCGCCTACTTCGCCGGGCGGATGCCGCTCGGCGGGCTGATCCAGACCAGCTCCGCCTTCGGCCAGGTGCAGGGCGCGCTCTCCTGGTTCGTGGACAACTACCGCGAGCTCACGGAATGGCGCGCGACCGTCGAGCGCCTCACCGGCTTCACCCGCGCGATCGTCCAGGCGCGCGCGGCCGAGGGCGGCGTGCAGCCCGCCGCGCCGGATGGCGCCGGCATCAGCCTGCGGGACACCACCATCGCGCTGCCGGATGGCCGGACGCTGATGCGGGATGCGTCGCTGCGGCTCGACCCGGGCGAATCCGTGCTGCTGACCGGCGCCTCCGGCAGCGGCAAATCCACCCTGTTCCGGGCGCTCGCCGGCATCTGGCCGTTCGGCCGCGGCGAGCTGCGCGTCCCGGACGGCGCGCGCACCCTGTTCCTGCCGCAGCGCCCCTACCTCCCCACCGGCACGCTGCGCCGCGCCGTCGCCTACCCGCTCGATGCCGCAAGCGTGCCGGAGGCGGAGATCCGCGCCGCGCTCGATGCCGTCGGCCTGCCGCATCTCGCGGCGCGTCTCGACGAGGAGGATGCCTGGGACCGCAGCCTTTCGGGCGGCGAGCAGCAGCGCCTCGCCGCGGCGCGGGCGCTGCTGGTGAAGCCCGAATTCCTGTTCCTCGACGAGGCCACCGCGAGCCTCGACCCCGCCAACGAGGCCAGGCTCTACGCCCTGCTGAAGGAGCGCCTGCCCGCCACCGCGATCCTCTCCATCGCCCATCGGGACAGCGTCGCGAAGTTCCATGACCGGGGCCTGCGCGTCGAGGGCGGCGCGCTGCGGGCGGCACCGGTGGGGTGAGGCGCCGCCGCCACGGGGTGACCACACGCGCGGCGACGAGGCCCCTTGCGGGACCGGGCATGAGTCCGTCGATGCGGCGGTTCGGCCATCTTCGCGGGGACGCCGCCCGTGGTGTGCAACGGCGCCACGATCACGGCACCGGCTTCATGGCCGCCGACGTCCAGGCGTAGAGCAGGGCGTGAGGCACGGCCCCCACATGTCCGGCGCCCATCAGCCATGGCCGCTATGCGCGGGCGATCCGTCGCTTTCGCGGGCGTCTCCCGGCGCGACGGAGCGCCCGAGCAGGTGCCGCAAGGTCGCGTAGCGGCGCCGATACTGCATGGGCGTCAGCCCGACGCGGCGGCGGAACAGCCGCCCGAAGAAGCTACTGTCCTGGTAGCCGACCTCAAGGGCGATCGCCTCGACCGGCGTCTCCTCCGTCTCAAGCATCTGCTTCGCCTCCTCGAGCCGGAGCGCATGGACATAGTCGAGCGGCGCCATGCCGGTGGCCGCCGTGAAGCGGCGCGCGAAGGTGCGCTCGGCGAGGCCCGAGAGGCGGATCATCGCCGCGACGGGCGCGGCCTCGGCATAGTGCTCGGCGACCCAGGCCTGGCAGCGCGCGATGAGCGCGTCCTCCGCCTGCTTCGCCGCCAGCACTCGGAACGGCTTCTGCCCCTGCTCGTGCCAGTTGATCAGGAAGGTCCGGGCGACATCCGTCGCCTCGCCCATCCCGGCATGGCGGGCGATCAGGTAGATGCAGAGGTCGAGATGCGCCGTCCCTCCGCCGGCCATGACGATGCGCTGGTCCGGGCCCGTGACGACCAGGGACCGCTCGGGATCGATCCGCAGCCGCGGATGGTGGCGCGCCAGCATCGCCGCGTAGGCCCAGTGGACGGTCGCCTCATGCCCGTCGAGAAGGCCGGTCTGGGCGAGAATGATGGCACTCGTGCAGGCGCTGGCGAGCGTGGCGCCGTGCCCGTGCTGCTGCCGCAGCCAGGCCACCTCGGCGTCGAAGCGGCCGACGCAATCGTCATCGGGGCTGAGCGCGAAGTCCGGCACGCAGACCAGCGCGGGCCGGGGGATGTCCTCGATGCGGCAATCGGCGCGGATGCGCGCGCCATTCGCCGTGACGACGTCCAGCGGCCCCGCGCTGACCACGCGCGGCCGCATCCGCTGCTCGCCGGGAACGCCGGTGGTGATGAAGCGCCAGTCCCGGCCCGCGGCCGAGAACAGGTCATGCATCGCATACAGGGTGGAGGCCGTGACCTCTGGGAAGGCGAGGATCGCGACATCCACCGGATCCTCGGCGTGGGACATGGCGGAATCGGACGCTTCGCGGCGGTTTCGGCTTGGGCGTTGCCGACGAAGGCACGGTAGCGTTCACGCATCACCCGGCGCAAGGCATTCGCCGGGCACCGAGAGGACACCGGATCATGGACGTCGTCTCCCTCCTGCCCTCCCCCGACATCGCCACCCTGCGCGAGACGCTGCGTGGCCCACTGCTGCTGCCCGGCGAAGCCGGCTACGACGCGGCGCGCCGCGTCTGGAACGCCATGATGGACCGGCGCCCCGCGATGATCGCCTGCTGCCTCGGCGCCGCCGACGTCGCCGCCGCGATCGACTTCGCGCGCGAGCACGGGCTCATCGTCTCGGTCCGCTGCGGCGGCCACAACTCGGCAGGCTACGGTGTCTGCGAGGGCGGCATGATGATCGATCTCTCGGCGATGCGCGCTGTGCGCGTCGATCCGACCGCGCGCCGGGCGTGGGTGCAGGGCGGCGCCACCTGGAGGGACGTCGATGCCGAGACGACGGCTTACGGCCTCGCCACGCCTGGCGGCCTGATCTCGGCCACCGGCGTCGGCGGACTGACGCTTTCGGGCGGCATCGGCTGGCTCCGCGGCACGAGCGGACTCTGCGTCGACAACGTCCTCTCGGCCGATGTGGTGACGGCGGATGGGAGGCTGCTGCATGCCTCTCCGGACAGCCACCCGGAGCTGTTCTGGGCCATCCGCGGCGGCGGCGGGAATTTCGGCGTGGTGACGATGTTCGAATTCCGCCTGCAACCGATCGCGCCCGAGATGTACATCTGCGCGCCCGCCTATCCCGAGGAACGCGCCGTCGAGGCACTCCGAGGCTGGCGCGACTTCATCCAGTCCGGGCCTGAGCGTATCGGTGCGCTCGCCGAGTTCTCCACCATTCCCGACGATCCCGACTATCCGGAGCACGCGCGCGGGCGGCGCGTGCTGACGCTGGCCACCGTCTATGACGGCCCCGCCGAGGAGGGCGAGGCGCTGCTCGCGCCGCTGCACGGCTTCGGAGAGAGGGTCGCCGATTTCAGCGGCCGCATGCCCTATCGCCAGATCCAGCGCCTCTATGACGGCCTCTTCCCGAAGGGCCGCGACCGCAGCTACTTCAAGTCGCTCTACGTCCCGGCGCTGGACGACGCGCTGATCGCGGAGTTCGTCGCGGGCGTCGTCGAGCGGCCCTCCCCGCTCGCCCTCGCATCGGCCTGGTATTTCGGCCCAGCGGTGCGCGACGTGCCTGCAGAGGCCACCGCCTTCGGCGACCGGACCCAGCCCTGGCTGCTGAGCTTCGATTCCATCTGGTCGCGCCCTGAGGACGACGCGGCGAACATCGGCTGGGCGCGCGCCCAGTGGCGGCGCATGCGGCCCAGCTCGAACGGCCGCGCCTACCTCAACTTCCTCTCGGGCCACGACGATGATCCGTCCGTCATGCGCGACGGTATCGGCGCCTCGACCTACGACAGGCTTGCGCGGATCAAGCGTGCCTACGACCCGACGAACCTGTTCCGCATGAATCAGAACATCCCTCCAGGCTGATGCGGGCTGGTCTGCTCACAGCCGATCGAAACGTGCTCTGGTGACCCGGTTCCGAGTTTCGCCGTCGGTGCGGCGACTTCGGGATCGCGCCGCCGGCTTGGGTTTTCAGTGGCCTGCCAGAGCATCTTCGAGCCGGGCGGATACGCGAGGCGACTCGGAAAATGCTCCAAACAGGTCGCTAGGCTCAGGACTCATTGGCCGAGCCAGAAGATGAAGATGGCGGCGAGTGTGATG
>VFQR01001773.1_pt1 | contig 15183 bp, 13 predicted proteins | sample 3512321 | NCBI WGS metagenome assembly VFQR01 (sample SAMN10412374, study PRJNA504923) | tailings metagenome | isolation source: Relicate 3 Philex TSF1 revegetated site | place: Philippines: Tuba, Benguet | collected 2017-08-29
CAACTAGAAAATAGAACATTACCACTGCATAACCTTGCCAGCCTAAAGTTCCCCAGATTACTATGGCTAGTAACCAGGCATGGAATAATCCAGCTGGAGTCAGCAGTTTTTTCGGAGCGATCGCCGCTAAACCCAATAAAATTGTGTTTAATCCTACTCCCACTAGCCAGGGATTTACAGAATTAAATAAGGGTGACATTGGTAATTAGTCAAAAGTAAATTTATCTGAATATCAATAGAATAGCGAATTTCTCATGGTTAGTGCTGAATTTAGATTATTCAGACGCTCGAACGCGAGTGCGTCTCCGACAGGAGAAGACTCGGCGAGAGCTAGCTATCCGCCAGTCGCACAAAATACCCAACTGAATTCTGACGACTGACGCCAATATTGCTATTTGATAAATGTAAATGAAGTCGTATTTGATTGTTGAAAAAATCAACTAATACTCAATGTTTTATTTTGGTCATACTATGATAAAGAATATCAGCTAACATCAATTAACTATATGAGTCAAACTATATTCCATCTTGCTTTTCCCGTGACTGACATTGCCAAGACAAAAACATATTATGTAGATGGCTTGGGTTGTATTCCCGGTCGTGAAAACCGTCACGCCTTAATTCTCAATCTCTACGGCCATCAGCTAGTAGCTCACCTCACCAAAGAACTTCTGACACCCCAACAAACTATCTATCCCAGACATTTTGGATTAATTTTTACCCAAGAAAATGATTGGAAAGACTTACTAGAAAGGGCACGACAGCAACAGCTAATTTTTCGTGAAGAAAGTAAAAATCGCTTCGTTGGTTCTCCTCTTGAACATCGTACTTTCTTTTTAGAAGATCCCTTTTATAACTTAATGGAATTTAAATATTATCGCTACCCAGAGGCAATTTTTGGGAGTTACGAACATACACAAATTGGGGATAGGACTTAATAATTGAGAATTCAGAATTTAATTAACAGGCTGTGCCAATATTTGTGATATTGCTGCTAAAATATTGAAGTTCGTCAGCATCCAAGAGTGTAAACCCACTCGCATAATCATTTCTTTTCCCACCAGCATTTGTGAGCTTATAGCTGGTACAATCATCAAATCATAAGGCGTCCAGATAGATGTAAAGTCGATTTCCTTTAACATATCAATATCAGAATTCAAATCCTGGAGAAAAAGGCTGTTGGGACGCATCTGTATGCAACCAGGACGCTGGGAAGCATAAGCAAGCACAGTTCCATTATGCGGTGAAGAAATTGTGACGAACCGCTGTATCCGCTTAATTCCTCCCAGACGTTGGACGTAGTAACGGCTAACAATTCCTCCCATACTGAAACCTATTAAATCCAGTAGTTGCTCCGAAGCAAAGTTAGCTGTGACATAATTGGCTACCTGCTTTGCCAACTCATCAAGACCCAAAGCACCATTATTGGGCACTAAATTCAGCGTATGTACAGACCAACCTTGTTGTATGAGGTGCGCCCTCATTTTCCAGAAAACTATCTCTGTGTCGCCAATTCCATGTATTAACAAAACTGGATTGCGCTGCTGATTTTTAATGCTCATTGACAAAATCTGGTTGAATTAAGGATTAGGTTTTACTCAATTTTAGATTTTAAATTTTCGATTTTGGATTGAAAATTCAAAATCTGTTCGTGCAGCTTGTCATGTCGGACAAAGGTCAATCTAAAAATCTCAAATCCAAAATTGTTTCAATTTTACATACTTCTCTACAAACTGAAGTTACTGGTTTTCGGATTTTTGAAAAGATCTTTATAGCATTTAAAAAAGGGTACTTCGATTCTGGTTCCCCTCTTTTTCAGGGGATCAATAAGTGCTGAAAATCACAACCAATCACTTTTCAAACAACCTTACTTGGAAAAAAACAACTCAGTGTATAAATCAAGCAGCTGGCTGATGATAAGACAAAGAAATGTTAATTTTTATGAAGCTTGCTTTCAGAATCTTGCTCTTAGTTACAGTAAAATTTAATAATTAGTTCTCGGTGTATATAGCTGGTAAGTGCTTGCAACGAAGCATTTATGCTGTAGTTTTACTACAATGTTCATTAAACACAAACCTATAAAGGTTGTCACCAAAGTATGGTGACGCAAAGCAGAAAATGTAACATTTTGTCGTAATTTTTAACAATTACGGTCGAGTTTCAAATATAAAAGGCAGGAGTAATTGTAATGGGTTTTATCAAAAAGTTGATTTCAGGTATTCTGGGTTTTCTTGGCGGTATTCTGGGTTTCGTGACTGGCCTATTACCAGGGAAGAAACCAAGCAGTGGTTACTTTTTAGAACTGGACGAAGCCTCTACTGGTTCCAGACCGGCGGCTCAACCAGCAGCATCCAACGGTAAAAAAGCTGAAAAATCAGCAGCGAAAGAAGCACCAGCAGCATCCCAGCCCGCAAAAAGCCCTGAAGCTGATACTGCAAAAACCACCAAGGTTGCTGAAACAACAAAAGTAGAAGCTTCTCAAAATGGCAAAGCTGCTAAGGCTGAACCAGCTAAACCACCAGCCGCTGCAACAAAGACACCAACTGAAACTACCTTTGCACCTAAGTATCTAGCTCCTTCGGCTAGTGGCTCTAATGGTCGTCGGCGTCCAGGGGCAAACATGAATGCTTACTTAGAACTAGCACGTCAGGTTAAAACCCCTATTAACAAGTAGAGACGCAAATTTGGCGTCTCTACTTGTTAAAAGTGAATACGCAAGGTTAAGACAACTTTAGCAGTTGTAGATGTGGGAATTCTCCAAAGTAGGAGCGATCGCTTAATTTTCTCCACTACAGCTGCATCTTTTTGGGTTGATGCTTCCTCATCCAACATTATCCCAGCTACCCGACCTTTTTTGACGGTGAACTCAAAGACGATTTCACCACTAAAGCCTGGTGGTAAATTGATTTGTTCTAAGTGTTGGGTTAAGTCAGCAATTGCCGCTTCATCCAAGCCAGTGGCGCTAATAACTTCTAAGTGGTGAAAGATGGGCGCTGCTAATTTTGGAGATGGCGGGGCTAATTCTTCTCGCTTTGACCCCCGCCGCCTTTGTTTGAGAAAATCTGGAACCTCGTCTGCTTCTGCTGGCGCTGCTGCCATTGGGAATGTTATTTGACGCGCAAAAGCACCAGCCGGAGGACTACCAAATACTCCTTCGTAACTAACTGCTTCCGGCATTTCCACTGGAACTTGCATAGAAATATATTCGCTTCCTGGTTCAACTCGCACGTCATCGCTGACAGCAACAAAAGCGGTGTATTGAGAAAGCAATTGATAAGTTAAAGCTGTTTCTGTAACTGCTTCGACACCAGCTTTGGTTTCAAAACTCACCATTTGATTCATCAAGTCTTTGATGGAAGCACGTCCCCACAACTGTGCTACAGCAAGATTTCCTGTTTCTTCAAATATGAGGTGAAAGGTTTTTTCATAGTGCTTACCGCCCGCAGCAGTGCCGGAGATTTGCAGATTACCGCTGACTTTATCTTGTTTGCGACCAAACAAAACTAATGGTTGTTCGCAAAATAAATCAGGCGCTATCTTTGGGTAAATCACAGGCGATTCTGTGTCACCTTGCCAAGAGATTTGAATATTCGTAAGTACAGGATTGTTGATTTGTTTGTAGAACTTTTCGGCGACTTCTTGTGTGGGTTCATCATGACGAATAATTCTCGAAATTCCCCGGCCAATTTCGGCAATGCGATTCAGTAAAAAACGATTCACTGAACTACCAGCGCCGAAACTATAAAGGCGATTTCCCACTTGGAGGTGCTGTTGTATCTCTGCCAAAATCTCATTTTCGTTGCCAATGTAGCCATCGGTGAGAAGTACAACGCTGCGTAATCTGCCGGCTGGTGTGGGGAAATTGATGGCTGTACGAATGCCACTGAGCATTTCTGTGCCGCCAGCAGCTTGTAAATTGTTAATATAAGCGATCGCTTTAGCACGATTTTCTGCTGTATTCGGTAGAGGTGTCTTTGATAATTGCCTGACTTTATCGGAAAAATCGAGAATTGTAAAAGTATCGTTGGGATTTAACCCATTAATAAATCGGCGCATTAATTCCTGACACTTTTGCAAAGGATCGCCTGATTGTGAACCCGAAGTATCTACCAAAAAAACGACATCTTTCGGAACAATTTCATCAGTGGAATATTCTAAAGCTGGAATTAAATATATGGCAAAATGTCCGCCGCGTTCATCCGCTTGGGTTAATACTGTCGATTGAGTTTCTGTACCAGAAACTTGATAGCGGAGAATTAAATCTTTGTTGGGGATTGTATCTTCTTCGGCTAATTGAATCCGCACAATTTGACCTGAATGTTCAATTTTTAATTGATGGGAAGGAGAACGCACTTGAGAAATTGGTAAACCTGCGTCAATTTCTACTGTGACATGAATATCGTGACGACTACGCATTCCTTCTGGAACTACAGGTGGTGTAATGCGAGAAGCATCAGGAACTCTATCTGTGTCGCCGCTATTATCTATGGTTGTTCCGGGAATATATCTTGGCCCTACCACCATTGGAAAAACAAATTCGTAGTTTCCCGCCTCAAATTTCAGACTTTCAGTGTAACGAATTGTGACATCAATTTGTTCGCCGGGTTTGATGTTAGCCAGAGATTGGGTAAAGATGTTGTCGCGTTCCTGTTCTAAAAGCCCTGCGGTGCGTCCTTCTTGTTTGGCCTTTTCGTAGATTTGTTGCGCTTCTTCACGTTTTTTAATATTACCTTTGATAGTGCGATCGCCTATTTTAATTTCCATGTCATCCACCGCCGCCTCATCAGGTAACGGAAAGATATACACTGCTTCTAAAGGCTGTGTGAAAGGATTTTCAAAGCTTTGGATGACCTCAACTCGTGATAAATTACCTGCAACTTTTGCTAGCACTTCCGTATGCTTGAGGGGAAAAACTAGCTTTTCTCCTTGAGGGGATTGGACATACAAACCCCCTAACTGTTGGTTTTTAGCACTTACTGTATTCATAGGTTTGATAGCTTCTTTTGTGTTGAACGTAAATCTAGACTAACCAAAGCAACAAGTAACTGTAACCTAACCAATCTTAGGAGTTTTGTTAGGATATGGAAAAGAAGCTGATACATCCAACAATGAGACCAATTCCCCAACCGTTTACACAAGCTGAAAAAGACTGGGATTTAGTAAGCTTGTGCCAAGATCTCGCCTCTGCCAAACAGCAAATTTTTGGAAAACCCAAACAACTGACACCATTGGAAATAAACTGCTTGAGGGGATTGCTTTGTGGTTATAGTCCTAGTGAAATAGCTGCTGTAATCAATCGAGAAATTAGGGGTTTAAGAGTTGATTTATCTAGAGGATTGTATCGCTATGTCGAAGTACTAACTAACCGACCTTCTAATACATTAAAAGACTGGAGAGAAGTTACTGACTGGCTAGCAAAAGCTAACTATAAAACGAGCTATTCTCATGTTTATTTGCAAAATCATGATTCACTAATCAAAATTGTTGATGTTTCCCTTGAAGGCTCTGTTAATTGTTGTGCGATTGATTTAAAAGTCCGTAATGTTGGCAATCAGGTTGCTTTTTTGAAAAATGCTAAGTTTTTATTTCATCATGTGTGGATGCTGAAAACTTGGGTTTTACCTAAACTTGAAAAAAAGTATGAGCAAGCCTATCCCTCAGCACCTGCTATGGCAATACAGCAGAGTAGAACTGTTGCATCTAGTTGTGATTACCAAGTTTCTTTACCAGCAGCTTTAGGATTAAATTGTTTAACAGAAAATTCTTTAAATGCACAATCAAAAATTGTTTACATTGAAAATGTTAAAATTTCCCAGTGCGTCATTTCTAATGATGTAGATAGATTTAGTTTTACTTTATCTTTGCCAAAAAATGAACAACAATTGTCTAGCAATGACCAGTCACCATATTTGATACGTACATCCTATATTTATAACTTTAAATTAGAACTGATTTACGATGAAGATAATAAAAGTATTCAATCTTCTGATTTAATTATTTTGTTAGAACCAAAATATCCTGAGAATATAGAGACACGAGAATTTTTGATAAAATCTGATTCCAAATTGCCCACGGAAATTAAAAAATGGAGTCAGGATAATTTAGATTTACTAACGACAATAGCCAAAATAAAAGGCGTTATGAGTTCATCACTGAATTCTTTAATCAAAATAGCGCTGCCTTAGGATACTTGCATAAGCTCCAGCAATTTGCCAAATGATGCTGCGATGTCAACAAGTCTTAGTGATGATTGATGCAAAGTGACAAATTTAGGACTTACGCATCATACATATGTACTATACGAAATTTGGGCTTTTGAGCCATATCTAACACCCAACACAGTCAATATACGACTAAATAAGGGTTGTGTTCAGTGCCTGAAACGTTCATTTTGCGTAACACATATTATCAGTAATTTGTACAGTGCGTAAGTCCTAAAATTGTTGAGAGTGCAATAGGAATGGTTAATGAAGCACTAAACCGATAAGTGAGAAAAGAACTATACCAATACTGAGCGATGTATAGGACTACTATTTGATTTTTGAAAAGATACATAGTAGCGTGTCAAGACTAAAATGTTGCAAAAAAATTAGCAAAAAAATTGTAGGTTGGGTTGACGTAAGGAAACCCAACACTCTGATTCGCGTTGGATAACGCGAAAGCTCAACCCAACCTACATCTAATATCATGTCCGGTTGAAGACTTATTGTTTAGACTGACGCGGGGACACGGAGACGCGGAGAGTTTTTTTTGATAAGTGATTAAGCGGACATGATATAACGCACAATTTAAGACTTAACACCCTACTACAAATACTACTTAAAAGGAGGGGAACCAGAATCAAAGTCTCCCTTTTTAAGGGAGATTTAGAGGGATCTAAAACTTTTAATACCAACAAGAGGACTTTTCAAACATCCTCTAAATATTATGATTCTAAGTAGGTCGGCGTAAATAATTATTGTTGGGATAAGGCAGGGAGCAGGGGGAGAAAGAGTTTGAGCCTTATTTACTTTTCTTCACACAATTTGGTTTTATTGCGCCGACTTACTTATGATAAAAGTTTAATATTTAATTGATAATTTTCTTTTTGATAATAATCGCTATTTTTCAATCATTTTTTGTAGTAGAATTAGCAACTTTTTCTGAAATTACTATGTAATTATTGACAATAGGGCTTTTTCACAGATTAAAATCTTTTTCACCAAGATTTTAACGTTTTGTCCTGTCAAAAAACTATTGCTATTTTTGAGAACAAATACTCATGCTTAATGACAATGTTAACAATAATTTATTCTCCAATAAAGCTTTAAATAGCAATTTAATATCATCATTAGATACCTTTAATATTAAAGATAACTACACTCTGAATCTCAGTGGTCGTAGTAGCTACAATTTAGCTGATGCTGATATGCAGTTGCTAAATAAAAATAACTCAAAAATTAGCAATAAAAATACTGCCACTACCAGTGGAACTTATAATTCCACCACTGGTTATGGCTTAATTAATTCAGCAGCGGCAGTGGCTAGAGTTACTGGTCAAAATACCTTTGCTGATGTTCCCGATGTTGGTGGCAATAATTGGGGAGCAGACCTTGTTAAAGCCCCAGAAGTTTGGGCACAGGGATACACAGGTCAAGGTGTTGTTGTTGCTGTTATAGATACTGGGGTTGACTACAACCACGAGGATTTGAGAAATAATATCTGGACGAATACCAATGAAATTGCAGATAACGGTATAGATGATGATGGCAATGGTTATGTTGATGATAATTATGGCTGGAACTTCTCTGGTAACAACAACAACACCTTAGACAGAAACGGTCATGGGACTCATGTTTCTGGCACGATCGCAGGAGAGAATAATAACTATGGTGTCACCGGCATTGCCTATGGTGCCAAAATCATGCCTGTCAAAGTTTTGAATGACTCCGGCTCTGGTTCCTATAATTCCATAGCTAAAGGCATTCGCTACGCTGTGGACAATGGAGCTGATGTCATTAACCTCAGCTTAGGAGGCAGATATTCTAACCGGACTCTAGAATCAGCCATTAATTATGCTAGTAGCAAAGGAGTAATCGTCGTCATGGCAGCTGGTAATGATGGCGACTCATCACCAAATTACCCCGCCCGCTATGCATACAAGTCCGGAATTGCCGTTGGGGCAGTGGATAGAAACAATAATATAGCTGACTTCTCTAACCGTTCTGGAACAAGCCAAATCAGCTACGTCACAGCCCCAGGAGTTAATGTCTACTCCACAGTTCCGGGTAACCAGTATGACATTTATAGCGGCACTTCTATGGCTGCTCCTCACGTTGCTGGTGTAGTTGCTCTGATGTTGAGTGCTAACCCTAATCTCACTGATGCCCAAGTACGCCAAATTGTCACAGAAACCGCAGTAAATAGTACACAAAGTACAACTTCTAGTTTGAACATTTTTAATGTGAATTCTCTGGCGAGTCAAGCAAGTATACGAACAGCAGAGGATTTCTCAGTAAAGACTATCTCTAGTTTTAATAATTTTGATTTTGGTTCTATCATCAATCAGACACCACAAACAATTACTAATTTTATAGGGAGCAATCAGTCAATTACAGAAACAACAAAATATTTGACACCACAAACAATTGATATTGTTTTTGTGAGCGATCGCGCAATTACAGAAACAACAAAATATCTCACATCAATTCCTGGTAATAATACATTATTTAATACAGAATTTTCGTCTCAATCTATAGATTATGATATGATATTCAGCCGCATTAATATAGATAGCAATGAGAATAATCAAGGCCAGAATAATCTTGATTTTGTCAAACTAGTAGAGCAAATGCAAAAACAATTAGAACAATTAGAGCAGGTGAGAAAATTCTTAGGTCTTGGTTGAAAATGATAGTGATTTGAATTGGCGATTCTTATGTGAATGAGTTAGAGGATGTTTCAAAAGTCCTCTTGTCGGTATCAAAACGTTCTAGATCCACCATTATCCCCCGATAAATTGGGGGACTTTGATTCCGGTTCCCCCCTTTTTAAGGGGAGCCAGCGCGGTTTTGGGGGTTTTCCCCATGAGCGACTGGCATGGGTTAGGGGGGATCTAAAAGTGCCTAAAGTCACAGCAAACTACTTTTCAAACAACCTCTTAGATGGGTAGGTTAGCACGGCAGTTTTCATTTATTTGAACCACATCTGTCGTAGGGGCGCAAGACTTTGCGCCCCTAATACAAACTACCTGACTGAAAATGCCTCGCTGAATCGCCGCGTTACAGGCTCAGTAATGAAGGTCAAAACTGACTTTTTACGAGTCACAATTTCACCTGTAGCAGCCATACCCGGTGTAAATTCGACTTCTTGACCCCGGACGTTGACTGAGTGTTTACTTAACTTAATTCTTGTGGGAAAAACTAAGCCCAATTCTTTATCAACAATTGCATTGGGGCTGACTTGCATAACTTCGCCCTCCACGGTGCCAAATTCCTGGAAGGGGAAAGTTGCCATTTTGACTTTCGCTCTCATTCCTTGACGAATAAAGCCAATATCGCGGTTGAGGATTTTCACCTCTAGGAGCATTTCTTCTCCTTCCGGCAAAATTGACAGCAATTCTTCACCGGGTTGGACTGGTCCCTTGGTGGCTTTGACTCTGTAAATCGTACCACTAACAGGAGCGTCAATGGTTTCCAAAGCTTGCTGCTTTCTCGCCTGCTCTAATTGACCTTGAACGGTCGTCAGTTCTTCTTTACGCTTGTTTAACTGAGTCAAAATTTCACTTTGGCGTTCTGATGCTACGCGCTGGGCTTGATTGTTTGCAGCTTTGTAAGCTTCTTGGGCTTGGCGAATTTCTTGTCCTTGAGCAGCAATATCTTTTTCTAATGATGTGACTTTATCTTCAGCCTCAATAATTCTATTCTGGGCGTTGGTTACTTCATCTTGTGCCCTAGTGATTTCTGTCTTTGCACGAGTTAATCTTTCTTGGGCTTCTAGGTAATCAACTCTCGGTACAGCGCCGGGAGTTATTAGGGTGCGTAGACTTTGTTCTCTTTGTTCGGCGATCGCCAAATTACTTTCAATTTTAGTGCGGATACTCTCGGCATTGACAAGGTTAGTTTTAGCATTTGTGACGCTACTTTTTGCAGCAACTAAGTTGTCTTGCAACCGAGTCAACCGGACTTTGGCTTGATCGATGAGTGCTTGTTGGCGATTTGCTTCGGCTTCAGCCCCGGCTTGACGCGCTTGGAAATCTTGCAGACGGGAACTTAAAAGTTCATCTTGGAGTTTCGTACCAGCAATTTTACCTCCGGTGCGTTCTGCATCCAAACGTTGCACATCATCCTGAATCAATCTAGTGGATTTAGCTAAACGGGAAACATCAGTTTTCTGCAACTCTGGATCTTTTTGCACCAAAACTTGACCTTTAGTAACCCGATCGCCATCTCGCACTTTCACAGCGACAATTGATCCTCCACCCAAGGATGTCACCGGTCTCACCTGTGTAGAAGCAATTAATTCCCCTGGTGCTGTTGCTACTTCATCGATTTGAGAGAAGTACGCCCAAGCGATCGCCCCAAATACTATAACGCTAATCGTTCCTGCTAATAATCTTGTGTACAGAGGTGGCAATTCCTGTACTGCCTTCCCTAATTCATAGGTGAGTTGTTCCTCAGGTTGGGCGAATCGCTCTTTTGTCTGACGTGCTTGAGCAGCATTTACAGTTAAAGGAGATCTCATAGAATTTTGGATTTTAGATTTTGGATTTTAGATTGGGCGTTCAGAGTTAGGAGTTAGGAGTTAGGAGTTAGGAGTTAAAAGTGATTTTCCCTCATCTCCCTCATCCCCCTCATCTTGATCGATGCCCTAATTCAAACTGCCAGATAGCGCCGCAAAAAATTTTCTAATGTTTCCAATTGGAAGTTAAAAATCGCTTCTAGATTGGCAATTTCATCTTTTGTACAGAAAAATTCATTTGCTAGCAATGTGCGATAGGTTCCCAAAGCTTTTTGGATTTGGGGATTAAATAAACCCAATGCACCTTGTAACCCATCAATAACAAGTAGTGGTGAATTAATTATTACTGGTTCTTTGGCGAAGATCCGACCAAAAATCCGGGGAATATCTTCTCTCAATAAAATTTCTGGGCCTCCTACTGGTAAAATCTGGTTACGGGCGGCTTCAACGTTTACAGAATCGACTACTATCCTTGCTAAATCATCGGTACTGACAATTGAAGTCCGGTTTTTGCGATCGCCAATCAGCAGATACAATCCTGTTTCCCGAAATCGTTCTACCAGTGGCAGCAAGTTAGATGCTAATCCAGCTGGCCGTAAAATTGTGTAATTCAAGCCACTAGCTTCTAAATATCGCTCTACTGCTCGTTTGGCTTTGAAAACAGGAGCGTCTTCATAACCGCGATCGGCTCCCAGTACGGAAATAAAGACAAAGTGCTGCACCCCATTAGCTTTTGCTTGGTCAATCAGTTCGATATTGGCACGGTAATCTAAGGATAAAGCATCGCTATCAGAACCGTGGGCGCTGATCATATACTTCACACCTTGACTAGCCTTTTGAATATCTTTTTCCCGCTGCAAATCACCGATGAAAATTTCTGCACCCCGATGTTCTAACTCACTATAGCGCGAGGTAAGACGGACAAATGCCCTCACAGATTGCTCTCGTTGACGTAGAAGCCGCACAACTCTGCGACCAATTCCTCCGGTTGCTCCAGTTACTAAAAACATATAAATACCTAAATTGAATAGTTACAGCGTTTATAGTTCTCGAAATGCTCGGTATATGCTCAAAACTTGTTTATCAATCCTTAAACAGGAAATAGGTGCATATTTTTATACTTTTTAACGATGTTTAAGATATCCTCACGCCAACTAAGCCAATAGGTCACTCTTTATTTATCTTAATCTCTAAAAGTTATCCCCTATATCTTCGTGGATGCAGGGGACAAGATAAATGGGATTAGTTTTACTAGCTCAACAAGTTAATAGCTTCTTCAAGTGACATCTTAGCCTTGTGCAAGTTCAGTAAGTTCTCTTGTTCATATCGGTCAGGATAACTCATTTTCCTACCCTCTAAAGTTATCCGAATGAGTGCTGCTTGCTCATCTGTGGGTGAATTCATCTCCTCAATCGCAGAACTGATTACCTGGATAGCATTAAAGTTAGGGAATTTTAACCCTTTACCTTGCTTCATTTGTTGCAGCGCTAAAAGTGGAAATGCCATCAGAGTTACGATGTACGAGCTTTTGTATCCTGCATTACCAGTTGGTTTAATGCCGTATCTGCGACACAAATCGCGTAATTCTCTAATGGTTTTGATTTCAAGTTCTGAACGCGTGAACATAAAATAGTATTGTCCATTTTTGAAGTTGGATATTGGTGGTTATACTTCCGGCAAGTTGTAGCAACCACCAATTTAAAATTTAATCTGCTGCCTACCAGTGATTCAATTTAATTTTACATTTATACATAAATGCCTAACCCTAAAGGTCATCCAGAAAATTTAAAACCATTCAAATCAGAGAGGGAAGAATCTTTAAGTGAGCGTCTTAATTTACGTATTACGAAAACTATGAAGGAAGAATTATCCACAAAGGACGATCCCCCAGAATTTTGCCGTCGTGCGATTCAGGAAGCATTAGAGAAGGATAAACAAAAGTAATCTGACAGGGATAGTTGTTACGAGTGTGTGAATTACTGGCATGAGTCAGCAATCAAGCATATTCAGTAGACCGAAAAGTTTTCCAGAAGCCTGAAGAGTCCTTGATTTTCCCTTTGGAATACCAGAAGCCGAAATCAGCTTAGAATCTGCGTTTCAAGAACTTTTGTTCTGGGTTGACTTCACAGCGATCGCAACTGGCTATGATTGCTAGTCCCAAAACCGAGGGCTAAAACCCTCATTCTTTCGTCAACTTCCAAAACTTTTCGATCTACTGAATTTATAATCCCCCCACATCTTTGTAGATGCAGGGGGAGTATTAACAATTCAATTCAAAATTGTTTCAGATGGGAATTTAAACGCTTTGTGCAAACAGCCCATCTCAAAACTATTCAGATACTTTGTTGCTAGCTCTATTGGCACGCGCCTCAGCTGAACTCATCACCTCATCCATATTTTCTAGCACTTCGCCAGGGAAATTTTCCAAAACTCTGGTAGAAAGAGCAACTCGCCCTTTACCTTCATCCAAGTCAATAATTACAGCTTTAATTGGTTGGCCAATTTGAAATACCTTTTCTAAAGATTCAATGAATTTTTGGCTTACTTGCTTGATATGAAGTAAAGCACTCATGCCATCTAAATCGACAAATACGCCAAAAGGTTTGATACCAGTAACTTTGCCTTCAACCAATTGGCCGAGTTGCAACAAACTAAAGTTGCTAGAACGAGTTGCTAAACGTTGGGAAAGAATAAGTTTATTGGTGCTTTTATTAATTTCCAAAAAGCCCACAGTCAGAGTTTGACCTTTGAGTGCTTCTAAATTATCACGCTCGGCCAAGTGCGATCGCGGAATAAATCCCCGCAAAGACAGAACCTCCACCGTCACACCACCTTTATTCACACCCATAACCCGTACTTGCACGGTCTGGGTATTTTCCTGCATTTGAGCCAATCGTTCCCAGATGTGCTGAATTTCCAATTGCTTTCTAGAAAGAGTCACTTGACCTTCTGCATCCTGATCTCGGATAATCAGAAATTCCAGTTCCTCTTGCAATGGCAGCACTTCCGATAAATCGGTCACTGCTCTCAAAGAAGCCTCATCGCGCGGTAGAAAAGCTGACGATTTGCCACCAATATCGACATAAGCTCCATCATGGTCAAATTGGAACACTTTGCCACGTACAACTTGTCCCTTTTGAAACTGGTAGTCGTGTTTTTCTAGTGCTTTGGCAAAATCGTCCATTGTAAATGACGAATTGGCTGTTTGAGAAAGTTTCGATTCGGAATTCATGACTTTTGAAGATTAATTTTTATTGAGCTGATGCCACTGGAGTTTAGATTGTGATTTGTCTTTTGTCATTCGTCCTTTGTCATTTGTCAGTTTTCCTTTATCCCTTGCTAACGACCAATGACCAGTTGACTCAAGAGTTGTTGCACCTGCTCCCAAGCATCGGCAGCAGCTTTAGGATTATAACTGCCACGATGGTCACAGAAAAATCCGTGGTCAGCTCCATCGTAGCGAAACACACGATGAGGAATTTTATATTTTTCTAACTCTGCTTCGATTTCATCTACTTGTTCGGCTGGAATGCTAGTATCTTCTGTGCCAAAGAAGCCATAAAGAGTACCTCTGATTTCTCTGGTGCGGGTGAGTGTAGCACTGCCATCTCCTGGTGTACGGGTGGTAATTCCAGCACCGTAGAAGGAAGCTGTAGCTTTAATATCTGGCAAGGTGGCTGCAAGATACGCAACATGACCGCCGAAACAGAAACCAATGCAGCCAAAGCCATCTTTTTTTACCTTGGGAAGGCTTTTAAGGTAGTCAATTGCTAGTTGAATATCGCTCAATAATTCTGATGCTTGAGTCTGTTCCCAAGCATATTTCCTGCCGATTTGAACATCTTCTGGGGTATAACCGGTTTCAAAGCCAGGAGCAATACGTTCAAAAAGTGCAGGTGCGATCGCTACATACCCAAGTCTGGCAATCCGTTCTGTAACTTCCCGAATGTGAACGTTAACACCGAAAATCTCTTGCAACACCACGATTCCTGGATAAGAACCAGATGCTTTTGGCTCTACCAGATAAGCGGACACTTCAATATTATCTTGCAAAAGTTTAACCGTTGTGGTACTTATTACTTGCTCTGTCATAATAATTTTTACCAGTGTTATATGATTAGCGGTGTATTTCTTTGATATAACTATGCCAGTATGTCTAGGTTTTGCCAATAAAATTATCGATTACCATAGTGAGCGCATTCAAAATTTGTACCAGAAAAATTTCATATGTAAATCAAATATTTGACATATAAATGCAGCCGATCGACGAATAAGGAAAAGGCAGAAGAAGATGAGGGAGATGAGGGAGCAGGGGAAGATGAGGGAGATCAAAAAGTCAATTACTTTTATTCTTCCTCATCCCCCTCATCCCCCTCATGCCTTGCCTCTTTTCAACACTTGCTGCTACTAGTATTCAGGAGGTTTGGTGATGATTCAATTCCGCATTCAGCCAGACAGCGAAAT